>LNFM01000144.1_pt1 | contig 174813 bp, 162 predicted proteins | sample 596031 | NCBI WGS metagenome assembly LNFM01 (sample SAMN04254537, study PRJNA301005) | activated carbon metagenome | isolation source: dual media filters at the Ann Arbor, Michigan drinking water treatment plant | place: USA: Ann Arbor | reverse complement strand
CCGCAGCTGGGCAAGCTCTCGGACAACGTCTGGTACTGCCAGGGCTACTCCGGCCACGGCATCGCCACCACCCACATCATGGGCGAGATCATGGCCAACGCCCTGACCGGCACCATGGGTCACTACGACACCTTCGCCGCCTGCAAACACATCAAAGTGCCGCTGGGGGATGTGTTCGGCAACCCGATGCTGGCGGCTGGCATGTGGTACTACCAGATGCTGGAAAAGCTGCGCTGAGACGTGTGGCTACTTAGCGTGGCCGCTGTTTCTCGTCGCCTATCTGCGGTGATCGTGCGAATTATCGCGAATAAATTCGCTCCTACACCCGTGCGCACTTCAACGCTAGCGCCATCCCCAATTTGCTGCGCGACGGGAACTCCTATGGGGTGCGGCGGCGGGCCTGGTCGCGGTCTTTGACAAACGCGGTGCTGGGCGAGCCATCGGCGTTGTGCTGGAGGATTTCGTGCGGGCGGCCCTCGTCATCGAAGCGCACCTGGCCCACGCCAGCGCCGTTCCACAGCCGCTCGCCGGCTTTGCTGCGTGACGGGAAGCGCGGTTTGACCTGCATGCGGCGGCGCTTGGTCAGCCAGTTGAGCGGCGACCAGGGTGCGTACAGCCAGCGGTTGAGGCGGTCGAACCAGTCGAGCAGGCGCGGCGGGAACTCGTTTTTCAGGCCGCTGCTGGTGATCTGCCACAGCGCCGGCCCCTCGTTGCGCTGGCGGATGTGCACCTCGTAGACGAACGAGTAGTGCACATCGCCAGACAGCACCACGTAATTACCCGGTGTGCGCGAATGGCGAAAAATATTCAGCATGACCTTGGCCGCGCCGCGGTGCGCCATCCAGTTTTCCGCATCGACCATCAGCGGGTGGCCGGCCAGGCTGAAGAGCTTTTGAATGCCTTCGATCAGCTTGACGCCGAACATCGGCGCCGGCGAGACGATGATCGCCGAGCGGTGGTCGAGCAGCGCCTGCTGGAATTCGCACAGCGCTTCCCAGTCCATCAAGCCTGACGGCCGCTTGAGGTTGCGCTCGCTGCGCCAGCGCCGGGTGCGGGTGTCGAGTACCACCAATGCCGGAGTGCTCGGCAGCACGTAGTGCCAGTGGTGAAAGTTCCGCAACTGGTCGATCAGCGTGTCCTGGGTGTCGCTGTCGAGGTGCCCGCGGGCGTCGCGCCCGGCCTGCATGGCGTCCAGCGCCTCAAGACAATCCGCAAAGACATCGGGGTTATTGCCCCAGCCCTGGCACAGCAGGTAGGCGATCAGCGCGTTGCCGATGATGCGTTTGGAAAACGGATGACCGTAGGCGGTTTCTTCCCACTGCGCCGAGAGGTTCCAGTCGTCGGTGACGTCGTGGTCGTCGAAGATCATCAGCGTCGGCAGGTGCGCCAGGGCCCGCGCAACCTGGGCGAGGCCGCCGCGGAAGGCTTCGATGCGTTCGCGTTCGGCCTGATAACGGGCGATCTGCTCGTCGTTCAGCGGCGGCGTCTCGGCGTCGAGCAGGGTCCAGGGCGTCGGCGACCAGACCAGCAGGTACATGGCCAGCATTTCGCCCAGGGTTACCAGGTGATTGTCGGCGCTGCTGGTGGTGAAAATGGGTTTCTTGACCCCGCCAAAGAACTTCTCGCGCAGGGTTTCGTTGCTATCCAGCGCTGGCAGCAGGTCAGCCCGCTGGTAGTAGCCGGCCGGGTGCGCATAAAGCGCCTCGCTGTCGTCGACGATGGCGCCTTCCAGGCGTTCGCCAAACAGCCCGAGGCGCGCAATGACCTGGTGGATGGCGCGCAGCAACGGCCCGCTGACATCGTCGGCGTAGACCTGGTCGCCGGTCATCAGCAGCAGTGCCGGGCGCGCTTCTGGCGCGTGAGGTTCGCCCAGCAACCGGTCGACGCACAGCAGACCATCGGCGGCAGCATGGTGAGGTTTGCGGCAGGAGCCGTGGAGCAGGTTGTCGAGCTGCGCGCGCAGGACAAAATTTGGCCGTTGCGCGTCGCCATACAGCAGGTGCGGCGCCCAGTCGGCGATGCCGCGCGTACCCTCGGCACTGTCGATCAGCAGGTCGTAGTCGATCTGCGTGTCGTGGGGCAGCGGCTGGTCGAGTTGCAGGTCGATCAGGTGAATAAAGGCGTGCTCGCCAATCGGCAGCACTCGGCAGCTGTGTTCATCCAGTGCATGCGCGCGGGGCTCGGCCGCGTTCGGGCTGAGCTGCAGGCTCAGCTGCAACGGCCTTGAGGCGACCAGCCAGAGCACCAGCCGCTGCTGTTCGAGGCGGCGCAGCAATGGGCCGGCAAGCACCTCGGGCAGAGACGGATCAGGCTGGGCATGGGGCGTCGGCATACGGCGGGTTCTCGGCAAGTCAGGCTGGGGGTGGACAGCAGGGCTCAGACACTGGCGTGGCGCTGATGTTCGCAGGGTAACTGTATCGCCATCTTAACGCGTGGCACCGGCCTGGAGCGCGGCGGCCTGCAGGCGCGGCAGGTCAAGCAGTTCGATCTCGCCGTAGGTCAGGCGCAGGATGCCCTGGGCCTCCAGCTCCTTGAGGATCTGGTTGGTGGTCTGGCGCGACAGCGCGAGCATCAGCGCCAGTTGTTCCTGGGCCAGGTGCAGCACGTGGCGCGGCTCACCTTCGCCGTAATTTTGCGCCATCAGCAGCAAGCGCCGGGCGAGCCGAGGTGCGGCGGGCAGCAGGCTGATCTCCTCCAGCGCGTTGAACGCCAGGCGCAGTTTCTGGCTCATCAGCAGGGCGAAATCGCGCCAATAGGCGGGGTGCTGGTCGAGCAGGCTGAGCAGCTCGGCCTGGCGCACCCAGAGCAGGGTGCTGGCGCCGTCGGCGAAGGCATCGTGGGTGCGCGGCTGGCCATCGAACAGGGAAATTTCCCCAAACCAGTAGGGTGGCTCGACCAGCGTCAGCAGCGCCTCTTTACCATTGGCGGCCACTGCGCCCACGCGCATCGCACCCTCGACCACTGCATATAAACCGCTCGGCGCATCGCCGCGGCGGAACAGGCGTTGGCCCGGCGCCAGGCGTACCACGCTGGCGCGCGTCAGCAACGCCGTTTGCAGCGCTTGCGGCAGGGCGCTGAACCAGTGGCCTTCGCGCAGTTGGGCGCGGTAAAGCGCGTGTTCGGGCATGGGACTCCTCAGGGCACTTCTAAAAACTACCTGCGTTGCCATCGCTGCGTTAAAAACAGGCTCACAGCCGTAAGGCTGAACGTGCTTTAGCACGGCCCCGAAGGGGTGAGCGAAGCGAATCAAATGCTCATTTACAGCTCGTAAAGTCGAGCGCGACTCCGACCGTTTTTCGCCTGTTTTTGCGGGGCCGCCATCGGCCTTGCGCTGGCTGCCTCGCCTACGTTTTTAGAGGTGCCCTCACTTTGTCGGCTAGCTGACAGTGCCGCACGGGCGCGTGCGCTCATTATCGTCCGACCTATCCCGGTTGAGGACAATAACAATGAAGACGCTGACCGATCACCTGGCCCAATACGCGGCCTACCACCGTGACCCACGCAATATCGCCACGCACTTCATCGGCATCCCGATGATCGTGCTGGCCGTGACCATCCTGCTCGCCCGTCCGGGTGTGTCGCTCGCGGGCCTGTGGCTGTCTCCGGCGAGCTTCGCTGCGCTGGCGGCCGGGTTGTTCTATCTGCGCCTGGATCTGCGCTTTGGGCTGCTGATGGCGGCCTTGCTCGGGCTGTGCCTGTGGGCCGCAGCGGCGTTGGCGCAGCAGTCGACCGGTGTCTGGCTGAGCGCGGGGCTGGGGTTGTTCGTGGTCGGCTGGGTGATTCAGTTTGTCGGGCATCACTACGAGGGCCGCAAGCCGGCCTTTGTCGACGACATCATGGGGTTGGTGATCGGCCCGCTGTTCGTGGTGGCCGAGGCGGCCTTCCTCCTCGGCTTGCGCCGCGAGGTGGAGCAGCTGGTGGTCGAGCGCGCCGGCCCCACGGCGCTGCGTGAGCAACGCGCGGGGGCCTGAGGCGGTCAGGTCAGTTCATGGCCATCCACTGCGAGGTCAGGGAGCGGGTGTGGCGGTCTACGGTGATGGGCGCGAACGGTCGGCCTGATACGCTTTGCAGGGTGTTGCTCTTGCTGTTCATGTCGTTCAAGGCGGCTTTGAGGTACTCCCAGCGCACCTTGAGCTTGTCGAGCTCCGGGCTGGCGGCGCCTTGCAGGCTGGCCAGCTCGGCGTCGATGGCCGGCACCAGCAGGCGTTCGTCCTGCCCCAGATAAGTATCCGGCTGCTCACGGGCGATCTCGAAGGTACCGATGTACGAGCGGCTCAGGTACTGCACGGCCAGGTACTCGATCTTGGCCGGCAGTTCGCTGCCTCCCGCGTTGGGCTGCTGGCGCACCTCATGAAGAAAATCGCGCAGAGATTTACTCAGTGCCTGTGGATAACCCCACGGCACGTTGTCCTCGCTGGGGCCAAAGGAAACACCTTTGCGCAGTTCGGTAACGAGTGCCTGGTGGCTGCGGCGCAGGGCGTCGCTGGGTTGCGGCATGCGCTGCAGGGCATTGTCGAGGGCTTGAATGTCGCCCTCCAGGCGCTCCTGATGGCCGCGCTGAAAGCCTTCGCCGCGCAGCAGCATCAGGCTGCTGGTAGCTCGGCTGGCGAACACCTGGGCCTGCTCCTGCGGGCTGACAGCCTCGGCGTAGGCGGCGGGCGACAGCAGGATGAGTACGGCGAACAGGTGACCGAGTAACGGGCGTAAACGTACGTGTCTGTGCATTCCCAATGCGCTCCTTATTATTGTTGTGAGCAGGGTAACCGCCCCCAGCGTAGCTCAAGGGCGGCGCTTAGGGTATTGCACGGTTCCCTTGAGGTCATGACCCGAAAGAGTGATTTCGCAGACGATAGCGGCTTGATTGCCAGGTGCTGCTGAGCATTTCGCGGTGAGCCACAAGGGTGACGCAGCGGCGCTGCGCGTCAGCCGCGAGGCGTGCAGTGCCTGCACGCGCTATCGCGAATAAAGGCTGGGTGCACCCTTTGCGCCCACAACCGCGCGTATAGGTTCAGGTTTCGAGGGTTCCCACGCGCTGCGTGGGAACCCCGCGTAGGACGCTCTGCGTCCGTTGTAGCGAGGCGCGGGGCATGCCCACGCGGACGGTTCGACGTCTCGACGTGGGAACGCTCAATGTAGGTCTGTAGGCGCGAATTTATTCGCGATGCTTTCAGTGCGATCAAAACCAATCGCGCTGAAAGGCTAGGCGCCCCCTTCGCGGCTACACAAGCGCGGAGGGGGTTGCAGGCTCAGGGCGCGGGGTGGCCGGCCTTGGGTTTGAAGTACAGGGTGGTGCCGCGCGCCAGTTGGTCCAGGCTGACATGATCCTTGGCCACTTCGGCTTCGATCAGTTCGTCCTGGCCTTCGACCTTGAGGGTGACCCGGGTAATTGCGCCGAGCGGGCGAATGTCGCGCACTTCACCGGCACGGTGATCGGTGTCGGGTTGCAGCGACAGGTGGATTTCGTGGGGGCGGAACAGCACGTGGTGGTCGCCGCCGACATACAGGCGGTTGGCGTCACCGAGGAAGTGGTAGACGAAGTCGCTGGACGGCTTTTCATAAACCTCAGCCGGCGAGCCGATCTGCTCGACCACACCCTTGTTCATCACCACGATGCGGTCAGCCACTTCCATGGCTTCTTCCTGGTCGTGGGTGACGAACACGCTGGTCAGGTGCACTTCTTCGTGCAGGCGCGCCAACCAGCGGCGCAGCTCTTTACGCACCTTGGCGTCGAGCGCGCCGAAGGGTTCGTCCAGCAGCAGCACCTTGGGTTCGACGGCCAGGGCGCGGGCCAGGGCGATACGCTGGCGCTGGCCACCGGAGAGCTGCTCCGGGTAGCGGTCGGCCAGCCAGTCGAGCTGCACCAGGTCGAGCAGGTCGTGGACCTTCTTCTTGATGGTGTTCTCGTTCGGGCGTTCGCCTTTGGGCTTCATGCGCAGGCCGAAGGCGACGTTGTCGAACACGGTCATGTGGCGGAACAGGGCGTAGTGCTGGAACACGAAACCGACTTTGCGATCGCGCACGTCGTGCTCGGACACGTCTTCACCGTGGAACACGATGTTGCCCGAGTCCGGGGTTTCCAGTCCGGCGATGATGCGCAGCAGGGTGGTCTTGCCGCAGCCCGACGGGCCGAGCAGCGCTACCAGCTCACCGCTGTTGATGTTCAGGTTGATGTCGGTCAGCGCCTTGAACTGGCCAAAGTGCTTGTTGATGCCTTGAACTTGAATACTCATGGTTACACCTGTCGTTCTGTCTGGCCGGTTCGCGCAAGAGCGCGCCGCCGGCGGAAGGGGTCAATCGTCCTGGTTTGCCTTGAGCTGTCGGCTCAGGCGCGCTTCGCTCCACTGGCGAAGCAGCAACACCACCAGGGCCATGAGCAGCAACAGGATGGCCACGCTGAACGCGGCGACGATGTTGTATTCGTTATAAAGGATCTCGATGTGCAGCGGCAGCGTGTTGGTGTAACCGCGGATATGCCCGGAGACCACCGAGACCGCGCCAAACTCGCCCATCGCCCGAGCCGTACACAGCACCACGCCGTAAACCAGCGCCCATTTTACGTTAGGCAGCGTGACATGCCAGAACATCTGCCAGCCGTTGGCGCCGAGCAAGCGTGCCGCCTCTTCCTCGGTGGTGCCCTGTTCTTCCATCAGCGGGATCAGCTCGCGCGCCACGAACGGGAAGGTCACGAAAATGGTCGCCAGCACGATGCCCGGCACGGAATAGATGATCTGCAGGTTCTGGTCCTGCAGGTAGGGCGCCAACTTGCTCTGCGCGCCGAACAGCAGCACGTAGATCAGCCCGGCGACCACCGGTGAGACCGAGAACGGCATGTCGATCAGGGTCACCAGAATGCTCTTGCCGCGAAACTCGAACTTGGTCACTGCCCAGGCGGCGGCGACACCAAACACCAGGTTCAGCGGCACGGAAATGGCGGTGGCCAGCAGGGTCAGCTTGAGCGCGGAGATGGCGTCCGGCTCGCGGATCGCCTCCCAGAAAAATTCCAGGCCGCGGCTCAGGCCCTGGGTGACGACGATATACAGCGGCAGCACGAGGATCACCGCGAACACCGCCCAGGCGATGACGATCAGCGCGATGGCGCCGGGGGAGCGGCTGACGGGCCGCGCCTGGTTCTTGCTTAGGGTTGCAAGGCTCATGACGGACTCCTCAGATTTGCGGCTGGATGCGGCGCTGCAGAATGTTGATCAGCAGCAGCAGGATGAACGAGACCACCAGCATCAACACCCCGATGGCGGTGGCGCCGGGGTAGTCGTACTGGTCCAGCTTGGAGACGATCAGCAGCGGCAGAATTTCGGTGCGCATCGGGATGTTGCCGGCGATAAAGACCACCGAGCCGTACTCACCCACGCCACGGGCGAACGCCAGGGCAAAACCGGTGATCCACGCCGGCAGCAGGCTTGGCAGCAATACATGCCAGAACACCTGCAGCGGTTTTGCGCCGAGGCAGGCGGCGGCTTCTTCGACTTCCTTGGGAAAGTCAGCGAGCACGGGCTGCAGGGTGCGCACCACGAACGGCAGGGTGACGAACACCAGGGCCAGGGTAATGCCCAGCGGGGTGTAGGCGATCTTGAAGGGGAACAGCGAGCCGATCAGGCCGTTAGGCGCGTACAGCGCCGTCAGGGCGATACCGGCCACGGCCGTCGGCAGGGCGAACGGCATGTCGACCATGGCATCGATGACGCGCCGACCGGGGAAGGTGTAGCGCACCAGCACCCAGGCGATGATGGTGCCGAGAATACCGTTGAGCAACGCCGCCGCGAGGGCGGTACCGAATGACAGCTTGAGCGAGAACAGTACCTGGCGGTTGGTGATCAGGTTCCACCACTGTTCGAGGGTCAGCTGGAAGGAAAACAGGAACATGGCCCCCAGCGGGATGAGTACCACCAGCGCCAGGTAGGTCAGGGTGTAGCCCAGGGTCAGCCCGAAGCCGGGTATGACCGAGGAGGTTCGACGAGACATGGGGAGTCCTTTGCAAAGGCAAGATCAGGGGCTATAGGCGCGCAGGGGCGCCTAGCCTTTATTCGCGAAGCAATCGCGAATAAATTCGCTCCTACAAATTGATCTTCTGGAATATTTCGTCGAAAACGCCGCCATCATCGAAGTACTTGGGTTGTGCCGAGGCCCAGCCACCGAAGTCTTTGTCGATAGTCACGAGTTCCAGGTCCTTGAACTGGTCCTTGAACTCGGCTGCCACTTCGGCGTTACGCGGGCGGTAGAAGTTCTTCGCGGCGATGCGCTGGCCTTCTTCGCTGTACAGGTACTGCAGGTAGGCTTCGGCCACCTTGCGGGTGCCTTTGCGGTCAACGTTCTTGTCGACCACGGCCACCGGCGGCTCGGCGAGGATGGACAGCGACGGGGTGACGATTTCCAGCTGGTCGCCGCCTTCTTCGGCCAGCGACAGGTAGGCTTCGTTTTCCCAGGCCAGTAGCACATCACCCAGGCCACGCTGGACGAAGCTGATGGTCGAGCCGCGTGCGCCGGTGTCGAGTACCGGGGCGTGGCGGTACAGCTCGGTCACGAATTCCAGGGCTTTTTCGTCGTTGCCGTATTTTTTCTTGGCGAATGCCCAGGCAGCGAGGAAGTTCCAGCGCGCACCGCCGGAGGTTTTCGGGTTCGGGGTGATGACTTCCACGCCATCCTTGACCAGGTCATCCCAGTCCTTGATGCCTTTCGGGTTGCCCTTGCGCACCAGGAATACGATGGTCGAGGTGTAAGGGGTGCTGTTGTCGGCCAGGCGCTTCTGCCAGTCCTTGTCGATCAGCGGCTGGTTCAGGTTGATCGCGTCGATGTCGCCGGACAGTGCCAAGGTCACCACGTCGGCTTGCAGGCCGTCGATCACTGCGCGGGCCTGTTTGCCCGAGCCACCGTGGGACTGCTGGATGGTCAGGGCTTCGTTGCCTTGAGCCTGCCAGTGCGCGTCGAAGGCTTTGTTGAATTCCACGTACAGCTCACGGGTCGGGTCGTAGGACACGTTGAGCAGGGTCTGTGCGGCGGCCGGGCCGGCGATCAGGGCGCTGGCGAGGGCGGCCAGGGCGAAACGACGAATGGACATGGTGCAGCTCCTAAACTGGATTTTTATGTTGGCGGTTTGGGTGCGTTCAGCGGCGCATTCGTGGGCGACAGCTGCAGTACCGGGTGTGCGTGTTCATGGTTTGGCCTTTATTCATGGTCACGCCCTCCGGTTGTCCAGTCGGGCTAGGGTCTGTTTCCGTTTCGTCGCGAGCCGCGTTGCTGCGAAAAATCTCGCCAGGCTAGGCGGAGGACGCAGGGAATGGTTGTTCCCTTGCCAAGTCCTCCAACACCGCATGGCGAAATTTTTCGCGCAACCCGTAGGGCCGGGCCCGTTTTAGCGCGATGCGGCGTTTCTCGATGGCTCATTTAGCTCGCTAAACTTCGCATCTCGTGCCTTGCCTCGCGCTAAAACGAGCTCCGGCGCGGCCGTGAACGAAACGGGAACAGACCCTTGCTTGATCAGGTGTTCTTGGTGGTGGGCGGCTGCAGGCGGAATTTTTCCTTGCGCTCGATTTGCACCACCTGGCCGTTGTGCACGGTGATTTCGACCGAGCCGAACTTCAGGCCATGCAGGGCGCTTTGGATCTCGCGCAGGATGCTGGCTTCGTCCTGGCCTTCGAGGTTACGCAGGGTTGCGGTCATGGGTTGGCTCCTTGATAACGCCTGCCGGGCCGGTCGAAGGTGGGCGCCGGCAGGGGTGTGGAGCGGATAGTAGAGAGCCTGAAATATTCTTAAAAATACTGTTTAAGAACATTAATATTCCTTTTGGAAATATAAGGTTTTATTTTTTCATGGAATAAGCAGATGACTTCTTATTCTTTTTCGGTTTGGCGTTCACCGCCTAGACTGCTGACCCATGACATTCAGGAGGCGCCGACATGGGCAGCGAAGCAATCCGTTATCTGATCCTGCCGGGCTGGCAGGGCTCGCCCTACGAGCACTGGCAAAGTCACTGGCAGCGGAGCCTGCCCAACAGCGCTCGCGTTGAACAAGCGGACTGGATGGCCCCGCAGCGTGCCGACTGGGTGGCGGCTTTGAATCAGGCGCTGGCGGCCGATCCGCGGCCGGCGATCTTGATTGCCCACAGCCTGGGCTGCATCACCGTGGCCCACTGGGCACAGCATGCGCCGGCCGAGTTACTGCGTCGGGTACGCGGTGCGTTGCTGGTAGCGCCTGCAGATGTCGAGCGCCCAGGGTGCCCCGAGCCGCTGCAGAATTTCGCACCGATTCCGCGTGCGCGGCTGCCATTTTCGAGTCAGTTGATCGGCTCCGACAGCGATAGCGCCGCCAGCGCCGCGCGGGCCATTGAGCTGGCGCGTGAGTGGGGCAGCCAGGCGGCGATTCTGCCTGGCGCCGGGCATATCAACGTGAAGTCTGGCCACCAGCAGTGGGAGCAGGGCTTTGCCCATCTCTATCGCCTGCAGAACCGTATCGAACAGCAACAGCGCTTGCGCGCCTGATTCCCGTATCGACCTACCAGGGTAGGGTGCGCCGTGCGCACCGACTGGTAAGACCGGGTGCGCACGGCGCCCCTACGGGCTGAGCAGCGACACCGATTTGATCTGTGCCCAGATCGCCTGATCCTGCTGGATACCGAGCTGGTCGAAGGCATAGCGGGTGATCCGCGCCAGCAATTGCTGCTCGCCCAGTCGCAGGGTTAGCAGCACCTGGGTGTCGAGGTCGTGCCAGTGCTGCACGGTCACCGGCAGCAGGTTGAGCAGGCTGCTGCCCTCGCTGCGGTGCAGGCTGAGGCTGACATCGCGGGCTTTGATCTTCACGCGCAGGCGATGCCCCGCCGGCAAGGGCGCGTGGAGCAGGCGCAAGGGTGTGGCGCTACCCGGCACGCTCAGTTCGATCAGGCCGTAGTGCGCATCGCAGGTACTGACGTGGCCGTCAATCACCGCTTCGGCATCGCCTTCGGTGGCAAACGGCAGGTCGGTGCGCAGCAGCAGTTGCTTCAGCGGGCCGCTGGCGCGGACCTGGCCCTCGTCCAGCAGCACCAGGTGATCAGCCAGGCGTGCCACCTCATTCGGCGCATGGCTGACGTAGAGCACAGGGATGTCCAACTCCTCGTGCAGGCGTTCCAGATAAGGCAGCACCTCCTGTTTGCGCTTGATGTCCAGCGAGGCCAGCGGCTCGTCCATCAGCAGCAGGCGCGGGCTGGTGACCAGGGCGCGGGCGATGCCCACTCGCTGGCGCTCGCCGCCGGACAACGCCGATGGCATACGCTCCAGCAAGTGTTCGATGCCCAGCAGCGCCAGCGCCTGGTCCAGCGCCACTGTGCGCTGGGCGGCCGGTATGCGCCGCTGACCGTAATCCAGGTTGCGCCGCACAGTGAGGTGAGGGAACAGGTTGGCGTCTTGAAACACATAGCCGATGGCGCGTTTGTGTGCCGGCAAAAAGTAGCCGCTGGCGCTGTCCTGCCACACCTCGCCGGCCACCTGCAGGTAGCCTTTGGCAGGCTGCTCCAGGCCGGCGAAGCAGCGCAGGCAGCTGGTCTTGCCTGAGCCGGAGTGGCCAAACAGCGCGCTGACCCCACGCCCCGGCAGGTTAAGGTCGACATCCAGTACGAAGCCCGGATGCTGCAGCCGAAAACGTGCCTGAATACGCCCATCGTCGGCCTTTTTGATGGGGGCTTTGGCAAACCAGTGGCTCAGCATCACCAGGCCCTCAGCTTGCCGGCGCGGCTGCCGTACAGCGCCAGCAGCACGACAAAGGCGAACGCCACCATGCCGCCCGCCAGCCAGTGGGCCTGGGCGTACTCCATGGTTTCCACATGGTTGTAGATCTGCACCGAGACCACTTGAGTCTTGCCGGGGATATTGCCGCCGATCATCAGCACCACGCCGAATTCACCGACCGTGTGGGCGAAGCTGAGGATCGCCGCCGTGATAAAGCCAGGCCGTGCGAGCGGCACCACCACGCTGAAAAATCGGTCCCAGGGGCCAGCGCGCAGTGTGGCGGCGGCTTCCAGCGGGGCACGGCCGATGGCCTCGAAGGCGTTCTGCAGCGGCTGCACAGTAAAGGGCAGCGAGTAGAACACCGAGCCGATCACCAAGCCGGTAAAGGTGAAGGTAAAGGTGCCCAGGCCGAGGCTCTGGGTCAGCTGACCAAAGAAGCCGTTCGGCCCCATGCTCACCAGCAGGTAAAAGCCCAGCACGGTCGGCGGCAGCACCAGCGGCAGGGCCACGACCGCGCCAATCGGGCGGCGTAGCCACGATGTGGTTCGCGCCAGCCACCAGGCGATTGGCGTGCCGATGAGCAGCAGCAGCAGGGTCGTCAGCGACGCCAGCTTGAGGGTCAGCAGGATGGCGTCGAGGTCATTCTGGGTCAGCGGCATCCAGGCTCCACAGTCTCAGCGATAAAAAATAGTGCCCATACATAGGGTGCGCCGTGCGCACCACATCTGCCCAAGCGCTTACTGCGTATAGCCGAACGAGCGGATGATGCGCGATGCCTCCGCCCCCTGGAGGTACGTCACCAGCGCGGCGGCGGCCGCGTTGTGCTCGCCCCGTTTGAGGATCACCGCATCCTGCTTGATCGGGTCGTGTAACGCACCAGGCACGATCCAGGCCGAGCCGCTGCTGAGCTGGCCATCCTTATACACCTGAGACAGCGCGACGAAGCCCAGCTCGGCATTGCCCGTGGCGACGAACTGGTGAGCCTGGGTGATGTTCTGGCCTTCGACCCGCTTGTCCTGCGTTGCCTCGCTCAGGCCCAATTTGGCCAGCACCTGAGTGGCCGCTAGGCCGTAGGGCGCCGCCTTGGGGTTGGCAAGCGCCAGGTGTTTGAACTGCCCCGCCTTGAGCGCGGCATCGCTGCCATCGAGATAGCTGGCATCAGCCGACCACAGCACCAGGCTGCCGATGGCATAGGTAAAGCGCGAGCCAGGGGCAATAGCGCCCTCGCGCTCCAGCCTGGCCGGGGTCGCGTCGTCAGCGGCCAGGAACACATCGAAGGGCGCGCCGTTGTTGATCTGCGCATAGAACTGCCCGGTCGCGCCGAAGGAGGCGACCAGCCGGTGCCCCGTGGCCTGCTCGAACGCCGGCGCGATGGCCTGCATCGGCGCGGTGAAGTTGGCGGCGACGGCGACATGCACCTCGTCAGCGAGTGCAGCGCTGCTCAGCAGCGCGGTCAACAGCAACGCAAAGTACCGGGTCATCACAGGCTCCTGGCTGTCTATTGGAGTGCTCTATCGGTATATAGCCAGCTATACAGCGATGCGCACTATACCCCGCTATATAGCGCTACGAGAAGACGCCAGCAGAGGTGCTACCATCGCCACCGAGCGGGCACAGAGGGGGCAGACCCTAAATGAAACTCGAAGGACAGCTGTGGTTTACCCACAACGGCGAAAACCTCGCCGGCCAGGCGCGCATGGCCCTGCTGACGCAGATTGCGGCGTGCGGCTCGATCAGCCAGGCCGCCAAAGCAGCGGGCATGAGCTACAAAACCGCCTGGGACGCCGTCGAGGCGATGAACGCGATTGCCGGCAGTCCGCTGGTCAGCCGCTCGGTCGGCGGCAAGGGCGGTGGCGGGGCGCACCTGACGGCCGCCGGCGAGCAACTGGTGGCCGCGTTCGCCCGTTATCAACAGGCCCATGTCGATTTTTTGCGCGACCTGGACAGCGACCAGGTGGTGCAGCCCTACCTGCACCTTATGCAGCGCCTGCGCGTGACCACCAGTGCGCGCAACCAGTTGCTGGCGCGGGTTCGGCAGATCGACAGCGGCGAGCACACGGACGGCATCGTCCTGGAGCTGCAGGGCGGCCAGCCGCTGATCGCCTCGATCACCCAGGCCAGCACCCGGCGCCTCGGCCTGCAGGTCGGCGTCGATGTATTCGCCCTGATCAAGGCGCCCTGGGTGGAGCTGGTAGCGGGAGCAGACGCGCCCGTACGCAATGCCCTGCCAGGCACGGTTAGCAGCATCGAGGTGGGTGTGCAGGACACTGAAGTACTGCTGGAGCTGGCCGGCGGCGCGCACCTGGCCAGCTCAGTCAGCAGCGCCCAGGCCGCGGCGCTGCAACTGCACGAAGGTCAGGCCCTGACGGCGTGCATCCGCCCGGAGCAGATCATTCTCTGCGCGGTGTGAGGGGGCATCTAGCCGAATACGCCGACTGCGTGCGGCATGAGCGCTACGTGACGCGTGGCGGGCAAAAACAAAAAGGGCACAGTTTTGTTCTCCGGCTTACGGACTTGCTCAAATAAACCGGTCCCCTTCTTTCTCTGCGTCGTCGTGCGGGATCGCCTGCACATCCGCACCGAAAAGCACACGCAGCTCGATGGTGCATTGATGGCCTCGAACACCGGCCACCTAAAATTGGACACCGAAATTGGACACCGACAGCCAGCGCTGCAGCGCTATCGCCGGGCACGACAAGGCGCACAGCTATCCGCCTTGCTCCCGCCCGAACGTCGTTCAAGCAAACTTGATCAACACCTTCCCCACCTGCTGTTGCGCCGCGAAGTACGCATAGGCGGCCGGCGCCTCTTCGAATTTGAAGGTTTTGCTGATCACCGTTTCGATGCGGTTGGCTTCCGTGGCGCGTAGCAGCTCAAGGAACATCGTGCGGCTGCCGTTGGCGATGCCGCGGATGGTTACGTTCTTGAGGATCAGCGAAACGTAGTTTGGTATCGGCGACTGCTGGCCTGGCGTTACGCCGATCACGGCGATGCGGGCATTGGCAGCGGCGGCGGCGATTGACTGGCCGAGGGTATCCTGGCCGCCGGTTTCGATGATGACGTCGGCACCTGCGTTATCGGTCAGGGCCATGAGTTGGGCGGCCCAGTCAGGGTGCTGGCGGTAGTTGAGGGTGATATCGGCGCCGAGCTGGCGCACGGTCTGCAGTTTTTTGTCGCTGGAGGAGGTGATGGCCACGCGGGCGCCGCGCAGCTTGGCGAGTTTCAGCGCGGCCAGCGAAACGCCGCCGGTACCCAGGCAGAGCACCAGCTCCCCCGGTTTGACCTTGCACACTTCGATCAGCGCGTTCCAGGCGGTGAGGCCGGCCGAGGCCAGCGCGGCAACGTCCTGGTCGGCAAGCGCTGGCGGCACCTGGATAACCGCGGCGGCGGGCAATACCACACGTTCGGCCAGCCAGCCGTCGTGGGATATGCCGATGTCATGGGCGAACACGTCCGGGCGGAAGTCGCCCTCCAGCCAATTGGGAAAGTGCCCGCACACGACGCGGTCGCCTGGCTTGACACTGCTCACGCCTGCGCCCACCGCGATGACGTCGCCGACGCCTTCGGAGACCGGAATGCGCTCGGGGACCTGGCGCGCGCCGTAGACACCACGCAGCAGTTGCACATCGCGGCTGATCAGGCTGACCAGCCGTGGGGCGACGAGCACTTGGCCCGGGCCTGCAATCGGGTCGGGGCACGTGGTCGCGGTGAGGCTGTCCAGGCCTTGCTGGTTGCCGATCTGAAAGGCTTTCATGGGGATTGTCCTTGTGTCTGAAGAGGTCACGCTGTGGCGCGGCGAATCGTTGCCTGGCGGCGATCGTATAAGACAGAGACCGCCTTTTCATCGTTCGGTGCGGTGGTTGGGGTGATGGGCGGGCCGCGTGCAGCGGTCAAGTGGCGGGAGTGGGGCGCAAGAGGGCACCGCAAGGGCGAACGTGTGGCCTAGCCGAGCGCTCGCGCAGCGGGTGTGTCACTCACGGAAGGGTGCAAGCGCGGTTGCCCAAGGCTGTTGGCACCTGAACAGGTTAAACAGAGGGGAGAAGTTTGAATGGCACTTACTTAACCGTCCTTGGACGAGCGCTCTTCTGATTTTTCCTCGATCAGATGGGTGTGCCGGGGTCAGCCGTGTTGGGACCAGGAATTGTCACCTGTGGCAGCTTGCGCCAAACGCTCGCCAACCAAGGCTGCTGGTCGCGCGGCAGGCCGGCGGGGCGGTAGTAGTGCTCCAGCTCGCTGAAGCCCGCTGTTTGCAGGTAGTCACGCCAGCGGGTCAGGTCGTGGTAGACCGCATAGCGCTCACCTTGCCAACCTTCTTGGTTGTCCCCTCTGGGGTTCGAGCAGAACAGCACGCCGTCGGCTCTCAAGCTTTGCCAAAGTTGCTTCAGCACCTCGGGCAGGGCCCGGCTGGGCACATGAAACAGGACGGCGTTTGCAAAGATTCCGTCGAAGTGTTCGGCCGGTAGATCAAGGCTGAGCAGGTTCTGCTGCCAGACCTCGCAGCCGCTGTCCTGGCGGGCCATGTCGACGAATTGCGGGCAGCCATCGAGGCCGATGGCGCGGTGGCCCAGTTGGCTGAAGGTACGCAAGTCGCGGCCCGGGCCGCAGCCCAGATCAAGGATGCAGGCGGGCGCCGGCGCGTGCAGATGGCGCAGCAGGGCGGCGATGTTCTGGCTGACATCGTGGTCGCGGGTGCCTTCGCGAAAGGCTTCCGCGCACGCCTGGTAGTGACCCAGGGTCAGTTCGCTGATGGTGGTGAGGGGCACGTCGGGTTCGCTCATGGCGCCATCTTAATGGCTGAGGCGCCAGGGCGCGAACGCTGCGGTCAGGGTGATGGCCTGCGCGGGTTTTAGCCGTACAGCGATGGGATCGGCCCCTGGCCGCTGAGTAGCCAGTGGCCCAGGTCGCGGACCTTGTAGTCGAGCGGGTCATGCAGGCTGTGGACGCGGACGTTGCGCCAGAAGCGGTCTAAGCCGTAGGCCGCGCTGGTGGAGCGCGCGCCCATGTTGTTGAACACCTGGCTGGTGATGTCCAGGGCCACGTCAGCGCGTTCGGCGGCGGTCAGTGCCGGTTTTTCCCAGGCGGCCTGCAGGCGTTGGGCCGCCTGTTCTGCCAGCGGCAAGGCGCTGCGGTAGCGCAGCCAGAGTTCGCCGTAGCGGGCCTGGATAAAGGGATCGTCGGCCGGGACCGCGACGCCGCTGGCGGGCCAGGCACGGGTTTGTTCACGGGTGTAGCGCAGGGCCGCGTCCAGGGCGCCCTGGGCGTTGCCCAGGTAGAGCTGGGTGAGGATCAGTTGCGACAGGCAGGCGCGTAGGGTGGTGCGCGGGCTGCTGCCGACCGGGCCGAGCAGCTCGCCCGCATCGACAAAGACGTTCTCGAATTGCACGGTGCCGCTGTCGGTCTGGCGTTGGCCGAAGCCATCCCAGTCCTGGTTGACGGCCAGGCCTTCGCGCTGGCTGGGCAGGACGATAAAAACGCGGTCGTCGGGGTTGCGTCCACGCGGCGCCGAGATGATCAGAGCGTCGGCACCGAGGGCGCCGGAGCAGAACGACTTGCTGCCGTTGAGTTCGTAATGCTCCTCGCGGCGGCTGAGGGCGAGGCCGGTGTCGCGGCCGTTGGTGGCGTTGCCCCAAAACCAGCGGTCCTGCACGGTGCGGGTCAGCCAGTGACGTTGTTGCTCCGGCGTGCCGAACAGCTGCAGGGTGGCCACTTGCAGGTGCTGGAAGGCGAACAGGTGGGCCAGGGAGCTGTCCACCGCCGCCAGGTGCCGCACGATGCGGTAAATCTCCGGCCAGACCACGCCCTGGCCGCCATACAACTGCGGCACGGCGAGCGTCAGCAGGCCGCTGTCGCGCAGCAACTGGCGTTCAGTCTGGGCGCTGCCACCGGCACGGTCACGCTCGACCGCGGTAGCGGCGAGGCGCCGCGCCAGGCGCTCGACCTTGGCTGTGCGGCTGCCGAAGTCGGCGGGAAATAGGCGCGGCTCGAACAGCGGCGCGCTGTGGTCAAGGTGGCTGGTGGCGTGTAGAGGACTGGCCATCAGCGAGCCCCTGCCGTCCAGACCTGCACGTCCAGCGCGTCCAAGGCGCGGGGCAGCAGGCCTTCCTTGAAGAAGGCGTCGGCGATTTTCTGCTGCTCTGCCAGGCTGTCTTTTAGCACCGGCCGTACGGCGTAGCTGCGGCGGGCGTTGGCCTGCTCGACGATGGCCGGGTCCAGGTTGCCCCACAGCGGGCTGAGGATGCGCGCGGCGTCCTGCGGGTTGGCGCGCAGCCAGTCACCGGTTTGCACCAGCGCCTTGAATACCACGTCGAGCACCTCCGGGTGGGCTTTGGCGAATACGGTGCTGGTCAGGTAGTAGCGTTGGTAATCGGCAAGGTTCTTGCCGTCCGCCAGGGTGCGCGTCGCCAGTTGCTGCTGGGCGCCGCTGAGGAAGGGTTCCCAGGTGACCCAGGCGTCGACCTTGCGGTTCTCGAAGGCGGCACGCCCGTCCGCTGGGGTCAGGTAGGCCGGCTCGATGTCGTTGAAGGACAGCCCGGCTTTGGCCAGGGCGGCGATCAGCAGGTAATGGCTGCCGGCCGCTTTGGTCACGGTCACTTTTTTGCCTTTGAGCTGGGCCAGATCGGTCAGCGTCGAGTCGTCGCGCACGATGATGGCCTGGGCGCTCGGCGACGGTGCTTCCTGGGCGAAGTAGGTCAGGTCGGCCCCGGCGGCCTGGGCAAACACCGGCACGGTGTCGGCGACGTCGGCGGACAGGTCGATATTGCCGACGTTGAGGGCTTCGAGCAGGGGCTGGCCGTTGGGGAACTCATGCCAGCTCAAGGTGATGTTCTGGGGCGCGAGCGCTCTTTCCAGCGTGCCTTGGGCTTTGAGTAGGCTGATGAGCGTGGAGGATTTCTGATAGCCGATGCGCACCTGAGTGCTGGCATCGGCCAGTGGCAATACGGCAAACAGGCTGCAGGCCAAGCCCAGAGCAATCAGGGGGCGGCGTTTGAACAGGCGCATGGAGGACCTCGTCTATGACGTGCAAGGGCCCTGCAGGCGGGCCGGATCACGGGTACTGGGGAGTAGGGTGTCCGGTGATCCGGTGGAAGCGACGTTATCGATCTAAAAAAATCAAAACCAATACTTTTTATTCATTAGCTTAGAGCGCCTTGCGCGCCGCCGTGCTCAAACCTGCAGGCTGCGGCTGTGGCGCAGCATGTCCAGGCCGCTGTCGACCAGGTATTCGGCGTCCTCGTTCAGGGCGAAGGATTCCGGGTTGAGCAGCCATTGCCCCAGCGTCCCCTCGATATAGGCATGCAGGCAGCGCGAGGCGCGGGCGGTGTTCAGCGCGGCGGGCAGTTGGCCGCGATTGACGGCGTTACGCAGCGCCAGCTCGATGCGTACGTGGCATTCCAGGCTGCTGGCCTGGCGCTGCTGGCGCAAATCGCACATCTCGTCGATGAACTCGCACTTGTGCAAAAGGATCTCATTGATGCGACGGGTCTTGGGGTCCAGCGCCACGTGCTGAAACAGCTGCACCAGCAATGCACGCATGCAGCCCAGTGGGTCCAGCTCGTTGGCATCTTCGCTGGCCTTGGCCAGGGCGTCCAAGGGCTCGTGCAGGCTGTCGAGCAGCGCCTGAACCAGGTCGGCCTTGTTGTCGAAGTGCCAGTAAATAGCGCCACGGCTGACCCCAGCCAAGGCCGCAATATCAGCTAGCGTTGTACGGGCCATGCCGCGTTTGTAAAAGGCCTGCTCGGCGGCATCGAGGATCAGCAGGCGGGTGTGCAGGGCGTCATCTTTGGTTTTTCGGGCCATGGCAGTTCTCGCAAATAGGCCGGCGCACGCTCCGGCATGTGTAGGGGCGAAAGGCCTTCTATGTGCCCGCTCCGCGTTACGTTTAATTGCAACCTTATCGCGATAAGGTGTTTACAAACAATCATGAATGTAAGTACATTTGTTAGCCTACTATCCATTGCATTCGTGCCCACTTCATTCCTGTGAAGCGCTGCCGCGCTCCTGTCCGAGGATCCCATGCCATTCAAGCCAGCCTTTCCCGCCCTGGTTACCGTCGTTCTGTTGGCATCGCTGCTTAGCGGTTGTGAACAGGAGCAGGCTCCGCCTCCCGCGCAAAAGCCGCAGGTCGGTGTGGTCACGTTGCAGGCTCAGCCGTTTGCGCTGACCACCGAGCTGCCTGGCCGCACCAGTGCTTACCGGATTGCCGAGGTGCGCCCGCAGGTCAATGGCATCATCCTCAAGCGTCTGTTCGACGAGGGCGCCGAGGTCAAGGCCGGGCAGCAGCTGTACCAGATCGACCCCGCCGTCTACGAGGCCACGCTGAAAAGCGCCCAGGCCACGCTGCAGTCCACCCGTTCGCTGGCTGAACGCTACAAGCAGCTGGTAGATGAGCAGGCGGTGAGCCGCCAGGAGTTCGATGAGGCCCAGGCCCAGCGCCTGCAAGCCGAGGCAGCGGTGCAGAGTGCGCAGATCGACCTGCGTTACACCAAGGTGCTGGCGCCCATCGCGGGCCGCATCGGCCGTTCGCTGGTCACCGAGGGTGCGCTGGTAAGCAATGGCCAGAGCAATGCCATGGCGGTGATCCAGCAGCTCGACCCGATCTATGTCGATGTCACCCAGTCGTCTGCCGAGATGCTCAAGCTGCGCCGCGACCTGGCCAGTGGGCGCCTGCAGAAGGCGGGTGAGAATGCCGCTGAAGTGACGCTGACGCTTGAAGATGGCAGCGAATATCGCCACGCCGGCACGCTGGAATTTTCTGAAGTGTCAGTCGACCAGACCACCGGCTCTGTGACCCTGCGCGCCGTCTTCCCCAACCCCGACAACATCTTGCTGCCGGGCATGTTCGTGCATGCGCAGCTGCAGGCCGGGGTCAACGCCGAGGCCATTCTGGCGCCGCAGCAGGGTGTGACCCGTGACCAACGCGGCCGGCCAACGGCGCTGGTGGTCAACGCTGAAGACAAGGTGGAGCAGCGGATTCTGCAAACCGAGCGCACGGTCGGCAACCAGTGGCTGATCAACGATGGCCTGAAGAGCGGCGACCGCCTGATCACCGAAGGCCTGCAGTACGTCAAGCCAGGTGATGAAGTCAGCGTAAGCGAGGCGAGCAATGTGGCCTCAGGTAAGCCTGAAGATGCCCCTGCCGCCGGCAGCGCTGACGGCGAAGAGGAATAACCCATGTCGAAGTTCTTTATCGACCGTCCCATTTTCGCCTGGGTAATTGCCCTGGTGATCATGCTGGTCGGTGGCTTGTCCTTGCTCAAGTTACCGATCAACCAGTACCCGAGCATTGCCCCGCCGGCCATCGCCATTGCCGTGAACTACCCGGGCGCGTCCGCGCAGACCGTGCAGGACACCGTGGTGCAGGTGATCGAGCAGCAGCTCAACGGTATCGACAACCTGCGTTATGTGACCTCGGAGAGTAACTCCGACGGCAGCATGACCATTACCGCCACCTTCAACCAGGGCACCAACTCCGACACCGCTCAGGTGCAGGTGCAGAACAAGCTCAACCTGGCCACGCCGCTATTGCCGCAGGAAGTGCAGCAGCAGGGCATCCGGGTCACCAAGTCGGTGCGTAACTTCCTGATGGTCATCGGCATGGTCTCGACCAATGAGTCGGTGACCCGCGACGACCTGTCCAACTACATCGTCTCGAACATGCAGGACCCGATCTCGCGCACCGCTGGTGTGGGTGACTTCCAGGTGTTCGGCGCGCAGTACGCCATGCGCATTTGGCTCGATCCGGCCAAGCTCAACAACTTCCAGATGACCCCGGTAGATGTCAGCAGCGCGATTTCGGCGCAGAACGTCCAAGTGTCCTCGGGTCAGTTGGGCGGCCTGCCGGCCGTGCAGGGCCAGCAGCTCAACGCCACCATTATTGGCAAGACGCGCCTGCAAAGCCCTGAGCAGTTCGAGCAGATTCTCCTGCGGGTCAATGCCGACGGCTCCCAGGTGCGCCTTAAGGATGTCGCGCGGGTCGAGCTGGGCGGTGAAAGCTACGGCATCAGCGCCCAGTTCAACGGTCGCCCGGCTTCGGGTATGGCGATTCGCCTGGCCACCGGGGCCAACGCCCTGGACACCGCCAAGGCGATCCGCGCCACCATTTCCGAGCTGGAGCCGTTCTTCCCGCCGGGCATGGAAGTGGTGTATCCGTATGACACCACACCGGTGATCAGCGCCTCGATTACCGGTGTGGTGCACACCCTGATCGAAGCCGTGGTGCTGGTGTTCCTGGTGATGTACCTGTTCCTGCAGAACATTCGCGCCACGCTGATCACCACCATGACGGTGCCGGTGGTGTTGCTGGGTACGTTCGGCATCCTCGCGGCGTTTGGCTTCAGCATTAACACCCTGACCATGTTCGGCGTGGTCCTGGCGATCGGCCTGTTGGTGGACGACGCCATCGTGGTGGTGGAGAACGTCGAGCGGGTGATGAGCGAGGAGGGCCTGTCGCCCAAGGAGGCGACCACCAAGTCCATGGGGCAGATCCAGGGCGCACTGGTCGGCATCGGCATGGTGCTCTCGGCGGTGCTGTTGCCGATGGCATTCTTCGGTGGCTCCACCGGGATCATCTATCAGCAGTTCTCCATCACCATCGTTTCGGCCATGGCGCTGTCGGTGCTGGTGGCGCTGATCTTCACCCCGGCGCTCTGCGCAACCCTGCTTAAACCCGTCAAAAAGGGCGAGCACCACGTTGCCAAGGGCGGTTTCTTCGGCTGGTTCAACCGCAATTTCGACCGCGGTGTGCAGCGCTACGAGCGTGGCGTGACCAGCATGCTCAAGCACAAGGTGCCCTACCTGCTGGCGTATCTGGTAATCGTAGTCGGCATGGTGGTGCTGTTCACCCGTATCCCGACCACCTTCCTGCCCGACGAAGACCAAGGCGTGCTGTTTGCCCAGGTGCAAACGCCGGCCGGCTCGACTGCTGAGCGTACCCAGGTGGTGGTCGACGACATGCGTCGCTACCTGCTTGAGGAAGAAGGCGACACCGTGGCGTCGGTCTTTACCGTCAACGGCTTCAACTTCGCAGGCCGTGGGCAGAGCTCGGGTCTGGCCTTCATCATGCTTAAGCCATGGGGCGAGCGTTCGGCCGAGAACAGCGTGTTCAACTTGGCGCAGCGCGCGCAGCAGCACTTCTACGGCTTCCGTGATGCGATGGTGTTTGCCTTCGCACCGCCAGCGGTGATGGAGTTGGGTAACGCCACAGGCTTCAACTTCTTCCTGCAGGACCGTGCCGGTGTTGGTCATGAAGCGCTGATGGCCGCACGTAACCAGTTCCTCGGCATGGCGGCGCAGAGCAAGGTGTTGGCAGGCGTACGCCCCAATGGTCTGAACGACGAGCCGCAGTACCAGCTGACCATCGACGACGAGCGCGCCAGCGCCCTAGGCGTGAGCCTGGCGACCATCAACCAGACGCTGTCGATTGCCCTGGGTGGCAGCTACGTCAACGACTTCATCGACCGTGGCCGGGTCAAGCGCGTGTACGTGCAGGGCGAAGCCAGCGCGCGGATGAACCCGGAAGACCTGGATAAATGGTTTGTGCGCAGCGACAGCGGCGAGATGGTGCCGTTCTCGGCGTTCGCCACCGGTGAGTGGGGCTACGGCGCGCCGAAGCTGACCCGCTACAACGGTGTGGCGGCGATGGAAATCATCGGTGAGGCCGCGCCTGGCTACAGCACCGGTGATGCCATGGCCGAGGTCGAGGCGCTGGTGCAGAAACTGCCGGAAGGCATTGGCTACTCCTGGACTGGCCTGTCGTACGAAGAGCGCCTGTCCGGCTCCCAGGCGCCGGCGCTGTATGCCATCTCGCTGCTGATGGTGTTCCTCTGCCTGGCCGCGCTGTACGAAAGTTGGTCGGTGCCGATTGCGGTGATGCTGGTGGTGCCGTTGGGTATCTTCGGTGCGCTGCTGGCGACCAGCCTGCGCGGGCTGTCCAACGACGTGTACTTCCAGGTGGGCTTGTTGACGACTATCGGTCTGGCGTCGCGAAACGCGATCCTGATCGTGGAATTCGCCAAGAGCCTGCACGAGCAGGGCATGGGCCTGGCTGAGGCCGCCGTGGAAGCGTGCCGTATGCGCTTGCGGCCGATCATCATGACCTCGCTGGCGTTCGGCCTTGGCGTGGTGCCGCTGGTGATCGCCAGCGGTGCCGGCTCGGGTAGCCAGCATGCCATCGGTACTGGCGTACTGGGCGGTATGACCACCGCGACAGTGCTGGCGATCTTCGGCGTGCCGCTGTTCTTCGTCCTGGTGTCGTCACTGTTCGGCGACAAGAAGTCTAAAGCGTCCACCGAGGAGGCGGGCCAATGAGCAAGTCATTAGTGTCCATCGCGGTTGCCGCATTTATCCTCAGCGGCTGCTCGATGATCCCCGAGTACAACCAGCCGGAGGCGCCCGTTGCGGCGCAATGGCCCCAGGGCCCGGCCTACACGCCGGCCCAGGCGGCTGATATGGCGGCCACCGAGCAGGGCTGGCGCACGTTCTTCCGCGACCCAGCGCTGCAACGCCTGGTCGAGACCGCGCTGCAGAACAACCGCGACCTGCGTGTCGCGGCGCTGAACATCGAGGCGTACCGCGCGCAGTACCGCATTCAGCGGTCCGACCTGCTGCCGTCGGTCTCCGCCGATGGCGCCGGCAGCCGTCAGCGGCTGCCGGCCAATGCGTCGCAGACCGGTCAGGCTGGGGTCAACAGCCAATACTCCGCGACCCTAGGCATCAATGCCTATGAGCTGGACCTGTTCGGCCGCCTGCGCAGCCTCAGTGAGCAGGCCCTGCAGGTGTACTTCTCCAGCGAGCAGGCACGGCGTTCGACGCAGATCAGCCTGGTGGCCAGCGTGGCCAATGCCTACCTGACCTGGCAGGCCGATCAGGCGCTGCTGCAACTGACCCGTGACACCTTGCAGGCGTTCGAGGACAGCTACGCGCTGACGCTGCGCAGCAGCGAGGTGGGCGTCGCCTCAGCACTGGACCTGAGCCAGGCGCGCACCTCGGTGGAGGGTGCCCGTGTCAACCTGGCGCGCTACCAGCGTCTGGTCGCCCAGGACCTCAACAGCCTGACCTTGTTGCTCGGCTCCGGCATCCCGGCTGATCTGCCGCAAGGCCTGGGGCTTGATGACGAGCCGTTTGCCGAGCTGCCGGTTGGCCTGCCATCCGACCTGCTGCAGCGTCGTCCGGACATCCTTGAGGCCGAGCACCTGCTCAAGGCGGCCAATGCCAATATTGGCGCAGCGCGCGCGGCGTTCTTCCCGAACATCAGCCTGACTGCCAATGCCGGCACCATCAGCCCGGACCTCTCGGGCCTGTTCGATGGCGGCTCGGGGACCTGGTTGTTCCAGCCGCAGATCAGCCTGCCGATCTTCAATGCCGGGCGCCTGCGCGCCAGCCTGGAGTACGCGGAAATCCAGAAGGACATCTCGGTTGCGCAATACGAGCGCAGCATCCAGACCGCCTTCCAGGAAGTCTCCGACGGGCTGGCCGCGCGCCAGACCTTCGACGCACAGCTGCAGGCCCAGCGCGATCTGGTCGAGGCGAATCAGGACTACTACCGGCTGGCCGAGCGCCGCTACCGCATCGGCATCGACAGCAACCTGACCTTCCTCGACGCGCAGCGCTCGCTGTTCAGTGCGCAGCAAGCGCTGATCACTGATCGCCTGTCGCAGCTGACCAGTGAAGTGAACCTGTACAAGGCCCTGGGGGGCGGCTGGTCCGCCGAAGACCCGGCGCCTAGCCGCTAAACCGATGTGCCACGGCCGGTGCGCCTGCACCGGCCGTGTAACAGAGCGGCGCGTGCCGCATACGCATTTGCCGTTACTAGCCCAGTGTGTAATCACATACCGTTCTAAGTGGTGCTGTGAGCCGCGCGCTGAGCTGGTGTCAGAGCTGTACGGCGCAGTAACGCGCGCGGCCGGACTTCTTGGCGTGGTAAAGCTGCCCATCGGCGGCGGCCAGCAGCGCGGTGCTGCTGCCGGTGGCCGTTGGGATGAGCGTGGCCACGCCCAGCGACAAGGTGACATGGGGGCGAATATCTGAGGCCAGGTGCTCGATCGTCAGGGCCTCAACGGCATCGAGCATGTGTTGCGCAGCGATGCAGGCACCCTCGTGGCTGGTATTGGGCAGCAAGCCGGCAAACTCCTCACCACCGTAACGTGCGAGTAAGTCATGGGGCCGGCCGATTGTGCCCGCGAGGCCTTGCGCGACCGCACGCAGGCAGCTATCGCCTGCCTGGTGGCCATAGTGGTCGTTGTAGCGTTTGAAGAAATCCACGTCGATCATGATCAGCGACAACGGCGTCTGCTCGCGCAGGCACTGGCGCCATGCGCGGTCGAGCATGTCGTCGAACTGGCGGCGGTTGGCCACGCCAGTGAGGCCGTCATTCATCGCCAGGGCGCGCAAGAGGTCGCTTTGCAGCTTTAGGGTGAGGTGGGTGCGCACCCGTGCGCGGACAATCACCGGGTTGATGGGTTTGCTGATGAAGTCCACCGCGCCCAAGGCCAGGCCGGCTTCCTCATCGGCCTCCTGCTGTTGCGCGGTGACGAAGATGATCGGGATGTCGGCGGTTGCCGGGTCGGCCTTGAGGCGGCGGCAGACTTCGTGGCCATCGAGCCCTTCCATGATCACATCGAGCAGGATCAGGTCCGGCAACTGGCTTTGGCACACGCTCAGGGCCTGCTCACCATTGGTGGCCATAAACAGCTCGCAGTCGTCGCGAAACAGCTGGTGCAAGACGCGAATGTTGGTCGGCTGGTCGTCGACGACCAGCAGCTTGGGGCGGCGATTAACCAGGGGTAGCCATGTGTGCATGGGCGCTCCATGTCCGTGCGGTAGGGGCCGCTGTTTGCGAATTCAGGCGCGCAGTGCACCGCTTTATGGCGCCAGGGTGCCGGGTGGCACTGCAAGTCGCCATCCTGACATTAGTCGCAGGTCGCGTCATTGGCCAGGCGCTGCTGTTTTGGCGAATGGCGTGCCTGGCGCGGGAACTGCATTGTGCTCTCCAGGCTCTCACCTGAAAGCCCCAGAGAGGTATCCCCATGGACTCACTCGCACGGCAACACCAGCGCGCCGGCCGACTCTACGACCCGCGTGACGGGCAACTGCAGGCTGAGCAGGCCGCCAACCAACGCTGGCTGCAGCGCTACAACGCCAGCCCCACGGCCGCTGATGCCGAGCGCCTGGCGCTGTTGCGCGAGGGCTTGGCGGAGGTGGGTGAGGGCAGTTGCGTACGCGCGCCCTTTCATTGCGACTACGGGCACAACATCCAGCTGGGTGCCGGGGTGTTCGTCAATTTCAACGTGGTGATTCTCGATGTCGCCGCCGTGTCTATCGGCGACCTGACCCAGATCGGCCCTGGCGCCCAGTTGCTGACCGCCGATCACCCACGTGATGCGCGGCAGCGCGCCGAGGGGCTGGAGCGGGGCCTGCCGATCCGCGTGGGGCGCAATGTGTGGATCGGCGCCGGGGCGCTGGTGCTGCCCGGTGTGAGCATCGGCGACGACGCGGTGGTGGGCGCCGGCAGCGTGGTGACCCGCGACGTACCGGCCGGTTGCACGGTGGTGGGCAATCCGGCGCGTCTCGTGTCGGCACCCGGCTGATTGCGTGCATCTTTATATGCTCTAAAAGAATAAATAAATCGTTATTTATTCTTTTTAATATTTTCTGTTCCTCAGCATAGTAGCCACCACGCAACCACTGCTGAGGAGCATGGACATGAGTATCCGTCTTGGCGACATCGCCCCTGATTTCGAACAGGATTCCAGTGAAGGCCGCATTCGTTTCCACGAATGGCTGGGCAATAGCTGGGGCGTACTGTTCTCCCACCCGGCTGACTTCACCCCGGTGTGCACCACCGAGCTGGGCTTTACCGCCAAGCTGAAGGCGCAGTTCGCCGAGCGTGGCATCAAGGCCATTGCCCTGTCGGTCGACCCGGTGGACTCGCACCTGAAGTGGATCGACGACATCAACGAGACCCAGGCGACCCAGGTCAACTTCCCGATTCTGGCCGACGCTGACCGCAAGGTTTCGGGCCTCTATGACCTGATTCACCCCAATGCCAATGACACCCTGACCGTGCGCTCGCTGTTCATCATCGACCCGAACAAGAAAGTGCGCCTGACCATCACCTACCCGGCCAGCACGGGGCGCAATTTCAACGAAATCCTGCGGGTCATCGACTCCCTGCAACTGACCGACAACTACAAGGTTGCCACCCCGGCCAACTGGGTCGACGGTGATGACGTGGTGATCGTGCCGTCGCTCAAGGACGAAGACGAGATCAAGCAGCGTTTTCCCAAGGGCTATCGCGCCGTCAAACCCTACCTGCGCCTGACCCCGCAGCCCAACAAGTAAGGAAGCCACCATGCTGGTCGTGTCCTTGGGCGGTAGCCCGAGCCAGAAGTCGCGCTCCAACGTCTTGCTTGAGCGCGCGCGCCACTGGTTGCAGCTGCGCGGTATCGAGGTGGTGAGTTACCAGGTGCGTGACTTCGTTGCCGAAGACCTGTTGTTTGCGCGCTTCGACAGCCCGCACATTCAGGCGTTACAGGCCCATGTGGAGCAGGCCGACGGCCTGCTGATCGCCACCCCGGTGTACAAGGCGTCGTTCTCTGGCGCCTTGAAGACCCTGCTCGACGTGTTGCCGGAGCGCGCGCTCAACCACACGGTGGTACTGCCAATCGCCACCGGCGGCAGCAGTGCGCACATGCTGGCGGTGGACTATGCCCTCAAGCCTGTGCTGGCGTCGCTCAAGGCTCAGGAGATGCTGCATGGCGTGTTCGCCGATGACAGCCAGATCGCCTACACCGAGCAGGGCGCCAACCTGGCACCTGCGCTCGAACAGCGCCTCGACGATGCCCTGCAGCAGTTTTTGCAGGCATTGAACCGGCGCCCACAACCGATTGAACCCGGCCTGCTCAATGATCGTTTGATCAACGCGCGCTGGAGTATTTGAACGCGTTACCCGCTTCACGCTGCACGTAAACGCCAGCGCCATAACGGGCACACCCGCTTAACGCTTGAGACTGTTTTTCCCGCCTTACTCGCCCGCCAACGGGCAAGCAGGTCATCCAACATTCCAGACCAAAGGAGAGCGCCATGCGCCCTGTTACCTTGCGTCGGAGTCTGGCCGCCCTGATTGCCGCGGCCATTTCCTTCGGCGCCATCACTCACGCACAAGCCGAGACGTTGCGTATCGGTTATCAGAAATACGGCACCCTGGTGCTGCTCAAGGCCAAGGGTACGCTGGAGAAGCGCCTGGCGGCCCAGGGTATAGACGTCAAGTGGACCGAATTCCCTGGCGGCCCGCAGCTGCTCGAAGGGCTGAACGTCGGCTCGGTGGACTTCGGCACCACCGGTGAAACCCCGCCGGTGTTCGCCCAGGCCGCAGGCGCCGACCTGCTGTATGTCGCCTATGAGCCGCCCGCACCGACCAGCGAAGCCATTCTGGTGCCCAAGGATTCGCCGCTTAAGTCGGTGGCTGACCTCAAGGGCAAGAAAGTCGCCCTGAACAAAGGGTCCAACGTGCATTACCTGCTGGTGCGCGCGCTGGAAGATGCCGGCTTGCAGTACAGCGATATCCAGCCGGTGTACCTGCCGCCCGCCGATGCCCGCGCCGCGTTCGAGCGTGGCAGCGTCGATGCATGGGTGATATGGGACCCCTTCCAGGCGGCTGCTGAAAATCAGCTGCAAGCCCGCACCTTGCGTGACGGCCAGGGCCTGGTCAGCAACCACCAGTTTTACCTGGCCACCAAGCCCTATGCCGAGCAAAACCCGGCAGGGGTCGAGGCGCTGGTCGAGGAAATCCGCGCGATTGGCGAGTGGACCAAGGCCAATACCGACGAAGCCACGGCACAGGTCGCCCCGCTGCTGGGCCTGTCCCCGGAAATCACCCGCACTGCGGTCGAGCGCCAGAGCTACGGCGCCCAGCTGGTCAGCCATGAGGTGGTGGTGGCGCAGCAGAAAATCGCCGACACCTTCACCGACTTGAAGCTGATCCCCAAACGCCTGGTGATCAAAGACGTGATCTGGTCGCCACCGGCTTCCGATAAGTCGGCAGCGAGCCCAGCAGGTGCCACGGGCACTGTTGCGCACGCCCAGTAACCGCCATTGCCCGGTGCGCCGCGCCGGGCTTTTACACCCCCGAATTCCTGAGGAGACCACTCCATGAGTCTGAACATTTTCTGGTTCCTGCCGACCCACGGCGACGGCCATTATCTGGGTACGTCCGAAGGCGCGCGCGCCGTCGACCACGGTTACCTGCAACAGATCGCTCAGGCCGCCGATCGCCTGGGCTATGGCGGTGTGCTGATCCCGACAGGGCGTTCCTGTGAAGACTCCTGGCTGGTGGCCGCCTCGCTGATTCCGGTCACTCAGCAGCTGAAGTTTCTTGTGGCCTTGCGGCCCGGGATCATTTCCCCAACAGTTGCGGCGCGGCAGGCCGCGACCCTGGACCGTCTGTCCGGCGGCCGTGCGTTGTTCAACCTGGTAACCGGTGGTGACCCGGACGAGTTGGCCGGTGATGGCCTCAACCTGTCCCATGCCGAACGCTATGAAGCGTCCGTCGAGTTCACTCGCATCTGGCGGCGCGTGCTGGAAGGCGAAACCGTCGACTACGCCGGCAAGCACATTCAGGTCAAAGGCGCCAAATTGCTCTACCCGCCGATTCAGCAACCGCGTCCACCGCTGTACTTCGGCGGCTCGTCCGAGGCTGCGCAAGACCTGGCCGCCGAGCAGGTCGAGCTGTACTTGACCTGGGGTGAGCCGCCCAGTGCAGTGGCTGAGAAGATCGCCCAGGTGCGGGAAAAGGCAGCGGCCCAGGGTCGTGAAGTGCGCTTTGGCATCCGCCTGCATGTGATCGTGCGCGAGACCAACGAAGAGGCCTGGAACGCTGCCGACAAGCTGATCGCCCACGTCGATGACGACACCATCGCCCGTGCGCAAGCCTCCCTGGCGCGCTTCGACTCGGTGGGCCAGCAGCGTATGGCCGCCCTGCACGGCGGCAGCAAGGACAACCTCGAGGTGTCACCCAACCTCTGGGCCGGTGTTGGCCTGGTGCGCGGCGGTGCCGGCACTGCACTGGTGGGTGATGGCCCAACCGTCGCGGCACGGGTCAAGGAATACGCCGACCTGGGTATCGACACCTTCATCTTCTCCGGCTATCCGCATTTGGAAGAGTCCTACCGGGTCGCCGAGCTGTTGTTCCCCCATCTGGATGTCGCCCAGCCTGAGCGCCCTGCGAGCCGCGGGTATGTCAGCCCCTTCGGCGAGATGATTTCCAGCGACATTCTGCCCAAGTCGGCATCTGCCAGCTGAGCGCCTTGCGGAGAAAGAGACCCTCGACATGAGTACGAACGCGATTAACAACTTGGCCCTGCGCCTGGCGCCCTGGGCGTTGCCGGTGCTGCTGCTGAGCGCCTGGCAAGGCGCCGTCGCCGCAGGGTGGCTGTCCACGCGGATTCTCCCGGCACCCAACGCGGTGCTGGAGGCGGGCTGGGCGCTGCTCAGCAGTGGTGAAATCTGGACGCACCTGGCTATCAGCGGCTGGCGTGCCGGCATTGGCTTCGCCATTGGTGGCGGCCTGGGTCTGCTGCTGGGCTTTTTCACCGGCCTGTCGACGTGGGGCGAACGCCTGCTCGACAGCTCGGTGCAGATGATCCGCAACGTGCCGCACCTGGCGCTGATCCCGCTGGTGATCCTGTGGTTCGGGATCGACGAGAGCGCAAAGATCTTCCTGGTCGCCCTCGGCACCCTGTTCCCGATCTACCTGAACACCTACCACGGCATCCGCAACGTTGACCCGGCGCTGGTGGAAATGGCCCGCAGCTATGGCTTGTCCGGCTTCTCCCTGTTCCGTCAGGTGATCCTGCCGGGTGCGCTGCCGTCGATCCTGGTTGGGGTGCGTTTTGCCCTGGGCTTTATGTGGTTGACGCTGATCGTCGCCGAAACCATTTCCGCCAGTGCCGGCATCGGTTACCTGGCGATGAACGCCCGTGAGTTCCTGCAGACCGATGTGGTGGTCCTGGCGATTCTTCTCTACGCCGTGCTCGGCAAGCTGGCCGACCTAGCGGCGCGCGGTCTGGAGCGTATCTGGCTGCGCTGGCATCCGGCCTATCAACTTAAGGCAGGTGCACGATGAGCGCATTGCATACCCTCAAACGCGGCGTGCCGCTGGCGATTAACGGCATCCACAAGGCGTTCGGTGAGCGCGAGGTGCTGAAGAACATCGATCTGCGTATTCCCGCCGGCCAGTTCGTGGCGGTCGTCGGTCGCAGCGGTTGCGGCAAGAGCACGCTGTTGCGCCTGCTGGCCGGGCTGGACACGCCCACCCAAGGCGAGCTGCAGGCGGGCAATGGGCCTCTGGCTTCGGCGCGCGAAGACATCCGCCTGATGTTTCAGGACGCCCGGCTGTTGCCCTGGAAGCGGGTGATCGACAACGTCGGCCTCGGCTTGTCGGGCGACTGGCGCGCCAAGGCGCAGCAAGCGCTGGACGCCGTGGGCTTGGCGGATCGGGCCAATGAGTGGCCGGCAGCGCTGTCTGGCGGGCAAAAGCAGCGCGTGGCCCTGGCCCGTGCATTGATCCATCAACCGCGCCTGCTGCTGCTCGACGAGCCCCTGGGCGCGCTGGATGCCCTGACGCGGATCGAAATGCAGCAGTTGATCGAGCGGTTGTGGCAGCAGCATGGTTTTACCGTGCTGCTGGTCACCCACGACGTCAGCGAAGCCGTGGCCACCGCTGATCGGGTGATCCTCATCGAGGACGGCCAGATCGGCCTGGACCTGGCCGTCGATCTGGCCCGTCCGCGTCCCCATGGCTCGGCGCACCTCGCGGCGCTGGAGGCGCAGGTGCTCAACCGTGTCTTGCAGTTGCCGGCGTTGCCGCCACAACCGGAAGCCGTTTCACCCCTGCCCACGCAGCTGCGTTGGGCGCTTTAAGCGCAGCCGCTTCCAAGCGCTGTGCGCTATTACGTGTGGCGTGCAGCCCATTTTCGACCCTAGGAGAAACCCCATGACCATTAAAGCCATCAACGTACGCAACCAGTTCAAAGGCACCATCAAGGAAATCGTGCTGGGCGATGTACTCTCGGAAATCGACGTACAGACCGCCGCCGGTATCGTCACCTCGGTGATCACCACCCGCTCGGTCAAAGAACTGGAGTTGGGCGTGGGCAGCGAAGTGATTGCCTTCGTTAAATCCACCGAGGTCTCCATCGCCAAGCTCTGAGCGCAAAACGCCCTGTTACCTGGCCTGCGGCCGGTCAACGGGGCGTTTTCGTTTAGCGGTTATAAATCCATAAGTAAAAAGTCTTTTTCGGCTATATCAGTTTCCGCCACAATCGCGGTACGAAAAGGCCTGCTCCCAGGCTCAACCTCGAAGGAAACCGTTCATGCTCAAGCACCTTCTTCTGGCTGGCGTCGCCAGCGCCACCCTGCTGGCCGGCTCGCTGAGCCATGCGGCAGCTGATACGCCGTTCCATAACGCCTCCTACGACATCGCCCGTGAACTGTTCGGCGAGATCAACCCACTGTTCGTCGAGCACTGGAAGCAGCAAAGCGGCAAGGACGTAAAAATCGTTCAGTCCTTTGCCGGCAGCTCGCGCCAGGCGCAAGACATCATCCAAGGCAAGAAGGTCGACGTGGTCACCTTCAACCAGGTGTCCGATGTGGACATCCTGGCCAAGCGCAAGCTACTGCGCGAGGACTGGGCCCAGCAGTTCCCCAACAACAGCTCGCCGTACTACAGCACCACCGCCTTTTTGGTGCGTGAGGGCAACCCGAAGAACATCCAGAACTGGGACGACCTGATTCGCGACGACGTGAAGCTGGTGTTCCCCAACCCGAAAACATCCGGCAACGCCCGCTACAGCTACCTGGGCGCCTGGCTGTTTGCCAACGAGAAGTTCAACGGCGACCAGGAGAAGGTCCAGGCTTTCGTCAGCAAGCTGCTGAAGAACGTCGAAAACTTCCCCACCGGCGGCCGTGGCGCCACCGTGGCCTTCGCTCAGAATGGCCAAGGCGACGTGCTGCTGACCTTCGAATCGGAAGTGATCAACATCGCCAACGGCGAAGAATTCAAATCCGCCAAACTGCAGACCGTGGTGCCGCCTGTCAGCGTGCTGGCTGAGTTCCCGGTGGCCATCGTCGACAAGGTCGCCGACGAGCGCGGCACCCGCGAGCAGGCCAAGGCCTTCCTCGACTTCCAGTACAGCAAGGATGTTCAGCAACTGCTGACCCGCTACAACTACCGTGTGCATAACCCGGACGTGGTCGAAGCTACCAAGGCTCAGTTTGCCCCGGTGCGCCTGATCAACCCCACCGAAGTGTTGGGCGCCTGGGACGAGATCACTGCCAAGCATTTCGACAACGGTGGTATTCTCGACCAGCTTTTGGCCGCCGGTCGCTAAGCGTTCGTCCACGATCTGCTGCGCGTCGGCCCTGCGGCGTTAAAAACAGGCTTGGGATGCTCATGTACAAAAGTACACTCCGCTCCCTCGCCTGTTTTTGCCTTGCAGGGCTCTAGCTCGCGAGATCTTACTTCGGCTGTATTCGCCATCGGCCGCTGAAAGTCTGGTCTATTGGCCGCCTTCTAGGCGGCCAACTGCATTTGTAGAGTCGAGTTTTTCGTGAGCAAACCGCAACTGTTCTTCCTGCAAAACCCCTTGCTGCCTGGTTTCGGCCTGAGCTTCGGTTTCAGTGTTTTTTACCTGTCGCTGGTGATCCTGTTGCCGTTGTCGGCGCTGTTGCTGTACGTCAGCGACATGAGCTGGGCGCAGTACTGGCAGGCCATCAGCGACCCGCGTGTGGTGCAGACCTACAAGGTCACCATCTCCGCTGCCTTCTATTCCACGCTGGTGGTGCTGCTGATCGGCCTGTTGCTGGCCTGGATCATCACCCGCTACGAGTTTCCCGGACGGCGTCTGGTCGATGCGCTGATCGACCTGCCGTTTGCTCTGCCCACCTCGGTGGCCGGTTTGACGCTGGCCGCGCTGCTGGTGCCGAACGGTTGGGTGGGCCAGTGGCTGAACGCGGCGGGCATCAAGATCGCTTATGCCTACCCCGGCATCGTCGTGGCGATGATCTTCACCAGCATTCCCTTTGTCGTGCGCACCGTGCAGCCGGTGCTGCAGGACCTTGGCTCGGAATACGAAGAGGCCGCGCGCACCCTCGGTGCCAGCCGCCTACAAATCTTCCGCAAGGTGATTCTGCCGACCCTGGCGCCGGCGCTGGTCACCGGCGGCTCCCAAGCATTTATCCGCAGCCTCGGTGAGTTTGGTGCGGTGATCATGATCGCCGGCAACATTCCCTATAAGACGGAAGTCAGTTCGCTGATGATTTTCGTCCGCTTGCAGGAATTCAATTACCCGGCAGCAGCGGCTATCGCTTCGGTGATTCTGCTCGCCTCGCTGCTGCTTCTTTTCGCCCTGCAGGTGCTGCAGGGTCGTCTGTTCGCATGGCAACGGCAGGGCCGATGAAAAGACCGAATGATTGGCGTCAGTGGACGCTGGTGGGGCTGGGGCTGCTGGTTGTAGCGGTGCTGCTGCTGTTGCCTCTGGGCCTTATCTTCACCAATGCGTTGGCCGGTGGCCTGGAGTTGCTGTGGGCCAACCTGAACGAAGACTTTATGCTGCACGCCATCGGCCTGACACTGCTGGTGGCGGTGATCACCGTGCCCTTGAACATGTGCTTTGGCATCTGCCTGGCGTGGTGCGTGACCCATTACGATTTCCGCGGGCGCAAGCTGCTGACGACGCTGATCGACATCCCTTATGCCGTTTCGCCGGTGGTGGCGGGTCTCTGTTACCTGGTCGTTTACGGCCTGGAAAACGCCTTCGGGCGCTGGTTCTACGATAACGGCGTGCAGCTGATGTTTGCCTGGCCGGGCATCGTCATGGTCACGGTGTTCGTCACCGCGCCCTATGTGGCGCGCATTCTGATTCCGGTGATGCAGGCCCAGGGGCAGGACGAAGAAACAGCGGCCATGTGCCTGGGTGCCAGTGGCTGGCAGATCTTCCGTCGCATCACCCTGCCGAAGATCAAATGGGCGCTGCTGTACGGCGTGGTGGTGACCAATGCCCGTGCGGTCGGCGAGTTTGGTGCGGTGTCGGTGGTTTCCGGCACCATCATCAACCAGACCCTGACCCTGCCGCTGCTGGTCGACCAGCTGAACAACGACTACAAACCTGCCGCGGCCTTTACCGCAGCAGGTTTGCTGGCCTGCATGGCGTTGCTCACCTTGCTGCTCAAGACCTTTATGGAGTGGCGCCAGCGTACCCTAATGCAGCGCGCCGAGGCCTGATCAGGCCTCGTCAGGCAGTTGGGCGGCGGGGCGACCGAAGTGGTAGCCCTGGCCAAAGTCGCAGCCCAGCGCTTTGAGAAACGCCGCCTGGTCGGCATGTTCAATGCCTTCCGCCAGCACTTTCATGTTCAGGCTATGGCCCAGGGCAATCACCGCGCGGCTGATGGCGACGTCGTCTTCATCGTGGGGCAAGCCGCGTACGAAGCTCTGGTCCAGCTTGAGCTTGTGCACCGGCAGACGCTTGAGCCGTGCCAGGGAGCTGTAGCCGGTGCCGAAGTCGTCGATCGCCAGGCGTACGCCAAGGTTGCGCAGGCGTTCGAGCAAGTCCTGAGCCGCGTCCGGGTCCACCATCACCGCACTTTCGGTCACTTCCAGTTCCAGACAGGCCGCTGGCAGGCCCGTCTGGGCCAGTACCTGAGCGACTTGATGGTCGAGCAGATCGCGGCAGAACAGCCGGCTGGACACGTTGACCGCGACAAACTGCAAGCTGCTGCCGGCACGCTGCCAGGCGACCATCTGCGCGCACGCCTGCTGCAGCACCCAGGTGTCGATGGCGCTGATCAGGCCGCTTTCTTCGGCAATCGGGATGAACTCACCCGGCGGAACCAGGCCGCGCTGTGGATGCTGCCAGCGCACCAGGGCTTCGACGCCGACCATGCGGCCGTCTGCCAGGTCGATCAGGGGTTGGTAGTGCACGCGCAGTTGCTGCTGGTCCAGGGCGTGGCGCAGCGCGCTGAGTAACTGCAGGCGCTGGCGGGCATGGTCGGTCAGTTCCTGAGCATAGAACGCAAAGGTTTCTCGGCCGTTGCTCTTGGCTTTGAACAGCGCCGAGTCCACATTGCGCAGAATCTGTTCGACGCTTTGCGCCTCGTCGCTGAACAGGCCGATGCCCAGGCTGGCGGTAATGAACAGCTCCTGACCGGCGACCAAAAACGGTGCCTTGAAACGGTCGAGCACCTGCTGCGCCAGGTCGGCGGTTTGCTCAGCCAGCAGGCCGGCCTCGCACAGCAGGCCGAACTCATCGCCACCGAGTCGGGCCAGGGTCATGCGCGCGTCCAGCACCTGCGCCAGGCGCTCGCCCACTGCCTTGAGCAGCAGGTCGCCAATGTTGTGCCCCAGGCTTTCGTTGATGTGCTTGAAATGGTCGAGGTCGATCAGCAGCACGGCGCCGCTCAGGCCTTCGCGGCGGGCACGCTCCAGCGCGTGCTCCACCCGCTCGGTGAACAGCAGGCGATTGGGCAGGTTGGTCAGCGGGTCATGGTGGGCCAGGTAGTCGAGTTCACGCTGCGAGCGTTTCAGGGCAGTGATGTCGGAGAACACCGCCACGTAGTGACGAATCGTGCCGGTTTCATCGTGGATCGCACGAATGCATTGCCACTGCGGGTAGATTTCACCGTTGCGCCGCCGGTTCCAGATTTCGCCGCTCCAGCCGCCCTGATTGCACAGCATCTGCCACATGCTGGCGTAGAACTCGGCGTCATGCCGGCCGGACTTCAGCACGCTGGGGTCCTGGCCGAGGATCTGCGCTTCGCTGTAACCGGTGATGCGGGTGAAAGCCGGGTTGACGTGCACGATGCGCTGCTGGGCGTCGGTGACCAGGACGCCTTCCTGAGTCGCTTCGAAAACCGCTGCGGCCTGGCGCAGGCTGTCCTCGTCGGCGCGGCGTTGGCTCACGTCAGTCGCGGTGCCGATAAAGCGCTGCGCCTGGCCCGTGTGGTCGAATTGCACGCGGCCGCGAGCCTGAATCCAGCGGTAGCTGCCATCGTGGTGGCGCAGGCGGAAGCGGTTTTCATACATCGCCGTCTGCGGGCTTGTGAGCACGTTCTGCAGCGCGGTTTCATGGTGGGCGCGGTCGTCGGGGTGCAGGCGCTCGAGCCATGCGGCCGGGTCATGCCCCAGTTCATGCGGCTGCAGGCCCAGCAGGCTGGCGTAGCGTGGCGAGATATACAGGCTTTGCTGGCGCAGGTCCCAGTCCCAGAGGCCGCTTTCGGCTGATTCCAGCGCCAGGCTCAGGCGTTCTTCGCTGCTGCTCAGGGCCTGCTGGCTGCGCCTGAGCAGGTGGGTTTGGGTGCGCAGAATCAGGTACAGCAGCGCCGCGCTGAGGGCGACGAAACCCAGCCCTTTGAGCAGTTGCAGGCGCTCCAGTTGGTCGGCCGGTAAGCCGAGCGCAGACAACCATCCGTCGCTGAACAGGATCCACAGCCCAGCGATCATCATGTACAGCAAGGACAGGCGCAGCGCGCCAAGGCGTAAGCCCATAAAGGTTTTCATCTCGTGTGGAGTGCCTTCAGCGCAGTGACGGCGTTGCAGGCGAAACATTCTTAGCCAAAAGAGCAACTGGTTTTCTGCCGCCGCTTAGTGATAATGCAGGGGCGGCCATTTTTTGTAGGACATGCCGCATCTTACTTCCCCAGAGGCACTAGACATCCATGTGGTACAACGGTCTTCTTGATCTGTCGGTCTGGCAACTGATCGCGGTCACCCTGGTGATGACCCACATCACCATTGTCGGCGTAACGGTCTACCTGCACCGCTATTCAGCGCACCGCGCCCTGGAGCTGCATCCAGCGCTCAAGCACTTCTTCCGGTTCTGGCTGTGGCTGACCACCGCGCAGAACACCCGCGAATGGACCGCGATCCACCGCAAGCACCACGCCAAGTGCGAAACCGTCGATGACCCGCACAGCCCGGTGGTCAAGGGCCTCGGCACCATCCTGCGCAAAGGCGCGGAATTGTACGCCGAAGAAGCGAAGAATCCTGACACCCTGCGTATTTACGGCAAGAATTGCCCCGAGGATTGGGTCGAGCGCAACGTCTACTCGCGCTACCCCATTGGTGGTGTGACCTTGATGGCCGTGATTGACCTGGCCCTGTTTGGCGCGGCCGGCATCACCGTCTGGGCCGTGCAAATGATGTGGATCCCGGTGTGGGCGGCCGGTGTTATCAACGGCCTGGGCCATGCTGTTGGCTATCGCAACTTCGAGTGCCGCGACGCCGCGACCAACTTGATGCCCTGGGGCATCCTGATCGGGGGCGAAGAGCTGCACAACAACCACCACACCTACCCGAACTCCGCCAAGCTGTCGGTCAAACCCTGGGAGTTCGACATGGGCTGGGCCTGGATCAAGGTGTTCAGCTTTTTCGGCCTGGCCAAGGTACAGCGCGTGGCACCGATCGCCCATCGGGTCGAAGGCAAACGCAGCCTGGACATGGACACTGCCATGGCCATTCTCAATAACCGCTTTCAGATCATGGCGCAGTACCGCGCTCTGGTGATCAAGCCGTTGGTCGCCCAGGAACTGGCCAAGGCCGATGCCTCGGTTCGTCATCAGTTCCGCCGCGCCAAGCGCCTGCTGTCCCGTGAGCCGAGCCTGTTGCAGGACCAGCAGCAACAGCACATCGACAACATGCTCGCGCAAAGCCAGGCCCTCAAGGTGATTTACGAAAAGCGTCTGGCCCTGCAGCAGATCTGGAGTCGCACCAGCTCCAATGGCCATGAAATGCTCGACGCCATCAAGCAGTGGGTCCACGAAGCAGAGGCCAGTGGTATTCAGGCCCTGCATGATTTTGCCGCCCAGCTGAAAACCTACTCGCTGCGTCCGGCCAGCATCGCCTGACAGCGTCCCTGCGCCGGGCGGGAGGGAACCCGCCGGCGAATGCACGGTCTTCTGAATGCTCCGAACTTTTACGCAAGAGCCCGCCAATTGGCGGGTTTTTTGTGTGCGTGATGACCTGAGCAGGCCGCCTTGCAGCGGCCGGCTGAATGGCCAAGGCATCACCCTATTCAGGTGACCTGCGGCGCCCAGTGCGCCGCGACGCATTTTCAGGATGACGTGTGCAATGGATCAAACGAGCAATGCTCCGAGCGAGCTCGAGGGCCTGACCCTGGCGTTACTGCACAGCCGTGCAGAAGCGGCGCGGTTGGGTGAGCGTGAGCAGCTGTTTAGCACCCTGCTGGGCAGCGTCAATGCGGTGCTCTGGGCCTTTGACTGGGCGCAGCAGCGGATTATTTATGTAAGCCCGGCCTACGAGCGCATCTTTGGCCGCTCGGCCGCCTTGTTGCTGGCGGACTACGATGAGTGGCGCAACAGCATCTACCCGGATGACCTCGACTATGCTGCCAGCAGCATGGCCAAGGTGCTCGAAACCGGGGCGGTAGAGGCGCGCGAGTACCGCATTATCCGCAGTGACGGGCAGCTGCGCTGGCTGAGTGATAAGTGCTTTATCAGCCAGCAGAACGAGAGTGGGCAGTCGCCGGTCATCGTTGGCATCGCTGAAGACATCACTGAGAAGAAGCAGCTCGAAGGCGAGCTGCATCGCCTGGCCACCACGGACGTACTGACCCAAAGCAGCAACCGCCGGCACTTCTTCGAAGGCGCGCAGCGCGAGTTCGAACATGCCCGGCAGTACGGCAGCCCTCTGGCGTTTCTGTTGCTGGACCTGGATGACTTCAAGCAGATCAACGACCGCTATGGTCACCAGATGGGCGATCAGGTGCTGCAGCGCCTGGCCCACTGCGGCGCTTCGGTGCTGCGCCGTGGCGACCTGTTCGGCCGTATTGGCGGTGAGGAGTTTGCCGTGTTGTTGCCAGGCTGCGCCCAAGCGTTGGCGCTGCAAATAGCTGAGCGCCTGCAGCGCGAGATTCAACGCCTGAATTTCAGCCACGAAACCCGCCGCTTCGGCATCACCGTAAGCCAGGGGTTGGCCTGTCTGCGCGGCGATGACACCAGCCTGGACAGCTTGTTTGGTCGCGCCGACGCGGCTATGTACGAGGCCAAGCGCCAGGGTAAAGACCGCATCGTGTTAGGCTGACGGCTATCGAGGTGGCGCATTTCCGCCTCCGGTCCAATTTCAGTCGGCAATATTCCGCTTGTTTCGATTGGTGGGTGACTTTGCCGTCATCCGCTTGCGGTGGTATAAGTCCCGCGCTAGAGAGGGCAAGGCCCTCTTTCTAGGGACTTGGCACAGTACCTGCTCTTCGGATTCGAATAACAGAGGACCCAGCCATGCGGTCCCAGAATAAGAACGAAGAGACATATGCCATGACCCTCACACGCCGTATCTGTGCTGCTCGTTTTTTAGTCCTGTGTCCGCCGGCCCTGTTACCGGTGCATAGCGCTGTGCCGAATTGATTTTCTTACCTGCTGGCCGGCTGCACTAAAGTGCGTGCCATGCTGGCGTGTGAGCGCCCGAATTCGGCCTGGGTTTTTCCGCTGGCTGCTTTCAGCCCGAGCCCATGCTGATGCGTCACCCTTAACACACCTGGAGAAACCATAATGAGAAAGACCTCCCTGGCCTTAGCCGTAGCTGCCAGCACCCTGGGCCTGTCCCTGAGCCCGCTCGCCACTGCCGCCTTCCTGGAAGACAGCAAGGCCAGCCTCGAAGCCCGTAACTTCTACTTCAACCGTGATTTCCGCGAAGGCACCGGCCAGAACAAACAGGACGAGTGGGCGCAGGGCTTCATTCTGCGCGCCGAATCGGGTTACACCGAAGGCACCGTCGGCTTCGGCTTGGACGCCATCGGCATGGTCGGTTTCAAACTGGACTCCGGCGGTGGTAGCGGCGGCAGCGGGCTGCTGACTCCGGACGGCTCGAATCGCGCTACTGGCGCTGAAGGCTCGCAGGATTACTCGTCTGACCTGGCTGTAGCAGCCAAAGCGAAAATCTCCAAGAGTGTGCTGAAAGTCGGCAGCATGCAGTTCAAAAACATGGCCGTCGCTTCAAGCGACAGCCGCCTGACCCCGCAGGTATTCTCAGGTGGCCAGTTGGTTTCCCAGGAAATTGATGGCCTGACGCTGGATGTTGCACGTCTGCGTGAAGTGAACGATCGCAACTCCGGTAATTATCAGGACATCAGCATCGGCACCACCACCGGCGCTAATGGCGGTACCCGCGGCATTACCACAACAGGCGGCGCAACCACCGACAAGTTCACCTACGCCGGCGCCACTTACAAGCTTACGCCAGAGCTGACGGGTGCTTACTACTACTCTGAGCTGGACGAGCTGTACAAACAGAACTCGTTCAACCTGGTGCACGTACTGCCACTGGCTGACAAGCAAACCCTGAAGACCGACGTGCGTTACGCCCGCTCCACCGATGACGGTCGCAGCAACGTCGACAACAAAGCCTTCGGCGCCATGGTGACCTACGGCCTGGCCGGTCATGCGTTCGGCCTGGGCTACCAGAAGATGAGCGGCGACACCGGTTTTGCCTACATCAACGGTACCGATCCATTCCTGGTTAACTACGTGCAGATCGGCGACTTTGCCAACAAGGACGAGAAGTCCTGGCAAGCGCGTTACGACTTCAACTTTGCCTCGATCGGCATTCCTGGCCTGACCTTCATGACCCGTTACCTGACCGGTGACAACATTGACCGTGGCGCTACGGTTTCTGAAGGTAAGGAATGGGAGCGTAACTCCGAGCTGATGTACGTGTTCCAGGAAGGCACCTTCAAGAACCTCGGCGTGCGGTGGCGCAACGCGACCATGCGTAACAACTTCGGCCGTGACATCGACGAAAACCGTCTGATCGTCAGCTACACCCTGCCGCTGTTGTAAGCCGCTGACCACCCCGGCAATTGCATCTTGCCGGGGCGTTAGACGTAAAAAAGCCCTGCCAACCGGCAGGGCTTTTTCATTTCTGCGGCGAGGGTCAGGCCGCGGGTTGCTGTTGGGTAATGCAGTGGATATTGCCGCCACCCAACAGGATTTCACGGCCCGGGACCATGACCACCTCATGCTCGGGGAACAGCCGCTGCAGGATGGCCTCGGCCTCGGCATCAAGCGGGTCATCGAAGCGTGGCGCGATGATGCCGCCATTGACGATCAGGAAGTTCACGTAGGAGCCGGCCAAGCGTACTTCGGGGCTGCGCTCCTGGCTGCCGGCGACCAGATCGACGCCGGCACATTCTTCAGCCGTGGCGTGCAGCGGGCCGGGGATCGGCATTTTGTGCACGGTCAACTGGCGACCCTTGGCGTCGCGAGCCTGCTCCAGCACCTTCATCGCCGCCTGGCAGCGCGGGTAGTTGGGGTTGGCCGGGTCGTCGGTCCAGGCCAGCAGCACTTCGCCGGGGCGTACGTAGCAGCAGAAGTTATCCACATGGCCGTCGGTTTCGTCGTTGTAGAGGCCGTCCGGCAGCCAGATGATGCTGTCCACGGCCAGGTGCTCGCGCAGCACGGCTTCGACCTGTTCACGGCTCAGGTGCGGATTACGGTTGCGGTTGAGCAGGCATTCCTCGGTGGTGATCAGGGTGCCTTCGCCGTCGACGTGGATGGAGCCGCCTTCGAGCACGAAGCCCTCGGTGTGGTAGCGCGGTGTGCGCTCGATTTCGAGGATCTTGCTGGCGACCTGGGCGTCACGGTTCCACGGCCAGTACAGGCCGCCGTCGAAACCGCCCCAAGCGTTGAACGCCCAGTCCACGCCGCGCAGTTCGCCCTGGCCGTTGACCACAAAGGTCGGGCCCGTATCGCGTACCCAGGCGTCGTCGCTGCTCATCTCGACCAGGCGGATGTTCGGCATGTCCAGGTGCTGGCGGGCATTTTCATACTGGCCCGCGCTGACGCAGATGGTCACCGGCTCGAAGCGGGCGATGGCCTTGGCCACGGCGGTGAAGGCCGCTTGTGCGGGCTTGCCACCCAGGCGCCAGTTGTCCGGGCGTTCGGGCCAGACCATCCAGGTTTGGCTGTGCGGTGCCCATTCAGCGGGCATGTGGAAGCCATCGGCGCGGGGCGTGGTATTCAAAGTCGTCATCGCGGGTTTCCGTAGGGTGCGCGGCGCACACCGGTTAAAGGAATCTGGACGGCAAGGCGCGCTCGCCGCAGTGCAGTCATTGTGAGGCAGTGTCGCCGTCGAGTGTTGCGAGCGGCCAGTATAGGTTTGGCCTACGGTCGCGGAACACACCCCAGGCGCTGCGGGTTTTCTCCAGGGCGTTCAGGTCGAAGCGGTGGACCCGCACGCCTTCTTCATTCTGGCTCAGCTCCTCGACCTTCTCGCCAAAGGCGTTGGCGATAAACGAGGCGCCATAGAAGGTGATCGCTGAGCCATCCTGTTCCTCGCGGCCAATCCGATTGCTGGCGATCAAGGGCACCAGGTTGGCGCCGGCGTGGCCCTGTTGCACGCGCTGCCAGTGCTCGCGGGAGTCGATACGCGGGTCATGGGGCTCGCTGCCGATGGCGGTCGGGTAAAGCAGCAGCTCGGCGCCCTGCAGGGCCATGCAGCGGGCGCTTTCAGGGAACCACTGGTCCCAGCAGATGCCCACACCGATTTTGGCATAGCGGGTTGCCCAGACCTTGAAGCCGGTATCGCCCGGATTGAAGTAGTACTTCTCGTGATAGCCCGGACCATCCGGGATGTGACTTTTCCGATAAATCCCGAGGTTGCTGCCGTCGGCATCGATGATCGCGACGCTGTTGAAGCGGGCACGGCCTGCGCGCTCGAAAAAGCTGATCGGCAGCACCACGTGCAGTTCTTTGGCCAGCGCCTGGAAATGCTGGATTGCCGGGTTTTCCTCGGGGGCGGTGGCCAGCAGCAGGTAGTCCGCATTGGGTTTCTGGCAGAAGTAGGGCGTTTCGAACAGTTCCTGCAGCAGGATGATCTGTGCGCCTTGAGCTGCTGCGTCGCGAACCAGCTGTTCGGCCTTGGCGATGTTGGCCGTGCGATCCCAGGAACAGGCCATCTGGGTCACGGCGACAGTGACAATACGAGACATGCAGCACCTCTGCGTAGGGCTATCTGAGGGCGTCACCGCGAGGGGTGCCGTGACGTTGTGCATGATTTATAGCCGATAAAAATCGATATAAAAAGCCAAATTTAACTTTTTATAGATAAATAAACTATTTTTTGCAGATATAAATCGACTTTTTGCACGACGGTTAGCGTAGCTTTCTCAAGGCGCGCACGCGCTAGGCAGTCAAAGTGGGTGTTGGCGCTTGGGTAGGCAGGGCGGGAGGTACAAGCTGAGGTAGGCGTCGAACACGCGCATACCTTCTTCGGCCAGGCGCGGGGTGATATGGCCATGCACCTGCATGGAGCGGGCGTAGACCCGGTCGCCCAGCTCCATGGCCAGCGCGAACACATCAAGGTCTTCGGGCAGTGGCGGCAGTTGGAAATGACGCTCAAACAGCGCCTGCATCTGCTTGCCCAGTTCGATGTCGTGCTGGCGGTCAGCCTGGGTGACTTCGCTGAGCCCATGCTGGACCAGAATCAGCTGCCGTGCGGCCGCATCGTCTTCGTAGCGCGCCAGCATGCGCTGTTCCACCAGCCGTGACAGGTCACGCCAGTCACGCAGCGCGGCATGCTCGACCGGTGCCTGCAGGCAGGCGCGAAACGCCGCATGGATATCGGCCGTCAAGGCTTCGAGCAGCGCGGGAACGCTGGCGAAGAAATGGTACACCGACGAAGGTGGGATGGCCGCGCGCTCGGCCACGGCATAGATCGACAGGCTGGTGACGCCCTGCTCGGCGAGCAGCGCCCTTGCCGCATCAAGAATCACGGCGATACGTGCCTGGCTGCTGGCGCGAGGTTTGCGGGCGGTGGTGGGGCGTGGCATGCGCTGATCTCGTCGGGGGTGCGCTATTGGACGCCAGCGCGCCCCCATCGAGCAAGCCAGGATGTTTAGCTGCCGGCGCGAAAGCGCTCCCACACGCTGTCACGGGCCGCGCGGTGCTTCTCGGGCAGCGGGGCGAGCATATAGAGCCGGCGTGTGGTGTCGCGGTCCGGGTAGAGCCCGGGTTGGTCGCGCAAATTGGCATCCAGAAAGCCTTTGGCGTCGGCGTTGCCATTGGGGTAAAGCGTTTCGGCAGTAATGCGTGCGGCCACTTCCGGCTGCATCAGGTAGTCGATAAAGCGATGGGCCAGTGCCGGCTGCGCTGCCGTGGTGGGAATGACCAGGTTGTCGATAAACAGCACCGAGCCTTCGTCTGGTACGACAAACTTCACCGGCTGCCCCGCTGCGGCGGCGCCCAGGGCATCGCCCACCCAGGCCATGCTCACACAGAGTTTACCGCTGGCCAGGTCATCGATGTAACGCTCGCTGTCTATGTAGCGCAGGTTCGGTCGCAGGGCGTCGAGCACGGTGCTGGCGCGTTCGATGCGGCTGGGCGCGCTGCGGGTGAGGCTGCGACCTTGGTAATTGAGCAGCAGCGACAGCGTCTCATCCGGTGCATCCAGCACGCTCAGCCCACAGCTTGCCAGGCGCGCACTCTGCGCTGCATCGAACAGCAGACTCCAGCTGCTGGGCAGTGGGCCGCCATAAGCCGCTTCGGCCTGGGGTGTATTGATGGCCAGGCCCACCGCGCCCCACAGGTAAGGAATCGCATAGCGGTTATTCGGGTCGACGGCCGCAAGCTTGCTCAGCAGTTGCTTATCCAGATGGCGGCGATGGGGCAGGCGGCTAAAGTCCAGCGGCTGAATCACGCCATCGCGGATCAGGCCAGGCAGGGCGTCGTTGGACGGTACCGCTACGTCGATGGCTTCGCCGCTGGCCAGGGCCTTAGCCAATTCTTCGGCGGTGCTGAAGGTCCGGTAGTCCACGGTGATGCCCGTCTGCTTCTCGAAGTCGGCGAGCACCTGCGGGGCGATGTAATCATTCCAGTTGTAGACGCTGATGCGCCCGGCAGGTGCGTCCGGCGGCTGAGCGCCCGCGTAGGCGAACACCGGCAGCAGGGTTATCAGCAGGCAGGCGGTCAGGTACTTCATCGGGTGGGCTCCGTCACAACGTTTGGGCAGCCGGACGCACATCACTCAAGGTGATGGGGCGCAGGCAAACGAATTTGGCAGGTCCAGGGGACAAAACGACGCCGGCACATGGCCGGCGTCGAGGGTGCATCAGACGGTATGCAAGTACCAGTTGTACTCAAGGTCCGAGATCGAATGCTCGAACTCTTCCAGCTCGCTCTCCTTGCACGCGACGAAGATGTCGATGTACTTCGGATCGATGTAGCGGGCCAGTACTTCACTGTCGTCCAGCTCGCGCAGCGCATCACGCAGGTTGTTCGGCAGGCTCTGGTCGAGCTGCTCGTAGGAGTTACCTTCGATTGGCTCGCCCGGCTCAACCTTGTTGGTCAGGCCGTGGTGAATGCCGGCGAGAATCGACGCCATCATCAGGTAGGGGTTGGCATCAGCGCCGGCGACGCGGTGCTCGATGCGCACCGAGTCCGCGCTGCCCGTTGGGACACGAACGGCCACGGTGCGGTTGTCCAGCCCCCAGCTCGGCGCGTTGGGCACATAGAACTGTGCGCCGAAGCGGCGGTAGGAGTTGACGTTGGGGCACAGGAACGCCATCGACGCCGGCATGGTTTCCAGCACCCCGCCAATGGCGTGGCGCAGCGCGTCGTTCTGCAGCGGGTCGTCTGCGGTGAAGATGTTTTCGCCGGTTTTCTTGTCGAGCAGCGAGATGTGCACGTGCAGACCGTTGCCTGCCTGGCCCGGGTAGGGCTTGGCCATAAAGGTCGAGTCCATCTCGTGGTCGTAGGCGATGTTCTTGATCAGGCGCTTGAGCAGCAGCGCGTAATCGCAGGCCTTGAGTGCATCCTTGACATGATGCAGGTTGACCTCGAATTGCGCCGGGGCGCTTTCCTTGACGATGGCGTCGGCCGGCAGGTCTTGCTCTTTGGCAGCTTCGAGCATGTCCTGCAGGCAGTCGACGTATTCGTCGAGGTCGTCGATCAGGTAAACCTGGGTCGAATGCGGGCGTTTACCGGAGATCGGCGAGCGTGGCGGCTGCGGACGGCCGTTCACGTTCTCCTGGTCGATCAGGTAGAACTCCAGTTCAAAGGCGGCACAGATGGTTAGGCCGAGTTCGTCGAACTTCTGAATCACCTGGCGCAACACCTCGCGCGGGTCAGCGAAGAACGGCTGGCCATCGAGCTCGTGCATGGTCATCAGCAGTTGCGCAGTCGGGCGCTTCTGCCAAGGTTCATTGCACAGGGTGTTGGGGATGGGGAAGCAGATGCGATCTGCGTCACCGATATCCAGGCCCAGGCCGGTGCTTTCCACCGTGGAGCCGTTGATATCGAGGGCAAACAAGGAGGCGGGAAGGTTGATACCTTTCTCATACACCTTGTGCAGGCTGGCGCGTTCAATGCGCTTGCCGCGCACCACACCATTCATATCTGCAATAAGAAGGTCGACGAACTGGACCTCAGGATGTTCCTTAAGGAACGCGTTCGCTTCATTAAGCTGAACGGCACGCGGGGGTACCGACATGATGCAACACCTTTTTTGTTAAAAATATCAATCATGCAAATGCACGGGTATGAGTCAATCTGAAAGCCCCCATGCTGTCAAGAGAGGCTCAGTTTGCCCTAAAAGGGTGCTCGGTGGCCAATTTTAGGGCGTTACAGGGCACTGCTGCGGTGTTCAAGGCCGTGTGGGGCGCGGTGCTCAGCAGGGTGTGTTCAATTTTTTACATGACTATTGTGTAAAAAAATGAACAAGGCTAAGCTCGATTGAAACCCATAACAGCAATAATCGGGTGCCCCATGTCACGCCTGCCGTTGATCGGCGTTACCGCCTGCAGCAAGCAGATCGGTCCTCACCCCTACCATATCGTGGGTGACAAATATGTCCGTGCCGTCGCCGTTGGTGCCGGTGGACTGCCTCTGATTATTCCCTCGCTGGGCGACCTGCTCGACCTGTCTGAGCTGATCGATAATCTGCACGGCCTGCTGTTCACCGGCTCGCCGTCCAACGTTGAACCCCATCATTACAGCGGCCCTGCCAGCGAGCCGGGTACGTTGCATGACCCTGCGCGTGATCAGACCACACTGCCGCTGCTGCGCCTGGCCATCGAGGCCGGCGTGCCGGTACTGGGCATCTGTCGTGGGTTTCAGGAAATGAACGTGGCTTTCGGCGGCACGCTGCACCAGAAGGTGCATGCGGTCGAAGGCATGATGGACCACCGCGAGCCGGAGAACGAACCGCTCGAAGTGCAGTACGCACCCAGTCACCCGCTGTTTATCCAGCCGGGTGGCGTGCTCGACGGCCTCGGCTTGCCGTCAGAGATCGCTGTCAATTCCATTCATGGCCAGGGCGTTGCACGTCTGGCGCCGGGCCTTCATGTTGAAGCACTGGCGCCTGACGGATTGGTTGAGGCTTTCTCCGTCAGTGGAGCAAAAAGCTTTGCCTTGGGGGTGCAATGGCACCCCGAATGGCAGGTACGATCCAATCCGAATTATCTCGCCATCTTCCAGGCCTTTGGTGAGGCTTGCAGGAAGAGGGCGGGGCAACACTGAGTCGGCCTTTCAAGGCTTGCTCTACCAACCCTGAGGTCTCTATGAGCACCAAACTAGACCAGCTTTCGAGCTGGCTGAAAGAACGCAAAATCACCGAAGTTGAATGCCTGGTCAGCGACCTTACCGGCATTGCCCGGGGCAAAATCTCCCCGACCAACAAGTTCCTCGACGAGAAGGGCATGCGCCTTCCCGAGAGTGTGCTGTTGCAGACCGTGACCGGCGACTACGTCGAGGACGATGTCTACTACGAGCTGCTCGACCCGGCCGATATCGACATGATCTGCCGGCCTGATGAAAACGCCGTATTCCTCGTGCCCTGGGCCGTCGAGCCGACTGCCCAGGTGATCCACGACACCTATGACAAGCAGGGCAACCCGATCGAGTTGTCGCCGCGCAACCTGCTCAAGAAAGTACTCAAACTCTATGCCGAGAAAGGCTGGCAGCCCATCGTGGCGCCGGAGATGGAGTTCTACCTGACCAAGCGCAACAGCGACCCGGATTTCCCGCTGGTGGCGCCCATGGGCCGTTCCGGTCGCCCGGAAACCGGCCGACAGTCGTTCTCCATCGACGCGGCCAACGAATTCGACCCGTTGTTCGAAGACATGTACGACTGGTGCGAGATTCAGGGCCTGGACCTGGACACGCTGATCCATGAAGAAGGCCCGGCGCAGATGGAAATCAACTTCCGTCATGGCGAGGCCCTGCACCTGGCCGACCAGATTCTGGTGTTCAAGCGCACCATGCGCGAGGCCGCGCTCAAGCATGACGTGGCGGCGACCTTTATGGCCAAGCCGATCACCGATCAGCCGGGCAGCGCCATGCACCTGCACCAGAGCATCATCGACAAGAAGACCGGCAAGAACATCTTCTCCAATGAAGATGGCTCCATGAGCGAGCTGTTCCTGCATCACATCGGCGGGCTGCAGAAGTACATCCCCGAGGTGTTGCCGCTGTTCGCGCCCAACGTCAACTCGTTCCGCCGCTTCCTGCCCGACACCTCGGCGCCGGTAAACGTGGAGTGGGGCGAAGAGAACCGCACCGTCGGCCTGCGTGTGCCGGATGCGACGCCGCAAAACCGCCGTGTGGAGAACCGCCTTGCCGGCGCCGACGCCAACCCGTACCTGGCCCTGGCGGCAAGTCTGCTGTGCGGCTACATCGGCATGGTCGAGGGCATCAAGCCGAGCGCGCCGGTCAAGGGCCGTGGTTACGAGCGCCGCAACCTGCGCCTGCCGCTGACCCTGGAAGCGGCGCTGGAACGCATGGAAACCTGCAAGGTGGTCGAAGACTACCTGGGCAGCAAGTTCGTCACGGGCTACGTCGCGGTAAAACGCGCCGAACATGAAAACTACAAGCGAGTGATCAGCTCCTGGGAGCGCGAGTTCCTGCTGCTGTCGGTTTAGTTTTTCGGGGGTTCTCATGGCTCTGTGGGAGGGGCTTCAGCCGCGACAATCGCCGCTGAAGCGCCTCCCACGGAGCCGGCGGAGCCCATAGAGAAGGTATGTATATGAGTAAGCCAGTGCAAAACCCGAAAACCCGTGAATGGCAGGCCATGAGCCGCGACCATCATCTGGCGCCGTTCAGCGACTTCAAGCAGCTGGCCGAGAAGGGGCCGCGCATCATCACCCGCGCCGACGGGGTCTACCTGTGGGACAGCGAAGGGCACAAGATTCTCGATGCCATGGCCGGGCTCTGGTGCGTGGCCGTCGGCTACGGCCGCAAGGAGCTGGCCGAGGCCGCCTCGCGGCAGATGCAGGAATTGCCGTACTACAACATGTTTTTCCAGACCGCCACGCCGCCGGCGCTGGAGCTGGCCAAGGTTATCTCCGAGTTGGCGCCGGCCGGGATGAACCACGTGTTCTTCACCGGTTCAGGCTCGGAAGGCAATGACACCATGCTGCGCATGGTTCGCCATTATTGGGCGGTTAAAGGTCAGCCAAGCAAGAAAGTCATCATCAGCCGTATCAACGGTTACCACGGCTCAACTGTCGCCGGCGCCAGCCTGGGCGGCATGACCTATATGCATGAGCAGGGCGATTTGCCGATCCCCGGCATCGTGCACATCCCGCAGCCTTACTGGTTCGGTGAGGGCGGTGACATGAGCCCGGAGGCGTTCGGTACCTGGGCGGCCGATCAGCTGGAGCAGAAGATTCTCGAGGTCGGCGAGGACAACGTCGCCGCCTTTATCGCCGAGCCCATCCAGGGCGCCGGCGGGGTAATCATCCCGCCAGAGACGTACTGGCCGCGCATCCGCGAGATTCTCGCCAAGTACGACATCCTGTTTGTCGCCGACGAGGTGATCTGTGGCTTTGGCCGCACCGGTGAGTGGTTCGGTAGCGACTACTACGGCAATGCACCGCACATGATGACCATCGCCAAGGGCCTGACCAGCGGCTATATCCCCATGGGCGGGCTGATCGTGCGCGACGACATTGTCGAGGTGCTCAACCAGGGCGGCGACTTCAACCACGGTTTTACCTACTCCGGTCATCCGGTGGCGGCCGCTGTGGCGCTGGAGAACCTGCGTATTTTGCGTGAAGAAGGCATCGTCGAGCGGGTCAAGGCAGAAACGGCACCGTATTTGCAGAAAGCTCTACTGACGCTGGCTGATCATCCGCTGGTGGGCGAGGTCCGCGGGGTCGGCATGCTCGGTGCCATTGAGCTGGTGAAAGACAAGGCGACCCGCGCGCGTTACCCAAGCAGCGTGGGCGTTGGCATGATTTGCCGCGGTCATTGTTTCGATAACGGACTGATCATGCGCGCGGTAGGCGACACCATGATCATCTCGCCACCACTGGTGATCAGCAAAGCCGAGATCGACGAGCTGGTCAGTAAGGCACGTGCGTGTCTCGACCTCACGGCGAAGGCCATATCGGCCTAAGGTGCGCTGCGCAGTTGTAAAGAGCATGACGACCTTGCCAGACTGCGCACTGCGTTGGCCAGGCTCACCGGAAGGTGGTGCGTTAAGGCAGCGCCACCCGCTGGAAAACCGAATACGACAACAGGAGCTGTACGCATGAAAACTTTCGGCAAAACCCTTCTCGCGTTATCCCTGGCGGGCGCCATGACCGGCGTCGTCCAGGCTAATGACAAAGTCCTGCATGTCTACAACTGGTCCGACTACATTGCTGAAGACACCCTGGCCAATTTCGAAAAAGAAACCGGCATCAAGGTCGTTTATGACGTCTTCGACTCCAACGAAACCCTGGAAGCCAAGCTGCTGTCCGGCCGTTCCGGCTATGACATCGTGGTGCCGTCCAACCAGTTCCTCGCCAAGCAGATCAAGGCGGGCGTGTTCCAGAAGCTGGACAAGTCCAAGCTGCCGAACTGGAAGAACCTCAACCCTGACCTGATGAAGACCCTCGACAACTCCGACCCGGGCAACCAGTACGCGTTCCCCTACCTGTGGGGCACCACCGGCATCGGCTACAACCCGGAGAAGGTCAAGGCTGCATTGGGCGTCGACACCATCGACTCCTGGGATGCGGTGTTCAAGCCGGAGAACATGGAAAAGCTCAAATCCTGTGGCGTGGCCATGCTCGACGCACCGGATGAAGTCTATGGCGCGGCGCTGCACTACCTGGGTCTGAACCCCAACCCGACCAACGTCGAGGACGTGAAGAAGGCTGAAGAACTGCTGATGTCGGTGCGTCCGTACATCACTTATTTCCACAGCTCCAAGTACATCTCCGACCTGGCCAACGGCAACATCTGCGTGGCACTGGGCTGGTCGGGCGACGTCTTCCAGGCGCAGTCGCGTGCTGAAGAAGCGAAAAACAACGTGCCTGTGGCCTACACCATCCCGAAAGAAGGTGCTGCGTCCTTCTTCGACATGATGGCCATTCCGGCTGACGCCAAGAACGTCGAAGCTGCCCATGTGTTCCTCAACTACATCCTGACCCCGGAAGTGATTGCGCCGATCTCCGATTACGTGGCCTATCCGAACGGCAACAGCGCAGCGACCCCGCTGGTGGCTGAGGAAATCCGTACCAACCCGGGTATCTACCCGACTGAGGCGGCCAGCAAGCAGCTGTACACCTTTGCCGAGCTGAGCCCGGCCGTGCAGCGTGCGATCACGCGCAGCTGGACCAAAGTCAAGTCGGGTCGCTAAGGCCCCTGCAGTACCCCGTACCCGGCAGGCAACTGCCGGGTACCTAACAAGAAAGGCTGCGTGATAGATGCCGGCTCAGGTGGTTGTACTGACCTGTGCCGGCGACGGCCCCGCCGGTCGTCACGCCAGCATGCTGTGCGTTCACGTGTACTGCGCGCCAACCCACGCAGACGCTGAAGCCGAACGTATTTTCCGATACAGTGCCGCCCCTTTTTTGCGGCCCAGTGGTGATTACATGTTGCACACGCTCCCAGGCAAGACGTTGATCTGTGCGGCACTGCTGTGTGCCAGCGCTGCGGCTGTCGCCGAGCGCCAGGTGCGGGTATACAACTGGAGTGATTACATCGGCGAAACCACGTTGGCTGATTTCCAGCAGGCCACGGGGATCAAAGCCCAGTACGACGTGTTCGATTCCAACGAAACCCTGGAAGGCAAGTTGCTCGCAGGCCGCTCCGGCTACGACATCGTGGTGCCGTCCAACCATTTCCTGGGCAAGCAGATCAAGGCCGGCGCGTTTCAGGCGCTCGACCGCAGTCAGCTGCCCAATTGGGACAACCTCGACCCGCAGCTGCTCAAGCAGCTGGAGGTCAATGATCCCGGCAACCAATACGCCGTGCCCTACCTGTGGGGCACCAACGGCATTGGCTACAACGTAGCGAAAATCAAAGAAGTCCTCGGTGTCGACACGATCGACTCCTGGGCGGTGGTGTTTGAGCCGGAAAACCTGCAGAAGCTCGCCAGCTGTGGGGTGAGCTTCCTCGACTCGGCCGATGAAATGTTGCCAGCCGTGCTCAACTACCTGGGCCTGGACCCCAACAGCCAGAGTGCTGAGGACTACGCCAAGGCCGAAGCCACGTTGCTGGCCGTGCGGCCCTACGTGACCTACTTTCACAGCTCCAAGTACATCGGCGACCTGGCCAACGGCAATATCTGCCTGGCCGTGGGGTTCTCCGGCGATGTGCTGCAGGCGGCCGACCGTGCCGACGAGGCGGGCAAGGGCGTGGAGATTGCCTACAGCATCCCCAAGGAAGGGGCCAATCTGTGGTTTGACATGCTCGCCATCCCTGCCGATGCCAGTAACCCGAAAGAGGCCCACGCCTTTATCAATTTCATGCTCGACCCGGCGACCATTGCCGGCGTTAGCGATTATGTCGGGTACGCGAACCCCAACACCCGCGCGGGTGCCCTGATGGACCAGGCCGTGCGCAATGACGAGTCGGTGTACCCGCCACAAGCGGTGCTGGATAAGTTGTACATCTCGGCGGAGCTGCCGGTGAAGGTGCAACGGCTGATGACCCGAAGCTGGACCCGGGTGAAGTCAGGACAATAATTTCAAACGCCCAGCCGCCGGGGTTGGGTGCCACTTTGCGGGAGTTTGGTAATGGCAGTTGCTTCCAGTGCCTATAAAAAGGTTCTAGAGGGTGATCAGCAACCGAAAGAGGTGCTGGTCAAGATCGAGCGTGTGACCAAGAAGTTTGACGAAACGGTCGCAGTCGACGATGTCTCTCTGACCATCAACAAGGGCGAGATCTTCGCGTTGTTGGGTGGCTCCGGTTCGGGTAAGTCGACCTTGCTGCGCATGCTGGCCGGCTTCGAGCGGCCGACCGAGGGGCGCATCTTCCTCGACGGACAGGACATCACTGACCTGCCGCCCTATGAGCGACCGATCAACATGATGTTCCAGTCCTATGCGCTGTTCCCGCATATGACCGTGGCGGACAACATCGCCTTCGGCCTCAAGCAGGACCGCATGCCCAAGGAGCAAATCGACGCGCGTGTCGCCGAGATGCTCAAGCTGGTGCAGATGAGCCAGTACGCCAAGCGCAAGCCGCATCAGCTCTCCGGTGGTCAGCGTCAGCGTGTGGCCCTGGCCCGTTCGCTGGCCAAGAGCCCGAAGCTGCTGCTGCTTGATGAGCCGATGGGCGCGCTGGACAAGAAACTGCGTTCGCAAATGCAGCTTGAGCTGGTGGAGATCATCGAGCGTGTGGGCGTGACCTGCGTCATGGTGACCCACGACCAGGAAGAGGCCATGACCATGGCCCAGCGCATCGCCATCATGCACCTGGGCTGGATCGCCCAGATCGGCAGCCCGATCGACATCTATGAAACCCCGACCAGCCGCCTGGTCTGCGAATTCATCGGCAACGTCAACCTGTTCGAAGGCCAGGTCATCGAAGACATGGAAGGCCATGCGCTGATCGACAGCCCTGACCTAGAGCGCAACATCTACGTGGGCCACGGCGTCAGCACCTCGGTGCAGGACAAGAGCATCACCTACGCCATTCGCCCCGAGAAGCTGCTGGTCACCACCGAGCAGCCGCCCCACGAGTACAACTGGTCGCGTGGCAAGGTCCACGACATCGCTTATCTGGGCGGCCATTCGGTGTTCTACGTGCAACTGCCGAGCGGCAAGATCGTCCAGTCCTTCGTTGCCAACGCCGAGCGCCGTGGCGCGCGGCCGACCTGGGACGACGAAGTCTACGTCTGGTGGGAGGACGATAGCGGGGTGGCATTGCGCTCATGAATATTTCCCGAAGCCTCAGCCGCCGCATGCCATCGGGGCGCCATGTCGTCATCGGCATCCCCTTCCTCTGGCTGTTCCTGTTCTTCCTGCTGCCCTTCATCATCGTGTTGAAGATCAGCTTTGCCGAAGCCGACGTGGCCATTCCGCCGTACACCGACGTGTACACCTGGGCGGAAAACAAGCTGTCGATCGTGCTCAACCTGGGTAACTACATCTTCCTCAGCGAGGACTCGCTGTACCTGGCGGCCTACCTGGGCTCGCTGAAGATGGCGTTCGTCAGCACCCTGCTGTGTCTGTTGATCGGCTACCCGATGGCTTACGCCATTGCCCGCGCCGACAAAGACATCCAGACCGTGCTGCTGTTGCTGATCATGATGCCGACCTGGACGGCGATTCTGATCCGCGTGTATGCCTGGATGGGCATCCTCAGCAACAACGGCCTGCTCAACAGCCTGTTGCAGAGCATCGGCCTGATCGATGCGCCGCTGCAGATCCTCAACACCAACATCGCGGTCTATATCGGCGTGGTGTACTCCTACCTGCCGTTCATGATCCTACCGCTCTACGCCAACCTGGTGAAGCATGACCAGAGCCTGCTGGAGGCTGCGGCCGACCTGGGTTCGAGCAACTTCAACAGCTTCTGGAAGATCACCGTGCCGCTGTCCAAGAACGGCATCATCGCTGGCTGCATGCTGGTGTTTATCCCGGTGGTCGGCGAGTTCGTCATCCCCGAGCTGCTCGGTGGCCCGGAGACGCTGATGATCGGCAAGGTGCTGTGGCAGGAGTTCTTCAACAACCGCGACTGGCCGGTGGCGTCCGCCCTGGCGGTGGTCATGCTGGCGATTCTGATCGTGCCCATCATTCTGTTTAACCGCAACCAAGCCAAAGAGATGGAGGGGCGCGCATGAGACGTTTCCGTTTCTCCAACATCATGCTGTGGGTCGGCCTGTTGTTTATCTACCTGCCGATGGTGATTCTGGTCATCTACTCGTTCAACGAGTCGCGCCTGGTGACCGTCTGGGGTGGCTGGTCGGTGAAGTGGTACGTCGGCCTGCTCGACAACACGCAACTGATGAACGCCGTCATGCGCTCGCTGGAAATCGCCCTCTACACGGCGATTGCGGCGGTGGCGTTGGGCACCATGGCGGCCTTTGTGCTGACCCGCGTTACGCGCTTCAAGGGCCGCACGCTGTTCGGTGGCCTGGTCACCGCGCCGCTGGTCATGCCCGAGGTGATCACCGGTCTGTCGCTGTTGCTGCTGTTTGTGGCCATGGCGCAGTTGATCGGCTGGCCCGCCGAGCGCGGCATCCTGACCATCTGGATTGCCCACACGACGTTCTGCTCTGCCTACGTGGCGGTGGTGGTCTCGGCGCGCCTGCGTGAGCTCGACCTGTCGATCGAGGAAGCGGCGATGGACCTGGGTGCCAAGCCGTTCAAGGTGTTCTTCCTGATCACCATCCCGATGATCGCGCCTTCGCTGGCGGCTGGCGGCATGATGTCCTTCGCCCTGTCGCTGGACGACCTGGTGCTGGCCAGCTTCGTCTCAGGCCCGGGTTCTACCACCTTGCCGATGGAGGTGTTCTCCGCCGTGCGCCTGGGCGTGAAGCCGGAAATCAACGCCGTGGCCAGTCTGATTCTGCTGGCGGTATCGCTGGCCACCTTCCTGGTCTGGTTCTTCGCCCACCGCGCCGAAGAAAACCGCAAGAAGGCGATTCAGCAGGCCATGGACGAGAGCACCGGTGCCCATCTGCAAACGGGCCCGGACAGCCGCCGCGATCCGTCGCAGGTGCATGCCTGATCAGCGCTGCGTGATGTGAAAAAGGCCACTGTTGTGGCCTTTTTCATGGACGACGTTTCAGGCGTTGTCGCCTGCAGCAGCACGCCAGTATTCAGCGCCCGCTAGGCAGCAAGCGCAAGGTGCTGCGGGTATGGGCAGCGACGTCGTCTTCGGCCAGGTGCTGGGGCACGTACTGCCCGGCGATATAGGCGGACGCCTGGTCCTGATAATGCGGGTCGAAGGGCACGCCGCTCTGCCCGACCGGGTTGATGCCCAATGCTGTACTGGCGTCAGCCAGGTCGATCAAACGCCGGGTCGAGGGGCCGTACACCACGGGCCAGGGTGCCGGGCCGAAGCGTTGTGAGAGGTTATTCGGCGTTTCGTGGCTGCCAGGCGCTGCGAAGGGGCCGACATTGAACAGCTGATCCAGGGGTTTCTTCTGCCCGAGCGGGTGGCCGTGGGTCAGGGTGTGGACGCGACCCCACTGCCAGGTGGCGGGATCATCACCCCGTTGCGCGCGCAGCTGGGCGAGGCTGGCTTGCCAGGCGCGGGCGACGATCTGCGCGCGGCTTTCCGCTTCAGGCGTACGCTGGTCATTCCACCAGGGCGACTGCACATCTGCCGTCAGCCGCGGCAGTGCGCTGTCGAGTACGCGAGTGGCCAGCAAACTGTCGAAAAATCCGGCCGGCAGTTCATCGGCCATAGCGGCGACGCTGAGCTGGTAGAGCAACTGGTTGAACAGGGTTGCGGCCAGGCTATCAAGAGGGTGATCACCCTGCCAGGCGGCCAACAATTCGACCCATTCGCGCTCCTGCGGGGTGCTTGCAGCCGCGCGCAGGTCCGCCAGGATCGGCGCCAGCAGGCGCGGCCCGTAGCCGCTGCCATCGTCGAGTTGCAGGGCCTGGCTGTTTTGCAGGTCCCAAGCGCTGCCGTCGGCCAGGCGCTGGTTCAGGCGTGCGCCACGGTCGGCCAGGTTGTAGTAGCCTGGGATCGCCGTGCCGGTTGGCGACACCGGTTGGTAGTTGGCCGAGACGATATAGCCGCGCGCCGGGTTTTCTTCCTGGGGGTTGCTGCTGAACGGGTAGTAGCCGAGCTTGTCCGCTTCGCCCTGGGCACCGTCGAGAATAAACGTCGGATTCACGTCCGCCGGCCGGCGCGGCAGCTTGGCCGCCGCCCACCAGCCGATGTCGCCGCCGGCATTGGCCCAGACGATGTTCAGCCCGGGCGCGTCGATGTGCTGGACCGCGGCGCGCGCCTTGTCCAGTGTGTCGGCGCGGTTGAGTTGGTAGAAACCGTCGAGTACTGGGTTGTCGGTTTGCAGAAAGGTCCACCACAAGGCGATGGGCGTGCTGCCAGTCGCTGTGGGCAAGGCGTCGTTGATGATCGGCCCGTTGGGTGACTGGCGCAGGCTGAGTGTGACCGGTTCGCTGTCCTTGACCCGGATGACTTCCTCGCGCCGCACCAACTCCACCCAGCCGCCCTGGTGCCAGACCTGCTCGGGGTTGTCAGGGTTGAGGCGCTCGGCCACCAGGTCCATGTCGTCGTTCTGGAACATGGTCAGGCTCCAGGCGAAGTCGCGGTTGTGACCGAGCGAGGCGACCGGGTTAACGGCCTGATGATGGCCATACAGCTCAAAGCCGGGGTAGCTCAGGTGAGCCTCGTACCAAACCGCCGGAACCGAGAAGCGAATATGCGGATCACCCGCCAACAGCGGCTTGCCGCTGGCGGTGCGGCTGCCCGCGACGGCCCAGGCGTTGCTGCCTTCAAACTGTGGCAGGCCGGCGTCGAGCAGGGCGCCGTGGCTGAGTGAGGCGAGGGCGCCGAGGTCCTGCCAGTCGCCCCGCGCCAGAGGCTGGCCAATCGCGCCCTGGGGATGCCAGTCGAGGTCGAACACCCGCAGGTAGTCGGCGCCGAGCTCGTCGCGCACATAGGTCAATACCGGCTCAGTACGCAGCGCGGCGGCGAAGCTGTAGGCCATGTAACCGGCGATGCTAAGGGTGTCGGCTGCTGTGAACGGGCGCTTGCTGATGCCCAGCAGATCAAACTCCATCGGCGCCGGGCGTAGCGCCTGGTACTGGTTGATGCCGTCCAGGTAGGCCAGCAGGGCTTGGCTACCCGGTTTGCTGGGGTCGAGCTGAGCGGCGCTGCGGTCGGCGTGGGCAGCCAGGCCAAGGGTGCGAAACAGCCGGTCGGTGTCGACCAGAGCCGGGCCGAGTACCTCGGCCAGTTCGCCGCGGGCCAGGCGCCGCAGCATCTCCATCTGGAACAGGCGGTCCTGGGCGTGGACGAAGCCCAGCGCGCGGTAAAGGTCGGCTTCGTGCTGGGCATTGATGTGTGGCACGCCGCGCTCGTCGTAACGCACGCTGACCGGCGCCTGCAGCCCGTCTAGGGACAGGTCGCCCGCGCGCAGTGGGCGCTTGTCGCTGGCGTACCAGAGGCCGCCCGCAGCAGCGCCGGCCACCAAAACGGCGAGCAGGGTCAGGGTGCGTTTCATCGGCGGTCCTTATTGTTATCGCTCGGCTGCCCAGCATAGCCCGAATCGGCTGGCGCGCTGAGTGCGAGGCCCTAGCCGCTAACGGTGAAACGCTGGCTCATCCGCGTCAAACGCTCCGCCAGCTGCGCCAACTGCCGGCTGCTGTCATTCAGGGCGCCGGCGTCGTCGACGTTCTGTTCAGCCACCTGCTGCACGCTGCTCAAGTGCTCGCGCACTTCAGTGCTGACGGCAGCCTGCTGATGCGTCGCGCTGGCGATCAGTTCATTCATCTGGCTGATCGAGCCAATGCCCGTGGCGACTGCGCCCAGCAGATCGGCCGCGTTCTGGGTGTCGCTGACACAGCGCTGCACGCTGTCGCGGCTCTCCTGCATAGCCCCAGCGGCTTGGCGACTGCCCTGCTGCAGGCGGCTGATGATGCCCTGAATCTCGGCGGTCGACAGCGCGGTCTTTTGCGCCAGGTTACGCACCTCGTCAGCCACGACCGCGAAGCCTCGGCCCTGGTCGCCCGCGCGCGCCGCTTCAATGGCGGCATTGAGCGCCAGCAGGTTGGTCTGGTCGGCGATGCTGCGGATCACCTCGACCACCTGACCAATCTGCTCGGCCTGGTTGGCCAGGTCTTGTACGTCGCGGTCAGTGCCATCGATATGGCTGGCCAGTTTGCCGATTTCAGTGCGGATGTGGTTCACCGAACGGCTGCCATCGACGGCTTGCTGATTGGCGGCTTTGGCGGACTGAGAGGCCTGGTCGGCATGCCCAGCGACTTCATCGATTGCGGTCGCCATCTGCAGCATGGCGGTGCTCATGTACTGCGTTTCAGCTTGTTGGCGCGTGGCGCCCTGGCGCAGATCATGAGTGGCCTTGGCCAGCTGTTCGCTCATGTTGCCCAGGCCTTGAGTGTCGCGCACAACCTCGTGGATCAGCTCGTCGAGCTGGTCGAGAAACGCGTTGAAGCGTTCGGCGACCTTGCCGGCCTGGGGGCTGCGCAGGCGCAGATCCACTGCATCGGCCTGTTGGGTCATCAAGGTGACGGTCTGGGTCAGGGCGGCACTTTCCAGCGCTTCGCCGTAGGTTTGCCGCGCCAGATAGACCAGCAGCGCGGTCTCCAACACCACGTAGAAGGCATGCAAGAAGACGATGGGCCAGCTGCCATGCTCGATCAGGTGCACATCACTGCCTTGCTGCTGCAGGGCGAAGAAGCTCAGGTGATGCACGGCGATGACCGCAGCGGCCACCACGATCGGCAGCCAGTCGCGGTAGTACACCAGGATCGCCAGCAGCACGAAGATGCCGAAATGCATCTCCAGCAAGCCGTCACTCTGGTTGATATGCAGCGCCGCCATGACCATGAAGGCTGCACCGATCAAGCAGCGCAGCAGCCGCCTGCCGCCGATCAGACTGTGCAGCAGGTGCATACACCCCAGGGTGCCGCCCCCCACCAGCAGTGCCTGACCCCAGGTGCCGTTCCAGGCGGCCAGGCCCAATGCATAGACGAACATCAGCCAGAGCACACCCAGCATGATGCGGTCGGCTTTTTGGTAATGCTCGGTGAGGGTAACGCGGGGGGTATTCATACGGGGACCTTGGGCGCGGCGTGGGCGCGGGTCCGTGCGCAGGTTTTTCTCAATCCTATACAGAATAGAGTCAATGTACAGGTATTTTGTGTAACTTCAGCGCGGCATCGAGCCTTCAGCTCACAGGGCAGGGCGTGCCCAGTCGCAGAAACAGCCAACCGCCAGGGTGTTGCTGGCATTGACCCGCCGACCCGCCGCCAGCGCCTCCAGGATGGGTTCGATAAAGCTGTTGCTTGAGCTGCAGGTTACGCCCTCGCTGTAAGGGCCGAAGTAGGCCAGCTGGCCCTGGCTGTCCCAGATCGCGACTGCTGGGCTTGCGGGTAACTGGTCGCTACCCGGCAGCGACTCCAGAGGCTGCAACGCCTGTAGATTAGCCGGTAGATGACCCTCGCTGCCGGCCTTCTGCACCGCGTAGAACGCCACGCCCTGAGGGCCGAATCGCTCAATCAGCTCGCCCAGGTGCTGCTGGTTGCCGACGTTGCACGGGCAGGCCGGGTCCCAGAAGTGCACCAGGCGAATGGGCCCCGGCCCGGCCAGGTGCTCGGGCAGGCGCAATTCGCTGCCGCTGAACAACGCAGTCTGGTCGCTGAATGAGCGGATATAACGCGCCTCGAACCACCAGAATGCCAAGACCATCGCCGCCAGCCACAGCAGCGCGACAAGGCAGGCAAACACTGTTTTGCGGCGGGGGCGGGGCATGCGGGACCTATGGCAAATGGGGCGAGCGGCTGAGGGCGCTTAGAGTGCCATGGGGCGGCTGCCAGCAAAATATCCCTTTGGCCCGTTAAGCCGGTATGCTTTTCGCCTGATTCCCCCGGTAACTCCCGGAAACCCTTATGCCAGACCCTTTCCCGCTCGATGCCCTGCTGGCCAGCCTGCGACCCTTGGCCGCGGCAGGCGAAGCCGGGCCTTATGATGCGCATTACCAGCGCTTCTACGGTTTCGACCGCCTGGCGCTGCCGGGTCGCCTTGGATTCGTCGTCGTGGGCGACTACCGCATTGCCCTGCAGTTGTGGCGCCCACCGGTGCCGCGCGCCAGCCTGATTCTGTTGCATGGCTACTACGACCATTCGGGGCTCTACCGGCATGTGATCGAGTGGGCGCTGCGCCGCGAGTACGCCGTGCTTGCCATCGACCTGCCGGGGCATGGGCTGTCCAGCGGGGCGCGTGCCGACATCGGCGACTTCGCTGACTACCAGGCTGTGCTCAGCGCGGTGCTGAGCGAGGCCGCCGCCCTGCAGTTACCCGCGCCCTGGCACCTGTGTGGGCAAAGTACCGGTGGGGCGATCCTGATCGATCATCGCCTGCATGCTGCTGTGCATCCGTCACTTGGCGAGACGCTGCTGCTGGCGCCGCTGGTGCGGCCCCGCGCTTGGAACTGGTCGCAATTGAGCCATCGTTTGCTGAGCCCGTTCGTCAGCGAGATTCCGCGGCGCTTTAGAGTCAACTCGGGCGATGCCGCATTTATCGATTTTGTGCACAACCAGGACCCCTTGCAGGCGCGCAGCTTGCCGACCCGCTGGGTGGGCGCCTTGCGTCAGTGGATTCCCCGCATCGAGCGCGCAACGCCGAGCCGGCACAGCCCGATCATCGTCCAGGGCGAGGCGGACATGACCGTCGACTGGCGACACAACTTAGGGGTGCTGGAGAACAAGTTCGCCGCGCCGCGCATCCTGCGTCTGCCCGAAGCGCGTCATCACCTGGCCAACGAGCTGCCGGCTCTGCGAGACCAATACTTTGCTTTTCTCGATCAGCAGTTGGGTGACCGCTAGCGGTCAGATGCCCTGGGGCGCAGGCGCCAGTGTGTCGCTGCTGCGGCCCACCGCCAGGCCCTCGCGCATGGCTGCCAGCGCCGCCTGGTAGTAGGCCTGGCCCTCGGGGGATTGGGCGAAGCTGACGAACTCTTCCAATTCAGGGTCTGATAGCTCGCGGTAGACGTGCAGCAGGGTGTTGTCGAGATCGACGCCAATCTGCTCCATCAGCCGCTGGCGCTGGCCTTCAAGCATGGACTGCGCAGCCCCGCCGCCGAGCAGGCCGGGGATCATCTGGCTGAGGCTGTCAGCGGCAACACCGGCCAGGGCCAGGCTGACCTCAGCGCCCGCCTCGCGAGCCGGCATGGCCTGGGCCAGGTGGCGAATCTGCAGGCGGCGGGTGGCGCTCGCTTCAAGGCGCGGCAGGCCATCGGCGTGCAGCATCAACTGTTCACGGCTGGTGGCCAGCAGTTCGGCGGCCACAATTTTGCGGCCCAGGGCGGACTGGAAAAACGCCAGGGCGGGAGCGGGATGGGCCAGGTGCTGACGCAGCCCTTGCAGGGCGCGCTGGTCCATCGCCGCCGGGTCAAAACGCGCATTGCTGTTGTTCACCAAGGCCTGGTAGACGGCCGGTGGCAAGGTTGGGCGATAACGGGCTTGCGCGGCACTCAGCGCTGCGCTGAAATGCGCGCGCTGCTGCTCCCACCCTGCGGCCTGATAAAGGTCGGCGTGGTCGTCGGCCAGGGCCGTGAGGCTGAGCAACAGCAATACTGCGAGTGATAGGGCGCGCATACAGACTCCAGTCTAGCAGGCGGGTATTTTCAATGGCCAGCCAGGGCTTGTCGAGGCGCAGTGCGTATCCCGGTAGCCGTTTTTGATAGCCCCCACGCCGACCGGTTTGCACCGGCGCGGCAGAGACCCCAGATGGACGTGTCCTGTTCCCGCATCATCGATGACCTGGCCGAGCGCGGCTGGTCGCTGCAACCAGGGTTCATTCCTGAGTCTCTGACCCATGCATTGGCCGCAGAGTGCCATCGGCGTGCCGCACAGGGTGCCCTGACGCCAGCGGGAGTGGGGCGGGGCCCGGCCGTGGCGGTCAACGAAGGTATTCGCGGCGACCACATTGACTGGCTGGAACCCGGGCAGTCGGTGGCCTGTGACCAGTACCTCGGGCACCTTGAGCAGTTGCGTCTGGCCCTGAACCAGGCGCTGTTCCTGGGTTTGGAAGATGTCGAAAGCCACTTTGCGCTCTACCCGCCCGGGGCGTTCTACCGGCGCCACCTGGACCGTTTTCGGGATGATGATCGGCGCGCGGTTTCGGTCGTGCTGTACCTGAACGCGGATTGGCAGGCGCCTCAAGGTGGCGCGTTGCGCCTGTACCTGGAAGACGATACGGCCCATGACATTCTGCCGGTGGGCGGCAGCCTGGCGGTGTTTCTGTCAGCTGACATTCCCCATGAGGTGTTGCCGGCCACGCGCGACCGGTTGTCGCTGACCGGCTGGTTCCGCCGTCGCGCGGATAACCCGTTGGAGTGAAGGAGATCGCTGTGGAAAAGATTCTGGTCAGCCGCTGCCTGTTGGGGCATCCGGTGCGCTATGACGGTGGTGCCCATGGCCCTTTCGATTTGCTGCAGCGCTGGCAGGCAGAAGGCCGCGTGGTCGCGCTCTGTCCGGAAGTCGCCGGCGGTTTGCCCACACCACGCCCGGCAGCAGAGATTGATGGCGGCCAGGGCGCTCAGGTGCTCGACGGCCAGGTGCGGGTGCGTGGGATCGATGGCCAGGATGTCACCGCTGCCTTTGTCGCCGGTGCCGAGCAGGCGCTGGCGCTGGTGCAGCGTCATGGCATTCGCGTTGCGCTGCTCAAGGCGCGCAGCCCGTCGTGCGGCAACCTGGAGAACTACGACGGGCAGTTCACGGGTACACGTATTCCCGGTGAAGGCGTCACCGCTGCGCTGCTGCGGCGCGCGGGTGTCCAGGTATTCAGTGAGGAGCAACTGGCGGATGCGATGCAAGCGCTGATCAGCCTTGAGCAGGCTGCCGTGACAGGGAGCGCCGGCCCGTAAACGAACAAGGGAGGCCGAAGCCTCCCTTGTCGAACGCGGCGGGTGCTTAGAACAGCACGCGGCTGCGAATGGTGCCTTTGACGTGTTGCAGTTTTTCCAGCGCCAGGTCGGAGTAGTCGGCATCGACGTCGATGACCACGTAGCCCACCTTGTCGTTGGTCTGCAGGAACTGGCCGGAGATGTTGATGCCATTCTCCGCGAACACATTGTTGATCTCGCTCATCACGCCCGGCACGTTCTCGTGGATGTGCAGCAGGCGGTGCTTGCCCGGGTGCGCCGGCAGGGCCACTTCGGGGAAGTTGACCGAGGACACCGAGGTGCCGTTGTCGCTGTACTTGACCAGCTTTTCCGCCACTTCCAGGCCGATGTTGGCCTGCGCTTCAGCGGTCGAACCGCCAATGTGCGGGGTCAGGATCACGCGGTCCAGGCCACGCAGCGGGCTCTCGAACTCTTCATCGTTAGACTTGGGCTCGACCGGGAACACGTCGATGGCTGCGCCGATCAGGTGCTCGTCCTTGATCGCATTAGCCAGGTGATCCAGCTCGACCACGGTGCCGCGTGCGGCGTTGATCAGGATGCCGCCCTTCTTGATGGCGCGGATTTCCTTCTCGCCGATCATCCACTGGGTCGAGGCCAGCTCAGGGACGTGCAGGGAAATGATGTCGCACATGCCCAGCAGGTCGTGCAGCTTGCCAACCTGGGTGGCGTTGCCCAGCGGCAGCTTGGTCACCACGTCGTAGAAGAACACCTGCATGCCCAGGGCTTCAGCCAGGACCGACAGCTGGGTGCCGATGGAGCCGTAGCCGACGATGCCAAGCTTCTTGCCGCGGATCTCGAAGGAGTTGGCCGCCGACTTGATCCAGCCGCCACGGTGGCAGGAGGCGTTCTTCTCCGGGATGCCGCGCAGCAGCAGGATGGCTTGGGCCAGCACCAGCTCAGCCACCGAACGGGTGTTGGAGTAGGGCGCGTTGAACACCGCGATACCGCGCTGGCGCGCTGCATCCAGGTCAACCTGGTTGGTGCCGATGCAGAAGCAGCCCACAGCGACCAGTTTCTTCGCACAGTCGAAGACTTCAGCCGTCAGTTGGGTGCGCGAGCGGATGCCAATGAAGTGGGCATCGGCGATTTTTTCTTTCAGCTCGCCGTCGGAGAGTGCGCCCTTGAGGTACTCGATGTTGGTGTAGCCGGCAGCCTTCAGGGTGTCGACGGCATTCTGGTGCACGCCTTCCAGCAGAAGGAACTTGATCTTGCTCTTGTCGAGAGAGGTCTTGCTCATCGGAGTACCTGTTGTCCCACAAATAGTGTCAGGGAAGCGCCGGCGCGCGGCCGACTGTGCCCGGCAAATCGGCTCGGGGGCGCGATTCACGGGGGGCGTATGCTAGCATACGAGCCCCGCGAAACACCCATCCCTGGCAGATGAAGCGTGCTCAGGGTGACCATGAATCGTTTGAGAGTTCCTTACATGACCAACCCTGCGCTGATCGAAGAGCTGAAGACCCTGGTTGAGCCGGGCAAGGTGCTCACCGATGCCGATTCCCTCAACACCTACGGCAAAGACTGGACCAAGCAGCACGCCCCGGCGCCTTCGGCGATCGTCTTCCCCAAGACCGTCGAGCAGGTGCAGGCCATTGTGCGTTGGGCCAACCAGCGCCAGGTCGCGTTGGTGCCCTCCGGTGGTCGTACCGGTTTGTCGGCGGCGGCGGTGGCGGCCAATGGTGAAGTGGTGGTGTCGTTCGATTACATGAACCAGATTCTCGCCTTCAACGAATTCGACCGCACCGTGGTCTGCCAGCCGGGCGTGGTCACCGCCGCCCTGCAGCAGTTCGCCGAGGACAAGGGCCTGTACTACCCTGTGGACTTCGCCTCGGCAGGTTCGAGCCAGATTGGCGGCAACATCGGCACCAATGCCGGTGGGATCAAGGTTATTCGCTACGGCATGACCCGCAACTGGGTCGCCGGCCTCAAGGTCGTCACCGGCACCGGCGAGTTGCTGGAACTGAACAAAGACCTGATCAAGAACGCCACCGGCTATGACCTGCGCCACCTGTTTATCGGCGCCGAAGGCACCCTGGGCTTTGTCGTCGAGGCCACCATGCGCCTCGAACGCGCACCGAAGAACCTGACCGCCATGGTGCTGGGTACCCCGGACTTCGATTCGATCATGCCGGTGTTGCACGCCTTTCAGGGCAAGCTTGATTTGACCGCATTCGAGTTTCTCTCGGACAAGTGCCTGGACAAGATCCTGGCGCGCGGCGACATCCCCGCGCCGTTCGAGAGCCGCACGCCGTTTTACGCGTTGCTGGAGTTCGAAGCGCTGAATGAGGACGTCTCTAACAGCGCGCTGGAAACCTTTGAGCACTGCGTCGAGCAGGGCTGGGTACTCGACGGCGTGATGAGCCAGAGCGAGCAGCAACTGCAGAACCTGTGGAAGCTGCGCGAGTACATCTCGGAAACCATCAGCCACTGGACACCGTACAAGAACGACATCTCGGTAACGGTTTCCAAGGTGCCGGCGTTCCTGGCCGATATCGATGCCATCGTCAGCCAGAGCTACCCCGATTTCGAGGTGCTCTGGTACGGCCACATCGGCGACGGCAACCTGCACCTGAACATCCTCAAGCCCGACGCCCTGAGCAAAGAAGAGTTCTTCGCCAAGTGCGCCACGGTCAACAAGTGGGTGTTCGAATCCGTGCAGAAATACAACGGTTCGATCAGCGCCGAGCACGGCGTCGGCATGACCAAGCGCGATTACCTGCATTACAGCCGCAGTGAGGCAGAGGTTGCCTACATGAAGGCGATCAAGGCAGTCTTCGACCCGAACGGCATCATGAACCCGGGCAAGATTTTCCCGGTGTGATCCCCTTTGTAGGAGCGGATAAGTCCGCTCCTACTTAGAGCAGCCTGTGTCGAATGCCCCAAAGGAGTCGCCCATGAGTTACCAGCACCAGTACGTCGATGGCACCCCCATTCACTTCCCGCTCGGCAAGGTCGTGTGCATCGGCCGCAATTACGCTGAACATGCGCGGGAGTTGAACAACCCGGTGCCCGCCGAGCCCTTGCTGTTTATCAAGCCTGGCTCCTGCGTCGTGCCGCTGGCTGGCGGTTTTGTGATTCCCGATGACCGCGGTTCGGTGCACTACGAAGCCGAAATTGCCGTGCTGATCGGCAAGCCCCTGTCGCGCACGCCGAGCGAAGAGGAAGTGCGTGACGCGATCTCCGGGTTTGCACCGGCACTGGACCTGACCCTGCGTGATCTGCAGGCGCGCCTCAAGGAAAAAGGCTTCCCGTGGGAGATCGCCAAGAGCTTCGACGGTGCCTGTGTGCTGGCGCCGTTTGTGGGGGGCGATACCTTCGCTGATCTGGCCGACATCGGCATCCGCCTGAGCATCAACGGCGAGGTCCGTCAGGACGGCAATAGCCGCGACATGCTCAACCCCATCGTGCCGGTGATCCAGCACATCTGCGGGCATTTCAGCTTGCAGCCTGGGGATGTGATCCTTACCGGCACGCCCGTGGGCGTGGGGCCGCTGGCCAAAGGCGATGCCCTTGGGCTGGAGCTGGTCGGCCAGGCGCGCCACGTCAGTCAGGTTCTGTAAACCGCGCGGGCGCACGGCTGCGCCCGCATCGCTCGTTGAGTCAGGTGGCGCTCACAGGCCGGTGAGCGTCACGTTGTCGAGTCACCTGCCATGTTCCTAACTGCCCTCCGTTCGGCCCGCTGGTACCGCTGGCTGCTAGGTTTTCTGCTGCTGGTCGGCGCGGTGCTGGCGATTGCCTGGCACTGGGATGACCGTGCCTTGTTCTGGCTGCGTCAGCAGCAAGCTACGCCGTCGACCCAGGCGGCGAGCATCTGGCTGCCGGGTTACCACGCGGTGATCGAAGGCAAGTCGCTGGATGGGTTGGGCAAGGGCGAGACTTCCGGGCTGACCTACAACCCGGCCACCGATACTCTATTCACGGTCACTGGTCGCAACCCCGAACTGGTTGAGCTGTCGCTCGCCGGTGAAGTGCTGCGTCGCATCAGCCTGACGGGCTTTTCCAACCCGGAAGGCGTTGAGGTCATCGACGGCGGGCGCCTAGCGATCATCGATGAGCGCATGCGCACCTTGACGGCGGTCAGCCTGACCGACGAAACCACGCGTCTGGACAGCAGCGATTACCCCTCCTTTGACCTTGGCTTTGCCGATGCCGGCAACAAAGGTTTTGAAGGCATTGCCTGGGATGCGCTCAATCAGCGTGTGCTGCTGGGCAAGGAGCGTGAGCCGCTGGGGCTGTTCAGCCTGGCGATTCCTGATCTGGATGGCTACACCTCTCAGGAACCGGTGGAAGCGCTGCCTGCCGGCAATCTATTCGTGCGCGACATTTCCTCCCTGAGCCATGACGCGCGCACCGGTCACATGTTGGTGCTGTCTGACGAGTCGCGCTTGTTGCTTGAGGTGGATGCCCAGGGCGAGCCGGTCAGTTTTATCAGCCTGATTGGCGGCCTCAATGGTTTGCACAGCAGCATCAAGCAGGCCGAAGGGGTGACCATGGACGCAGCCGGCAATATCTACATCATTGGTGAACCCAACCTGCTGTACGTGTTCAGCAAAGACCAGCCGGTGGTACTGCCGAAGACCGCGGTTAAGGTTGGCTTAAGCACTGATTAAGCATGGCTTCAGCTAGCGTGGTTAACCTGACCCCGTCATCAACTGATTGAGGTTCTACGCCATGAAGCGTTCCGCCATTGCCCTGCTGCTTGCTCCGCTGTTCTCCACCGCTGTCCTCGCTGGCAGCTACACCGGCCCAGGTGCCGCGACTTCGGTGACCACGGTTGCTGCTGCCATGACTGCCGCTGACGACACCCCGGTGGTGCTGCAGGGGCAGATCGTCAAGCGTGTACAGGACGAGCTCTACGAATTCAAAGATGCGACCGGCACCATCCACGTCGAGATCGACGATGAAGACTGGCCGGCGCAGAACATCTCCGAAACCGCCAAGGTCAAGCTGACCGGCGAGGTCGACCGTGACCTGACCAACCGTGAAATCGATGTAGATCGCGTCGAGCTGATCAACTGATCAACTGATCAACTGTTTCTGTGGTCAGCGCGTGTCCCCCCACCGCGTGCAGACCCCACGGACTGATTGAAACCAACCCCGAGCCCTTGCTCGGGGTTGGTGTGTGTGCCGCCTAATAAGAGTGACTGTCGATGCGTGTTCTGACCTTCAAGCGTGTGCTATGCGGCCTGGTTCTGCTCGGTGCAGCGGTACTGGCCGCCCTGGCGCAGGATTACCGGCTGTTTCAGCGGGGCTGGTTCAACCTGCAGCAGGTGCTGCCGTTTTCCGAGCAGGCCAGTGATTCGCTCGCGCTAGGGGACTACCGCGCGGTGATTCAGGCGCAGCCGATTCCTGGTCTGGAAGACGACGTTTCAGCGCTGACCTTCGACCCGGATCGGCGCAGCTTATTCACCGTCACCAACCAAAAAAGCGAGCTGATCGAGCTGTCCCTCGACGGCCAGGTGCTGCGGCGTATTCGCCTGCTCAATTTCGGTGATCCTGAGGCGTTGGAGTACATCAGTGAAGGCGTCTACGTGATTACCGACGAGTCACGTCAGCGTCTGATCAAGGTGCGTGTGGATGACAGCACGCAAATGCTGGATGCCGAGCAGTCGCAGCAGTTGACCCTGGCGCTTGGGGACAGCGGTGACAACAAGGGTTTCGAGGGGTTGGCCTATGACCGGGCGGGCGGGCGCCTGTTCGTCGCCAAGGAACGCAACCCGATGCGCATCTATGAAGTGCTTGGCTTCCCGCAGCTTGATGGCGGTGGCCCAGCGGTGAACGTGAATATCACCGACGACAAGGCCCGCGATGCCGGGCTGTTCGTGCGTGACATTTCCAGCCTGCAGTTCGATGCGCTAACCGGGCATCTGCTCGCCCTGTCGGACGAGTCGCGCCTGGTGGTGGAAATGGATACCGCGGGCAAGCCGCTCAGCACACTGTCGTTGCTGCAAGGCCAGCAGGGCCTGAACGCTTCAGTGCCACAGGCCGAAGGCCTGACGATGGATGATAAGGGCACGCTGTACCTGATCAGCGAGCCGAACCTGTTCTACGTGTTCGAGAAGCCTGCCGAGGGCTGAGGGCTGAGCGGGCGCCTGCGAGTGCCCGCTGAGAGATCAGCGCTTGAGCGTCTGCACGCCCTCGGCGGTACCGAGCAGCAGCAGGTCGGCCGGGCGCGCGGCGAACAGGCCGTTGGTGACCACGCCGACGATGGCGTTGATGTCGGCTTCGAGTTTCACCGGGTCGTTGATCGCCATGTTGTGCACGTCGAGGATCACGTTGCCGTTATCCGTAAGTACGCCTTCGCGGTACACCGGGTCGCCGCCCAGTTTGACCAGCTCGCGTGCCACGTGGCTGCGGGCCATGGGGATCACTTCGACCGGCAGCGGGAAGGCGCCGAGTACCGGCACCCGCTTGCTGCCATCGGCGATGCAGATAAAGGTCTTGGCCACGGCCGCGACGATCTTTTCGCGGGTCAGCGCAGCGCCACCGCCCTTGATCAGGTGCAGGCGCTCGTCGCTCTCGTCGGCGCCATCGATGTAAAACTCCAGGTCGCTGACGTTGTTCAGCTCATACACCGGGATACCGTGGCCCTTGAGGCGCGCAGCCGTGGCTTCGGAGCTGGCGACAGCGCCGTCGAATTCCATCTTGTGCTTGGCCAGGGCATCGATAAAGCAGTTGGCGGTCGAGCCGGTGCCGACCCCGATAATGCTCTTGGCATCGAGCTTGGGGAGAATGAAGTCGACGGCGGCCTGGGCCACGGCTTGCTTGAGTTGATCCTGAGTCATCGCGGGGTCTGCGCCTGAAGGGAGTCGGAAAGCCGGCAATTATAGCGGCAAGTCGGTGAAAACTCGCGGTATCCGCCGGGCAAAACCCCGCTGTGCGTGTGGTCGTTGTGTCTGGCGCTGGGGTAGACTCGTGGGCCGCCCCGAACAGCCGCCTGCGATCACGCCATGCTCGAACAGTACGTCAAGAAGATCCTCACCTCGCGCGTCTACGACGTCGCCGTGGAAACCCCGCTGCAACCTGCCAACCAGTTGAGCGAGCGCCTGGGCAACCAGATTCTGCTCAAGCGCGAAGACCTGCAGCCGGTGTACTCGTTCAAGATTCGCGGCGCCTACAACAAGCTCGCCCAGCTGTCGGCTGATGACCTGGCGCGCGGCGTGGTCACCGCCTCGGCTGGTAACCATGCTCAGGGCCTGGCCCTGGCGGCCAAAGTGCTGGGTGTTAAAGCCACCATCGTGATGCCCAAGACCACCCCGGAAATCAAGGTGCAGGGCGTGCGCTCGCGCGGTGGCAAGGTGGTGCTGCATGGCGACAACTTCCCCGAGGCGCTGGCCTATTCGCTGAAGCTGGTCGACGAGAAGGGCTACATCTACATCCACCCCTACGATGACCCGCACACCATTGCCGGCCAGGGCACCATCGCCATGGAGATCCTGCGTCAGCAGCCGGGCGCTATCGATGCGATCTTCGTTCCGGTCGGCGGCGGCGGGCTGATCGCCGGTATCGCGGCGTACGTCAAATACCTGCGCCCCGAGATCAAGGTCATTGGGGTCGAGCCGGATGACTCCAACTGCCTGCAGGCGGCCATGGCTGCTGGCGAGCGGGTGGTGCTGCCAAGCGTTGGGCTGTTTGCCGACGGCGTGGCGGTGGCGCAGATCGGCGAACACACCTTTGCCGTGTGCAAGGACCATGTCGACGAGGTGATCACCGTCAGCACCGATGAAATCTGCGCGGCGATCAAGGACATCTTCGATGACACCCGCTCGATCACCGAGCCATCCGGCGCCCTGAGCGTGGCTGGCATCAAAAAATACGTGGAGCGCGAAGGTTGCCGTGGCCAAGTGCTGGTGGGCATCGACTCGGGCGCTAACGTCAACTTTGATCGCCTGCGCCATGTTGCCGAGCGCGCCGAGCTGGGTGAGAAGCGCGAGGCGATTATCGCCGTGACCATTCCGGAAAAGCCGGGCAGCTTCAAGGCCTTCTGCGAGGCTATCGGCAAGCGCCAGATCACTGAGTTCAACTACCGCTACCACGAGGACAAGGAAGCGCACATCTTTGTTGGCGTGCAGACCCACCCGGAGAACGACCCGCGTGCTGCGTTGGTGCAGGGCCTGCGCGATCAGGGTTTCCCGGTGCTTGACCTGACGGACAACGAATTGGCCAAGCTGCACATCCGCCACATGGTCGGCGGGCACGCGGCGGCGGTGCCGGATGAAGTGGTGCTGCGCTTCGAATTCCCCGAGCGGCCCGGCGCCTTGTTTAATTTCTTACAAAAACTCGGTGGGCGCTGGAACATCTCGATGTTCCACTACCGCAACCACGGCGCTGCCGATGGCCGTGTGGTCGCCGGTTTGCAGGTGCCCCAGGCCGAGCGGCACCTGGTGCCTGCCGCGCTGGACGCCATCGGCTACCCCTACTGGGACGAAAGCGACAACCCGGCCTACACACTTTTTCTCGGCTAAGCCGACTAGGACACCATGGACCACTACCCGCTACTCAAAATGCTTCACAGTATCCCGGCCATTCTGCTGCTGGTCGGCATCCTCGTGCATATCTTCATGCTCTGGAAAGCCGCGCGCGGTGGCGATGTTGCCGTGCTGACGCGCAAGCTGCAGCGCACGCGCACCATCAGTCTGCCGGTGTTGGCACTGTTCGGCCTGAGCCTGCCGCTGACTGGCTGGTGGATGGTCAGCCTGGTGGGCTTGCCGCTGAGCCAGACCTGGCTGCTGGTCAGCAGCCTGCTGTTCGTGGTGCTGGTGCCACTGACCCTGCTGCTGGCCGGTCGCCTCGGTGCCTGGCAGGCGGCAGGCGCCAACGTTGCGCCGTCCGTGCCGCGGATGAGCGCGGTCTATGCTGGCCTGATCGTACTGCTGGTGCTGGTGATCATGGGCCTGATGGGCGCTAAACCGGCCTGATACGCCGTTAAGCGCGCTGCGGGGCCTCTCGGGCGAGAGGTCTACGATCGGCTGGGGCGGTGCGCGCAGCGCACCCTACAGTCCATGCGACGTGTAGGGTGCGCCATGCGCACCGGGCGCATGCGGTCTCCCGGCCGTCAGCGCAGCGAAATCACCAGCCAGCCACGTTTTTCCGCTTCGGCGCGCAGGCGTGGGTCCGGGTCGACGGCCACGGGGCGGGTGACTTGCTCCAGCAGCGGCAGATCGTTCATCGAGTCGCTGTAGAAACTGCTGTCGGTCAAGCTCAGGCCGGTTTCGCCGAGCCAGCGGTTAAGCCGGGTGACCTTGCCTTCCTTGAAGCACGGCACGTCGGTGGTACGGCCGGTGTAGCGTCCGTCCTGCATTTCACATTCCGTGGCCAGCAGGGTATCGACGCCCAGGCGCGCGGCGATTGGCGCGGTGACGAAGCGGTTGGTCGCGGTGATGATCACCAACTTGTCGCCGGCCGCCCGGTGCTCATCCAGCAGCGCTTCGCCCTTGGCCAGCACAATGGGTTCGATGCAGTCGCGCATGAATTCGCGGTGCCACTGGTCGAGCTTAGCCATCTCGGTGCGCCCGAGAACCTCCAGGCTGAAATTCAGGTAGTCGGTGATGTTCAGGCGGCCCGCCAGGTAGTCCTGATAAAAGTCATCGTTGCGCGCCTTGTAGGCAACGCCGTCGAGGATGCCGCGTTCACACAGGTAGTCGCCCCAGGCGTGGTCGCTGTCGCCACCGAGCAGGGTGTTGTCGAGATCGAATAAGGCCAAGCGCACGGAAAACACCTTTGGTTGCCAGCTACGAAGGGTCGCCAGAATAGCGGCTTTTACCGGCCATTCCCATTCCGCGGGCGTGCTGCGTTGCCGCTGCCGCGACCTTTGTGGAACAATGCCGAAACATGCGTTTACGAGGTTGTGTGCCGTGATCGATCCTGATGGTTTTCGCCCCAATGTCGGCATCATTCTGACCAATGAGGTCGGCCAGGTGCTCTGGGCGCGTCGGATTAACCAGGATGCCTGGCAGTTCCCGCAAGGCGGAATCAACGACCATGAGTCGCCGGAAGAGGCGCTCTACCGCGAACTCAATGAAGAGGTTGGTCTCGAGCAGGACGACGTGAAAATACTCGCCTGCACCCGGGGCTGGTTAAGGTATCGTCTGCCCCAACGTTTGGTCAGGACGCACAGCCAGCCGCTGTGCATCGGGCAGAAACAAAAGTGGTTTCTGTTGCGCCTGACCGGTGCTGAAGAGCGGGTGCGCATGGACCTGACGGGCAAGCCGGAATTCGACGGTTGGCGCTGGGTCAGTTACTGGTACCCGCTGGGGCAGGTGGTCACATTCAAGCGCGAGGTCTATCGTCGCGCCCTCAAGGAACTCGCTCCGCGCCTGTTGGCGCGGGACTGACATCGACTTAGAGCCGAGCCATGCTCAATACGCTGCGCAAGATCGTCCAGGAAGTAAATGCCGCCAAGGACCTCAAGGCGGCGTTGGGCATCATCGTGCAGCGTGTCAGGGAGGCCATGGGCAGCCATGTCTGCTCGGTGTACCTGCTTGACCCTGAGACCAATCGCTTCGTGCTGATGGCCACCGAAGGCCTCAACAAGCGCTCCATCGGCAAGGTCAGCATGGCGCCCAACGAAGGCCTGGTCGGCCTAGTGGGCACCCGTGAAGAGCCGCTGAATCTGGAGAACGCCTCCGAGCACCCGCGCTACCGCTACTTTGCCGAAACCGGCGAGGAGCGCTACGCCTCCTTCCTCGGTTCACCGATCATCCACCACCGCAAAGTGATGGGCGTACTGGTGATCCAGCAAAAGGAGCGTCGCCAGTTCGACGAGGGCGAAGAAGCCTTCCTGGTGACCATGAGCGCGCAGCTTGCCGGCGTTATCGCCCATGCCGAGGCAACTGGTTCGATCCGTGGCCTGGGCAAGCAGGGCAAAGGCATTCAGGAAGCCAAGTTCGTCGGCGTACCCGGTTCACCCGGTGCGGCCGTCGGCACGGCGGTGGTGGTGCTGCCGCCGGCTGATCTGGACGTGGTGCCTGACAAAGCAGTCGACGATATCGCGGCCGAATTGGCGCTGTTCAACAGTGCGCTGGAAGGTGTGCGCGCCGACATGCGCGCGCTCTCGGCAAAAATGGCCAGCCAGTTGCGCCCCGAAGAGCGTGCGCTGTTCGATGTTTACCTGATGATGCTCGAAGACGCCGCTCTGGGTAACGAGGTGGTCAAGGTCATCAAGACCGGTCAGTGGGCCCAGGGCGCGCTGCGCCAGGTGGTCAGCGAGCACGTCAACCGGTTCGAACTGATGGACGACGCTTACCTGCGCGAGCGGGCCAGCGACGTTAAAGACCTTGGTCGGCGCCTGTTGGCCTACCTGCAGCAGGCGCGCCAGCAGACCCTGACGTACCCTGACAACACCATTCTGGTCAGCGAAGAACTGTCGCCGGCCATGCTCGGTGAGGTGCCTGAAGGCAAGCTCGTCGGCCTGGTCTCGGTGCAGGGCTCGGGCAACTCCCATGTGGCGATTTTTGCCCGGGCCATGGGCATCCCCACGGTGATGGGGGCTGTCGATCTGCCTTACTCGAAGATCGATGGTATCCAGCTGATCGTCGATGGCTACCACGGCGAAGTCTTCACCAACCCCAGCGAGCTGCTGCGCAAGCAGTACGCCGAAGTGGTCGAAGAGGAGCGTCAGCTGACCCAGGGCCTGGATGCCTTGCGTGCATTGCCGTGCGAGACCCTCGATGGGCATCGGATGCCGCTGTGGGTTAACACTGGCTTGCTCGCCGACGTGAAGCGCGCCCAGGAGCGCGGTGCGGAAGGCGTAGGCCTGTACCGCACCGAAGTGCCCTTTATGATCAAGGAGCGCTTCCCCAGCGAGAAGGAGCAGCTGGCGATCTACCGCGAGCAGTTACAGGCCTTCCACCCGCTGCCGGTGACCATGCGCAGCCTGGACATTGGCGGCGACAAATCGCTGTCGTATTTCCCGATCAAGGAAGAAAACCCTTTCCTCGGTTGGCGCGGCATTCGCGTGACCCTCGACCATCCGGAAATTTTCCTGGTGCAGACCCGCGCCATGCTCAAGGCCAGCGAAGGGTTGAACAACCTGCGCATTCTGCTGCCGATGATTTCCGGGATTCAGGAGCTCGAAGAAGCCCTGCACTTGATCCACCGCGCCTGGGGCGAAGTGCGCGACGAAGGCACTGACGTGCCCTTGCCGCCGATTGGCGTGATGATTGAAATTCCCGCTGCGGTATACCAGACCCGCGAGCTGGCCCGCCAGGTGGACTTCCTCTCGGTCGGCTCCAACGACCTGACGCAGTACCTGTTGGCCGTGGACCGCAACAACCCACGGGTTGCCGACCTCTACGACTTCCTCCACCCGGCCGTGCTGCAGGCACTGTGCAAGGTGGTCGCCGACGCCCATGCCGAGGGTAAACCGGTGAGCATCTGCGGCGAGATGGCCGGCGATCCGAGCGCCGCCGTGCTGCTGATGGCCATGGGCTTCGACAGCCTGTCGATGAACGCCACCAACTTGCCGAAGGTGAAGTGGCTGCTGCGTCAGATCAGCCTGGGGCGCGCTCGCGAGCTGCTAGCACAGGTGATGACCATCGATAACCCGCAGGTGATCCACAGCACCCTGCAGCTGGCCCTGCGTAACCTCGGTCTGGGTCGCATGATCAATCCGGCGTCGAATATTCAGTCGTAGTCATCCGACGAATAGCGGGTCGGCTTCGGCAGCCTGGGTGTTGCTTCGCTCGACCCAGGCTACTTGTTGCTGGGCTTCACTGACTGTGGGCGCCGCGCCTCGCGGTGAACAGTCGATACGCCGCACGCGCAAGCCCTAAACCTCAACCCTCACTTCACCGGCAGGCATGCCCTGCGCCGCGAAACTGCGCTCGATCAGCCGTCGTCTGCCATCGGCATGGACGAACAGCAGGGTACTGGCGCGGGTGCCGTAGGTGGGGCTGGCGATAAACACACTGCCAAGCAGGCGCTCGATCTCCAGGCTGACACCGGTGTTCGGCAGTTGCTCATCAGCCGGTTTAGTAGCATCGGCCAGCAGGGCGAACAGCTCGGCCTCATCGCCGCTGGCGAGCGCCTGCGTGAATGCGGCTTTGGCCCGCTCCAGCTTCGGCCAGGGCGTGTTGAGGTCGGCATTGGATATGCCATGTATGCCGGCGTGCAGGGCTTGCGCCTTGCCGCTGTGAGCATTGAAGTGCCAGAGCTGCTGGGTATCACCCACCAGCAGATTGAAACCACCATAGGCGTCGCGCTCGGTGTGTAACGTGGCCAAAAAGCGCTCAGGAGAAAGATCGCTGCACAAGAAACGCTGCGCCAGCTCACCACGCGAGCGCGTGCCCTGCGGGGCGCTGGGGTTGCGGATGTTGGTCAGCGCTGCAAAACGCCCGCCGGGACCAATGCCCAGCCAGGTACCGCCGGCCTGCAGGTCACGCCCGGCGATCAGTGCTGGTGCATCGGGCCATTCAGCCAGCGCCGCCGCGGGCCGGGCATAGAACTCGTCGCGGTTGGCAGCCACCAGCAGCGGTACGGCATGGCCGGGACGCCAGGCAAAAACGATCAGGCACATGGTCGCTCCAGGTGTGCGCGCACGCCGTCTGCGTCGAGAGGTTCGCCGATGTACAGCTGTACCTTGCGCGCACCGCTGCCCAGGCCCAACTCCATCAGAATGCGTTCCTCGACCATGGACAGGCCGCCCTCCAAGCATTCCATCGGTTGAATCAGCAGACGCGGCGCCAGGCTCAGGCGAAGAAAGCGCTTGGGCAATAGTGTCTGTACGGCCTGTTTGAGCAAGCACTCGGCCAGGGTGAAATCAGCTACCAGCAGGCGTGCGTTGCTGAATGGCAACTCGGCTCGCAAGTGCACGTCACGGCCGCTCTCCACATGCAGCAGGTGCAGGTGGTTGCAGGCAATCCGCAGGTACAGGGTATTCACCACCGTGGGGCGCTCATCTGATGGAAAGCCTCACTGTACGCAAAGGTCGAGGTGGCATCCATCGCGCAAGCGTGGAGCCCAGGTCGGGCTTCCGTTACCATGTTGCATTGCTTAAGGGGGCCTTCATGGTCTTTGCGCTTTACATCGTGCTGGGGGCGACTGCCGGCGTGCTGGCCGGGCTGTTTGGCGTCGGTGGCGGGATGATCATCGTGCCGGCGTTGATCTTCACGTTCACCGCCCAGGGCTTCGACAGTGCCGTGCTGACGCATATGGCGGTGGGCACCTCCCTGGCGACCATCCTGTTTACCTCGATCAATGCGGTGCGTGAGCACCATCGGCACGGCGCCGTGCGCTGGACGATCTTCGTCTGGCTGACCCTGGGTATCGTGTTCGGTGCGGCGCTGGGCGCGGCCACGGCCGAGTCGATCGATGGGCAGGTGTTGCAGAAGATCATTGGTGTGTTCGCCCTGTGCATCGCTGCGCAACTTGCCCTGGACTTGAAACCCAAGGTCGCTCTGGCAGTACCTGGCAAACCGGTGTTGAGTGCGGCGGGTGTGGTGATTGGCTGGGCATCGGCGATCATTGGCATTGGCGGTGGGTCGTTGACCGTGCCTTTTCTGACTTGGCGCGGCGTGCCCATGCAGCAGGCGGTGGCAACGTCATCTGCCTGTGGCTGGCCGATTGCTGCGGCCGGTGCGCTGAGTTTTATGTGGTTGGGCTGGAGCGATGCGCGCCTGCCTGGCTGGAGTCTGGGGTATGTGTACCTGCCCGCCTTGTTGGGCATCGCGTTGACCAGTGTGTTCTTCGCCCGCACAGGTGCTCGCCTGGCCCACCGTTTGTCACCTCGGCTACTCAAGCGGCTGTTTGCGCTGCTGCTGGTGTGTGTCGGTCTGAATTTTTTGTTTTAAGGAATCCCAATGCTGCCTTATCCGAACATTGACCCGGTTGCCCTGGCCCTCGGGCCCCTGAAGATTCACTGGTACGGCCTGATGTACCTGATCGGCATCGGCGGCGCCTGGTTCCTCGCGTCGCGCCGAGTGCATGCCTTTGCGCCGAGCTGGAACAAGGAAAAGCTCTCCGACTTGGTGTTCTGGGTGGCGATGGGGGTGATTCTCGGCGGCCGTCTGGGTTATGTGCTGTTCTACGACCTCTCGGCCTACATCGCCAACCCTTTGCTGGTGCTGGAAATCTGGAAGGGCGGCATGTCGTTCCATGGCGGCTTGATCGGCGTGATGCTGGCCACTTGGTGGTTCGGCAAGCGCAACGACAAGAGCTTCTTCGAGCTGATGGACTTTATCGCCCCGCTGGTGCCGATTGGCCTGGGCGCTGGGCGCATCGGCAACTTCATCAACGCCGAACTGTGGGGCAAGGCCACCGACGTGCCGTGGGCGATGATCTTCCCCACCGACCCACAGCAACTGGCGCGCCACCCCTCGCAGCTGTATCAGTTCGCCCTGGAGGGCGTGGCCCTGTTCACCATCCTCTGGTTCTACTCACGCAAGCCGCGGCCAACCATGGCCGTGTCCGGCATGTTTGCTGTGTGCTACGGGATCTTCCGTTTTATCGTCGAATTCGTCCGCGTGCCGGATGCCCAGCTTGGCTACTTGGCCGGCGGCTGGTTGACCATGGGCCAGGTGCTCTGTGTGCCGATGGTGCTCGGTGGCCTGGGCATGATTGCGTACGCCTATAAACGCCAGGCCGCGCAGGAGGCTGTGTAATGAAGCAATACCTCGATCTGATGCGCCTGGTGCGTGAAACCGGCACCTTCAAGCAGGACCGCACCGGCACCGGCACTTACAGCCTGTTTGCCCACCAGATGCGCTTCAACTTGGCCGACGGCTTCCCCCTGGTGACCACCAAGAAGTGTCACCTGAAGTCGATCATTCACGAGCTGCTGTGGTTTCTCCAGGGCGACACCAATATCAAGTACCTGAAGGAAAACGGCGTGCGCATCTGGGACGAGTGGGCCGACGAAAACGGCGACCTCGGCCCGGTGTATGGCTACCAGTGGCGCAGCTGGCCGGCGCCGAACGGTGAGTCGATCGACCAGATCAGCAAGCTGATCGAAATGATCAAAAAGAACCCGGACTCGCGCCGCCTGATCGTCTCCGCCTGGAACCCGGCGCTGGTCGAACAGATGGCCCTGCCGCCGTGCCATGCGCTCTTCCAGTTCTACGTCGCCGACGGCAAGCTGAGTTGCCAGCTGTACCAGCGCTCGGCCGACATCTTCCTTGGTGTGCCCTTCAACATCGCCAGCTACGCGCTGCTGACCCTGATGGTCGCCCAGGTCTGCGGCCTGCAACCGGGCGAGTTCATCTGGACCGGCGGCGACTGCCACCTGTACGCCAACCACCTCGAACAGACCGACCTGCAGCTGACCCGCGAGCCACTGCCGCTGCCGACCATGAAGCTCAACCCGGACGTGACCGATCTGTTCGCTTTCCGCTTTGAGGACTTCGAACTGGTTGGCTACCAGGCGCATCCGCATATCCCGGCACCTGTGGCGGTCTGAGCCACGCCTCGCAGCTTGAGCTGAATCGCCCGCAAGCGAGTTCCTACGGGCGTGCCTCATTCCGTAGGAGCCGGCTTGCCGGCGATCAACGACCGTGCAACCTCAACATGGCGCTGACCTGCGGGAAGATCACTGGTCATGGCGCACAACGTTGTTTACCCGCCTGGCCAGGTGTTTAACGCGGTTAGCCGCCGGCGATCAGGGTCTGGCTGAGGGCGTCGAGCTGGGCCTGGCGTTCGCGTTCGTTCAGTTGTGGCGCGTTGTTCAGGCTCGACCACTCGGGGTGGGCCCGGGCTTTGTGCAGGGCGTCGGGCAATTGGCCTTCGCGCCACACGGCATCTTGCGGTGCGGCCAGCTGGATACGCTCAAGGGCGGCGTGGCCACGGCTGTCGAGGGCGTGCAGCAGCTGCTGCTGACGCAGGGCGAGCAGGCGCAGTACGGCATCGTCGACGGTCAGCTCGCGCTGGCCCTTGAACTTGCCCTTCAGGCGCGCGCCGTAGCGGCGTAGGGTTTGTGCGCCACCGCCGACTAGTGCGCCGACGGCCGCCGCTGCGCCCAGGGTCAGGCCGCCGACCAGCAGGTCGACGCCGAGGCCCGTGGCCGCGCCGGCTGCCATGCCGCCGCCAACATTTACGCCCAATTGGCGCAGGGTTTCCGGGTTGAACAGGTCGTCGCCCCAACGCCCGTCGAGCAGCGGCAGTTCGCCGGCCTGGGCATCGTCGGGGCGGAAGGCGTAGAGGCGCAGCAGGGCCTCCACGCTGCGTTGTTCGCGTTGGCGCACGCTGTCGCGCAGGGCTATCACCGCAGCCTGTTCGCGCTGGGGCTCGGCGACAACGCTGCGCCTGCAGGCGGCGCAGTCGAGCAGCAGGTCGGCGATCAGCCGCGCGCCACTCTGGCGGCGGGCCTGGCGCTGGGCCTCGTGGTCGTCGATCAGCCGCTGCAGGGCGGGGCGGGCGTGTTCAAGCAGCAGGGCGAGGCTTTCGTACAGGCGTCGCTCGCCATCCAGCGGCGGCGCCACGCTGTCGAAACGCACCAGGGCGTGCAAGCCGAGACGCGCCAGGGCTTCGCGCCATTCGCCTTCACGGTGGCCCTGGCCGGCGACGAAGTTGAGCACCGGCAACAGCGGCCGCCCGCACATGCTGAGGATGGCCAGCTCGTCGCGGTATTTGGCCAGCACCGGCTCGCGGGCATCGATCACGTACAGGCCGGCATCCGAGGCGAGCAGTTGGCGCAGCACCTTGGCCTCCTGCTCGAAGCGCTGGCGTGCCTCGCTGCCGTCGAGAAACCGCGCCAGGCGCGCCGGGCCATCCAGGCGTTCGCCGGGGCGGTCGAGGCGTTCCAGGTAGTCGAGCAGGGCGATGGCGTCTTCCAGGCCGGGTGTGTCGTACAGCTCCAGCAGCGCCTGGCCGTCCACCGAAAGGCGCGCGCCCTCGACATGCCGGGTGGTGCTGGGGCGGTGCGACACTTCGCCAAAGCCGACGTCACGGGTCAGGGTGCGCAGCAGCGAGGTTTTACCGACGTTGGTGTGGCCGACCAGGGCCAGGGTGAGGGGCTTGCTCATCGCTCAATCCTCAACGCGGTGGCGTGGGGTATGGGGAGGCGCGGGGAACCATGATGGCGGATGGAAAAAGCGTCATCCACCCTACGCTGTGGCTGGAATGCTGGCGCGCGGTCAATCATGGCCTGTCTCCAGCCAGCTTAGGGGCGCCGTATCACTGTGTTTTAGCTGCAGTGCATCCAGCGCCTGGTGCCAGTCGCCCAGGCGCGCGCTGTCAAGGGCTTCGCCGGTGGGTGGCTGCAGCAGCCAGACGCGGGTGGCGCTGGCGCTGCGCGACAGCTCACCGATCAGCGCCAGGCTGCCGCGGTCTGGGGAGCGCCGCGGGTCGCAGGCAATCACCAAGCGGGCCGGGGGGAAGCGGGTGAGCTGGTCGAGCAGTTGGCGACGCTGTTCGCGGCTGTCGATGACCCCAGCATCGGCCACGCTGCGCGGCAGGGCGGGCGGCCAGGTGCGCGCCGGGTCGAGTTCGATAGCCACCAACACGGCGCCCTGGCTTTCCAGCGTACTGGCACCGGCGAGGGGCTGGTGCAGCTGCGCCGGCGCCGCATCGCGAATGCCCAGGCGCTCGCTGCTTGGCTGCAGGCGCTCGCGCAGCAGGCTGTAGCCGGGCAGACGGGTGTCCAGGCTCAAACCCGCGACGCCACGGCGCCAGCGCCACAGGCACAGGCCCAACAGCAGCAAGCGCGGGACGATGCCGTAGATCAGCAGCACGCCGACCAGCCAGCCGGCCCAGCTCAGCCGCGCCGCTTCGCTGTTCAGGGCGTTGTCGCCGCTGGCGCGGATCAGCTCGGCATCTGGCAGGCTGAAGCCGAGCAGGGCGGGCAGGGCACCGAGGGCTTGAGTCAGTTGAATAAAGGTATCGCCGCCGAGCAGCGTGCTCTCCCAGACAAAGCCGTAGCGCCGCGTGGCGAGCAGAATCAACAGTGTGGCCAGGGCCGAGAGCAGGGCCAGCAGCCACAGGCCGTGGACCAGCACGCCCAGGCCCCAGCGCTCCAGGCGTCGGCGCCCAAGCAGGATTAACAGCGCGGGGGCCAACTGCGCGGCCTGGGCATCGCGCGCCAGGGTTTCGCTTAGCCAGAGCCACAGGCGCGCCAGCGGCCCACCGCTGCCGGCGCTGAATAGCCAGCCAATGGCCCAGCCCGCGAGCAGCAACAGGTTGAGGCCGAGCAGGCTACCCAGGGCCCAGAACACATTGACCGGTCGCTGACCGTCGCCCAGAGCGGCCACCGCCAGCCCAGCGCCACTGGCTAGGGCCAGCAGCGCCAGTAGCAACAGCGCCAGACGCGCGCCTTGCAGCCAGTGCTGTTGCGCGCGCTGCTGGCCGTCGCGCTGGGCCAGCCAGAGCGCGCGCAGTTGAATACGGCTGGCCAGGTCGCTGCCCTGGGCGCGGGCCTGGCGGTTGGCTTCGCTGTCTTCCAAGGGGCCGGCATGTTCTTCACGCAGGCGGATCGCTTCGCACAGCCAGAGGCGTTGCAGGGGCGTGGTGGTCTCGGTCACGCGGCATCTCGTCGTCATATCAGGCGTCGAGCATAACCGCTGACCGTGGTCGGCGTGCACCCCTGTGGTCGGTGCGCCTCGTTTCAGCGTGCGTCGCGCAGGCGCACGGCGATATCGGGTTGGTCGATAAACAGGCCGTCAACGCCGGCGTCGAGAAAGGCCCGCAGTTCCGCTTCGATGTCGCCGCGTTCACGGTCATTGGCCGAGCTGCGCAGGGCGGCGGGGAGGAACTGGTTTTCTGCGCGGAAGGTGTAGGGATGCACCTTGAGCCCGGCGGCATGGGCGTCGCGTACCAAGTTGCTCGGGGTGCCGAGTGTGCCGCTGGCATCGGGGGCTATGACCTGGCTTTTTTCCGGGCCGACGCCGGCCGCGTACTGGGCGATGGCCTTGAGGCCTTCGGCGCTGGTCATCTGCACGTAGTCCAGGTCGCTGCCGCGTTGTTGCTGATCGTAGGGTTGGCCCTTGACCCACAACAGCTGCACCAGACGCAGGGGTGTGAGCTGGCTGAGGGTCTTGAGGTTATCCACCTCGAATGACTGGATGTAAACCGGCGCCTCGGCGTGGTCATAGCCGTTGCGGCTGAGGGTGTCGACCAGCGGTTTTTCCATGGCCAGGTTGAGGCTTTGGAAGTGAGTCGGATGCTTGGTTTCGATGTATAGGCCGATGGTGCGGCCCTGGCTGGTTTGCAGCGCCTTCACCAAGTCGATGATCTCTTGCAGCGTGGGAATCTGCAGGCTGCCGTCTAGGCGCGCGTTGCCGGGGCGGGTGGCGGGGATGCGCTCGATGGCGCGCAGGGTTTTCAGCTCGGCCAGGGTGAAGTCTTCGCTGAACCAGCCGTTCAAAGGTTCGCCATCGACCACCTGGGTGCGTTTGCGTGCGGCGAATTCGGGGCGGTTGGCGACGTCGGTGGTCATGCCCAGCTCGTTGTCATGGCGGGCGACCAGTTGGCCGTCGCGGGTCATCACCAGGTCCGGCTCGATGTAGTCGGCGCCCTGCATCACCGCCAGAGCGTAGCTAGCCAGGGTGTGTTCGGGCAGGTAACCGCTGGCGCCGCGGTGGGCGATGATCAGCGGGTGGGGTTCGGGCGACATGGCTGGCGCGCTGGCAGGCGCTACGTCGGCGGCATGAAGGGTAAAGGGCAGCAGCGCCAGCAGGCTGAGAACAATGCGCATGGGGCTTCTCCTGAAGGGTGGCTAGTGGCGGGTCATCCTGACGCGTCACAGTGACGGCTGGATGACGTTCAGACAAGCCCGCTGCTATGCTCGCGCAATGAATACGACCCTACCTCTCTGCCTCATCGCCGCCCTCGCGCAGAACCGCGTGATCGGCCGCGATAACCAACTGCCCTGGCACCTGCCGGCGGACCTCAAGCACTTCAAGGCGCTGACCCTGAACAAGCCGATCATCATGGGTCGCAAGACCTGGGATTCGCTCGGCCGTCCGCTGCCAGGGCGGCTCAACCTGGTGGTCAGCCGCCAGGTAGGGCTGCGACTGGAAGGCGCTGAAGTCTTTCCTTCCCTAGAGGCGGCCATCATCCGCGCCGACCAGTGGGCCCGTGAAACAGGCGCCGGCGAGCTGATGCTGATCGGCGGCGCCCAGCTCTACACTCAGGGCCTGGCTCAGGCCGCGCGCTTGTACCTGACCCGCGTTGAACTGAGCCCCGAGGGCGACGCGTATTTTCCTGAGGTGGACGATGCGCAGTGGCAACTGGTCGAACAAGACGCCCATGCGGCCACGGAAACGACGCCGGCATACAGCTTTGAGACGTGGCTTACGCGCGGCTGAGCCTTGCGCGTCGACAGCACGCGAACCCTTATGGCGTTCTTGCTGACCTGCGCGAGGCAGTTACCCGGCCCGCCAGGGCCGGGCATTAGGCTTTCAGCTCACCGGGGTGAACTGGATGATCTCTACCCAGTAGCCATCCGGGTCTTTGATGAACGCGATGTCTTTCATGCTGCCGTCGCTCAGGCGTTTCTGGAAGGTTACGCCGAGCTCTTCAAAGCGCTCACAGGCCGCGTGGATATCCGGCACGGCCACGCACAGGTGGCCAAAGCCGCGCGGGTCGCTGTTGCCGCTGTGGTAGCTGAAGTCCGGGTCGTTTTCGGTGCCGTGGTTGTGGGTCAGTTCGAGCAGGCCGGGGATCGACTTGCGCCATTGGTGGCGTTCGCGCGGGTCTGTCGGGATCTGGGTTTTGTCTTTGATCAGCGCCAGGAAGTACAGGCTGAATTTCGCCTGCTCGAAATCGACTTTCTCGACCAGGGTGAAGCCCAGCACGCGGGTGTAGAAGTCCAGCGATTGGGTCAGGTCCTTCACGCGGATCATGGTGTGGTTATAAACGTACTCATGGGTCGCGCTGTCGGGCTGGGCGGTGACGCCCGGCAGGGTGTTGAGGTCGTTGAGGGTCATCAAAGGTGTCCTTCTGTGTGAACGTGTGCGGGTTGAGACCGCAGGTGCAAGAAAATGTGCCGACGTATTCAACCGCATGCAAGTGCAATACGGCCTGTTGTCAGGCGGGCAGCTCGATCAGCTCGGCATGCAACTGACCGTTGTCGAGCTGCAACTCGGCGATGCTGATAGGCAGCTTGAAGCGGCGCGGGCCGGCGCTGCCCGGGTTGAGGTAGAGCACGCCATCGCGCTCATAGTGCTGCGGGCTGTGGGAATGGCCGGAAATCACTACGCTGATGCCTTGGCGTGCGGGGTCGATATCCAGGGTCTTGAGGTCGTGCAGAATATACAGCGTGACACGCTGGATCTTTACCAGCAGGCGCTCGGGCAGGTTTTGCGCCCAGTCTCCGGTGTCGTTGTTGCCGCGCACCACCGACACAGGAGCGATGTGCTCCAGCGCCGCGAGAATCTCCGGGTTACCGACATCGCCGGCATGAATCAGGTGATCGCAGCCTTGCAGGCGTTCTAAGGCCGCCGGCCGGAGCAGGCCGTGGGTGTCGGCGATCAGGCCGATGCGCAGTGGTCGATGTGGTGGTGACCCGGTCATGCTGTGCTCCCCCCTAAATAAACAGCCCGGCACTGGCCGGGCTGTTGAGGTGCTGCGCTGTCAGCCGTCGAGCATGGCCTTGTTGCGCACCGCGCCTTTATCGGCGCTGGTGGCGAGCAGGGCGTAGGCCTTCAGTGCGGTGGTCACTTTGCGCGGACGTTTTTCGACCGGCTTCCAGCCTTTCTTGTCCTGTTCGACCCGGCGCGCGGCCAGTTCTTCGTCGCTGACCAGCAGGTTGATCGAGCGGTTCGGAATGTCGATCAGCACTTTGTCGCCGTCCTGCACCAAGCCAATGGCACCGCCCGCGGCCGCTTCTGGTGAGGCGTGGCCAATGGACAGGCCCGAGGTGCCGCCGGAAAAACGCCCGTCGGTGAGCAGGGCGCAGGCTTTACCCAGGCCTTTGGATTTCAGGTACGAGGTCGGGTAGAGCATTTCCTGCATACCCGGGCCGCCTTTCGGGCCTTCATAGCGAATGATGACGATGTCGCCTTCCTTCACTTCGTCGGCAAGGATGCCGCGCACGGCGCTGTCCTGGCTTTCAAAGATCTTGGCGTTGCCTTCGAACACGTGGATCGATTCATCCACACCCGCGGTTTTCACCACGCAGCCGTCCAGGGCGATGTTGCCGTAGAGCACGGCCAGGCCACCTTCTTGCGAGTACGCGTGCTCGACACTGCGAATGCAGCCGTTTTCACGGTCGTCGTCCAGGGTGTCCCAGCGGGTCGACTGGCTGAACGCGGTCTGGGTCGGGATACCGGCCGGGCCCGCTTTGAAGAAGTGGTGCACGGCTTCGTCGTTGGTCTGGGTGATGTCCCACTTAGCGATGCCTTCAGCCATGGAGGCGCTGTGCACGGTCGGCAGGTCGGTGTGCAGCAGGCCACCGCGAGCCAGGGAGCCGAGGATCGAGAAGATGCCGCCGGCGCGGTGCACGTCTTCCATGTGGTACTTCTGGATGTTCGGTGCAACTTTGCACAGCTGCGGCACGTGGCGGGACAGGCGGTCGATGTCCTTCAGGTCGAAGTCGATCTCGGCTTCCTGAGCAGCGGCCAGCAAGTGCAGGATGGTGTTGGTGGACCCGCCCATGGCGATGTCCAGGGTCATGGCGTTCTCGAACGCTTTGAAGTTGGCGATGTTGCGCGGCAATACCGACTCATCGTTCTCGCCGTAGTAGCGTTTGCACAGCTCGACGATGGTACGGCCGGCCTGCAGGAACAGCTGTTCGCGGTCGCTGTGGGTGGCCAGGGTCGAACCGTTACCCGGCAGGGCCAGGCCCAGGGCTTCGACCAGGCAGTTCATCGAGTTGGCGGTGAACATGCCGGAGCAGGAACCGCAGGTCGGGCAGGCGCTGCGCTCGTATTCGGCGACTTTTTCGTCCGAGGCCGTGCTGTCGGCGGCGATGACCATGGCATCGACCAGGTCCAGACCGTGGCTGGCCAGCTTGGTCTTGCCGGCTTCCATCGGGCCGCCGGAGACGAAGATCACCGGGATGTTCAGGCGCAGGGCGGCCATCAGCATGCCGGGGGTGATCTTGTCGCAGTTGGAGATGCACACGATGGCGTCGGCGCAGTGGGCGTTGACCATGTACTCCACGGAGTCGGCAATGATCTCGCGGCTCGGCAGCGAATAGAGCATGCCGTCGTGACCCATGGCGATGCCGTCATCGACCGCAATGGTGTTGAATTCCTTGGCCACGCCGCCGTGTTTTTCGATCTCGCGAGCGACCAGCTGGCCGAGATCCTTCAGGTGCACGTGGCCGGGCACGAACTGGGTGAAGGAGTTGGCGATGGCGATGATCGGCTTCTTGAAGTCTTCGTCCTTCATCCCGGTGGCGCGCCACAGGGCACGGGCGCCGGCCATGTTGCGGCCGTGGGTGGAGGTTTTCGAGCGGTAATCAGGCATGGCGGTTTCCTGCGACTAATTCGGGGTATGTGTGCGGTGAGCGTCGTTGGGCGGCAGGTCGCCGCAGGGTTGTGGGGCTGCATGACGAAACGGGATCACCGTTCGGGCAGCCGGAGCTCACGGGTCCGCCGGGGGGTGCCAGGCGATGAATCGTTTGATTCTACGCCCGGCAGGGTAGGTGGGGAAAGGCTGGTGGTTAGGGGCGGTCGCTGCGCAGGATGTAGGCGGGGATTTGCTCCAGCGCAATCTCGCGGCTGACCGCGCCGAGCTTCATCGCTTCTCTGGGCATGCCATAGACCACGCAGCTGGCTTCGTCCTGGCCGAGGGTGAGGGCGCCGGCGTCGTGCATTTCACGCAGGCCACGGGCGCCGTCGTCGCCCATGCCGGTCATGATGATGCCGGTGGCATTGGCCCCGGCGGCACGGGCGGTGGAGCGAAACAGCACGTCGACCGAGGGTTTGTGGCGGGACACGGGCGGGCCGTCGACCACTTCGACCAGGTATTGCGCGCCGCTGCGCTTGAGCAGCATGTGGCGCCCGCCGGGGGCAATCAGGGCGCGCCCGGGTATGACGCGGTCGCCATTGCGGGCTTCCATCACTTCGATCTGGCAGAGGCCGTTGAGGCGCTCGGCGAACGCTGCGGTGAAGCGTTCGGGCATGTGCTGGACAATGACGATGCCGGGGCAGACGCGTGGCAACGCAGTGAGCACGTATTCCAGGGCCTGTGTGCCACCGGTGGAGGTGCCAAGGGCGATGATGCGCTCGGTGGTGCGGGTCATGGCATTGCCACTGCCGGGGGCGAGTATGGCGTCGGCGTTGAGTTTCGGGGTTGGCTGTACGGGCGGTGATGCGGGCGTGAGGCGTTTGAGCCGGGCCTGGGAGGCGGCACGAATGGCGCTGACCAGCTCCTCGGTGGCCTCCAGCAGGAACTGGCGCAGGCCCCCTTGTGGCTTGGTGACGATGGCCACCGCGCCTGCTGCCATGGCTTCCATGGTGGTGGCTGCGCCTCTCTCGGTGAGGGTCGAGCAAATCACCACAGGCGTCGGGTGTTCGGCCATCAGCTTCTTGAGGAAGGTGATGCCGTCCATGCGCGGCATTTCCACGTCCAGGACAATCACGTCAGGCCAGTTACGTTGCATCTTGTCCAGGGCGAACAGGGGGTCGGCAGCCGTGCCGATCACCTCGATACCCGCGTGCTCGGACAGGCTCCCGCTCAACACTTGGCGGACGACAGCGGAGTCGTCGACGATCATCACCTTGATATTCTTCATGATGGTTGCGCCTCATAGCGGCGTGTAGCGATCTGTTGTTGAGAGGGGCAGCGCAGTGCGACGTGGCCGCTCCAGATGTCGAAAATCAGGTTGCGGTAGCCCCGCCCGCCGGCATGCCGAGCGTGGCAACGCAGGCCGTGAGCGGCGAGCAATTCCAGGCCTGCGCTGACGTTTGTGTCGCCGATGTTGCGCGACGTCAGGGCGCCAAACATGTTGCCGCCGCCGAACAGGCTGATGCGGTAGTCCTCGATATGGGTGCCAGTGGCATTAACCTCCTTGAGCAGCAGGTGCAGCGCTTCGTCGGCATAGCGGCCATCCAGTTGCTCACCCTGGCGGTTGCGGCTGGGGAGTATGTAATGGCACATGCCACCGAGCCGTTCGTTGGGGTGCCACAGCACCAGCGACACGCACGAACCCAATAACGTGCGGATGCGCGTGTGGCGGTCACCGAAATAGAGATCCCCTGGTTGCAGGAATATCTCGATAACGCCCTCGGGCTTATGCATGAGGCTTGCGGTAAATGGAGGGGCGCAAGGCCTGCAGCTCGTCGCTGAAGCCGTTAAGGCTTTCCGAGTGGCTGACGAAGAAGTACCCCCCCGGCCGCAGCCGCGCACTCAGGCGTTGGACCACCTGGCGTTTGGTGGGTTGGTCGAAATAGATCATCACGTTGCGCAGGAAGATCACGTCGAACAGGCCGACATCAGGCAAGGCATTGTTGAGGTTGATCTGGCGAAAGCTGATCCGCTGCTTGAGGGCCGGCTCCAGGGTGAACAGACCGGCATGCTGGCCAGTGCCTTGCAGGCAGTGGCGATGCAGCAGCTCGCGCGGGATGCCACTGGCATCCTCCAGGGGATAGATGCCGGCACGCGCTTTATCGAGGATGCGTGTGCTGATGTCCGAGGCGAGTATCTCCCATGGGCGCGGGCCCAGGCAGTCGGCCAGGAGCAAGGCAAGGGTGTAGGGTTCTTCGCCACTGGAGCACGCCGCGCTCCAGACGCGCAGCGGTTGGCTTGTGCTGCGCAGTTCGTTTTGTAAGCGCTCGCGAAGAAAGTCGAAATGCTTGGGCTCGCGGAAGAAGTAGGTTTCGTTGGTGGTCAGCAGGTCGACTGCTGTCTGCAATTCGGCCTGGTCCTTGAGCAGCAACTGGAAATAATCGCCGAAACTGTTCAGCTCGTAGTGACGCAGGCGCTTGCTCAGGCGACCGGCGATCAGCTGGCGTTTGGCCTCACCCATGGCGATGCCGGCGATCTCGTAAATCATGTCGCGAAACTGCTGGAATTCGCGGTTGCTCAGGTTGGTGACACTCATTGCAGGCTCCTGGGCTCAGGCCGATTCGGCCAGTTCGCGACCGGCGAGTAACTGCAGGTCATCGAGCGACAGCACGCGGCCAATGTCGAGCAGCACCACCAAGCGTGTATCGAGCTTGCCCATGCCGATGAGGAAGTCGGTGGGGATTTGGCTGCCGAAGCTGGGCGGCGGTTCGATGTCCTGTTCGGGAATCTCCAGCACGGCATTCACCGCCTCGACGACGATGCCGATGACCTGGTCGATGCCGCTGCGCTGGACTTCCAGGATGACGATGCAGGAGCGCCGACTGACCTGGGTGGCCCCCTGGCCGAAGCGCTGACGCAGGTCCAGGATCGGCACTACACCGCCGCGCAGGTTGATCACGCCGAGGATGCTCGGGGGCATCAGCGGTACTGGCGTGAGATGCCCATATTCGATGATCTCGCGGACATTCAGCGTACCGACGGCAAAGAGCGCCTCGCCAAGTGTGAACGTCAGGTATTGCTGGCGGGTGTCCGTGGCGGTCGCTGGGTTGAAGCTGGACATGCGTCGCTCCTGGGGCACCTTGGGGTGCCCGCTGCCAATGGGGTGTCAGTGTTGGAAGCGGATGAAACCGCCAGGCGCCGACTCCAGAGCGAACGAGGTATTGCTGACCTCGCTGTCGTCACGCGTGCGCCTGACCGCCTCACTGCGCTCAGCACGTTTGCTGCCACCGCTGCTGTGGATTTTGAAAAAGTCCATCAACTGCTGCAGCTGTTCGGCCTGGCCGCTCATCTCTTCGGCGGTGGCGGCCAGTTCCTCGGACGCGGAAGCCGATTGCTGGGTGATCTCGCTGAGTTGGTTCATGGCCGTGTTGATCTGCCCGACACCGGCGCTCTGCTCCTCGGAGGCGGCGGAAATTTCCTGCACCAGATCGGAGGTTTTGGCGATCGACGGCACCATCTGATCGAGCAGGCTGCCGGCGCGCTCGGCTAGCGAGACGCTGTTCTTGGCCACTTCGCTGATTTCCTGAGCCGCTACCTGGCTGCGCTCGGCCAGCTTGCGAACTTCCGCCGCCACCACGGCGAAGCCTTTGCCGTGCTCGCCGGCGCGGGCCGCTTCGATGGCCGCATTGAGTGCCAGCAGGTTGGTCTGGTAGGCGATGTCGTCGACGATGCCGATTTTGTCGGCAATGGTCTTCATCGCCGCCACGGTGTCCTTCACCGCCTGACCGCCCTCGTCAGCCTCGCGCGCTGCCTTGCTGGCCATGCCATCAGTGACCTTGGCGTTTTCGGTGTTCTGCGCGATGGAAGCGGACATCTGCTCCATCGACGCACTGGTTTCTTCGACCGAAGCCGCTTGTTCCGATGCGCCCTGGCTCATGCTTTGGGCCGTAGAGGAAATCTGCTCGGAGGCGCTGGACAGCGAATCGGCGTTGCTGCGCACCTCGCCGATGATCTGCGCCAGCTTGTCCACCATGCCTTTGATCGCCGCCAGCATGCTGGTGGTGTCACCGGCCTTGGTCTCCACATTGACGGTCAAGTCACCCGCGGCAATGCGGCTCACCATGTCGGCGGCATAGAGCGGTTCACCGCCGAGCTGGCTCAGCAGGTTGCGGGTGATCAGCGTGCCGATCAGGCTGATGACCAGTAGGGTGACCAGCGACACGGCAATGGAGATCAGCGTGGCTTGCTCAAGGGTGCTCTGCGCCGACTGACTGCCCTTGTTGGCGGCATCAATGTTGTAGTCCAGGTGTCTCTGAATGGCTTCATGCAGCGGATCGATGGCCCCCTGCTGCAAGGCGATGAGGGCGTTGCGAGCGGCCTCGTTCTCGTTCTTGCGTGAAAACTCCAGGACTGCGTCAGCACCCTGCAGGAAGGTGACGATGGCTGTGCGGTCGGCCTCGAGCAACTGCTTGTCCTGTTCGTCGGACAACACCTTGGTGTAAGCCTCAATCGATTGCTGGATTTCGTTGCGGTTGCTGGTGATCCTCGGCTCGATTTCTGCCATGGCGGCGGCATCGGTCGTCAGGATGTGACGGTAGACCAGCTGGATCTGGACGTTGACCGCGCCGCCCATTTTCTCCAGGGCGACGAGGCTGGGGATTGAATTGATGTTGCCGTGGTTGGCGGCATTGAACACCTGGTTGATCTGCTGATAGCCCACGCCAGACAGCACAAGGATGCCAAGCACGGCGGAGAGAACCAGAAGAATCATCTTTTTGCTGATGGTCATTTGCTTGCTCCTGCGCGCACGCGCGCATCGGATGAAAAATGGGGGACTTCGCTGAGTTGGCCTGCCATGGCGGCGATCTGGGTGACAGACAGCACCTGCTCCATGCACAGCAGGGTGAGGAAGTGCTCGCCGATACGGGCCATGTCCTCAATAAACTCGCCGCGAATGCGGCTGCCGAACGCCGGCGCCTTGCGAATGGCGCTGGGTTCGATTTCCACGACGGCGTTGACGGCGTCGACCAGGGCGCCCATCAAGTGGGTTTCCTCGTCTTCGTGAATTTCCATGATGACGATGCAGGTGCGTACGCCGAGGCGTGTGTGGCCGTGGCCAAAGCGCTCTGCCAGATCGATGATCGGTACGATCACACCGCGCAGGTTGATCACGCCACGCACCACGCTGGGCATCATCGGTACCAGTGTGATCTGGTCGAGTTCGAGAATTTCACGCACCTGGCCGGTGGCGACGCCATACAGATCCTGGTCGACCCGGAATGTCAGGTACTGGCGCTGCGGCTCTGTCTGGCCGTGCAGTTCAAGATGGCTCTGCATGGTTCAGCTCCCGACGCGGATGAATCCGCGCCCATGGCCAGCTGCTTTTGCCCGATTGACACACAGTTCACGGGGTTGAAGTGCCTCAGCGCATGGCCGACCCAGGCATCCGTAAATGCCACCGGCAATGGCTGCCAGGCGGGACGCCAAGCCAAGCAGCGCGATGCTGCGAAGGGCGCGTTTCATTGCGCGGTACTCCTCAGTGCATTGGATTGGCCAGCGATGCGCGTATTGGCGTGCTGCGTGACCTGCGTCAGCAGGCCTGGGATATCGAGGATCAAGGCCACGGCGCCGCTGCCGAGAATGGTGAAGCCGCTCAGTGCGGGCACCTGGCAGAACACTTTGCCCAGGGGTTTGATCACGGTCTGGAACTCGCCGAGTAACTGGTCAACCACCAGCCCGGCACGGATGCCGGCATAGCGCACCACCACCACGTTTTCGCGGCGCGGCGGCTGGCTCTGGTCATCGAATAACTGGCGCAGGCGAATGAAGGGCAATACCTCACCACGCAGGTCGAGGTGCTGCTGCCCGGCGATCTCTGCGCTGGGCAGTTCGATGCATTCCTCGACCATGTCCAGCGGCACCACATAGCTGGATTGGCCGACGCCGATGAGGAAGCCGTCAATGATGGCCAGGGTCAGGGGCAGGCGGATGCGCACGCAGGTGCCTTGGCCCAGCACGCTGTCGAGTTCGACGGTGCCGCGCAGGGCGGTGATGTTGCGCTTGACCACGTCCATGCCGACGCCACGGCCAGAGAGGTTGCTGATCTGTTCGGCGGTGGAGAAGCCGGGCTCGAAGATCAGGTTGAGCAGGTCTTTGTCGCTGAGCTGCTGGCCCTCGCTGACCAGGCCGCGCTGGGTCGCTTTGGCGAGAATCTTTTGCGGGTTGAGACCGCCGCCGTCATCGGACACTTCGATGACGATGCCGCCCGCCTCGTGGTAAGCGTTCAGGCGCACGACGCCCTGCAGTGGCTTGCCGGCGCTGAGTCGTGCTTCGGCCGGTTCGATGCCGTGATCCATGGCGTTGCGCACCAGGTGGGTGAGCGGATCGCCAATTTTTTCCACCACGGTTTTGTCCAGCTCGGTATCGCCGCCGCTGATCTGCAGGACGATGTCTTTGCCTATCTCGCGGGAGACATCACGCACCACGCGCTGGAAGCGGTTGAAGGTGGCGCCGATTTGCACCATGCGCAGGGTCAGGGCGCTGTCGCGCACTTCTTCGACCAGGCGCGAGAGGGTCTCGGCGGACTCGCACATGTCAGCCAGATTGCTGCGCTGGGCCAGCATGCGGGTGTTGGCGCCCGCGATGATCAGTTCGCCGACCAGGTTGATCAGTTGGTCGAGTTTGTCGGCGTCGACGCGGATCAGGTTGGCGTCCTTGCTGGTGCGGTTGTTGTCCTTGGCGGCGCGTTCTGGGGTGTCGGCGGCGCGGGTGGTGGCGGTTTCGTGTGCGCTGTCGGTGTGCTGCGCCGCCTGCCCGAAGGCGTCAGCAGCCAGGCTGCCACACCGCACCAGGCGCTCGACCTGGGCGCTGCCTTCGGCTGCGCGTTCTTCGATCAGCTCGCGGAAGGCGGACAAGGGCGCCTGAGGCGGCAGTATGCGAATGCTGCCTTCCTCGCGGACGAATTCAAATGCACCTTCTATGGCGCTCTGGTCGGCCTGGGATTCGAACGCCACTTCCAGGCCGAGGTAGCTGCTCTCCGAGTCGAGCGCCTCCAGGGGCGGCAGGTGGTCGAGCACCGGTTCCACATGCAGGATGCTGCCCAGGGTGCCGAGGTAGCGTAAAAACGCCAGGGGGTCCATGCCGTTGCGCAGGGTGTCGACACCGAAGCGCAGTGACAGGTGCCAGTGCCCGGCTCCGGCAACCGGTGTGGAGGTATCGGGCGCGGCGGCAGGTGTCGTGTTGGCCGGCTGCGGTTCGAGGTAGTGGCTCAGTTCACGGGTCAACGCCGCTTCGGTTGCCCGTGTGGTCTCTGGCAGGTCGCTCAGGTCATGGCCGCTGGCGAGCTGGCTGATCAGCCCGGCGAGGTGGTCGCCCACGTTGAGCATCAGCGCGATGAGGTCGCCATTGAAGCGCACATCGCCGGCGCGTACCCGGTCGAGCACGCTTTCGGCGACGTGGGTGAAGGCCACGATGGAGTCGAAGCCGAACAGGCCCGCGGAGCCTTTGATGGTGTGCGCGGTGCGGAAGATCGCATTGATCCGCTCAGCGTCATCGGGTGCGTGCTCAATCTGCAGCAAGGCGTCTTCCATCTGCTGCAGCAACTCTTGGCTTTCGGCGATGAAGGTGCCGATCACGCTGTCGAGGTTCATGCGCAGGCCTCCTCTATGGACAGTTGCCCGGCCAGGCCGCTCAGGTGCAGCAGCTCGACAATGGGTGCGCTGGCGCCGATAAAGCGCAGGCTGATGTCCATCCGTTGCGCGTGCGCCTGGGTCGCCAGCAGCAGCTGCAGGCCCGCGCAGTCAAATTCTTCAACCTGGCTCAGGTCGATCTGCAGGGCAATTGCACCCTGCAGGGCGGCGGTCAGTTGCGGCTTGGTGTCGGCGGCGGTGTAGATGCTCAGGGCGCCGTCGAGTGCCAGGTGACGGGTGTCGTCGGCGAGCGAAGTAGCAGACATGGCGTCGCTCCTGGCCTAAGGCAGAATCAGTTTGGAGACGGCCGTCAGCATTTGTGCCGGCTGGAAGGGTTTGACGACCCAGGCCTTGGCGCCAGCGGCTTGGCCTTCGCCTTTTTTGCCGTCGCCCGCTTCAGTGGTCAGCATGATCACGGGGGTGAATTTGTAGTTGGGCAGTTGCTTGACGTTTTTCAGGAAGGTGATGCCGTCCATGTTCGGCATGTTCACGTCGCTGATGATCAGGTGAACCTTGCGCCCGTCGAGCTTGGTCAGCGCGTCTTTGCCGTCGACACCTTCAATGACGTCGTACCCGGCACCTTTTAGGGTCATGCCGACGACCTGGCGGATGGAGGCGGAGTCGTCGACGATGAGAATGGTCTTGGCCATGGTTTGTCCTCAGAAAAAAGTGATGTCGGCAGCGCTGCTGGCGGCGGGGGTGCTACGGCCATGGTGGATGGCGTGCTGTTCGGGGGTGGTGTAGGTGTGGGACAGGTCATCCAGCCAGCCGCGCGCGTCGATGTGCTGGGTGGTCTCGCCCAGGCGCAGGCCCAGCTTTTCGATGTCATCACGCATGTGGCCAAGCATCTGGCTGACCCGGTCCTGGAACTGCAGCGCCACCAGGACTTCGGAAATTTCGTCACCCACCGCCTGGTTCTGGGTGTGCAGCGCGTTGCCATGCGCGACCAGGCGGGTGACCCCGTTGCGGAAGTCTTCAATGACCTGGCGGATCACCTCGCTGGCGTTGCCCAGGGTGTTGGCATCGCGGCTGGCGTGCTCGTTAGAGACGTGCAGGGTGCGCTCAATGGCGGAGCTGACGGTTTCGATGGTCTCGCCGATGCGCCGCCCGGTTTCTTCCGACAGCGTGGAAAGCTTGCGCACTTCGTCGGCGACCACGGCAAAACCGCGCCCTGCTTCGCCGGCCCGCGCGGCCTCGATGGCGGCGTTCAGTGCGAGCAGGTTGGTTTGCTTGGCGACGTCACCGACGTCCTTGGCCATGGCCCTGAGCTGAGCGGTGTGGCTGTTGAGGCTGATTACCTCGGCGAGCAGGGTTTCTTTGCTGGTGAGCGCCTGGCGCAGCTGGCTGACGATGTCCTCCAGCTCGCGCTCACTGCTGGCCAGCAGGTTGAGCAAGGTGTCGTTGTCGTGATGCGCGCCGGTGCCCACTGCTGCGCTGATGCGCTGCGCCAGGTGGGTGAAACGCTCGCTGAGGGCGTCGATGGCGGTCTGGGTGTGCTGACGGGCGGCGTCGATCTGTTGCGACCAGATCGGGGTAATGGTGCGGCAGAGTTCGGGCAGGCCTGCGACGTGGCGTGCGGCCTCTTCTGCCTGCCCGTGCTCGATGCCCTGCTGCTGCGCCTGCAGTAGCGCGGTGGCCTGGATGCCGGCGACGTGGCGCTGACACAGGTAAACCAGTGCACCCGGCAGCAGTGCGCTGGCCAGCCAATACGTGGAGGGCACCTGTGCGGCGAGCCCAAGCAACACGAAGCAACTGAGGCTCGAGAGGGCCGTTGGAAGCCAAAGGGCTGAAGAGGTCGGATTGGTCACGTGTGCGCTCCATTGGACACCAGGGCCGCGCATGCCGGGCTGCGGGGCTGGTGTCAGAATGGAGTCAGGCGGCGGGCTGAACTATCGGAGGATTCCGATGATGGCGTCGGGACATCCTGCTTTTTTGTAGGGTTTTCCCTACTCGGTCAGGCCCTGGGCCATGGCGTACTTGATGATTTCGGCGTTGCAGCTGAAGCCCATTTTTTCCATCAGGCGGGCCTTGTGGGTGCTGACGGTCTTGTTGCTGATCACCAGGTGTTCGGCGATCTGGTTGACGCTCAGACCTTGGGCGAGCATACGCAGGATCTGGTATTCGCGGTCCGAGAGGTCCTTGAGGGTGCTCTCGCCGGTTGAGGTGCTGGCAAAGGCGAGTTGTTCGGCGATGCGTGGGTCCAGGTAGCGTCCGCCGGCCGCCGTGCGGTGGATCACCGCGAGCAGGGTTTCCGGGTTGTGATCCTTGGTCAGGTAGCCAGCCGCGCCGGCCTTGAGTGCACGCTGGGCGATCTGCGGTTCGTTGTGCATGCTCAGTACCAGAATAGGCAGCTTGGCGTGATGGGTGCGTATGCGGGCGATCAGGTCTTCGCCGCTCAGGCCAGGCATGCTCATGTCCAGCAGCAGCAGGTCGACCGCTGTGTCGCGCAGTCGCTCGAGCACCTGGCTGCCGTTCTCCGCCTCCGCAACGACTTGCAGGTGTCGATCGAATTCGATCAGTTGTTTGAGCCCGCCCCGCATGATGGCGTGGTCGTCAGCGATGAGAATACGGATCACGGTGCCTCCTCGGGCGGCGTAGCGGGAAAGGTGGCTTGCACGGTGGTGCCCTGTCCCGGGTGGCTGAAAATCACGACCTCGCCGCCCAGGCTGATCCCCCGTTCGCGCATGCCCGCCAGGCCTAACGAGCGTTTATTGACCAGGTCGGTATCGAACCCGCGCCCGTTATCGGTGATATCCAGCCGATAGACGTCATCGAGTTGCTCAAGGCTGACCTGGGCGCGGCTGGCGCCGGAATGCCGGGCAATGTTGTTGAGGGCTTCCTGGACCACGCGGAAAGCTTTCGTCGCCTGTTCATCGCTAAGCCGTGGCTCGCCGGTATGGGTGGTGAAATCGCAGTGGATTTGGCTGTGCTGGCGGAACTCGCCAATCAGCCACTCCAGCGCCGGATACAACCCCATGTTAAGCGCGGCGGGGCGCAGGCTGGTGGCGATGGAGCGGACCACCTGGATGGTGCGATCGCACAGGCCCATCAGGTGCAACACCTTGTCGTTCAGGCCAGGAGCCTGCTCGCCGAACTGCAAGCGCAGCATTGAGATGCCCATGCGCAGGGCGGTGAGGTGCTGGCCCAGCTCGTCATGGATTTCCTGGGCGATCAGTTTGCGCTCTTCCTCGCGTGCCGATTCGCGTCGGCTGGTCAGCTCACGCAATTGCTGGTTACTTTCCGAGAGGCGCCGCTCGGTCTTGCGGATGCCGGTGATGTCGCGGGCCATCGACAGCACGCTATTCACCTCGCCGTCGGGGTTGAGTTCCGGGACCAGTTGCACGAGGTAATGATGTTGCTGGTCGGGCGGGCCGTCGATGCCGTGGATCAGTTCCTGCTCGATCGAGGTGGCGCTGTTGGCCACCTCGCGCACCATGTCAGCGAGGATGTCGACCTGCGAGTTGTCGCCGAAGGCCTCCCGTGCCGGACGGCCCCGGGCCTCGACCAGTGGCAGCTGGCAGAGCGCCTCCAGCGCCGGGTTGGCATAGATCAAGCGAAAGTCTGGGGTGAGCCGGCCAATTGCATCGTGGGTGTTTTCAATCAGCACACGGAACTGGCGCTCGCTCTGACGCAAGGTTGCCGCCATGCGTTGCTGGTCAGTGACATCGTGAATAAGCGCCAGGCTGTAGTCTCGTCGGTCATAGAGAAACCGGTTGAACTGGACCGAGACGTGGTGATGGCTGTTGTCCGCCGGATGGACCAGGTCCAGAGAGAGCGCGTGCCGCCTGTCGATGACGTCGTGCAGCTCCTCGTCACTGTGCCGGGCGAGCGGGGCCAATGCCTGGCCAATGGCCTGGCCCAGCAAGTACGGCCTGGCTTGACCGAGCAGGCGGCTGGCGGCCTCGTTGATGTACCGGATGCAGAGCTGATCATCCAGTAACAGCACGCCGTCCGTGATGTAGTCCAGGGCAAAGCTGAGCAGGTAGATCTGTTCGGCGCGTTCCTGGGTGGTGCGGGGCAGCTCCACGCGAATCAGGTAATGGCTGGTGGGGCTGTCGCCGGTCGACACGGGGCAGAGGCTGAGCCGGGACCACAGATAATCATCCTCGCCGCGCTGAAGGCGGACCTCACCGCAGGGCGTATCCGTTTGCTCCCGTCTCGCCTGCTCGCGGGCATAGCGACAGACGCCGCGGTCCTGCGGGTGCAGCAGCTCTTCCAGGGTCATCCCCAGCAGCGCCTGCGACGAGCACTGAAGCAGCTGCGCCAGTGCCGTATTGATGTGCTGCAGTCGGCCGTTCGAGTCGATCAGCGCCATGCCCAGCGGCGCTGATTCGAAGACCTTGCTGAACAGTGCCTCGTCCTGTGTGCAATCGCTCACGCTCACCCCCCTTGGCCCAAGCGTGTCCAGTATGGGTCAAGTTGTGTGAGGCTGCTGGATCAGCTGTTGGGCAGCAGACGCACCGTCAGACTCTTGATGTAACGGGTCTCGGCGATGGCCGGGTGCACCGGGTGATCCGGGCCCTGAGCGCCGCGTTCGAGTAGCTGGATATTGCGATCCAGGTGGCGCGCGCTGGTCAGCAGAATGTTTTGCAGATTGTCTTCTTCCAGGTGCATGGAGCAGCTGGCGCTGATCAGGATGCCGTCCTTGTTGAGCAGGCGCATGGCTTGCTCGTTGAGACGGCGGTAGGCCGCTTCGCCGTTTTTCAGGTCTTTCTTGCGTTTGATGAAGGCGGGCGGGTCGGCAACGATCACGTCGAAGCGCTCTTCGGCGGCCTTGAGCTGCTTGAGGGCTTCGAATACATCACCTTCAACGCACGCGACCTGATCGGTCAGGCCGTTGAGGGCGGCGTTACGCTCCACACCATCGAGGGCGAAGGCCGAGGCGTCGACACACATCACGTCGCTGGCGCCAAAAGCCGCTGCTTGCACGCCCCAGCCGCCGATGTAGCTGAACAGGTCGAGCACGCGCTTGCCTTTGACGTAGGGTGCCAGGCGCGCGCGGTTCATGCGGTGGTCGTAGAACCAGCCGGTCTTCTGGCCGTCGATCACCGGTGCTTCAAACTTCACGCCGTTCTCTTCCAGGGCGACCCACTCGGGCACCACGCCAAACGCGGTGTCCACATAGCGGTTCAGGCCTTCGGCGTCGCGCGCGGCCGAGTCGTTCTTGAGCAGGATGCCGCGCGGTTTGAGTACCTGAACCAGGGCAGCGAGCACGTCGTCCTTATGCTGCTCCATGGTCGCAGAGGCGATCTGCACGACCAGAATGTCGAAGAAACGGTCGACTACCAGGCCGGGCAGCAGGTCGGAGTCACCGTAGACCAGGCGGTAGCAGGGCTGGTCGAACAGGCGCTCGCGCAGCGACAGGGCGACGTTGAGGCGGTGCACCAGCAACGATTTGTCCAGCACGTGCGAAGTGTCGCGTGACAGCAGGCGGGCGCAGATCAGGTTGTTCGGGCTCATGGCCACGACGCCCAGCGGCTTGCCGCCGGCGGCTTCGAGGATCGCCTGGGCACCCGGGGCAAATGCGCCCAGAGGCGTGGCGGCGACGTCGATCTCGTTGCTGTAGACCCACAGATGACCGGCGCGCAGGCGTCGATCGGCGTTGGCTTTCAGGCGCAGGCTGGGCAGGGTCATGGGGCAGCTCCGAAAAAAGAGCGGAAGTATACCAAAGCCCGCCAAGCTCGGCGTAGCGCGCGGCGCTGTGCGGCATCTGCCGGGCTTGCTAGTGGCGAGTTGCCAGGCTTATGGCGGTGTCAGGTGTGTGCAGGTTTTTTTAGTCCTCAAGAGGCCGCGCAGTTTTGCCGACAACTGGCTAGACTGGGGCTTTACTCTTGCAGCTAACGACCATGGAACACGAAATTACCGCCGAACAGATTCAGAAGGTCCTGCAGGGCATTAGCGTGCCGCCGCAGCCGCAGATCATGGTCGATCTGCAGATGGAGCAGGTCATGCCCAATCCGGACCTCAAGGCGATCGCCAAGCTGATCAGCCAGGACCCGGGGCTGTCGGGCGCCTTGCTGAAGATCGTCAATTCGCCGTATTTCGGCCTGGCGAACAAGGTCAGCTCGATCCAGCGTGCGGTGAACCTGCTTGGCAGCCGTTCGGTGATCAACATGGTCAACGCCCTGTCGATCAAGGGCGAGATGAGCGACGAAACCATCGTCACCCTCAACCGTTTCTGGGACACCGCCCAGGACGTGGCCATGACGTGCCTGACCCTGGCCAAGCGCATTGGCAGCGAAGCGGTGGATGAGGCCTACACATTGGGCCTGTTCCACAACTGCGGCATCCCGCTGATGCTCAAGCGCTTCCCCAATTACATGACGGTGCTGGAGGAGTCCTACGCCAGCGCTGGCGATGAACGGCGTATCGTCGACACCGAAAACCGTCTGCTCAACACCAACCATGCGGTGGTTGGCTACTTCACCGCCAAGTCATGGAACCTGCCGCTGCACCTGTGCGATGCGATCGCCAATCATCACAACGCGTTGGTGATTTTCAGTGATGACAGCCCGCGCGACGCGCAGCTGAAGAACCTGCTGGCGATCCTCAAAATGGCCGAACACATCTGCCGCTGCTACCGGGTCCTGGGCGGGCAGAGCGAAGACCATGAGTGGCAGAGCATCGAGAAACTGGTGCTGGAATACGTCGGGCTGTCGGAGTACGACTTCGAGAACCTGCGCGAAAGTATTCGCGACCTGGGCGCTAACTGACGGCTGCGCTGCGAGCGTTCACGCCGGCGCGGCTTGCTGCTACTGTAGCCGCCCGCCGTGCCAGCCCTGATTGCCACCATGCCCGAATTACCTGAAGTCGAAACCACCCGCCGCGGCATTGCCCCCTACCTTGAAGGCCAGCGCGTCACCCGCGTGATCGTGCGCGAGCGCCGCCTGCGCTGGCCGATCCCGGAGGACCTGGACATTCGCCTGTCCGGGCAACGCATCGAGGCCGTTGAGCGGCGCGCCAAGTACCTGCTGATCAAAGCCGAAACCGGCAGCCTGATCAGCCACCTGGGGATGTCCGGTAGCTTGCGCCTGGTCGAATGCGGCCTGGCGGCGGCCAAACATGAGCATGTCGATATCGAGTTGGAGTCGGGCCTGGCGCTGCGCTACACCGACCCACGGCGCTTCGGCGCGCTGCTCTGGAGCCAGACGCCGCTTGAGCATGTGCTGCTGAGCAAGCTCGGCCCTGAGCCGCTCACCGACCTGTTCGACGGCGAGCGTCTGTATCAGCTGTCGCGTGGCCGGTCGATGGCCGTCAAGCCGTTCATCATGGACAACGCAGTGGTGGTGGGCGTCGGTAACATCTATGCCTCCGAGGCGCTGTTCGCCGCCGGGATCGATCCGCGCCGGGAAGCCGGTACGGTATCACGGGCGCGTTATGTGAAGCTGGCAGGCGAGATCAAACGTATCCTCGCCCATGCCATCGAGCGCGGCGGCACCACGCTGCGTGATTTCGTCGGCGGTGACGGCCAGCCCGGCTACTTCCAGCAGGAGCTGTTCGTGTATGGGCGTGGCGGGGCGTTCTGCAAGCTCTGCGGCAGCACCCTGCGCGAGGTCAAGCTGGGCCAGCGCGCCAGTGTCTACTGCCCGCGCTGCCAGCGTTGATTGATGGGTTCGTCGAGGTGAGTGATGCCCCCGCATAATCTGGCGGCCAACCCGTTTGCCGCGTGGTTGGGGCGCAGCGTCTTGAGGCTTATGGGCTGGCGCATCGAGGGCCACTTGCCGGCGCTCAAACAGTACGTCGCCATTGGCGCGCACCACACCTCCAACTGGGACTTCGTGATTTTTATCGCAGTGAAGTTCGTGCTGGGGCTGAACGCGCGCTGGTTTGGCAAGCACACGATCTTCGCACCGCCGTTTGGTGCCGTGCTGCGGCGCTGGGGCGGCATCGCCATTCGCCGTGACCGTGCGGGCAATACCGTCGAGCAAGCGGTTCAGGCGTTTGCCGAACACCCTGAGTTCGTCTTGATTCTCTCGCCGGAAGGCACGCGCAAAAAGGTCAGCCGCTGGAAAATGGGCTTCTACCACATCGCCAAAGGCGCGGGCGTGCCCATCGTCCTGGGCGCACTGGATTACGCGAATCGGCGCGTGGTGATCGGCCCGGTGTTTTGGCCCGGCGAAGACGAGCAGGCTGACCTGCAACGCATCCTGGCGTTTTTTCGTCCGTTCGAGCCGAAAAGACCCGAGTGCGCCTTTCTCGGCGATTGACGGGCGTCACGCTGACATTTCCCAAGGCGCTGTTATAGTTAGCGACACGTCACCTCCTACCTCAAGGATTACGCCATGAAACTGTTCCGTTCGACCGCTGTTGTCCTGGCGCTGACCACTGGCTTGCTGGCGCTCCAGGCGCAGGCCGAGGTGGCGCAGCAGAATACCAGTGGCGACCCGATGTACACCGTGGAAGCGCCCAAGGCGTTTTCGATGATTGGCGACCTGCTGATCGCCCGGCCACTGCTGATCGGCGCGACTGTGATTGGCGCTGCCGCATTCGTCGTCAGCCTGCCGTTCACTGCGCTGGGCGGTAACGTGGGTGAAGCCGGCCAGGCGCTGGTGGTCGAACCGGGCCGTGAGGCCTTTGTGCGCTGCCTGGGCTGCACCAGCAGTGGCTACCAGCAGAACTGAATCGCCCGCTTAGGCGACCGCTACAAAAACGCCGCAGCTCCGAGAGGAGGTGCGGCGTTTTTCATTGGCGAGGCCTGAGTTGGGTGTTGCACCTCGTTAGGGGGTGACTACAGCGGTGCCGATGCCGCGTGGGTCGCTGGCGGCCTCGACCTGATTGTCGTGCTTGCTCCAGCGCAAGACCTGCTGGTTGCCGTACGTGCGGTCGAGGGCTTTCAGGCTGTAGCCGCGGGCCTCTAGCGCTTGGCGCTGATCAGCGCTGAAGGTGTCCGGCTCATGCTCGATCACGTCCGGACGGAACTGGTGGTGGTAGCGCGCCACGGCGGGCCATTGCTCGATGGGCTGTTCATCCAGGTAGGCGAGGATCGACAACAGCACCATGCTCGGAATGCGGCTGCCGCCCGGTGTGCCGAAACTGGTGAACGCCTCGGGGCTTTCGATAAAGGTTGGGCTCATGCTCGACAGCGGGCGTTTGCCGGCGGCGATGGCATTGGCGTGGCTGCCGACCAGGCCATAGGCGTTGGCGCCTTCGACGTCGGCGGCGAAGTCGTCCATCTCATCGTTGAGCAGCACACCCGTGCCCGGCACGGTGAAGGCGGCGCCGAACGGCAGGTTGATCGACAGGGTGGCGGCCACCGCATTGCCCTGGGCGTCGAGCACCGAGAAGTGGGTGGTGTGATCGCCTTCATGGATGCCCGGCGCGGCTTCCAGCTGATCGCTGGGCGTGGCACGTTCGGCGTCAATGCTCTGGGTCAGCTCGCGCAGGTGTGCGGGCGCCAACAGTTGCGCAGTCGGGTTGCGCACGAAGTCCGGGTCGCCAAGCAGGCCGCGGTCGCGATAGGCGCGGCGCAGGGCTTCGACCACGTAATGGGTGCGCTGTACCGGCACGGCCTCGCGCCAGGGCAACGCTTGCAGCATCAGCAGGCTTTGGGCGATGGCCAGGCCGCCGGCCGACGGCGGTGGTGCGCTGATCAGCACGCGTTGCTCATTCAGGCTGACGCGCAGCGGCTCGCGCTCGACCACCTGGTACTGGCGCAGGTCATTGAGCTGCCAGATGCCGCCGGCAGCGCGCACACCATCAACCAGCGTCTGTGCCGTCGCCCCGGCATAGAAGCCGGCGTGGCCCTGCTCGGCCAGGCGTTGCAGGGTGGTGGCCAGCTCGGGTTGGCGCAGCAGGGTGAGTTCGGCGGGCACTTCGCCGTCGGTGAGGAACAGGCGGGCGCTTTCGGCGTCGTCACGCAGGGCGGCCAGGCGCCAGGTGGCGCGCTCGCGGTACACCCGGTCGACCGTGAAACCGTCACGGGCCAGGCGGATGGCCGGGGCCAGGCTGTCGGCCAGGGGCAGGCGGCCATAGCGCTCGGCCAGATGAACCAGTGCAGCGGGTAAACCGGGGATCGCGGCGGCCAGGGCGCCGTTGAGCGACAGCTCGCGCTGGACCTTGCCATCACGGCGGTACAGGTCGGCATCGGCGGCCAAGGGCGCGCGTTCGCGGGCATCGACAAAGCGGAAGGTGGGCGTGGCGCCGGCTTCGCGCAGCAGGAAGAAACCACCGCCGCCCAGGCCCGAGCCGTAGGGCTCGACCACCGCCAGGGCGGCGCTGATGGCGACCACCGCGTCAAAGGCGTTGCCGCCTTGGGCCAGGGTTTCTTCGCCGGCCACGGTGGCGGCGGGGTGGGCGCTGGCGATGGCCGCGCGGCCAGGTTGTGGTTGCGCCTGGGCGGCGAGGCCCAGCACCAGGCACAGCGCGCCCAGCAGCAGGCGCATGGACGGGTGCCGGGTCTGCATCATGGTTACGCCTTGCCGGTAATGATCAGGTACTTGTGCATGAGCTCATCCTTGCTCTCGACGTTGTTTTCGTCGAGGGGGATGCAGTCCACCGGGCACACTTGCTGGCACTGCGGCTCGTCATAGTGGCCGACGCATTCGGTGCACAGGTTGGGGTCGATCACGTAGATTTCTTCGCCCTGGGAGATCGCCGCATTCGGGCATTCGGGCTCGCAGACGTCGCAGTTGATGCAGTCGTCGGTGATGATCAGGGACATGAACGAGGCGCTCCTGCCACAGCCGCAGCTGGGGCACTGGTCTGACAATGAGGGCGAATTGTGCCGGATTGTCGCTGCGGGCGCCATGCTGCTGGCACCCGGCGGCTAACCGGTGGGTGCCGGCAGGCCGCGTGGGTGCTGGCTCAGCGCTGGAAGCGAGCGGTCAGTGCGTCGGCCACGGCGGGGTGGACGAACTTGGTGATGTCGCCGCCGAGTGCGGCAATTTCACGGACCAGGGTTGAGGAGATGAACGAGTACTTTTCCGAGGGCGTGAGGAACAGGCTTTCCACGTCCGGGGCCAGTTGGCGGTTCATGTTGGCCAGCTGGAACTCGTACTCGAAGTCCGACACCGCGCGCAGGCCACGCAGAAACACGTTGGCGCCTTGCTCCTTGGCGAAATGCGCGAGCAGGGTGGAGAAACCGACCACTTCGACATTGGGCAGGTGGCGGGTCACTTCGCGGGCCAGCTCGACGCGTTGCTCCAGGGGGAACAGCGGGTTCTTTTTCGGGCTGGCGGCCACGGCGATGATCACGCTGTCGAACAGGCGCGATGCGCGCTCGACCAGATCGCCATGACCCTTGGTAATAGGGTCGAAGGTGCCTGGGTATAACACTCGATTCATCGTAACGTCCTGGCCGGGTCGTGTGGGAGTCGGATGGTAGCGCAGCGTGCCCCGGCGGCCAAGTCAGGCAGATGCTCGGTGTGCGCCCGGCTCATCCCGCCGCCAAGCGCTCGGCCAGGGCGCTGGCCAGCTTGGCGGTCAAACCGTAGACCGACAGCTGCGGGTTGGCGCCGATGCTGGTGGGGAACAGCGAACCATCGTGGATCGACAGGTTGCCGAGCTGGTGGTGACGGCCGAGGCTGTCGGTGACCGCCTGGCGCGGGTCTTCACCCATGGCGCAGCCGCCCATCACATGGGCGCTGCCCAGGCGGGTGCGGTACAGCGTCAGGCTGAGGTCATCGATCAGGCGGGTCGCCTCGGCCAGGCTCTTCACGTAGCCAGCATCGCTGTGCATTGGCATCACGGCCGTGGCCCCGGCGGCGAACTGGATCTCGGCCATGCTGTGGAAGGCGCGGCGGATGCCGTCCCAGGTGTAGTCGGTCATCGGGTAGTCGAGCACCGGGCTGCCGTCGCCACGCAGCTCGACGCGGCCTTCGGCGCTGTCGGGGTGGAACCCATCGCGCATCAGCGCCAGCATCACGTTGGTATTGGGCAGTTGCTCCATGCGCAGGGCGTTGTCGACACCAAAGCGGCCGAGCAGGGTGGCGGCAATGGCCGGCTGCAGGGGCGGCACTTCGAGTTTGTAGGAGAGCGGCCCAGCGGTGCCGGTGTGCCATTGGAAATGGTCGGAATAGACCGACTGCGGCGCGCCGTAGAAGGGGTTGATCACCTGCTCGAACAGCGCCGCCGAGAAGTTCACCAAGTGCAGGTAGGTGCGTTTACCAGCGCGCTGGTGCGGGTCGGGCGCGCCTGAGCGCAGCAGCAGCCCCGGAGTGTTGATGCCGCCGCCGGCGAGCACGTAGTGCTTGGCCTTGACCATGATTGTGCGGCCATTGGGCGCCACGCTGCGCGCGTCCATGCCGAGGCATTCGATGCCAGTGACCTGATCACCGGCCAGCAGCAGCTTGTGCGCACGGGCCAGGTACAGCAGTGCACCGCCTTTGGCCAATGTGGCCGGGATGGTGGTGACCAGCATCGACTGCTTGGCGTTGGTCGGGCAGCCCATGCCGCAGTAGCCGAGGTTCCAGCAGCCGCGCACGTTGCGCGGGATTGTCTGCCAGCTGTAGCCGAGCTTGTCGCAGCCACTGCTGATCACCGCGTTGTTGGCATTGGGCGGCACCGCCCAGGGCGCGATACCCAGGCGTTGTTCCATGCGCTCGAACCAGGGCGCCATCTGCTCGGGGCTGTGGCCTTGTACACCGTGTTCCGTGGCCCAGTGTTCCAGGGTCGGCGCAGGGGTGCGAAAGCTCGAGGTCCAGTTGATCAGCGTGGTTCCGCCCACGGCGCGGCCCTGCATGATGGTGATGGCGCCGTCCTTGCTCATGCGGCCGATGCCTTCCTGGTAAAGCTCGGCGTAGGCCTGGTCTTCGAGCATCTTGAAGTCGTCGCTGGTCTTCAGCGGCCCTTCTTCGATCAGCAGCACCTTGAAACCAGCCGCGCTGAGGATTTCCGCCGAGGTGCCGCCGCCCGCGCCACTGCCGACGATGGCCACGTCGGCCTCCAGGGTCAGGTCGTGCTCCAGGCGCGAGCCGTCATAGGTTGTCCAACCGCTTGCCAGGCCTTGCTTGAACAGATCGGGTGCGGGCATGTGAGGCTCTCTTTCTTGTTCTGGCCGGTTTTGCGGCGGGCTAGTGATGTGGTTACGGGTGAGGCCCGTAGGGTGCGCCGCGCGCACCCAAAAACAGGTTTAGCCGGTGCGCACGGCGCACCCTACGGGATCGACGTGCCGTCAGACGGTCGGTGGCCCGGGGTAGCCGCAGTGCGCCCATGACTCGGCGCGGCTGTACCAGCTCATCATCACCAGTTGCAGCAGCGAGGTATGGCCCATCTGCAACAAGCTGATGGCGCTGTTCTGCCAGCGCTCCAGAAACGCCTGTACATCCGCCGGCGAGGCGTTCTGCCAACTGCCCCAGACGCCCGTCAGCGGGCCGCGGGTGAGGGGCAGGGCGAGCACGTCGAACAGTTGCACAGTCAGTTTGAGCAGTTCCGGCGACAGGTGATTAAGGCTGTAGTCGAGGCCTTGGAGCGTGGCGCTGACAGCCGCCGGCATCTGGGCTGGCGGCACGGCGCCCTCGAGCATCACCGGGATCAGCGCCTGGAGAAACGCCAGGTCGGTTTCCCGGATTATCGCGAAGCCGGCCTTGGGCGTGCTCGCCGAGCAGCCACTGAGGGTGGCGGTCAGCCCGGCGGTGCCGAGCAGCGCAGTACCCAGCAGGCCAACCCTGAGCAGGTTACGCCGCGAGAGGTGGGGCAGAGCTAAAGAGGTGTCGTTCATTTTATTGTTATCACCGACTTCAGGCGCCCGCCCGGCTGCCCGGGCGCGGCGCAATTAACGGACGAACAGCTTGTACACCAGCTTTTGCAGGGCTTTGCCGTAGGGTGGATAAATCATCCGGGCGGCGTTGAAACGCTGCTTGATAAACACACCCTTGGCCTTGCTGAAGGTCAGAAAACCCTCGTGGCCGTGGTAATGACCCATACCGGACGGGCCGACGCCGCCGAATGGCATATCGTCCTGGGCCACGTGCAGCAGGGTGTCGTTGAGGCACACGCCGCCGGAGTGGGTTTCATGCAGCACGCGCTGCTGCTCGGCTTTGTCGTAGCCGAAGTAGTAGAGCGCCAGCGGCCGATCACGCTGGTTGATAAAGGCGAAGGCGTCTTCCAGTTTGTCATAGGGGATGATCGGCAGCAGCGGGCCGAAGATCTCGTCCTGCATCACCTTCATCTCATCCGTCACGTGCAGCAGCACGGCCTGGGGCATGCGCCGGCCCTGGGCTTCGGGGTACAGCGGGATGATGGTCGCGCCCTTGTTCTCGGCGTCCTGCAGGTAGCTGTTCAGGCGCTGCAGCTGGCGCTCGTTGATGATCGCGGTGTAGTCCGGGTTATCCGCCAGCGTCGGGTAAAAGCGCTGCACTGCGTTGCGGTAGGCCTCGACAAAACCGTCGACGCGGTCTTTTGGCACCAGCACGTAATCCGGGGCCACACAGGTCTGGCCGGCGTTCAGGGTCTTGCCGAAGGCGATGCGCTCGGCAGCGTCGCTCAGCGGTACGTCAGCGGAAACGATGGCCGGCGATTTGCCGCCCAGCTCCAGGGTCACCGGGGTCAGGTTCTCGGCGGCGGCGCGCATGACGTGCTTGCCAATGCTGGTGGCGCCGGTGAACAGCAGGTGGTCGAACGGCAGCTTGGAGAAGGCCATGCCGACGTCCGCTTCACCGAGCACCACACTGACCAAGTCTTCGGGAAACACTCTGGCCAGCAAGTCCTTGACCAGCTGCGAGGTGGCCGGGGTCGACTCGCTCATCTTGATCATCACTCGGTTCCCGGCGGCCAGGGCGCCGACCAGCGGGCCGATGGCGAGAAACAGTGGGTAGTTCCAGGGCACGATCACCCCGACCACGCCCAGCGGCTGGTAGATCACCTTGGCGGCGGCAGGCATGAAGGCCATACCGACGCTGCGCCGTGACGGCTTCATCCACTTCTTGATGCGTTTGGTGGCGTAGTGGATGCCGTGCAGGCTGGGCATCAGCTCGGCGAGCAGGGTTTCGTCGGCGCTGCGGTTGCTGAAGTCCTCGGAGATGGCGCGGATCAGTGCCTCGCGCTCGCTGCTGAGCAGTGCCGCCAGGGCGTTGAGCCAGGCGATGCGTTGCTCGGCGGCGGGCATTGGGTTTGTCTGGAACGCCTGGCGCTGGCGGGCGAAGGTGGCCTGCAACTGGCTGAGCTGCTGTTGGCTCTGTTGCAGACTGTTTTCCAGGCTTTTATCAAAGACGGCGACGTCGGCGGCGGCCATGCTCCAGCTCCTCGGCATTGCGGCAATGCAGGGCGTCAGGCGGGCTGCGTCGCTGCAGAAAGGGTGTGCTGGATTTTTAGAGTAATTGCTCTAATCTGTCAAATGCGAGGCGCTCATCACCCGTCAGTGGCGTCTGCGGATAACACGTCGGCTGCTTTAGCCTGTACCTGTGCTAGGGTCTCGCATCAACTGTCAGCGGGCGTGGGAGGGGCTTTAGCCGCGACGCTTTCAGCGCTGCAAGATCTATCGCGAATAAATTCGCGCCTACAGAGTGCAACAGATGATTGGTGTCGCGACACTAGGCTTTTGCAACAAGAACGAGCCGTTATGCCAGCCCCACTGAAAACCCGCGAGCGCATCATTCAGGCCAGCCTGGAGCTGTTCAACGCTCAGGGCGAGCGCAGCGTCACCACCAACCATATCGCCGCTCACCTGGGGATTTCGCCGGGTAACCTGTACTACCACTTCCGCAACAAGCAGGCGATCATCGCCGAGCTGTTCGCCGTCTATGAAGACCAGGTCAATGCTTTCCTGCGGCGTCCACACGACCGTTCACTGACGGTCGAGGACAAGACCTTCTACCTCGAAGCCCTGCTTGCCGCGATGTGGCAGTACCGGTTTCTGCACCGTGACCTGGAGCACCTGCTCGCCAGCGATGCCGAGCTGGCTGCGCGCTACCGGCAGTTCGCCCAGCACTGCCTGGTGCAGGCGCAGGACATCTACCGCGGTTTCGTCGAGGCCGGCATTTTGCTGATGGACGCCGCACAGATCGAAGCACTGGCGCTCAACAGCTGGATCATCATGACGTCCTGGGTGCAGTTTCTGTGCTCCACCGGGGGGCATCCGGGCGATCTCAATCAGGACATGCTGCGTCGTGGCATCTACCAGGTGCTGGCGCTGGAAGGCGGCTACATCGCCCCGCAAGCGCGTGAGGCCGTGGATGCGCTCTATGCCAAGCTGCATGTGCCCCTGGAGCAGGTGCTTTGAGCTAGGTGCCGAGCCCCGCCCGCCTGACCCGCAGTGGCGGCTGGTCAGGTTGCAGGCGGCGCAGTTGGCGGTAAAGAGCGCGGGTTTCGAGCAGGTTCCACACCCGCAGCAGGGTTTCGATGGCGTCCAGCGGTTTGCTGATGAAGTCCCGCGCGCCCAGGGCCAGGGCGCGCAGACGGGCTTCGCGGGTGGCGTCGGCGGTGAGCACCAGGATCGGCAGGTAGTCGTCGGCCGGGATGCGCCGCTGCAGCTGTTCGAGCACAGCGAAGCCGTCGAGGCCGGGCATGTGCAGATCGAGGATAAGCAGGTCGGGCTCGAAGCTGCTGAACAGGGCCAGCGCCTGGGCCGGGTCGGTGCAACTGAGTACGTTGTGCAGGCCTTCACGGGCCAGTAATTGCTCGACCAGTTCCAGGTTGGCGTGCTGATCGTCGATCACCAGAATACGAAAATCGTCGGCGGCGGGTTCATGGCTGGGCATTGTCGGGCTCCGGCGGGGTCGTGGCCGCGGGCTGCGCGGCATCCAGGTGTTGGCGCAGGGTGGCGAGGAAGGTCGGAACGTGCAGGGGTTTGCTCAATACCGCCGTGGCCCCGGCCGCCTGCAGCTCACGCTGAGTAACGGCACTGGCATCGGCGGTGATCAGCAGCACCGGGGTGGCGGCGCTGCGGGCCTGTCGGCGCAGGCGCGTGAGTACCTCGCGCCCGGACAGGTCAGGCAGGTCGAGGTCGAGCAGGATCACTTCCGGGCGGTGCTGCCAGGCCAGGTCGAGGCCCAACTGCCCTTGCATGGCCGAGATCACCTGCACCTGCGGCCAGCGCGCCAGCAGGGTTTCGATCAGCGCCAGGCTGGACAGGTTGTCCTCGATGCACAGCACACGCAGGGGGTGTTCGGGGGGCGCCAGCGCGCTGGTGGCCGGGCGTGGCGCTGCGACCTCTGCAAGCAACGCCACGTTGCCCGCTTGCGCGCGCGGCAGGGTCAGGCGAAACGTACTGCCCTGGCCGGGTTCGCTGTGCACGCTCAGGCTGCCATCCATCTGCTCCAGCAGGCTCTTGCTCAGGGCCAGGCCCAGGCCGGTGCCTTCGACCTCGCTGGCGGCGGCGCCCAGGCGCTCGAACGGGGTGAACAGGCGCTGCAGGTCTTCGGGGGCGATGCCGGGGCCGTTGTCGATCACGCTCAGGGCCACTTCGCGGCTGTCGGCGGTGACCTGCACCTCGACCTGCCCGCCGCGCTGGTTGTACTTGATCGCATTGGACAGCAGGTTGAGCAGCACCTGCACCAGGCGCTGGCGATCGGCCTGCACATTCAGGCTCAGCGGCAGGTCGCCGGGCAGGTGCAGCTGGATATCGGCGGCAGTGGCCTGGGGCGACAGCAGCAGGCTGACCTCCTGCAACAGCGGGCGCAGGGCCAGTGGCTCAGGGTTGAGCGCCAGGCGCCCGGATTCGATACGGGCGATGTCCAGCACTTCGTTGATCAGCCCCAGCAGGTGCCGGCCGGCGCGCAGGATGTGGCGAACCTGGGCCTGCTGCGCCGGCGTGCCTTGGTCCATTTCCAGCAATTGGGCGAAGCCGAGGATGGAGTTGAGCGGGGTGCGCAGTTCGTGGCTCATGCGCGAGAGAAATTCGCTTTTCGCCCGGCTGGCGTTTTCCGCCTCTTCGCGGGCGGTGCGCAGGGCGGCTTCGGCGTTGCGCCGGTCGGTGATGTCGCGGGTGATCTTGGAAAAACCGCGCAAGGTGCCGCTGGCGTCACGCTGCGCGGTGATCACCACGTTGGCCCAGAACAGCGAGCCATCGCGGCGCTGGCGCCAGGCTTCTTCCTCGTAGCGGCCCTCGCGGGTGGCCACCTGCAGGGCGTGCGGCGGCGCCGTATCACGGGCCTGGTTCGGGTAGAACAGCGAGAAGTGGCGGCCGAGAATGTCCGCCTCGCTGTAGCCCTTGATGCGCTCGGCGCCGGTGTTCCAGGAGGTGACGTGGCCACTGGGGTCGAGACCGAAAATGCCGTATTCCTTGACCCCGTCGATGATCAGCCGCAGGCGCTCTTCGTTATCGCGCAGGGCCCGTTCGCGCTCGGCCAGCAGCTGCCCGGCCTCTTCCAGGCTGGCGGCAAGCTGGCCGATTTCATCGGCGCCTGGGGCATGGGCGATCAGCGGTTGGCCGAGGGCCAGGCGCCGTGCGTTGCGTTCGACCTGCTGCACCCGGTGCACGATACCGGTGGACAGCAGGGCCACGGCGAACAGCGCACCGAGTACACCGAATGCCGCCGCCAGGCCGGTGGCCAGGAGCATGCGCGAGCGCACGGCGCTGGCTTCGGCGTTGCGTTCATCGAGCAGGGCCTGCTCGCGTTCGAGCATCTGCTGGATTTCCAGGCGCAGGTCATCGAGTACATGCTTGTTATCGACCAGGATGCGCGTCATCGCAGCCCGGTCGTCGCTGCTGGCGAGGGCCATGAGGTGTTCCAGGCCCTGCAGTTTGATCACGATCAGCGGACGCAGGCGCTGCAGGCTGCTGCGCATTTGCGGGTCGCGAATGTCCGTGTCCAGGCGCGCGAGCGCATTGTCGATGCCGGCTACCGCGCTGCGGTAGGACGGCAGAAAGTCGTTGCGCTGGATCAGCAGGTAACCGCGCACGCTGGCCGCGGCCTCGGCCAGCAGACTGTGCACCGCCTGCACGTCGCCTTGCACGCGCAAGGCGCGGCGCACATCGTCCTCAACCCGTGAGGTCTGGCGTTCGGTGATGTAGACCAGCACCAGCGAAATCAACAGCACCGCCAGCGGCAGGGCGATGATCACCAGGCTTTTGCTGCGCAGGGGGCGGTCGGTCCAGCGAGTAATCAGCGGCTTCACACGTTGTTCTCCGCAGGCGCGACCAGGCCCAGTGCGAGGCCTTGCACAGCGGCCTGGGTACGGTCGGCGACGCCCAGCTTGCCGATCACCCGCTCGACATGGGCCTTGGCTGTGCCGGTGGCGATGCCGAGTTTTTCGCCGATCTCGCGGTTGGTGAACCCGCCCGCGATCAGCCCGAGCACCTGGCGTTCACGCGGCGTCAGCGCATTGCTGGCGGCCGCACCGCTTTGCCCGCGCTCGACCACGCGGCGCAGCAGTTGCGCGCTGACCATGCCGTTGAGCGCACTCTGCCCGGCCGCGACCTGGCGCAGACCGTCGATGACTTCCTGGCGGCTGGCGTCCTTGAGCAGGTAGCCCACGGCGCCGGCGCTGATCGCCGCTTCCAGGTGATCGGGGCTGTCGTACATGGTGAACAGCAGCACCTTGATCGCCGGCAGGCGCTCGTGCAGCAGGCGCGCGGTGGCCAGACCGTTGAGGTGCGGCATGCGGATGTCGAGGATGGCGATGTCCGGATTGAGCTCGGCGCACAGCTCCAGGGCCTGACGGCCATCCACCGCCTGGCCAACGATGCTGAACTCGGGGCAGTCGGCAAGCATGGCGGCGAAGCCGGCACGGGTGACCTCGTGATCATCAGCGAGGAGCAGGCGAATCGGTGCGCTCATGGGGCGTCCTCGTCAGACCGCGCCCGCGGAATACTGGCCTGCAGGCGCGTGCCCTGGCCGGGCTGGCTGCAACAACTGAACTGCCCATCGAGCAGCAGGCAGCGCTCGCGCATGGCGACCAGGCCAATGCCCTGGCCGTCTGCCGAGGCGCCTTGTGCCGGCGCGACAAAGCCCTGGCCTTGATCCTCGACCAGCAGGTGGGCGGTCTCGCCTTCGAGGTGCAAATCCAGGCTGACGGCCCCCGCGTCGGTGTGCTTGCAGATGTTGTTGATCGCCTCCTGGCCAATGCGAAACAGCGCGATCTCCACGGCGGGGCGCAGGCGCTGGGTATCACGGCGCCGCCACTGCACGGGGCGGCCGAGGGCGCGCAGGCGGTCGAGTTCACGGTCGAGTGCCGGCGCCAGGCCAAAGTCATCCAGCAGGGTGGGGCGCAGGCCGCTGATCGCCTGGCGCGTTTCACCCATGCTGCGCTGCGCCAACTGCAAGATCGGCGCGAGGGCGGTGCGCAGATCGTCGTTCAGTTGGCGGTGCTGGGCGAACCCCTGCAAGTGCTGGTGCAGGCCCGCGAGGGTTTGCGCCAGGCCGTCGTGCAGGTCGTACGCCACGCGCGCGCGTTCATCTTCCTGGGCGGTCATTTGCCGGTGCACCAGCTCCGACATGCTGCGCTCGCGGGCGCTCAGGGCGTCCATCAACTGGCTGTTCTGCAGGTGCCCGGCGAGCAGGGTGGCGAGCAGTTGCAGGGCTTCAAGGTCTTCCTCGTCTGGGCAGCGCATGGCGCTGGCATTGCCCAGCAACAAGGCGCCGAAGGCGTCGCCCGACGCGGCGTAGAGCGGCAAACAGAGCGCCAGCGGCAACTGCGGTTGTGGATGTTCGAGTACCTGGGTCGCGCCCTGCCAAGGCAGGTTGGCGAGCTGTTGCCGCAGCGCCATCGGGCCGAAGCCTGCCGTGACGGCAACGCGCCCATCGGCTTGCGTTTGCAACAGGACGCCGCCATCCATGGCGCAGAAGCTGCAGGCGCGCTGCAAGGCCAACGCACCGCTCTCAGGGGCAGGCAGGGCATTGAGGGTGCGTCCACTTTCTACCAGCAGGCGCAGGCGGGCGGCGCGGCTTTGTGCCTGGCGGTAATCGGCGCGCAGGGCCAGCACGCTGTCGGGTGAGGTATGCAGCATCTGCGCCTCCGCATAGTTGGACGTCACAAGGCGTCGTAGGCTAGGGTCTGTTCCCGTTTCGTTCGCGGCCGCGCCGGAGCCAGTTTTAGCGCGAGGCAAGGCACGAGATGCGAAGTTTAGCCGGCTAAATGAGTCATCGAGAAACGCAGCATCGCGCTAAAACGGGCCCGGCCCTGTGGGTTGCGCGCAAAATCTCGCCATGCGTTGTTGGAGGACTTGGCAAGGGAACAACCATTCCCTGCGTCCTCCGCCTAGCCTGGCGAGATTTTTCGCAGCAACGCGGCTTGCGACGAAACGGGAACAGACCCTAATGCTCTGGGCTGCTAGGCGCATCTGCCACCTGGCATAGGCCGGCGGCCCCATCTGGCCGATGTGCAGGCGGGCCTGGGCGCGCATTCTGGCATCACGGTGTCACCCACGGCACCACCCTTAGCCGGAGACAAACCCATGTTGAAGCCTTTGTTCAGTTCTTGCGCCCTGCTGCTCGCCCTGTCTGCCCCGATGGTTCAGGCCGCCGAGGCGCCTTACGTCTACAGCGGCGCGGCAGCGATGCCCAGCCAGGAGCAGGATCAGCAAGTCGCCAGCCTGTTCGAGCGCTGGAATGCGGCCCTGCAGAGCGGTGATTCAGCCAAGGTCACGGCCCTGTATGCCGAAAACGCGGTCCTGCAGCCCACGGTATCGAACCGGGTACGGGTGAACCATGCGGAGATTCAAGACTATTTTGACCATTTCCTGCAGGCCAAGCCGGTCGGCACGATCAATATGCGTGAAATCCGCCAGGTAGGCCCTGATGCGGCCATCGACTCCGGCGTGTACACCTTCGCCCTGACCCAGGACGGCAAGGTGCGTAACGTGCAGGCACGTTACACCTTCGTGTATCAGAAGGTCGCCGGTGAATGGAAAATCCTCAAGCACCATTCCTCGGCGATGCCGGAACAGCTCGCCGCCAAGTGACTCAGGCCAGCCCCGCCAACCAGGCGGGGATGCGCCGTTCCAGGTAGTAGTCCGGCTGCCAGGGCGTGCCGGCGACAAAGCCGACGTGACCGCCATGGGCGTGCAGTTCAAGTTCAGTGCCGGGCGCCAGCTCGGCGGGTTCTGGCAGGCTGTGGCGGAACACGAAGGGATCGTCCTCGGCCTGGATCAGCAGGGTCGGTGTCTGGATGCGGCCGAGGTAGAAGCGGCTGGAGGCGCGGGCGTAGTAGTCGGCGGCGTCGGTGTAGCCGTGCAGAGGCGCAGTAATGCGGCCGTCGAAGTCCCAGAACGTGCGCATGCCGTCCAGCGGCCCGAGGCGTTCCAGCACCGACAGCAGATCCACCTGACCCTGGTCGCTGAACAAGCGCTGTTTGCCCTGCACGTAGGCGACCATCTCGCGCATAAAGTGCGCCTGGTAAACCCGCGAGAAGCCCAGGCCAATGCGGTCCGCGCACTGATCCAGACGAAACGGCACCGAGACTGCCGTCGCGCCCTGCAGCTGGCTATCAGCCCCGCTCTCGCCCAGGTACTTGAGCAGCACATTGCCGCCCAGGGAATAACCGACCGCATACAGCGGCGCCATCGGCCGCTGCGCGCGCAGGTGGGCAACGGTTTCGGCAAGGTCCTCGCTGGCGCCGGAGTGATAACCGCGCGGCAACAAATTCGGCTCGCCCGAACAACCGCGCCAGTTAAGCGCCACACTGGCCCAGCCGCGTGCCGCCAAGGCCTGTTGCAGGCCGAGCACATACAGCGAACTGGATGAGCCCGTCAGGCCGTGCAGCACCAGCACCAGCGGCGTTTGCGCCTCATGCGGGCCGTGCCAGTCGAGATCGAGAAAGTCACCGTCTGCCAGCCACAGCCGTTCGCGCGTGCGCGCAAGCTGCGGCGGCTTGCGGCACATCGGGTTCCACAGGGTCTGCAGGTGCGGGCCGGGGAGCCACCAGGCGGGTTTGAAGGTGTTGCTCATGACTTAGTCGTCCAGCTGATTCAGGTGCGCCTGCCCGGCGGGGTAAGGCAATAGTGGCTGATTTCTCGGTGATTGGGTGCTGAGCGATGTTGCCGCAAGCCCGAGGGCGCAAAGCTCGGGGCTAAAGCCTCTCCCACAGGATTGCGCGCTCTGTAGGAAGGGCTTTAGCCGCGACCCGCACGGCACAGCGATGCGATTGCTGGGTTAGGCCACTGCGGTGCGCTGCCACAGCGCGTAGTACACCTGGCCGGCTTTTTGTTCGCGGTGCAGGCGCCAGTTGCCGGGCATGCCGAGGCTGGAAGGCGGTTGTTCGCTTTCGGTGTAGACCCAGGCGTCGGTTGCGAGCCAGCCGTTTTGCTCGAGCAGGGTGCAGGCCGGCAGCAGCAGGTCCTGGCCGAAGGGCGGGTCGAGAAACACCAGGTCGTAAGGCGCAGCCGCCGGGCTTTGCAGGTAGAGCAGGGCGTCGATCTGCTGCAGCTGGCCGTTGTCGCATTTCAGCGTTTGCAGGTGGCTGCGCAGGCTGGCGATGGCCGCTGGGTTGAGGTCCAGGGCCAGGGCGCTGCCGGCGCCGCGTGACAATGCTTCGAGAAACAGCGCGCCGCTGCCGGCGAACAGGTCGAGCACCTTGGCGCCCTCGACATAGGGCGCCAGCCAGTTGAACAGCGTCTCGCGCACTCGGTTTGGCGTGGGCCGCAGCCCCGCCGCCATGGGGAAGTTGAACTGCCGCGAGCGCCACTGCCCGGCGATGATACGCAGCTGGCCGTCGCCGCCGTGGGCGGGTGCGGCCTTGTTGGGTTTGCGCATCAGTGCTCCGGGACGCCAGTGGGTTGTTCGATCGGTGTGTCGCTGGGCGGCGGCAGTTCTTTCTGCTCGACCGTCGGCCCGGCGCTGACGATCACCAGGGCATCGCTGTCGAGGTGACGGGCCATGGCCTCGCGCACCTGCTCGACGGTCAGCGCCTGGATCTGGTTCATAAAGTCTTCCAGGTAGGTCAGCGGCAGGTCGTAGAACCCCATGGAGCCGAGCTGGCCGACGATCGCTGCGTTGCTCGCGGTGGACAGCGGGAAGCTGCCGGCCATTTCACGTTTGGCGTTGTCCAGCTCTTCCTGGGTCGGGCCTTTGGCGATGAAGTCGGCCAGCAGGTCCTTGATCAACTGTAGGGTGCCGGCGCTTTGGTCGGCGCGGGTCTGCAGGTTGATCATAAACGGGCCGCGCGCCTGCATGGCGCTGAAGCCGGAGTAGACGCCGTAGGTCAGGCCGCGTTTTTCGCGCACTTCGGTCATCAGGCGGGTGCCGAAGCCCCCGCCGCCGAACACCTGGTTGCCGAGGTAGAGCGCGGCATAGTCAGGGTCGCGGCGGTCGATGCCCAGCTGGGCGATCATCAGGTGAGTCTGGTTGGACGGGAACTCGACGTGGCTCGGGCCAGGGGCCGGCACGCTCGGTTCCGCCGGTGCGGGCAGCGCCGGGCCCGCTGGCAGGGCGGCAGACACTTGCGCGGCCATGGCCTCGGCATCGCTGCGCGAGAGGTCGCCAACCAGAGCGATCACCACGTTGCCCGCGGTATAGGCGCGGGCATGAAAGGCCTGCAGCTGTTCGAGGCTGATGTTCGGCACTGAGCTGGCAGTGCCTTCGCTGGGATGCGCGTACGGGTGGTTGCCATACAGGCGCTCGAACAGCGCCAGGCTGGCCAGCTTGCCGGGGTTTTGCTTCTGGAACTCGAAGCCGGCGAGCAGCTGGTTCTTGATCCGCGCCAGGGAGTCGGCCGGGAAGGTCGGCGCGCCCAGCACTTCGGTAAACAGCTTCAGGGCGGGTTCGCGCTGCTCGGCCGCGCTCAGGCTGCGCAGGCTGGCCACCGCCATGTCGCGGTAGGCGCCGTTGCCAAACTCAGCGCCCAGGCCCTCGAAGCCGGCGGCAATGGCACCGACATCCTTGCCGGCAACGCCTTCGTTGAGCATGGCGTTGGTCAGCATGGCCAGGCCTTGAACGTCGCCATCCTGGCTGCTGCCGGCGGCAAAGGTCAGGCGCAGGTCGAACATCGGCAACTCGCGGGCCTCGACGAACAGCACCTTGGCGCCTTCGGCGGTCTGCCAGGTCTGGATGTTCAGGTCGCGGCGGCTTGGCGCCTGCTGGTTCAGGGCAGCCAGTGATTCGATGACAGGCGCCGCAGCCGGAGCGGTTGCGGTAGGGGCATCTGCCGGTGTCTCAGGGCGCTGGAAGACCAGCACCATCGCCACCAGCAGGGCGATCAATACCAGGCCGAGCAGGCCATAGCGTAGGCCGTTACGGTCACTCATCGCGGTTTTCCTCGGGCAGTACATGGGCGACGCTGAGGCGGTCGCGGGTGAAGAAGGTCTTGGCGGCGGTCTGGATGTCAGCCGGGGTGACGGCTTCCAGTTCGGCCAGCTCCTGGTCGATCAGGTTCCAAGACAGGCCAACGGTTTCCAGTTGACCGATGGTGGTGGCCTGGCTGGTGATCGAGTCACGCTCGTAGACCAGGCCAGCAATCACCTGGGCGCGCACCCGGGCCAGCTCTTCAGCCGATGGCGGGTTGGCCTGCAGGTCTTGCAGCTCGCGCCACAGGCCGGCTTCGGCTTGTTCCAGGGTCTTGCCGGTCTGCGAGTTGGGAGTCGCCGAGAGGATGAACAGGCTGTCGCCACGCGGGTAGGCGTTGTACCAGGCCGAAGCGCCGGAGACGAGTTCTTCGCCGCGCTCCAGGCGGGTCGGCAGGCGCGCGCTGTAACCGCCGTCGAGCAGGGCGGCGATCAGGCGCAGGGCGTGGACCTGGCGCGGCGTTTCGGCGGTGGCCAGGCCGGGGACGTTGAAGCCCATCATCAGGCTCGGCAGCTGGGTTTTCAGGTGCAGGGTGATGCGCCGCTCGCCGGGCGCGTCGAGCTCGCGCGGCATTTTCGCCGGTGGCACCGTGCGCGCCGGGATGGGCCCGAAGTAACGCTCGGCGAGCGCCTTGACCTCGCTGGCGCTGACGTCGCCCACCACCACCAGGGTGGCGTTATTGGGCGCGTACCAGGCTTCGTACCAGGTGCGCAGCTCTTCGACGGTCATGCGGTCGAGGTCAGCCATCCAGCCAATGGTCGGTGTGTGGTAACCGCTGGCCGGGTAGGCCATGGCCTTGAAACGCTCGAAGGCCAGGCTGGACGGGCGGTCGTCGGTGCGCAGGCGGCGCTCTTCCTTGATCACCTCGATCTCGCGTTTGAACTCCTCGGGCGGCAGCCGCAGGCTGGCCAGGCGGTCAGCCTCCAGCTCGAATGCCACAGCCAGGCGGTCGCGCGCCAGGACCTGGTAGTAGGCGGTGTAATCGTCGCTGGTGAAGGCGTTCTCTTCGGCGCCCAGTTCGCGCAGCACCCGCGAGGCGTCGCCAGGACCAAGTTTGGCGCTGCCCTTGAACATCATGTGTTCCAGGGCGTGGGACAGGCCGGTCTGGCCGGGCGTCTCGTAGCTGGAGCCGACCTTGTACCAGAGCTGACTGACGACCACCGGTGCGCGGTGATCCTCGCGGACGATGACCTTGAGGCCGTTGTCGAGGCTGAATTCGTGGGTCGGTTGCGGTGCGGCGGCGTGGGCGGTGAAGGGCAAGCAGAGCGCGGCCAGTAAAAGGCCGGCGGCGTGGCGGGCAATCATCTTCATTCAATATCGACCTGTCGGACGGGCCCGCGTGGTCTTAGCGTCGGCGGGCGCGGAGGTGCTAGGATACTCATCCGTTTTACTGGCGACCATGCCTGATCAGCCTGTTGAAAAACGCTGTGGTGTTTTGCTCTTCGCTGAGGCACCCCGTGTGCCTTGCGCATCAGGCGTGTCGCCCCCTGAGATAGCCGTCCTCCATGTTTGGTTCCCAAGACGACAAGAAGTCCCCCGCACCGGCTGCTGAGCCTGTTGCCGGGCAAAGTACCGAGAAGAAAGGCCTGTTCGGCTGGCTGCGCAAAAAGCCCGAGCCGGCGCCTGCCGCCGCGCCCGCTGCGGCCCCTGAAACGCCGCCCGCCAGTGAGCCGCAAGCCGTTCCCGCGCCTGTCGAGACGCCTGCACAGCCTGCCGTTGAACCGGTTACTGCGCCGACGCCTGCTCCCGCCCCGGCGCCTGTCGAATCTGCGCCCCTTGTGGCCGCAGTGCCTGCGCCGGTCGAACAAGACAAGCCGGGCGATAACCGTGGCGGTTGGTTTGCCCGCCTGCGTCAGGGCCTGAGCAAGACCAGCGCCAGCCTCGGTGAGGGTATGGCCAGCCTGTTTCTGGGCGAGAAGGAAATCGACGATGACATGATCGACGAGCTGGAGACCCGCCTGCTGACCGCTGACGTCGGCGTCGAGGCGACCACCGCGATCATCCAGAACCTGACCCAGCGCGTGGCACGCAAGCAGCTCACCGACAGCGGCGCGCTGTACAAGGCGCTGCAGGGCGAACTGGCGGCGCTGCTCAAGCCCGTCGAGCAGCCGCTGGTGATCGACAGCAGCAAGCAGCCGTTCGTGATTCTGGTGGTCGGCGTCAACGGTGCCGGCAAAACCACCACCATTGGCAAATTGGCCAAGAAGCTACAAGGCGAAGGCAAGAAGGTCATGCTCGCCGCGGGCGATACCTTCCGCGCTGCGGCAGTCGAGCAGTTGCAGGTGTGGGGCGAGCGCAACAAGATTCCAGTCATTGCCCAGCACACCGGCGCCGATTCTGCCTCGGTGATCTTCGATGCCGTGCAAGCGGCCAAGGCCCGTGGCATGGACGTGCTGATCGCCGACACCGCCGGGCGCCTGCACACCAAAGACAATTTGATGGAAGAGCTGAAGAAGGTGCGCCGGGTGATCGGCAAGCTCGACGAAGCGGCGCCTCACGAAGTGCTGCTGGTGCTCGACGCCGGCACCGGGCAGAACGCGATCAACCAGGCCAAGCAGTTCAACCAGACGGTCAACCTCACCGGCCTGGCGTTGACCAAGCTCGACGGCACCGCCAAGGGCGGGGTGATCTTCGCCCTGGCCAAGCAATTTGCCCTGCCAATCCGCTACATCGGCGTGGGTGAGGGCATTGACGACCTGCGTACCTTTGAAGCCGAACCCTTCGTCCAGGCCCTGTTCCAGACCCGGGAGTCGTAATGATTCGCTTCGAGCAGGTCGGTAAGCGTTACCCCAACGGGCACGTCGGGCTGCATGAGCTGAGCTTCCGCGTGCGCCGCGGCGAGTTTCTGTTCGTCACCGGTCACTCCGGCGCCGGCAAGAGCACCTTGCTGCGCCTGCTGCTGGCGATGGAACGGCCGACCAGCGGCAAGCTGCTGCTCGCCGGGCAGGATCTTGGGCAGATCACCAATGCGCAGATCCCCTTCCTGCGCCGGCAAATCGGCGTGGTGTTCCAGAATCATCAGTTACTGTTCGACCGCAGTGTGTTCGACAACGTCGCCCTGCCGCTGCAGATTCTCGGCCTGTCCAAGGCCGATATCGGTGCGCGGGTTGGCTCGGCACTGGAGCGCGTGTCGCTGTCGGACAAGGCCGAGCAGTTCCCTGGCGACCTGTCCACCGGTCAGCAGCAGCGCGTCGGCATCGCCCGCGCCATCGTCCATCAGCCGGCCTTGCTGCTCGCTGACGAACCGACCGGTAACCTCGACCCGCGTCTGGCGGCGGAAATCATGGGCGTGTTTGAAGACATCAACAAACTCGGCACCAGCGTGCTGATCGCCAGCCACGACCTGGCCCTGATCGCCCGCATGCGCCACCGCATGCTCACGTTGCAGCGCGGCCGTTTGATCGGCGACGGGGAGGCGGTCTGATGAGTGCCACTCGTATGCCGCCACCGCAGCCGGCTCAGCGTGTCGGCGCCGCGCCGAAAAAGCCCACGCCCGATGCGCCCACCCCTGACGGCCCGGATCTGCGCAGCCAGCTGCATGCCTGGGTGGAGTCGCACCGTGCCAGCCTGGTAGACAGCCTGCGCCGCCTGGGGCGTCAGCCGGTTGGCAGCTTCTTTACATGCCTGGTGATGGCCGTGGCGTTGAGCCTGCCGATGGGCCTGGCGCTGCTGCTGGACAACGTCGAGCGCCTCGGCGGCTCCTGGCAGCGCGCCGCGCAGATATCGGTGTTCCTCACCCTGGAAACCAACGACAGTCAGGGCCAGGCGCTGCGCGAGCAGATCGCCGGGCTGGATGATGTCGCCGAGGCTGAGTGGATTAGCCGCGAGCAGGCCTTGCAGGCGTTCCAGCAGGAGTCGGGCCTGGGCCAGGCGCTGCGTGAATTGCCGGAAAACCCGCTGCCGGGTGTGGTCCTGGTGACGCCTGCGGAAGTCGACAAGGCCACCCTCGAAGCCCTGCGCCAGCGCTTGGCCGAGCTACCCGGTGTGGAGCAGGCGCAGCTCGACCTGCTCTGGGTCGAACGGCTTACCGCCATTCTCAAGCTGGGTGATCGTTTCGTTTTCGGCCTGACTCTGCTGCTGGTGCTGGCCCTGCTGCTGGTCATTGGTAACACCATTCGCCTGCACATCGAGAACCGGCGCACCGAAATCGAGGTCATCAAGCTGGTCGGCGGCACCGACAGCTACGTGCGGCGGCCTTTCCTGTATATGGGGGCGCTCTACGGCCTGGGCGCCGGTTTGCTGGCCTGGCTGGTGCTGGCCTACGGGCTGAACTGGCTCAACGATGCCGTCGTGCGCCTGGCCGGGTTATACGGCAGTGACTTCTCGCTGGGCGGTGTGCCGCTTAACGATGGGCTGTCGCTGGTGCTCGGTGCGGTGCTGTTGGGCTACATCGGCGCCTGGCTGGCCGTGGCACGCCACTTGAGAGAGTTGGCGCCGCGTTAGTAAGCTATTGATTTCCTTGATGTTGACTATCTGGCTGGGAACTAGTAAGAGCGTTCCTAGTCAGAGTGCTCAGTGCTACACTGCATCAGATTCATGAGTCGGAGGATTCAAATGTCCACTTCTTTGCAACCTGTTCATGCCTTGGTTCCAGGCGCCAACCTGGAAGCCTACGTGCACGCGGTCAACAGTATCCCGCTGCTGACCCCGGAGCAGGAGCGCGAGTTGGCCGGTAACCTCTTTTACAAGCAGGACCTCGAAGCCGCTCGCCAGATGGTACTCGCCCACCTGCGTTTCGTTGTGCACATTGCGCGCAGCTATTCCGGTTATGGCCTGGCCCAGGCTGACCTGATTCAGGAAGGCAACGTCGGCCTGATGAAGGCGGTTAAGCGCTTCAACCCGGAAATGGGTGTGCGCCTGGTGTCGTTCGCCGTGCACTGGATTCGCGCCGAGATCCACGAGTTCATCCTGCGTAACTGGCGCATTGTCAAAGTCGCCACGACTAAGGCGCAGCGCAAACTGTTCTTCAACCTGCGCAGCCAGAAGAAGCGTCTGGCCTGGCTGAACAATGAAGAAGTGCATGCCGTTGCTGAAAGCCTGGGCGTCGAGCCGCGCGAAGTGCGCGAGATGGAAAGCCGCCTGACCGGTCACGACATGGCGTTCGATCCGGCCGCTGATGCTGACGACGAGAGTGCGTTCCAGTCGCCTGCGCAGTACCTGGAAGACAACCGCTACGACCCAGCGCGTCAGCTGGAGGACTCGGACTGGACTGACAGCTCCACCGCGAACCTGCACGAAGCCCTCGAAGGCCTGGACGAGCGCAGCCGCGATATCCTTTACCAGCGCTGGTTGGCCGAAGAGAAGGCCACCCTGCATGAGCTGGCGGCCAAGTACAACGTATCGGCTGAGCGTATCCGGCAGCTGGAAAAGAATGCGATGAACAAGCTCAAGGGCTCTATCGCTGCCTGATCTGTTGCCGCTCGTTGCGTTGCTGTTATAGGAGCCGCACCCATTCAGGTGCGGCTTTTTACTGTCTGGAGATCCTTTATGTCGCGTCCGCCACTGCGCCTTCAGCACGTGCTGATCATCATGCTGATCGGCGTGCTGTTTTTTGCCTGGGGTGCCTGGCTGATGCGTGAGCGCGCGCCAGCTGCCGCGCTGCCTTGGCTGGCTGACTTCGACACTGAAGTGCTCACGCCGCTGGCGGACGATCGTCTGGCAGTATCCCAGTTGCCGGCTGCCGAGGCCGCCGAGCTGTGGTTGCAGCCCAGGCTGGACGGTGCTCGGCTGTTCTATCGGACAGTGCTGCCGGTGGAGGGGGCCTCCTGGCAGCTGGACGCGGAGCTGGACCTCAGTGCGAGCGAGCGGGCGAGCCTACTGGCCGCGTTAGATGCCGCCCCCGGCAGTACCGAGCAGCAACTGGGCCGGCCGCTGCTGGAGCAGATGAGCCGCTACCGCATTCTCAATGTGCAGCTGCTGGCGCCGGCTGATCAGCCTACCGAGCCCATCGCCAGCACCCTGGGGGCGCCGCGCCTGCGTCTGGAGTTGGCCGAGGGCCAGGCCTGGGTCTATCCCGAGCGCGGTTTGACGGTGCACACCGTCGATGACCAGGTGCGCATGCTGCACGCGGTGCCGCGCAAAGCGCTCAAGCAGCCCTAAGGTGCAGACTCAGTCGCGCCAGCTCTGCGGCCACCAGGCCGGATGAGCACCCAGGCGGTTGAGGTAGTGGCTGCCGCCGAGCTGGCGCACTTGCTGGCGAATCCAGTTGGCGCGCTGGTTGACGTAGGCACTCGGACGGCTGGCACTCCACTCGCGCGGGTTGGGTAGTACGGCCGCGAGCAGGCTGGCCTGACGCGCCGACAGGTAGCTGGCGCCGGTGCTGAAATGGTGACGGGCAGCGGCTTCTGCGCCGAATACCCCGTCGCTCCATTCGACACTGTTTAGGTACACCTCAAGGATGCGCTGCTTGGGCCAAAGCAGCTCGATCAGACCCGTGAACCAGACCTCGATGCCCTTGCGCAGCCAGCTGCGCCCCGACCAGAGGAACAGATTCTTGGCCACCTGCTGGCTCAAGGTGCTTGCGCCGCGTACTGAGCCGCCGGCCTGGTTATGCGCCAGGGCCGCTTGGATCGCCGCCACGTCAAAGCCCCAGTGTTCGGCGAACTTCTGGTCTTCAGCGGCGATCACCGCCATTTTCAGGTCATCAGGCAGGGCGTCCCAGCTGACCCAGGTGCGTTGCAGGTCGATGGGCTTGCCGTCGATCCACGACTCGATCTTGCGTTCGACCATCAGCGCGCTGCCGGGCGGCGGCACCCAGCGCAGCGCCAGCACCAGCAGGCAGGAGCCGGCTATCAGCCAGAACAGGGTTTTCAGCAGACGACGGCGAAAGGTTCGGAGCATGCGCGCTTGGCCGGTACGGGTTTGCGCGCCATTATAGCCAGGGTGTGTCACCCACGGGTTCGTCAGGAGTTGTCATGGTTCGTCTCTGGTTGTTGCTGGCTGCCTTCGCTGGCTTTAGCGGTGTCGCATTGGGCGCTTTTGCTGCCCATGGTTTGAAGTCGCGCCTGAGTGCGGAGTACCTGGCGGTGTTTCAAACCGGCACGCACTACCAGCTGATCCACGCCCTGGCGCTGTTCGGCGTCGCGCTGCTGGCGCTGCAGGCCCCTAGCCGTGCGGTGCAGGTGGCAGGCAGCTGCTTTGCCCTGGGTATCGTGCTGTTCTCCGGCAGCCTGTATGCGTTGACGCTTAGTGGGGTCGGCAAGCTGGGTATCATCACCCCGTTTGGCGGGTTGGCCTTTCTCGCCGGCTGGGCAAGCCTGGGCGTCGCCGCCTGGCAGATGAGCGCGCGCTGAGGACCAATGGTGCGCTGCAGCCTTGGTCAGGCGTGCTGATCGGGCTAGAATGCCCGCCCCTTAGCCAGTTGTGACCGCTTCGCCATGCGCATTCAGTTGAACGGTGAACCCTTCGAGCTCGACGATGGCGCGTCCATCGCCGATCTGATTGCCCGCCTGGACCTCAGCGGGCGCCGCCTGGCGGTCGAGCTCAACCTGGAAATCGTGCCCCGCAGCCAGCACGCCGCGACTATTCTGAGCGACGGCGACCGGGTTGAAGTGGTGCATGCCATCGGCGGTGGTTGAGCTCGCGAGGCTGTCGAACTTTTCCGCTGTAGAACAGTGTTAAGTCCGACAAGCTTCCAGGCTCAGCCCGTCATCCGTCCCAGCCCCGAGGAGTACCCGATGCATCCAGTCCCGAGCGACAAACCCTTTACCGTGGCCGGCCGTACGTTCCAGTCGCGTCTGCTGGTGGGCACCGGCAAATACAAGGATTTCGACGAAACCCGCGCGGCCATCGAAGCCTCTGGTGCCGAGATCGTCACGGTGGCCGTGCGCCGGACCAACCTGGGGCAGAACCCCGGTGAGCCGAACCTGCTGGATGTGATCAGCCCCGAGCGCTACACCATCCTGCCGAATACCGCTGGCTGCTACGACGCCGCCGAAGCCGTGCGCACCTGCCGCCTGGCCCGTGAGCTGCTCGACGGCCACAACCTGGTCAAGCTGGAAGTATTGGCTGACCAGAAGACCCTGTTTCCCAACGTTATCGAAACCTTGAAGGCCGCCGAAGTGCTGATCAAGGACGGTTTCGACGTCATGGTGTACACCAGCGACGACCCGATCATCGCCCGTGAACTGGCGCAAATGGGCTGCGCAGCGGTCATGCCGCTGGCCGGCTTGATCGGTACAGGGCTGGGCATCTGCAACCCTTACAACCTGCGCATCATCCTGGAAGAGTCCACGGTGCCGGTGTTGGTCGATGCCGGTGTCGGCACCGCCTCCGATGCCACCATCGCCATGGAGTTGGGTTGTGAGGCGGTGCTGATGAACAGCGCCATCGCCCACGCGCGGCACCCGGTGATGATGGCCCAGGCCATGAAATACGCCATCGAGGCGGGTCGTCTGGCTTACCTGGCCGGGCGTATGCCGAAGAAACTCTATGCCAGCGCCTCTTCGCCCCTCGACGGGATGATTCGCTGAGCTGCCCTTGTTTTCTGATCTGAAGAGTATGTGATGAGCGAAACGCACGATCCCTCGGCTCCGGCCGAGGACACCTCCCACCACCGCGCGATCAAGAGCTTCGTGATGCGCGCTGGGCGCATGACCGAAGGTCAGCAGCGCGGCCTGGACGTGGGCCTGCCCCAGTTTGGCCTGGAGCTGGGCGATGGCCTGCGTGACTTCGATCAGGTGTTCGGGCGTAGTGCGCCGCGCACCTTCGAAATCGGCTTTGGCATGGGCCACTCGCTGCTGGAGATGGCTGCCGCCGCGCCCGAGCAGGATTTTATCGGCGTTGAGGTCCACCGTCCGGGTGTCGGCGCCTTGCTTAATGGCCTGATGACCCAGAAGCTGAGCAATGTCCGGGTCTACACCTGTGATGCCCTGGAAGTGCTGCGCGACTGCGTAGCCGATGCCAGCCTGGATCGCGTGCTGCTGTTCTTCCCTGATCCCTGGCACAAGGCGCGCCACCACAAGCGGCGTATCGTGCAGCCGGCATTTGCCGAGCTGGTACGGCAAAAGCTCAAGGTCGGTGGTGTGCTGCACATGGCCACCGACTGGGAGCCCTATGCCGAATATATGCAGGAAGTGATGAATGTTGCGCCCGGCTACCGCAACCAGGCAGCCGATGGCGGTTGTGTGCCACGTCCGGCAGAGCGTCCCACCACCAAGTTCGAGCGGCGTGGCGAGCGCCTCGGGCATGGCGTTTGGGACCTCAAGTTTGAACGCATCGACTGATTGACCCGCGCCGCTTTCGAGCGGCGCCAGACCTATCGCAGCATCATGGACGGCTGCAGCAGACCGGGACCACCCGGCGCCAGGACGGCCCTCACCGCAAGACGGCACCCATAAAGCCCACAGGGCGTATAACAAAAGAAAGCTGCGGCCTGCGGGGCGTAGCGAGGAGTTTGCTGTGTTGAAGCGATATTCAGTGCTGTTGCTGGCCGTTATGGCTGTGCACGCTCAGGCCAAGGTCGAACCTTCTCAGGCTGCGCGGCTTGGCCAGGACCTGACGCCCCTGGGTGGCGAGCGCGCCGGCAATGCCAGCGGCACCATCCCGGCCTGGGAGGGTGGCTTGGCGCAACCCATCGCGGGCTATCAGTCCGGTATGCACCACCCTGACCCCTATGCCGCCGATGCGCCGCTGTACCGCGTCGATGCCAGCAACATGGCGCAGTATCAGGCGATATTGCCCGCCGGCACGCAGAAGCTGCTGCAGAACAACCCCAACTACGCCCTGCGGGTATTTCCGACCCGCCGCAGCGCTGCGGCACCGCAGCGGATCTATGATGCGACCCGCTTCAATGCGCTCAATGCCGAGCTGATTTCGGGCGGTAATGGCGTCTCTGGTGTCGCCGCCGGGATTCCCTTCCCGTTGCCGCGTACTGGGCAAGAGGCGATCTGGAACCACATCATGCGTTACCGCGGTGACCAGATCAGCTTCGTCACCAACCAGGCGGCGGTGCTCGCCAATGGCAGCTATAACCTGCTCAAGCTCGAGCGCAATATCTACTTCGTCTATGGCCGTGACGGCGTGGCCCCGCAGGATCTGGACAACACCCTGTTCTTCTACAAGTACAAGGTGGTGGCGCCCTCCAAACTCGCCGGCTCTGCTCTGGTGGTACAGGAAACCCTCGATCAGGTGCTGGCCATCCGCAAGGCCTGGCGCTTTAGCCGTGGTGAGCGGCGGGTGCGGCGTTTGCCGACCCTGGCCTATGACAGCCTGCAGCCGGACACCAACGGCCTGGCCACCGCTGACGTGGTGGACGCCTACAACGGCGCGCCGGACCGCTACGAGTGGCAGCTGCAGGGCAAGCAGGAAATGCTGGTGCCCTATAACAGTTATGCCGTGCACCAGAAAGGCATCCCCTACGAGCAGATCCTGCAGCGCAACACGGTCAACCCCGAGCTGCTGCGTTACGAGCTACACCGCGTGTGGGTCGTTGAGGCGACCCTGCGCAAGGGTTTCAGCCACGTCTACAGCAAGCGCCGCTTCTACTTGGATGAGGACAGCTGGCAGATCCTCGCCGTCGACCTGTACGACAAGAGCGGTGCGCTGACGGGTCTGCAGGAGATCCATCCGGTGAGCTACTACGAAGTGCCGATGTTCGGCAGCACCCTGGAAACCCTGTACGACTTCAAGGGCGGCCGTTACTTCGTCGACGGGCTGGACAACAACGAGCCGATGTACGACTTCAGTGCGCCGCTCAGCCCCCGCGACTTCACCCCCCAGGCATTGCGCCGCGAAGGCAACTGATTGCGCTAAGACGAAAAAGCCGCCTGCGGGCGGCTTTTTGCTTTTTGGGTGCTGGCGGCTACCAGCGCGCGCGAGGCCATTTAATGAGTAGGGTGCGCCGTGCGCACCAAGAAGCGGCCGCGGACTAAGCGGCCGCAGACCCTAATTGCGGTCCGCCAGTACACCGATGATAAAGAACACCAGCAACAGCACCGGCGCCAGGGTGTAGTTGTTGAAGTGGCCCAGCCCCTGAGCCAGCACCGGGGTGATGAAGACCATGGCCAGGCCATACCCCACAGCGCAGATGGCGACGAAGATCAGCGTGCGCAGGATGAAGTTGAGGTTGCCGATGGCGCGCTGCACTGAGGCGTTGATGCCAGGGCCGAACAGCACGAACAGGGTGGCCATGATCGCCAGCGAGATGTCGTAGAGGTGGCCGCGGCTCCAGCGCGACAGGGTGACGATCAGGTCGAGTAGCAGATCCATCCGGGGTCCTTAGCGGCTAGGGCAAAAAGTGCTGCAACAGGTCATTGAGAAACAGCTGGCCCTCGGCCGTCGCGCACAGGCGTGCGGGGTCGCTGTGCAGCAGGCCGCGTGCTTCGGCGCTGCGTCGGGCGCTGTCCAGGCTGGCCAGAGGCAGGCCGGTGCGTGCACTGAATAGGTCGGCCGGTACGCCGTCGCTCAGGCGCAGGGCGTTCATCAGAAACTCAAACGGCAGCTCGTCAGGCGTGAGGATGCGCTCGCCGGCGCTGAAGCGTTTGGCCGGGTCGAGGTAGTCCTTGGGCAGGCGGGTCTTCCAGTTACGGGCGATCTGCCCATCGGGCTGGCTGAGCTTGCCGTGGGCGCCGGCGCCGATGCCGATAAAATCGCCAAAGGTCCAGTAATTGAGGTTGTGCCGCGCTGCCTTGCCGGGCTGGGCATAGGCGGACACTTCGTACTGGGCGTAGCCCTGGGCGGCGAGCAGGGCCTGGCCGGCTTCCTGGATATCCCAGAGGATGTCGTCCTCCGGCACCGTCGGCGGCTGGTTCCAGAACACCGTGTTCGGCTCCATGGTCAGCTGGTACCAAGACAGGTGCGTCGGCGCCTGGGCGATGGCGATGCGCAGGTCGCTCAGCGCATCGTCCAAGGTCTGCTCGGGCAGGCCGTGCATCAGGTCCAGGTTGAAGTTGTCGAAGCCCGCCGCACGGGCCATGTCAGCGGCGCGGATGGCTTCATCGCCGTCATGGATACGGCCTAGGGCTTTGAGCTTTTCAGCCTGGAAGCTTTGTACCCCAATCGACAGGCGATTGATGCCGAGCTGGCGATAGGCGCTGAACTTGGCTTGCTCGAAGGTGCCGGGGTTGGCTTCCAGGGTGATTTCGATGTCGGCGGCAAAGGCGATGCGTCGCTCCACGCCGTCGAGCAGACGGCCCAGCGCCACGGCGGAAAACAGGCTGGGCGTACCGCCGCCGAAGAAGATCGAACTCAGGGTGCGGCCATGCACCTGTGCCAGCTCCGCATCCAGATCGGCCAGCAGGGCGTCGACGTACTCTTGTTCAGGCAGCGTCGGGCCGGCGGCGTGGGAGTTGAAGTCGCAATAGGGGCACTTCTTCACGCACCAGGGAATGTGGATGTACAGCGCCAAAGGCGGCAGCACGAAGCCGCCGCCGACTGCCAGGGTCATGCCAGGCCCAGCCGTTGTTTCAGCAGGGCCATGGCGCGGGCACGGTGGCTGATCTGGTTCTTCTCGGCAGCGGGCAATTCGGCGCTGGAGCAGTCGCGCTCCGGGACCCAGAACAGCGGGTCGTAGCCAAAGCCCTCGACACCCTGCGCGGCATGTAGGATACGCCCGTGCCAGAGGCCTTCGCAGATGATCGGCAGCGGGTCGTCGGCATGCCTGACCAGGGCCAGGCAGCAAACGAACTGCGCGCCGCGTGCGGCGTCCGGCACATCGTTCAGGGCGTTGAGCAGCTTGGCGTTATTCGCCGCGTCACCCTGGCCGTCGGCGTAGCGTGCCGAGTAGATGCCCGGGGCACCGCCGAGGAAATCCACCGCCAGCCCCGAATCGTCGGCCAGCGCCGGCAGGCCGGAGAGGCGCGCGGCATTGCGCGCCTTGAGAATGGCATTCTCGATAAACGACAGGCCGGTTTCTTCCGGCTCGACGCTGGAGAATTCACCGACGGAGCGCACGCGCACACTGCTGCCGAGCATGGCTTGCAGTTCTTTGAGTTTGCCGGCGTTGTGGCTGGCCAGCACCAGTTCGTTGAAGGGCATCATTCGTCGGGGAAAAATTCCTGGTTGAAGTCGAGACTGTTGGCAACGCCGCCGGCGGCCTGCACGCGAATGCTGAAACGCAGCACTTCGCGGCTTTCAAAAGGGAACTGAGCCAGGTAGTAGATCGCCGGGCCTTCACTGACCTGCTTGAAGGTCAGTGGGTAGCTGCGACCCAGCAGGTTCTTCACCTCGCCGCTGACGGTGGCGGCCATTGGTGTGCCGGCCTTGAGGACGGAGATGTTCACCACCCCCTGGGTTTTGCTGCGCACCAGTTGGTTGGCAGCGGCGATGTCCGGCTGCAGGAAGCTGGAGTTAAAGGCGATGTAATGCACGTCCAGCTCGCCGAAGCGCTGTTTGCGTTCAGCGGCAGCCGGCAAGCTCAGGCACAGGGCGATCAGTAACAGGGCGATGCGACGCATGGGAAGCTCCTCGACTCAGGTGGCGATCTGCACGTCAGTCACCCCAGGGCGGCTGACGCGGTAGATACCGATTTCACCTAACAGATTAGGCAATATCCGGCTGGCGAAACTATGACGGTGCGTGCGGTCCACGGCCAGACGATTGAGCACCCGAGCGCCTTGCGCATGGCAGAGGTTCTCGAAGTCCTCGAAGGTGCAGAAGTGGATGTTCGGCGTGTTGTACCAGGTGTACGGGAGAAAGTCCGAAACCGGCATCCGCCCCTTGCTCGCCAGGTACCAGCGGCAGCGCCAGTGGGCGAAGTTGGGGAAGGTGATGATGCAGGTCTTGCCCACCCGCAGCATCTCGGCCAGTACTTTATCGGGGAAGTGCAGGGCTTGCAGCGACTGGGTCATGACCACGACGTCGAAGCTGTCGCTGGCGAAGTTGCCCAGGCCCTTGTCCAGGTCCTGCTCGATGACGTTGACGCCCTTGCTCACGCAAGCGGCGATGTTATCGGCGTCGATTTCCAGGCCATAGCCGAACACCTGTTTGTGTTCGCCCAGCCAGGCCAGTAGCTCGCCATTGCCGCAGCCGAGGTCGAGCACGCGGCTGCCGGCGGGGATCCAGTCTTGGATGATGTCCAGGTCGGCTCTCATGGGCGTAAGGTCATCCGCTTCATAGGGCAATTCGGTTCATGTAGCTGCTGAAAGCCTGCAGGTAGCGCGGGATCGGCATCAGGAAGGCGTCGTGACCCTGGGGTGCGTCGATCTCCAGGTAGCACACATTCTTGCGCGCAGCGGTCAGGGCATCGACGATCTCGCGCGAGCGCGCCGGCGAGAAGCGCCAGTCGGTGGTGAAGGACATCACGCAAAAATCCGCCTTGGCCACGGCCAGGGTCTTGGCCAGGTCGCCGTCATGGACGGCCGCCGGGTCAAAGTAGTCCAGCGCCTTGGTCATCAGCAGGTAGGTGTTGGCGTCGAAACGCCCGGAGAACTCCTCGCCCTGGTAACGCAGGTAGCTTTCGACCTGGAACTCGACACTGTGGAAGTCGTAGTTGAGCTTTTCGCTCTTCAGGCCACGGCCGAATTTCTCGCCCATGGAGTCATCCGACAGGTAGGTGATGTGCCCGACCATGCGCGCCAGCATCAAGCCACGCTTGGGGATTACGCCTTGGTCGAGGAAGTCGCCACCGTGAAATTCCGGGTCGGTGAGAATGGCCTGCCGCGCGACTTCATTAAAGGCGATGTTCTGCGCCGAGAGCTTGGGCGCCGAGGCAATCGCCAGGCAGTGGCGCACACGCTCGGGGTAGCTGATGGTCCATTGCAGGGCCTGCATGCCGCCCAGGCTGCCGCCGACCACGGCTGCCCATTGGCCGATGCCCAAGGCATCGGCCAGGCGCGCCTGGCTGTGCACCCAGTCTTCCACGGTCATCACCGGGAAGTCCGCGCCAAATGGCTTGCCGGTTGCCGGGTTGAGGCTGGCCGGACCTGTGGAGCCGTTGCAGCCGCCGAGGTTGTTCAGGCTGACGACGAAGAAACGGTTGGTGTCCAGCGGCTTGCCGGGGCCGATGCAGCTGTCCCACCAGCCCGGCTTGCGCTCGTCGACGCTGTGATAACCCGCGGCGTGGTGATGGCCGGACAGGGCATGGCAAATCAGCACGGCATTGCTGCCGGCCGCGTTCAATTGGCCGTAAGTTTCGTAGGTCAGTTGGTAGTCAGCCAGGCTGCGGCCACAGGCCAGGGCCAGGGGTTCAGCGAAATGCAGCACCTGGGGCGTGACCAGGCCAACGGAGTCTGGTGCAAAGACAGTCGGCATCGACCCTGCTCATCAAAAGGAAGGAGTAAACGAAGTGCAGCAGTCTAAAGAGCACGGCTGCACCCGGCAAGCACGCAGCCGTTAGAGCCTGGTCTGGGTGGCGCGCCCTGCGCCGGGCAGGCTGACCACCTTGCCCTGGCGCTGAATCGGCGCCGGGCGGCGCAGGGTGCGCAGCATCTCGTTGGCCTGGGCCAGTTGCTGTTGCAGGTCATCGCGGTACTGCGCCAGCTGTGAGCTGCGCTGGCGGCTGTGCTGGGTCTCCTGCGCCAGGGCCTTGAGCCGGAGCATGTGGGTTTCCAGCAGTTGCTTGTGTTCGAGGGTGTGCTGCATCAGCGGCATCAGGGCGTCGTTGGCCCATTGCTCGGCATCCTGACGCAGGCGCTGGTGCAGGCCGATGACTTCCTGCACCAGGGTGGCGAAGAAGCGCCGGGTCAGGCTGCGTTGTTCGGTCAGCAGGGTTTTCAGGTGCAGGCGGAACTGATCGGCCTTGGCCTGCTGTTGGCCCAGCTCACGGCGATAGCGTTGCAGGTTGAATTGGGGCGCGTCGACACCGTGCAGCGGGTTCTCTTCGTTATGCCGGCGGTAGATCGCTGCGACCATCTTGTTGGCCATGTTGGCTTCGTGCTCGAGCGCATGCAGGTCGTGCTCAATGTTCTCGAAAAACTGACGGATCGCTTGGTTGATGCCCAGCGTCGTCCAGCTGCCGGTGAGGCCGCGGCGCACGTCCTGCAGGTGCGCCTCCAGGCGTTGTGGACGCACCGCAGCACGCAGCAGATCGCCCTGGCGCTTGAGCAGGCGCTGATTGGTCTTCAGGCCCAGCAGCCGACGGTGATGCTTGCTGTGGTCGTCCTTGGTCCGTGCGGTCAGTTCGAACAGCATCTGGCCATTGTCGTGCTGGTGGTGCTGCAGCAGGGCCTGCTGCTCGGTGACCTTTTCCAGACGCAAGCCGAGTACATGCTGGCTGTTTTGCAGCAAGCGCAGTACCTGCATGACCACGCGGTCTTCGATCAGGTGCTCTTTCTGGCTGACGATGCGCTCGCACAGCAGCGTCTCCAGCTGCGCCATCTGGCTGCGCGCGAGCAACGCCGGGTCATGCCGCACCTTGGCCAGCAGGGCCTGCTTGGCTGAGAGCGGCAGCACGGCCTCAGGGGCGATGCCCAGCTGGCGCGCCGTCATGGTTTGGATGCGGCTGATGGCGTGCTGCACGGCGGCTTCGCCGGCCAGGTCGTCCCACAGCACGTCGATCTTGTTAAGGACGGCGAACAGGCAGGTTTGGGTGTCTTCATCGAGCTGGCGGATGTGCTGTTGCCAAACGGCCATGTCGCTGGCCGTAACGCCGGTGTCGGCCGCCAGCAGGAAGAGGATGGCCTGGGCGTTGGGCAGCATCGACAGGGTCAGCTCTGGCTCACTGCCCAAGGCATTCAACCCCGGCGTGTCGAGGATACGCAGGCCCTGGCGCAGCAGCGGATGGTCAAGGTTGACCATGGCGTGGCGCCAGGCCGGCACCAGCACTTGGCCGGGCTTGCCGGTGCTTTCCAGCATGTCCGGGTGGAAGCCCAGCTGGATAGCCTGCTCGACCTGCATGGTCTTGGTCTTGGCGACCTGGGCGAAGGCCTGGACCATATTGTCCGGGTCGCTCAGGTCCAGCGGGATATTCACCCAGTGCCGTGGAATACGTTTGAACTGTGCGACGCTCGCCGACGCGGCGCGGGTCTCGATCGGTAGCAGGCGGATGTAGGCGTGTTCCGAACGGGGGTCGAAGAACAGTTCGGTGGGACACATGGTGGTCCGTCCAGCCTGGGACGGCAGCATGCGCTGGCCAAATTCGGAGAAGAACAGGCTGTTGATCAGCTCGGTCTTGCCGCGGGAGAACTCGCCAACAAAGGCCAGGGTGATGTGATCGGTGCGCAGCAGTTTGAGGGCGTGCTCGAGCTTGGTCTCGACCGCGTCTGAACTTAAGCGGTTATGCGCCAGCCAGCTGCGGTAGCGAGTGATCTCGCGCATCAGCTCGCGCTTCCACCCGACATAGGCGTCGACCTGTTGACTCAGGCGTTCCATGCTCATGCGGGCTACCTCGAAGTGGCATCCGTTGGGCACGAAACGGCACTGGACGCTTTGCCATTATGCGGTGTGCGTCAGGCGCGTCAATCAGTCGCTGTGTGCGGTCGGCCTTGCGGTCGCTCACGTAGCCTGAGCGGTTATTTCGAGTGCTGTTGGCAGTACGCGCGGACGCTGGATGCGCACGCGCTTCTGCCGGCTCTGCTGACCTGATTCCAGCGTGACCTGGCTTTTGCTTACGCCAAAGGCCGCCGCCAGGAACACCCGTAACTGCGCGTTGGCGCGGCCATCCAGTGGCGGGGCGCTGAGGCGGATCTTCAACCGGTCACCGTGCAGCCCGGCAAAGGCATCCGTGCTGGCCTTGGGTTGCAGGTGACAGGCCAGCAGCAGGTCGTCGCCGTCCCAGCGGTAAAAGCTCACGGAGCCTGTTAGACCGCCAGGCTCAAACCGCTGAGCATGCCGGTGCTGATCGCCAGGTTACGGATCACCAGCATGTCGAGCAGGTTGAGGATCAGGAAGGCGACGATCGGCGACAGGTCCAGGCCGCCCATGCTCGGCAGCAGGCGGCGGATCGGGGTCAGCAGCGGTTCGCAGATCTGGTTGACCAGCTCAACCGCCGGGTTGCTGCTGCCCTGGGCGACCCAGGACAGGATCACGCTGATGATCAGAGCAAAGAAGAACACCTTAAGGAACAGCGCCGTCACGCCGATGATCGACCACACCAGCAGTTGCAGCGGATCAACCAAGCCATAGCCCATCAGCATAAGGGTCAGGGCCATCAGCACCAGCTGCACCAGAATTGCCAGCACCAGAGACGCCAGGTCGAGGCCGGCGACGCTGGGGATGATCTTGCGCAGCGGACGCAGCAGCGGGTGGGTGGCGCGCACGATGAACTGGCTCATCGGGTTGTAGAAGTCGGCGCGAACCAGTTGCAGGATAAAGCGCAGCAGCACGATCAGCAGGTACAGGCTGCCGATGGTTTGCAGGATGTATACCGCGGCGGTGTTCAGTCCAATCATGTTTAACTCCTTGGATGACGGCATGCAGTGCCGGCGCGTGGAGCGGCCGGCGATTGCGTTGATTCAGCGGCCGAGCTGCTCGGCCAGTTCTGCCGAGCGCTGAGCGGCGGCGTTAAGGGCGTCGTCGACCAACTGCTCGAAGCCGCCCGCCTGGAAGGTGCGGATCGCGGCCTCGGTGGTACCGGCTGGCGAGGTGACGCGGCGGCGCAGTTCGCTGGCCTCGACATCACTGGCCACGGCCATACGCGCGGCGCCCAGGGCGGTGTGCAGGGTCAGTTGTGCGGCAGTCTCGCGCGGCAGGCCGAGTTTCTCACCGGCAGCCGTCATGGCTTCGATCAGCAGGAAGAAATACGCCGGGCCACTGCCGGAGACAGCGGTCACGGCGTCGATCAGCTGCTCCTCGTCCAGCCACAGGGCCAGGCCGACGGCGCCGAGCAACTGCTGCGCATGTTCACGCTGCGAGGCGCTGACCCGCGCGCTGGCGTACAGGCCGCTGACGCCCTGGCGCAACAGGGCCGGGGTGTTGGGCATGCAACGCACCAGCGGCACGGCGCCCAGCCACTGCTCCAGGCTGGCGCAGGTGATGCCGGCGGCGATGGAAATCACTAACTGCTGAGGCTCGAGGTGTGATGCCAGGGCCAGGCAGACCTCTTTCATGACCTGGGGTTTGACCGACAGCACCACCACATCGGCGCCACGAATGGCTTCGGCGTTGTCGGCGAAGGTCTCAATGCCGTGCTCCGCGCTGATGCGCGCGCGCTGTTCATCACCACGGTCGCTGGCGCGAATGGCCGACGCCGCGACGCCTTGGGCGAGCAGGCCGCCGATCAGGCTGGCCGCCATATTGCCGGCACCAACGAAGGCAATGCGAGGAGCGGTCATAACAAGGGTTCCTTAATAGAGTTAAGACAGGGCATCAGGCGTACGTGCGACTGCCAAACAGGGCGGTACCGACGCGCACCCAGGTGGCGCCCTCGGCGATGGCGGCTTCCAGGTCGTGGCTCATGCCCATCGACAGGGTGTCCAGCGGCAGGCCAAGGCTGTCTTGTAGCTGGCGCAGATGGGCAAAGGCGGCGCGCTGTTCGGCAGGATCATCCGTCGGCTCGGGGATGCACATCAAGCCGCGCAGGTGCAGCCGGGGCAATTGCGCCACCGCGGCCGCCAGGGCGGGCAGCTCGTCAGGGTTGCAGCCGGACTTGCTGGCTTCGCCACTGACATTGACCTGCAAGCAGATATTCAGTGCCGGTAAGTGCGCGGGGCGTTGATCAGACAGGCGCTGGGCGACCTTGAGGCGGTCCACCGAGTGCACCCAGTCGAAGTGCTCGGCAATGGGCCGGGTCTTGTTCGACTGGATCGGCCCAATGAAATGCCAGGTCAGCGCCAGATCCGCCAACACCGCCTGCTTATCCAGGGCTTCCTGTAGGTAGTTTTCGCCAAAGTCACTGATACCGGCCGCGTGGGCTTCACGCAGCGCTTCGGCGGGTTTGGTCTTGCTCACGGCCAGCAGGCCTACAGGCTCAAGCGCGCGCCCCGAGGCATGCGCTGCCTCACGGATCCGTGCGCCGACCTTTGCAATATTCTCTGCTATCGTGGACATTACTCGCGCCTGGCCCGGTCGTTTTACGTTCGCGGCATTCTACCTGCTTGCTTGTCATTAGGGAGTCCCATGGATATCACCGAGCTGCTTGCCTTCAGCGCCAAGCAAGGCGCGTCGGACCTGCACCTCTCGGCGGGCCTGCCGCCGATGATTCGGGTCGATGGCGACGTACGCCGGATCAACCTGCCTGCCCTGGACCATAAACAGGTGCACGCGCTGATCTACGACATCATGAACGACAAGCAGCGCAAGGACTTCGAGGAGTTCCTGGAGACCGACTTCTCGTTCGAAGTCCCCGGTGTCGCGCGCTTCCGGGTCAACGCCTTCAACCAGAACCGCGGTTCGGGCGCCGTGTTCCGGACCATTCCGTCGAAGGTCCTGACCATGGAAGACCTCGGCATGGGCGAGGTGTTTCGCAAGATTACCGATGTGCCGCGTGGGCTGGTGCTGGTCACCGGGCCGACCGGTTCGGGTAAGTCGACCACCCTGGCCGCGATGCTCGACTACCTCAACAGCACCAAGTATCACCATATTCTGACCATCGAAGACCCCATCGAATTCGTCCACGAGTCGAAGAAGTGCCTGGTCAACCAGCGTGAAGTGCACCGCGACACTCTGGGCTTCTCCGAAGCCCTGCGCTCGGCCCTGCGCGAAGACCCGGACATTATTCTGGTGGGCGAGATGCGTGACCTGGAAACCATCCGCCTGGCGCTGACGGCTGCGGAAACCGGCCACCTGGTATTCGGCACGCTGCACACTACCAGCGCCGCTAAGACCATCGACCGCGTGGTCGACGTGTTCCCGGCTGAAGAAAAATCCATGGTTCGTTCCATGCTCTCCGAGTCCCTGCAGTCGGTCATCTCCCAGACCTTGCTGAAGAAGATCGGTGGTGGCCGCGTGGCCGCCCACGAAATCATGATTGGCACCCCGGCGATCCGTAACCTGATCCGCGAGGACAAGGTGGCGCAGATGTACTCAGCCATCCAGACCGGCGGCTCGCTGGGCATGCAGACCCTCGACTCCTGCCTCAAGGGGCTGGTGGCCAAAGGGTTGGTCAGCCGCGAAGCCGCGCGGGAAAAAGCCAAGAACCCGGAAAACTTCTAAGCGTTCCCGGCCGCCGCAAGGCGCGCCGGTTAGCTGGCCGTTGGCGAAACACGCGCCCCAGCGGTAATCGATGCATGGCGCGTGGTGGCGATGGCGAGATAACCCATGGAATTTGAAAAACTGCTGCGCCTGATGGTCGAAAAGGGCGGCTCTGACCTGTTCATCACGGCCGGCGTACCGCCTTCGATGAAGGTCAACGGCAAGATCATGCCTGTGACCAAGGTTGCGCTGTCGCCCGAGCAGACCCGGGAAACCGTGCATTCGGTGATGAACGAACAGCAGCGCCGCGACTTTACCGAAAATCATGAATGCAACTTTGCCATCAGCGCCCGTGGCATTGGTCGTTTTCGCGTCAGTGCTTTCTACCAGCGCAACCTGGCGGGCATGGTGCTGCGCCGTATCGAAACCAATATTCCAACGCTCGATGAGTTGAAACTGCCGGAAATCCTCAAAAAGCTGGCCCTGACCAAGCGCGGCCTGGTGCTCTTCGTGGGCGCTACCGGTACGGGCAAGTCCACCTCCCTGGCGGCGATGATCGGCTACCGCAACAAGAACAGCAGCGGCCACATCATCTCCATCGAAGACCCGATCGAATACATCCACCAGCATCAGAGTTGCATCGTCACTCAGCGCGAAGTGGGCATCGACACCGAGTCCTTCGAGGTGGCGCTGAAGAACACCCTGCGCCAGGCGCCGGATGTGATCCTCATCGGTGAGGTGCGCACCCGCGAGACCATGGACCACGCTGTGGCGTTCGCCGAAACCGGCCACCTGTGCCTGGCCACCCTGCATGCCAACAACGCCAACCAGGCGCTGGACCGGATCATCAACTTCTTCCCTGCCGACCGGCAGAACCAGGTGTGGATGGACCTGTCGCTCAACCTCAAAGCCATCGTCGCGCAACAACTGATCCCCACCCCGGATGGCAAGGGCCGCCGCGCGGTGATCGAGGTGCTGATCAACACGCCATTGGCCGCTGACCTGATTCGCAAGGGTGACGTACACGAGCTCAAAGCGTTGATGAAACGCTCCACCGAGCAGGGCATGCAGACCTTCGACCAGGCGCTGTACACCCTCTACAGCCAGGGCGAGATCACCTATGAAGACGCCCTGCTGTACGCCGACTCGGCCAACGACCTGCGCCTGATGATCAAGTTGGGCTCGGAAACCGACGGTGACCACCTCACCAGCATGTCCCAGGGCTTGTCCCTTGAGGTCAGTCAGGACGATCCGGGCCGGCGTTTTCGCTGACACCTGCACGGATACGCTTACCGGCCTGGCGCGCCACGGCGCTCGCTTGGCCATCACGCTGGGCGCCAGCGCGCGCCTGGCTCATCAACTGCGGGATCAACGGGCCTTCCGGCAAGTGCCGCCAGAAGCGCACCGGTAAGTTGTTCTCCAAGACGCTGCGGTTCAGCCGTGCCGGGTTGAAGGTGCTGCCGTAGTACGCCAGCCACAGCGCCTGGCCTTCGTCCAGCGGGGCCTCCGCCAGCGCACGCCAGGCGGGCGGGCAGGGCTTATGTTCCTGCAGCTGCTGGCCGTCCCAGAACACGGCGCTGTCAGGGGTGGCGATCAACCAGCGGTGGCGGCCCATGCGCTCGGCAAAGTGCATTGAGGCGCTGGCCAGAATGTCGTGGGCGGGCTCGAACCAGGCAACAAACTCGGGGCCGTTGGCCTCACTCTGGCATGGCCGAAAACGCAGGAACGCATGCAGGTGGTGGGCTTCGCGGCGCACCGCCTTGAGGCGTTTGTGCAGCTCGCTGCCGTCGATGTCGCCGGCCAGGCGCGCGGCCACATCCCCCTTAGCCACGCGCCAGAGGATGCGGTACAGCAAGCTCCAGCGGTCAGCCACGCGAAAACGCGCGGCGGCCTCCAGCTCGTCGAGCAATTGCCGGGGGATGCGCACCCGTGGGCTGGCGGCGGTCTCCAGCGTGCTGGCGGGCGCGGCATCGAACAGACCCGGCGCCTCGTCGCGCGTACGCCAGGTCAGGGTGTGCGGCGCCATCCCCTCGTGCAGCAAGCGCCGAGCTGCCTGGCGCCAGCCGGTAAAGCTGCCATCGAACTCGACCAGGTGCATCACCAAAGTGCCATCTGCTGAGGCGTCTCGCTCAGTTGCTGGCGCAGCAGCAAGGACTCGCGGGTGGCGAGTTGCGGGCGGTAATCCTGGGTGATCACAAAGGGTTTGGCTTTTTCCAGAGCGCAGCGCAGGCGAGTGAGGTCTTCGTAACGGATACGTTTTTGCCGGCGCAGGCTGACCAGGCGCTGTGCGCTGAGTACGCCAATGCCTGGTACCCGTGCGATCATCGCCGGTTCGGCGCGGTTGAGGTCGACCGGGAAGTGCTCGCGGTTGTTCAGTGCCCAGGCCAGTTTCGGGTCGATATCCAGTGCCAGGTTGCCGGGGCCGCTGAGCAGCTCGCCGGCCGCGAAGCCGTAACCGCGCATGAGGAAATCCGCTTGGTACAAACGGTGCTCACGCAATAGCGGTGGCGCTTCGAAAGGCACGGTATTGGGGCTGTGGGGGATCGGGCTGAACGCCGAGTAATAGACTCGGCGCAAGCGGAAGTCGCCATACAGCGACTGGGCCGTGTGCAGAATGGTGCTGTCATCGGTGGCGTCGGCGCCGACGATCATCTGCGTACTCTGCCCGGCCGGGGCAAAGCGTGGCGAGCCCTTTTCTTCGCGGGCCTGGTGCTCGCCCTGGTGGATCGAGTGCATCGCCTGCTTGATCGTGACCACCTGCTTTTCCGGCGCCAGGCGGATCAGGCTGGCCTCGGTGGGCAGCTCGATATTGACGCTCAGACGGTCGGCATAGCGGCCGGCTTCTTCGATCAGCAGTGGGTCGGCGTCGGGGATGGTCTTGAGGTGGATATAGCCACGGAAGCCATGCTCTTCGCGCAGCAGCTTGGCCACGCGGTTGAGCTGCTCCATGGTGTAGTCGGCCGAGCGAATGATGCCGGAGCTGAGGAACAGCCCGCTGATGCAGTTGCGCTTGTAGAAATCCAGGGTCAGGGTGACCACTTCTTCGGGGGTGAAGCGTGCTCGTGGCACATCGCTGGAGCGGCGGTTGACGCAGTATTGGCAGTCGTACAGGCAGAAGTTGGTCAGCAGGATTTTCAACAGTGCCACACAGCGCCCGTCTGGGGTAAAGCTGTGGCAAATGCCCATGCCATTGGTGGCGCCCAGGCCGTCTTTGCCTTTTGAGCTGCGTTTGGGTGCACCGCTGCTGGCGCAGGAGACGTCGTACTTGGCGGCGTCGGCGAGGACGGTGAGTTTGTCGATCAACTGCATGGCGAATGACCTGCCTGATACTGTTCGTCCATACAGTATCAGGTAGAGTGGGCCAGCCGGCAAGCCCGTGGCAGGTGATGGTCAGCGATGAAACCTACGCGTAGCCTGCGGCGTCAAATCTGTTCCCACTGGAGGCGAACATGCAGCAAGACACCCACAGCAAGGTCATCGGCTATCTACTCTGGATCTTCGGCTTTCTCGGCGCGCACCGTTTCTATTACGGCAAGCCGGTGACCGGGACCATCTGGTTTTTCACCCTCGGGCTGTTTTTTATCGGCTGGATCATCGACCTGTTTTTGATCCCGGCGATGGACCGCGAGGCTGACCTGCGCTTCACCGCAGGCCCGACTGATTACAACATTGCCTGGCTCTTGCTGACCTTCCTCGGCCTGTTCGGTGTGCACCGCATGTACCAGGGCAAATGGATCACCGGGATCATTTACCTGTTTACCGGCGGGCTGTTTCTGGTCGGCGTGCTGTACGACTTCTGGACGCTGAACACCCAGGTGTCGATCAAGAACGCTGAACGAGCCTGAATCTCAGGCACGAAAAAGCCCGCCAATTGGCGGGCTTTTTGTTTCTGGCTGATCCTAGGATCTGTTTAGGATCTTGCGAGCTAGAGTCATGCAAGGCGCTACGTTAGTAACAGCCTCCGGCTGGTCAAAACGGCGAGGAAGCGGAGTGTACTTTTGTACATGAGCATTCCGACTGGGCTCGCATCCGAGCCTGTTTTTAACGCCGCAGGGCCGACGCGCAGCAGATCGTAAGCAGGTTCTCAGGCCTGGTAGCTGATATGCCCATCCACCAGGGTGTAGCGCACAGCCGCCGGCAGGCAGTGACCGAGGAACGGGCAGTTGGCGCCCTTGGAGAACCAGGTGTCGCCGGCCAGGGTTGAGGCATTGGGGTCGAACAGCACCAAATCCGCTGGGGCGCCGACGGCCAGACGCCCGGCCGACAAGCGCAGGGCGTTGGCCGGGCCGCTGGAAAGGCGCGCGAGCAGGGTCGGCAGATCCAGCAGGCCGTCCTGCACCAGGCTCATGGCCAGCGGCAGCAGCAACTGCACGCTGCTGATGCCCGGCTCGGTCGCGCCAAAGGGCGCCAGCTTGGCGTCCCGCTCGTGGGGCTGGTGATGGCTGGAAATCGCCGAGATGACCCCACTTTTTACGGCTTCACGCAGGCCGTCACGGTCAGCGCGTGAGCGCAGCGGCGGTTGTACATGGTAGAGGCTGGAGAAGTCGATCAGCGCTTCGTCTGTGAGGATCAACTGGTACAGCGCGACATCAGCGGTCACTGGTAGGCCACGGGCCTGAGCATCGGCAATCAGCTCGGCGCCGCGGGCGCTGGTGAGCTGGCTGAAATGGGCGCGCACGCCGCTCTGTTCGACCAGCAGCAGATCGCGCGCCAGGGCCACGGTTTCGGCGGTTTCCGGGATGCCCGGCAAACCCAGGAAGCTGGCGGTGGCGCCCTCATGGGCCAGGCCGCCTTCGGCCAGGTCATGGTCCTGGGAGTGGAAGATCACCTGCAGGTCGAAGGTGGCTGCGTATTCCAGGGCGCGGCGCAAGGTGCGGGTGCTGCGGAAACTGTCCAGACCGTTGCCGAACGCCACGCAGCCGGCATCACGCAAGGCGACCAGCTCAGCCAGCTGCTCGCCCGCCAGATTTTTGCTCAGGGCGCCGATGGGGAACACTTTGGTGTGCCCGGCTTCGCGCGCACGATCGAGAATCAGCTCGGCCACGGCCGAGGTATCCAGCACCGGCTTGGTGAACGGCGGGCAGCACAGGCTGGTCACGCCACCGGCGGCCGCGGCCAGGGTTTCACTGGCGATACTGCCCTTGCGGCTGTAGCCCGGTTCGCGCAGTGCGACGCTGAGGTCGACCAGGCCGGGCGCGGCAACCAGGCCTTCGGCGGTGAGGGTGGTGTCGGCGCTAAAGCCTGCGGGTGCGCTGCCAATGGCCAGCAACTTGCCGCCTTCGATAAACAGGTCGGTGATGTGGTCCAGGCCGCTGCTCGGGTCAATGACGCGGGCGCCGATAATTGCCGTGCGCATCAGTTAGCCTCCTCGGCGTTGAGTTGACGCTGGGCAGTCTGCCCGCTCATGGCCATCGACAGCACGGCCATGCGTACGGCAATGCCGTAGGTGACCTGGTTGAGGATCACCGACTGTGGGCCGTCCGCCACGGCTGACTCAATCTCCACGCCGCGGTTGATCGGCCCCGGGTGCATCACCAGCGCATCGGGCTTGGCCAGTTTGAGGCGCTCTTCGGTGAGGCCGAACAGGCGGTAGAACTCGCCTTCGCTGGGCAGCAGGCCGCCGCTCATACGTTCACGCTGCAGGCGCAGCATGATCACCACGTCGACGTCCTTGAGGCCTTTGCTCAGGTCGTTGTAGACCGTCACGCCATATTGCTCAATGCCGACCGGCAGCAGGGTCTTGGGTGCGATCACACGGATATCCGGGCAGCCCAAGGTTTTCAGCGCCAGCATATTCGAGCGTGCCACCCGCGAATGCAGGATGTCGCCGACGATGGCCACCGAAAGGTTCTCGAAACTGCCCTTGTGCCGGCGAATGGTCAGCATGTCGAGCATGCCCTGGGTCGGGTGTGCATGGCGGCCGTCGCCCCCGTTGATGATCGCCAGGTTCGGGCACACGTGCTCGGCAATAAAGTGCGCGGCTCCGGAGTCGGCGTGGCGCACGACAAAGATGTCGGCGGCCATCGCCTCAAGGTTGCGCAGGGTGTCGAACAGCGTCTCGCCCTTGCTGGTGGAGCTGGTCGAGACGTTGAGGGTGATGACGTCGGCCGACAGGCGCTGGGCGGCCAGCTCAAAGGTGGTGCGGGTGCGCGTGGAGTTCTCGAAGAACACGTTGCACACGGTCTTGCCGCGCAGCAGCGGGACCTTCTTCACCGCGCGGGCGCCGACTTCGAGGAAGGAGTCGGCGGTGTCGAGGATTTCTGTCAGCAGCTCGCGCGGCAGGCCGTCGAGGGACAGAAAGTGGCGCAGTTGGCCTTGATCATTGAGCTGCAACGGGCGCTTGGCGGCAATCGGGGTCATTGCGGGCTTCTCAGTGGGCGAGCGTCTGGAGGTCGAGGGTCAGTGGCGTGGGGCCGGACAATTTTACCCGCTGGTCGGCGGCCAACGACAGGGTCGCGCCGACTACGTCCGGACGGATCGGCAGTTCGCGGGCGTTGAGGTCGAGCAGGCTGACCAAGGTCACGCTGGCCGGACGGCCGTAGTCGAACAGTTCATTGAGCGCGGCGCGGATGGTGCGGCCACTCATCAGCACATCATCGATCAGCACCAGGTGCTGGCCTTCGATCTCGAACGGCAGCTCGGATGGCTGCACCTGTGGGTGTAGGCCGTTCTGGGTGAAGTCGTCGCGGTAGAAGGACACGTCGAGAATGCCCAGTGCGTCGTCGCGGCCAAGGGCTTCGAGCAGTGCCTGGGCAACCCAAACGCCGCCGGTGCGGATGCCAATAAAGCGCGGCTCGCTGATCTGCTGCGTGCGCAGATGGTGGGTCAGGGCGTCGGCCATTTGCGGTAGCAGTTCCGCGGGGTTGGGTAAGCTCATCGCAACACTCCAGGTGCAATCTCAGTGGGGGTTAGCCCAGGCAATTTTCTTCGAGCCAGCCTTGCAGCAGCAGGGCTGCGGCCAGGGCATCGACCGGGCGATCACGGTAGCCGCTGTTTTGACCTTGCTGCAGGCGATGGCCTTTGGCTTCGTAAGTGGTCAGGCGCTCATCGTGGGTGTGCACGGGCAGGTTGAAGCGGCCATTGAGGCGCCGGGCAAATTTCTCGGCGCGCTCGCTCATCTCGCTTCTTGTGCCATCCATGTTCAGCGGCAGGCCCACCACGATGGCGTCGGGCTGCCATTCCTTGAGCAGGGCCTCGACTTTCTGCCAGTCGGGCACGCCATTCTGCGCTTTGAGAATACACAGCTCGCGGGCCTGGCCGGTGATCACCTGGCCGACCGCCACGCCGATCTGCTTGGTGCCGTAGTCGAAGCCCAGCAGCAGGCGCAGGGGTTTGGGGGGGGCAGTGGTCATGCAAAGATTCCGGGCTGTGCTGGCATCAGGCGTGCCCGGCTTGGGCGGTCAGCAGGGCGAGGGTGACGCCCAGCAGCGCGGCGGCAGCATCCAGGCGTTGGTCGAAGGGCGTTTCGAAGAGGATCGCCGGGTCGGCTGGGCAGGTCAGCCAGGCGTTGTCAGCCAGTTCGGCCTCCAGTTGGCCCGCGTCCCAGCCGGCATAGCCGAGGGCAATCAGGTAGCGCTCAGGTCCGCTGCCGTCGGCAATGGCAAAGAGCACGTCCTGGGACGTCGACAGGCCCAGTTCCCCCAGCGCCAAGGTCGCCTGAAACTGCGGGCCGGCCGGGTGCAGAACGAAGCCGCGGTCGGTCTGCACCGGGCCACCGGCAAAGATCGGCAGGCTGTGGCAGAGCATCGGCGCGGCATCGTCGGGGCGCAGTTGGTCGAGCACATCGGCCAATGTCAGGCCGTTGGGTTTATTGATCACCAGGCCCATCGCGCCCTGCTCGTTGTGCTCGATCAGGTAGGTGACCGTTTGCGCGAAATGCGGATCGGCCATGTGCGGCATGGCAATCAGGAAGTGATGCTTGAGGGAGGTGGGCGCTGAATTTTTCATGGTCGCTAGTTTGAAGCGGCGAGCCTCAGGCTACAAGCCATCTTCCGGCCAATGCCGCCGCTTAAAAAACGGTGCGCACGGCGCACCCTACGAAGGGCCAGTACCGTTGTCGCTAATTGCTCGACAGCCGGTCACCGCGCTCGAAGCGCCAGGTGCGGATGATTTCCAGGCGGTCGATGTCGGCCAGGTCGCCGGTGAACGGGGCGAAGGGCGCAGCCAGGCGCACGATGCGCAGGGCGGCCTGGTCCAGCAGCGGTTGGCCGGATGATTCCAGTACCTGCACTTCGAACAGGGTGCCATCGCGGTTGATCGACACCAGCAAGCGCAGGCTGCCGTAGATCTGCTGGCGGCGGGCGCCATCGGGGTAATTGAGGTTGCCGATGCGCTCGACTTTCTTGCGCCACTCATCTTTGTACCAGGCGCCCTTGTCGCGCATGGTCGACGCGGCGTTGAGGCGGTGGATCTTCGGGCGTTTGGCGTACTGCTGAATGTCCTGGGCCAGTTCGGCTTCCAGGCTGGCGATTTCCGACGACAACTGCGCAGCATCGAACACCGGTGCTTGGCGCGCGGGTGGTGCGGGCGGTGTTTCTTCGCGTTTGACGGGGGTTTTCTGCGCTTGTGGGCTGCGCGTCGCGACGGCGGCTTTTGGTGCTTCCTGGCGTGCAGCGGGAGGCTGCGGCGCGGCAGGCGGGGTTACGCGATTGACCTGGGTGTCCTGAAAGGGTGCCTGTTCGGTCGTTGTTGGCGCTGCCTTGTGCTCCAGGGTGCCGCTGCCTTGCTGATTGTCCTGGGCGAGAAAGTCGGCGTCTTTCGGCGCTTGCTCACTCTTGAAGGTCGACAGGGTGATTTCCAGGGTCTTGCTGACCTGGCTGGGGTCGGCCAGGGAGAAACCGACACCCAGGATCACCGCCGCGTGCAGGACGGCGGCAATAAACAGGGTGAAGCCCAAGCGATCGCCTGGGCGTACGCCGGCGGGCTGGGTGGTGGTGAGGTCGGCAGCTGCGTTCATCGCGTGGTGGGTCCGCTCAGGTTGCCGCGCAGTCTGCCGAGGGTAGGCTTAAAAGTCTATGAAGCACTGCGCGCTGCGAGCTTCTCGGCAATGCAATCCATCAGACGCTCGCCGATGCGCGTGTCATAGGCCGCATCGATCTCGCGGATGCAGGTCGGGCTGGTCACGTTGATTTCCGTCAGGTGCTCGCCAATCACGTCGAGACCGACGAACAGCAAGCCGCGCTCGCGCAGGCTTGGGCCGATGGCTTCGGCAATCTCGCGGTCGCGAGCGCTTAAGGGGCGTGCCTCGCCGCGTCCGCCGGCGGCCAAGTTGCCGCGCGTCTCGCCGGCCGCAGGAATGCGCGCCAGGCAATAAGGCACAGGCTCGCCATCGATCATCAGGATGCGCTTGTCGCCATCCTTGATGCCGGGCAAATAACCCTGGGCCATGATCTGCTGGCTGCCATGCTCAGTCAGCGCCTCGAGAATGACCGACAGGTTGGGGTCGCCCTCGCGGTGACGAAAGATCATCGAACCGCCCATGCCATCCAGGGGTTTGAGAATGATGTCACGGTGCTCGCGCGCAAACTCGCGCAGAATGTCGGCACGGCGGCTCACCACGGTGGGCGGCGTGAATTGTGGAAAGCGCGTGGCGAAGAATTTTTCATTGCAGTCGCGCAGGCTTTGCGGGCGATTGACCACCAGTACGCCGGCTTCTTCTGCCTGCTCAAGCAGGTAGGTCGAGTAGACGAACTCGTTGTCGAAGGGCGGGTCCTTGCGCATCAGGATCACGTCCAGGTCTTGCAGTGGCAGGTCTTGCTCCGCCTCCAGGTCGTACCAATGCTCGGGGTTGTAGTGGACAGTCAGTGGGCTCATGCGTGCGCGGGCCTGGCCCTTGCGCTGGTAGAGGTCCTTTTGCTCCATATAGAAGAGGGACCAGCCGCGTGCCTGGGCGGCCAGTAACATGGCCAGCGAGCTGTCTTTCTTGAAGGCGATCTGGGCAATGGGGTCCATGACAATGCCGAGGCGAACGCTCATGGGGTATTTCTCCGGTTGAAGGCGCCGTTTTTCAGGGGTGCCGGGCGATTGCAAAGCGTCAGGGTGGCGCCGCAGAGGCGGAGGGTCAAGGAAAAAACCGTGGCCCCGAGCGGCTTATAGCTTGCATGGGGAGAGTGTGCTAAAAAGGCCCGACGATCGGGTTGCAGCCCGTCGGTGGCGAGGCCTCAGGCGCACTGGATAACGAAAAAACAACGACTCACCGAGGCGATGGTAGGGCAAACATGGAACAGCATTCCGAGGGTTTGAGGGTGATGGTCATCGACGATTCGAAAACGATTCGTCGTACCGCCGAAACCCTGCTGAAAAAGGTGGGTTGTGATGTGATCACTGCAGTGGACGGCTTCGATGCCCTGGCAAAGATCGCGGACACTCACCCGAACATCATTTTTGTCGACATCATGATGCCGCGCCTGGACGGCTATCAGACCTGTGCGCTGATCAAGAACAACAGTGCTTTCAAATCCACCCCGGTGATCATGCTGTCCTCCAAGGATGGCCTGTTCGACAAGGCCAAGGGGCGTATCGTCGGCTCTGATCAATACCTGACCAAGCCTTTCAGCAAGGAAGAGCTGCTCGGGGCGATCAAAGCCCACGTCCCTGACTTTGTGCCGGTGGAACAGGCATCCTGAGGCAGGCGCCAGCCCGTCCTTTTACGTATTGGGAAACACCATGGCTCGAATTCTGATTGTTGATGACTCGCCGACTGAGATGTACAAGCTCACTGCCATGCTGGAAAAGCATGGGCATCAGGTGCTCAAGGCGGAAAACGGTGCCGACGGCGTCGCCCTGGCTCGCCAGGAAAAACCCGACGCGGTGCTGATGGATATCGTCATGCCGGGGCTCAATGGCTTCCAGGCAACCCGACAATTGACCAAAGATGCCGACACCAGTCACATCCCGGTGATTATCGTCACCACCAAGGACCAGGAAACCGATAAGGTTTGGGGTAAGCGTCAAGGCGCCAAAGATTACCTGACCAAACCGGTCGATGAAGAAACACTGCTCAAGACGCTTAAGGCAGTACTGGCCGGCTAATGTCGGTCTGGTCCGCAACACGATAAGAAGAAGGCCACGGTTGGCATGTCGGACACACAGACACCTTTCCAGATACTCCTCGAAATCGACCAGCGCTGTCGGGCACTGGCGGCTGGCTTGCCGTTGCAGCAAGCCGCGGCGCAGACCTGGAGCGGCATCGGGTTTCGTATGGGTGAGCGGTTGTTCGTGGCACCGATGGGTGAGGTCGGTGAAGTCTTGCACGAACCCCGCTACACCCTGTTGCCCGGCGTGAAAAGCTGGGTCAAGGGCGTGGCCAACGTTCGTGGTCGCCTGTTGCCGGTGATGGACCTGTGTGGGTTCTTTGGCAACGAGCTGTCGCCTCTGCGCAAGCAGCGGCGGGTGCTGGTGGTCGACCACAATGAGGTGTTTGCCGGGCTGACGGTCGATGAGGTCTTCGGCATGCAGCACTTTGTGGTCGACACCTTCTCCGAGCAGCTGCCGCCGCTCGAGGCTTCCATCGAACCGTTCATTCACGGTCTTTTTCAGCGTGAGCACGCGTGGCTGGTGTTCAGCCCGCATACCTTGGCGCAGCACCCAGCATTTCTCGATGTAGCGTATTAAACGATTTTCGGTTGGGTCGGCTTGCCGACCTTTTGGCGTGACATGGGTACCGTAGTGCGGTCGGTCCAGGCGGGGGCCAGATAATGAATAAACTAAAAGCAGGCAATATATTTGCGGGTACGCGCAGCAGTTCGTTGATTGCAGGGCTGTTTATCGTCCTCATCGTTTCCATCGTGCTGTTGTTCGCCAACTTCGCCTATATCAACACGCAGTCCAACTACGATACGGAATACATCAGCCACGCAGGTGAACTGCGCGTGCTGTCTCAGCGTATCGCCAAGAACTCCACCGAAGCAGCGGCGGGTACGCCTGAGGCGTTTGCGCTGTTGCGTGACGCGCGCAACGACTTTCAGACCCGCTGGGGCTACCTGACTGACGGTAACCCGGCGAGCGATTTGCCGCCTGCGCCGGCCTCGGTGCAACCGCAAATGGCCACCGTGCAGCAAGACTGGGACAGCCTGCGGCAGAACACCGACGCCATTCTGGCGAGCGAGCAGACCGTACTGTCGCTGCACCAGGTTGCCGCGACCCTGGCCGAAACCATTCCGCAACTGCAGGTCGAGTACGAAGAAGTCGTCGACATCCTGCTGGAGAGCGGTGCGCCTGCCGCCCAGGTAGCGGTCGCTCAGCGTCAGTCGTTGCTGGCTGAACGTATTCTGGGTTCGGTGAACAAGGTGCTGGCCGGTGACGAGGACTCGGTGCAGGCCGCTGACATGTTTGGCCGTGATGCCAGCCTGTTCGGTCGTGTACTGGCGGCGATGATCGAAGGCAACGCTGCCATGGAGATCACCAAGGTCACCGACGAGGAAGCGCTCGAGCGTTTGGCGGAAATTTCCGAGCTGTTCGAATTCGTCTCCGGTTCGGTGGACGAGATTCTCGAGACGTCACCGGAGCTGTTTCAGGTTCGTGAGTCGGCGAACGGGATCTTTACCGTCTCGCAGACCCTGCTGGACAAAGCCTCCGACCTGGCTGCCGGTCTCGAAGGCCTGGCCGAAGGTCGCGCTGTCAACACCCTGGCCGGTTACTTGCTGGGCGTGTTGGCCTTGGCATCGATCATCCTCATCGGCATCGTGATGGTGCGTGAAAGCAACCGTCGCCTGGCCGAGAACTTGGAGAAGAACGAGCGTAACCAGACCGCAATTCTGCGACTGCTCGACGAAATCGCCGATCTCGCCGACGGTGACTTGACGGTGGCGGCCACCGTAACCGAAGACTTCACCGGCGCCATCGCCGACTCGATCAACTACTCCATCGACCAACTGCGTGAGCTGGTGGCGACGATCAATATGACCGCTGTGCAGGTGGCTGGTGCCGCCCAGGAAACCCAGGCTACGGCCATGCACTTGGCCGAAGCGTCCGAGCACCAGGCCCAGGAAATTGCCGGTGCGTCTGCGGCGATCAACGAAATGGCCGTGTCGATTGACCAGGTATCGGCAAACGCCTCGGAGTCCTCCGCGGTAGCAGAGCGTTCCGTAGCCATCGCCAACAAGGGCAACGAAGTCGTACACAACACCATCACCGGTATGGATAACATCCGTGAGCAGATCCAGGACACCTCGAAGCGGATCAAACGCCTCGGTGAATCGTCCCAGGAGATCGGTGACATCGTTAGCCTGATTAACGACATTGCTGACCAGACCAACATCCTCGCACTGAACGCCGCGATCCAGGCCTCCATGGCCGGTGATGCAGGTCGAGGCTTCGCCGTGGTAGCGGACGAAGTACAACGCCTTGCAGAACGTTCGTCTGCTGCAACCAAGCAGATCGAAGCGCTGGTTAAGACGATTCAGACCGACACCAACGAAGCCGTTATCTCGATGGAGCAAACGACTTCCGAAGTGGTGCGCGGTGCGCGCCTGGCGCAAGACGCCGGGGTGGCACTGGAAGAGATCGAGAAGGTATCGAAAACCCTCGCGGCCCTTATCCAGAACATCTCCAACGCTGCGCGTCAGCAGGCGTCGTCGGCAGGCCATATCTCCAACACCATGAACGTGATCCAGGAGATCACCTCGCAGACCTCGTCGGGCACCACCGCAACCGCCAAGAGCATCGGTAACCTGGCCAAGATGGCCAGCGAGATGCGCAAGTCGGTATCGGGCTTCAACCTGCCGGACGGCGAACAGGCCTGATCAGCGCTCGTGCTGCTGCCTGATCGGGCTGCAGCACGGGAGCCTGGGCCATGAGCGAGGGGCACGACATGCAGTCAGGCGTCTGGGCCTTGCAACCGCTGGCGGATATGTCCGCTGGTGAGTTTCGTGCCTGGCAAGCACTGCTTGAGGAACGCACCGGTCTGGTGATTACCGAGCAGCGGCGGACTTTTCTACAGACCAGCTTGAGTGCGCGCATGCGTGAGCTGGGCGTGCCTGATTACGCCAGTTACTACCAGCAAGTGCTCGACGGGCCACGCGGTGCCGTGGAGTGGTCGACCCTGCTGGATCGTCTGACGGTGCAGGAAACCCAGTTTTTTCGTCACCCAGCCTCATTCGAGGTGCTCGACAGTTTTTTGCAGGAGCGGCAGGCGCAGGGTATCGAGCGTCCGCTGGCGTTGTGGAGTGTGGGTTGCTCAAGTGGCGAGGAACCCTACTCGCTGGCCATCAGTGCCGCACAGGTGTTTGGCCTGAATGCAGCATTTGGCGTGACCGGGACGGATATCAGCCTGAACGCACTGAGCAAGGCGCGTGACGGCGTGTACGCAGCACGCAAGCTGGAGCGGATGGAGGAGGGGCTACGGCAGACCTACTTCACCGAAGCCGGCGATGGGCGTTTCAAAGTGGATTCGAGTCTGGCGGCGCACCTGTGCTGCGCCCGGCTCAATGTGCTGGAGTTGGCCAAAGCGCCGATGACCGGCATGGATGTGATTTTCTGTCAGAACTTGCTGATTTATTTTCGCCGCTGGCGACGCCGCGAGATCCTCAACCGCCTGGCTGAATGCCTGGCGCCGGGTGGTCTGTTGGTCGTGGGCGTGGGGGAAGTGGTCGGTTGGCAACACCCGGAGCTGGTACCGGTGGCCGACGAGCGAGTGCTGGCGTTTACCCGCAAGGGCTAAGGCGCAAGAGCCAAGTTTATGAGTGGAGTGGCTATGGGTGATCGGCACGACTATGTCGCCCTGGAGTGGGTCAAGGGCGAAATTGCGGAAACCCTGAAGCAGGCGCGACAGGCTCTGGAGGCGTTCGTCGAGAATCCTCAGGACTCAACGCGCATGCGCTTCTGCCTGACCTATGTGCATCAGGTGCAGGGCACCTTGCAGATGGTCGAATTCTACGGTGCAGCCTTGCTCGCCGAGGAAATGGAGCAACTGGCGCAGGCGCTGATGGAAGGCCGTGTTGCCAACCAGGGCGAGGCGCTGGAAGTGCTGATGCAGGCCATTCTGCAACTGCCGGTGTACCTGGACCGTATTCAGACCGCCCGCCGCGATTTGCCGATGGTGGTGCTGCCGCTGCTCAACGACCTGCGCGCAGCGCGGGGTGAAAAGCTACTGTCGGAAACCAGCCTGTTCGCCCCCGATATGTCGGACCGCCCCAGCCAGCTGACGGCCGAGTCGGTGGCTCAGCTGAGCACTGCGGAACTGCCTGGGCTGCTGCGTAAATTGCGTCAAATGCTGCAAGTGGCGCTGGTTGGCGTTGTGCGTGGGCAAGACCTGCCGGTCAACCTGGGTTATATGGCCCGGGTGTTCGCGCGCCTGGAAAACCTGTGCAAAGACGCGCCGCTGGGCCCGCTTTGGCAAATCGCCTCGGGCTTGGTCGAAGGCCTTGCCTCGGGCGCGGTGAACAATGGCACCTCGGTACGCACGCTGCTGCGCCAGGTCGACAAGGAACTCAAGCGCCTGGTTGAGCAGGGCGCGGAAGGCTTCAACCAGCCTGCGTCGGATGAACTGGCGAAGAACCTGCTCTTTTACGTGGCCAAGGCCCCGGCACAGACGCCGCGCATCAATGCGCTGAAAGAACAGTACCGCCTGGATGAGGCGCTGCCTGACAGCGATGTGGTGGACGAGGAGCGTGCGCGCCTGGCCGGTCCTGACCGTGACGCCATGCGCTCGGTGGTCGGTGCGCTGTGCGAGGAGCTGGTGCGGGTCAAAGACAGCCTTGACCTGTTCGTGCGCAGTGATCGGCAGCAGGTCGCCGACCTGGACAGCCTGCTCGCGCCGCTAAAACAGATTGCCGATACCCTGGCGGTGCTGGGCTTCGGTCAGCCGCGCAAGGTCATTGTGGACCAGTATGACGTGGTCCACGGCCTGGCGACTGGCCGTCAGGCCCCCAGCGATGCAGTGCTGATGGATGTGGCCGGTGCGCTGCTCTACGTTGAAGCGACCCTGGCCGGTATGGTCGGGCCAGCCGAGGACGGCGGGCGCGAAGAAAGCCACCTGCCCACCACAGACGTGGCGCAGATCCACCAGTTAGTGATCAAAGAAGCGCGCACTGGCCTTGAACAGGCCAAGGACGCGATCATCGAGTTCATCGCGTCACAGTGGAACCACGAGCACCTGGCGCGGGTGCCTGACCTGCTGACGCAAGTCCGCGGTGGCTTGGCAATGATCCCGCTGCCGCGTGCGGCGCAATTGCTCAATGCCTGTAACCGCTATATCCAGGAGCAACTGTTGGCCCGCAAGGCTGTGCCTAACTGGCAGAGCCTCGACACCCTGGCGGACGCCATCACCAGCGTCGAGTACTACCTGGAGCGGCTGGCTGAAGACCACGCCAGCCAAGGCGACTTGATTCTCGATGTCGCCGAGGAGAGCCTGGAGAGCCTGGGCTACCCGCTGACCGAGAAGCCGTCGATTCTTGATCAGGTTGAGCCAAGCGAGCCGGTACCGGCGCCGCTGGACGATCCGCTGAATGACATCGAAGTGCTGGACGCAGCGTCTGATTTGCCGCTGATTGACGCCTTCGAGGCGAGCGCCGAGCCCGAGCAGGCGAGCCCTGATGACGAGTTGACGCTGGCTTTCGACGAGCTGCCCGGCAGCCCGGTGGAAGACGCACCGCTGGAATGGGACCTGTCGACACTCGATGAGCCGCTGCTGCCTGCCGAGGCTTCGGCTGAACTGCCGCTCTTTGAGCTGGATGAGCTGCTCGACGATTTGCCCAGCGTCCCCGTGATGGCCTTCGACGAGCTGCAACTGGACGCCATCGGCCCCGACGCACTCAACCCGCCCATGCAGTGGAGCGATGCCGAGCTGGATGCGCTTGAGCTGCCCGAGGTCGAGTTGCCGACGGCGCCCGAGCCCGTGGTTGAGCACGTGGAGGGTGAGGCGCCGGAAAAAGCGCTGTCGATGGCCGACGTGATGGCAGCACCGTCCCAGGCGATCAACCCGCCTGCCCACGACGTGCCGCCCAGCCTGTTGCCGCCACCGGCCGATGAAGAACCGGTCGATGATGAGCTGCTGGAGGTGTTTATCGAAGAGGCGGGCGAGGTGCTGGAAACCATCGCCGAGTACCTGCCGCGCTGGATCGCCGATGCCAACGACAAAGACGCCCTGATCGAAGTCCGCCGGGCCTTCCACACCCTCAAGGGCAGTGGGCGCATGGTCCGTGCGCTGGTCATTGGCGAGCTGAGCTGGTCGATTGAAAACCTGCTCAATCGCGTCCTCGACCGCAGCATTGCGCCCGACGATGACGTGCACGGTGTCATCACCGACGTGGTCAGCCTGCTGCCAGCCCTGGTCGACGAGTTCGCTGCCAAGGCCCAGCGTCAGCGCGATGATGTCGACCAGTTGGCCAGCATGGCCCATGCACTGGCGCGAGGTCAGCGACTCCCAAAACCTGAAGCCCCGGACGCGGCGGTCGCCGAGCCCGCGGGCATCAGCGAGGAGGCGGTGACCTTGGAGGAGGCGCTGGACCCGCAGTTGCTGGAAATTTTCCGCAACGAGGCCGAAACCCACCTCGACACCCTCAACGCGTTCCTGGCCGATTGTGCCCGTGAAGTGCCGCAGCCGGTGACCGACGACCTGCAGCGCGCCCTGCATACGCTCAAAGGCAGCGCCTATATGGCCGGTATTCTGCCCATTGCCGAGATTGCCGCGCCGCTGGAAAAAATGGTCAAGGAATTCAAGACCAACCTGATCCCCATGGACTTTGCCGAGGCGGAGTTGCTCTCCAGCGCAGAGCAACTGTTTCGCGCCGGCCTGGCCCAGTTGGACGACGCGCCTCTGGCGCCGTTGCCGGGTGCACCCGAATTTCTCGAGCGCGCCCAGGCGCTGCACCAGGAGCGCCTGGACACCGCCGAGCACGGTCGCCGAGACGGCCAGGGTGATGGTCGCGATCCGCAGTTGATCGGGATCTTCCTGGCTGAAGGGATGGACATCCTGCTGGATGCCGAAGACTTGCTGCGCAAGTGGCGTGAGCACCCGTCCGAGCGCCAGGAGCTCAGTGCCCTACTCGACGAATTGACGACCCTCGGACGCGGCGCAGAAATGGCCGAGCTGCCGCAAATCGATGAGCTCTGTGAGGCCCTGCTGGACCTCTATGGCGCCGTCGAAGAGGGCAGCTTGGCGGTCAGCGAACGCTTCTTCAGTGAGGCCGAAGCGGCGCACGAAGCGCTGATCGGCATGATGGACCAGGTGGCTGCCGGCCTGCAGGTCAGCGCAGAGCCCGAGCGCGTGCGCGCCCTACGCGAGTTGCTGGATGAAGCACTCGACCCCAGTACCTTGGCGCTGCTGACGCCTGGCGCTGAGGGCATGCAGGTCGTCGAGCTGGATGACGCCACCGCCGCACTCGACGCCCAGCTGGAGCTGGCGGATGACGTCCTGCCGGCGTTGCCGGTGGTCAGCGATAGTCTGGACGAGGAAATGGTAGAGATCTTCCTCGAAGAGGCGGTCGACATCCTCGACAGTGCAGGCAAAGCGCTCGAACGCTGGCTGGCTGAGCCGGAAAATCGTGCGGCGCTGTCGTCCCTGCAGCGAGATTTGCACACGCTCAAAGGCGGCGCGCGCATGGCTGAGATTCGCTCGATTGGCGATCTGGGGCATGAGCTGGAGTCGCTGTACGAAGGCCTGATGGATCGACGCTACAGCTATTCACCGGCGCTGGCAGCCCTGCTGCTAAGCAGCCATGACCGCTTGGCGACGCTGCTTGAACAGCTTCAGGCACGCCAGGTATTGCAGCAGCCTGAAGAGTTGATCGAGGCCATTCGCCGGTTTCGTCAGGGCGACAGTGCGCCGCTGGTAATTGACGCTGAGCCGCTCCAGCCTGAAGCCGAAGCCGAAGCCGAAGCCGAAGCCGAAGCCGAAGCCGAAGCCGAAGCCGAAGCCAGTGACCTGGCGGACGTCGTCGAGCCAGAGCCCGAGCCCGAGGTTCAGCCTGTTGCTGAAGTCGAGCCGCAGCCGTTTCACGCTGAGCCTGAACCTGAGCGCGACGCCGAGTTGGTGGAAATCTTCCTCGAGGAAGGCTTCGATATCGTCGACAGCTCCGCCGCTGCGCTGCAGCGCTGGATGGATGATGTCGATAACAGCCTGGAACTTGAGGCCCTGCAGCGTGACCTGCACACCCTCAAGGGTGGCGCGCGCATGGCTGAGATTCGCGAAATTGGCGACTTGGCCCATGAGCTGGAGTTTCTCTACGAAGGCCTGGCCGACGGCCGGTTGCGGGCCAGCGCTCCGCTGTTCGAACTGTTGCATGCCTGCCATGACAGCCTCGCACGTATGCTTGATGCCGTGCGCCGCAAGCAACCTGTTCCCGATGGTCAGGCGCTGATCGAGGCCATTCGTCGACTGCGCGCCAACCCCGATGAACAGTTGAGCGTACCGACCGCCGTGCAATTACGTGCCGCCACCCCGGCGCCGGCGCTGGACGACGATGAGTCGGATATTCTCGACATCTTCCTTGAAGAGGCCGATGACCTGCTCGAAGCCATGGAGGCGGCCATTGGGCGTCTCGAGGCCAAGCGCGATGACAGCCGTGCCATCGACGACATCCTGCGGGTGCTGCACACCCTCAAGGGCGGTGCTCGGTTGGCCGGGCAGAAACGCCTGGGGGACCTGTCCCACGACCTGGAAAGCCACCTGACCGATGCGCAGCAGCAGGGCGCGCCTTGGCCGGAGAGTCTGTTTCTCGACGTGCAGTCCGGTTACGAAGGGCTGCAGCGTGAGCTGGACCAACTGCGTCAGCGCCTGCTGGCCAGTCAGGCCGCTGACGTGCAGGCAGCGGATGAAGACGCCAACGCGGCCCCGCTACCTTCTCCGGCAGCGCCGGCGCGTACGGACATCAGCCTGGTCGCCGCCAGTGAAGTGGCGCCGCACACTGCCGCCCCTCGGGTGTTGCCATTTGTACGCCGTGCCGAACAGGCTGCTCTGGAGGCCGCATCACGCCGCGCCCCGCAGGAGCTGGTGAAGGTGCCTGCCGAGTTGCTCGAAGGGCTGGTCAACCTGGCCGGTGAAACCTCGATCTTCCGCGGTCGGGTCGAGCAGCAGGTCAGCGACTTCGGTTTCACCCTGAGTGAAATGGAAGCGACCATTGACCGGGTGCGCGACCAGCTGCGCCGGTTGGATATCGAAACCCAGGCGCAGATTCTCAGTCGTTACCAGTCCGAAGCCGAGCGTGCGGGTTACGAAGATTTCGACCCGTTGGAAATGGACCGTCATTCGCAGCTGCAGCAGCTTTCGCGGGCGCTGTTCGAGTCGGCGTCTGACTTGCTCGATCTCAAGGAAACCCTGGCCACCCGTAACCGCGACGCAGAGACCCTGTTGTTGCAACAGGCGCGGGTCAACACCGAGTTGCAAGAAGGCCTGATGCGCACGCGCATGGTGCCGTTCGATCGTCTGGTGCCGCGCCTGCGCCGGATCGTGCGGCAGGTGGCGGGCGAGCTGGGTAAACAGGTCGAGTTTCTGGTGGGCAACGCCGAAGGTGAAATGGACCGTACGGTGCTCGAGCGCATCGTCGCGCCACTCGAACACATGCTGCGCAACGCCGTGGACCACGGCATCGAACCGGCCCAGGTGCGGCGCGACAGCGGTAAGCCGGAGCAGGGCACCATTCGCTTGAGTCTGGGCCGTGAGGGCGGTGATATCGTCCTCACCCTGGCCGATGACGGTGGCGGCATCAAGCTTGAAGCCGTGCGCCGTAAGGCCATCGAGCGCGGCCTGATGGACGCTGATGCGACGCTGAGCGACTACGAGGTGCTGCAGTTCATCCTCGAGGCTGGGTTCTCCACGGCCGAGAAGGTCACGCAGATTTCCGGGCGCGGCGTCGGCATGGATGTGGTGCATTCGGAGGTCAAGCAGCTGGGTGGTTCGATGAGCATCGAGTCGACCCCGGGCGAAGGCACGACCTTCCTTATCCGCCTGCCGTTCACCGTGTCGGTCAACCGCGCGCTGATGGTGCTGTCTGGTGAAGACCTGTATGCGATCCCGCTCAATACCATTGAAGGCATCGTGCGCGTCTCGCCGTACGAGCTGGAAGCCTACTACGGCCCGGATGCGCCTCGCTTCGAGTACGCCGGTCAGGCTTATGAGCTGCGTTACCTGGGCGATCTGCTCAACAACGGCCAGCACCCGAAACTGGTCGGCCAGAGCCTGCCGCTGCCGGTGATTCTGGTGCGCTCCAGCGAGCACGCCGTGGCAGTGCAGGTCGACAGTCTGGCGGGTTCGCGGGAGATCGTGGTGAAAAGCCTCGGCCCGCAGTTCGCCGGTGTGCACGGTATTTCCGGCGCGACCATCCTCGGTGACGGCCGGGTCGTGGTGATTCTCGACCTGCTGGCAACCATCCGGGTGCTTCACGCCCACCTGCAGAACCAGTTGCAGCCGCGTCTTGCCGGGCCGTCCAGTGCCTTGCCTGAGCTCGAAGCCGAGCGGCCGACCTTGGTCATGGTGGTCGACGATTCGATCACCGTGCGCAAGGTCACCAGCCGTCTGCTGGAGCGCAACGGCATGAACGTGCTGACCGCCAAGGACGGGGTCGACGCCATCGCCCAACTGCAGGAGCACAAGCCGGACATCATGCTGCTGGACATCGAAATGCCACGTATGGACGGCTTTGAGGTCGCCACTTTGGTGCGTCACGACGAGGGTCTGAAAGACCTGCCGATCATCATGATCACCTCGCGTACCGGCGAAAAACACCGCGAGCGGGCGATGAGCATTGGTGTCAACGAGTACCTGGGCAAGCCCTACCAAGAGTCGCTGTTGCTGGAAACCATTGCCCAACTGGTGCCGGGTCGCACGGTAGGTGAGCCATGAGCGAGAAAATGATGGCGCGCATTGCAGTGATCGCCGACACCTCGCTGCAGCGCCATGTGCTGCAGCAGGCCCTGACCGGCAGCGGTTATCAGGTGGTCCTCAACGCGGACCCGGCGCGTCTTGATGAAGAGCAACTGGCAGCCTGCGAGGCTGATCTGTGGTTGGTTGATCTGGCCCAATCTGACGACTCGCCGCTGGTCGATAACCTGATGGAGCGAGCCTCGGCGCCCGTGCTGTTTGGCGAAGGCCATGCCCCTGAGCGGCATTCAGAACACTACCCGCGGTGGGAGCGGCGGCTGTTCGGTAAGCTGAAGAAGCTGATCGGCGACCCCTCCCAGGCGGTCGGCCCCAGCTTGCAGAACCTGTTGGACGAGGCGCAGCGGCCGAGTCGTCTGGAGTTGCCGCAGGCGCTGGCAGACACCCCGCTGGTGGCAGGCGAGCCGGCGCGTCAGGTGTGGCTGTTGGCTGCTTCGCTAGGCGGTCCTGCGGCGGTCAAGACGTTCCTTGATGCGCTTCCTGGTGGTCTGCCGGTGGCGTTTCTTTATGCCCAGCATATCGACCCTGCGTTCGAGTCTGTGCTGCCCCAGGCGGTCGGCCGCCACAGCCAGTGGCATGTCAATCCAGCCCGCGATGGCGATAGTCTGCGCTGTGGCGAAGTGGTGGTCGTCCCTATTAGCCAGGAACTGAATTTCAACGACGCACGCAGCATGCAGATCTGCCCGCGCGCGTGGCCAGAACCCTACAGCCCTTCGATTGACCAGATGATGCTCAACCTGGCTCAGGCCTATGGCGCGCAATGTGGCGTCATCGCATTCAGCGGCATGGGCAGTGACGGCAGCGCCGCGGCGGCTTACGTACGCCGCCAGGGTGCCGCCATCTGGACCCAGCGCGCTGATACCTGTGCAGCGCCCAGCATGCCGGAAACCCTGCGCGAGTCAGGCTACAGCAGCTTTAGCGCCGGGCCTCGCGAGCTGGCCGAAGCCTTGGTCAATCACTTGGCCGAGCAGTGCCACCCCTAGGGTCTATTGACGTTTCGTTCGCGGCCGCGCCGGAGCCAGTTTTAGCGCGAGGCAAGGCACGAGATGCGAGGTTTAGTGAGCTAAATGAGCCATCGAGAAACGCAGCATCGCGCTAAAGCTGGCCCGGCCCTGCGGGTTGCGCGCAAAATCTCGCCATGCGGTGTTGGAGGGCCTGGCAAGGGAACAACCATTACCGGCGTCCTCCGCCTTGCCTGGCGAGATATTTCGCGGCAACGCGGCGTGCGACGAAACGTCAACAGACCCTAGGATATGTCGATGAGCCAAGCCCCTGTTGTGATTCCCACGTCCTCCGGCCTTACCGGGTTGCTGGTGCCCCTGGCGGACCGTCAACTGCTGTTGCCCAACGTCGCGGTGGCCGAGCTGATCGCCTTTCGCGCGCCGCAGGTCAGCAGCGATGTGCCGGACTGGTTTCTCGGGCAGATTGCCTGGCGCGATTTGCGCCTGCCGCTGCTGTCGTTTGAAGCGGCGTCCTCTGGGCAGGCTCAGGTAGGCACAGGGGCGCGGGTTGCCGTGCTCAATGCCCTGGGCGGGCGGCCGAAGGTCAAATTCATCGCGTTGCTGGTGCAAGGTATCCCACGGTCGGTAAAACTCACCAGTGACCTGCCCGCGGCCGATGTCGAGCTGGCGCCGTTGGAGTTGGGTGCTGCGCGCATCGGCGATGATGTGGCGCGTATCCCCGATCTGGTCGGGCTTGAGCAGCTGCTCGCTGATGCCGGGTTGATCTGATCGATTGCTGATCGCCGCCAGCTCGTAAGGCCCGTCCATGCCCATGAAAAGGCTTTGTCCCAGTGGGTTGTTGTAGCCCTGATTAGGTTTGTTGGGCGAAGGTGATGCTCGCGTGAAGGTGTCGCGAATACCGCGAGTAAATTCGCTCCTACAGCGCTGAACCATCCCTCGGAACATAACCATGAAAAAGCCCCCGCAGATGCGATCTGCAGGGGCTTTTTTACACGTCATGCGGCTTAGCGCGGCTGCGTGCTGCCTTCCACTTGGCCTGCTTTTTCGGCTGCCAGGTTGTTTTCGGCAGTCGGCTCGGTCCAGTAGTCAGCATTCTTGATGCCGAGTTTCTCGGGGTGGAACACCGGGTCCTGCCCTGCGTCCTGCTGTGCCTCATAGTCTTTCAGGCACTTGTAGGCAATCTTGTGCATAAGCAGGATGGCGATGATGTTCAGCCAGGCCATCAGGCCTACACCCAGGTCACCTAGGTCCCAGGCAACGGTGGCGCTGCGCACGGTGCCGTAGACGGTGGCGGCGATGATGCCGAACTTCAGCAGCAGGGTGAGGATCGGACGATTCACCTTGCGGTTGATGTAGGCGATGTTGGTTTCGGCGATGTAGTAGTACGCCAGGATGGTGGTGAAGGCGAAGAAGAACAGGGCGATGGCAACAAAGATGTTACCGAAGCCTGGCATCACGTTTTCCATGGCGGTCTGTACGTAGCCCGGGCCTGCAGCAACGCCGGCGATACCGGTGAACAGCGCGGTGCCGTCCGGCGCCTGGACGTTGTACTGGCCGGTGATCAGCAGCATGAACGCGGTGGCCGAGCAGACGAACAAGGTGTCGATGTACACCGAGAAGCCCTGCACCAGGCCTTGCTTAGCCGGGTGGCTGACAGCAGCGGCCGAGGAGGCGTGTGGGCCGGTGCCCTGGCCTGCTTCGTTGGAGTACACGCCGCGCTTGACGCCCCACTGGATGGCCATGCCGACAATGGCGCCGAAACCGGCTTCCAGGCCGAACGCGCTCTTGAAGATCAGCGCAATTACGCCCGGCAGTTTGTCGATGTGCAGCAGGATGATCACCAGGGCAACCAGGATGTAGCCCAGCGCCATAAACGGCACCACCACCTGGGTGAAGTGGGCGATACGCTTGACGCCGCCGAAGATGATCATGCCGATCAGGATGGCCAGCAGGGCAGCTGTGACGGTCGGCTCAATGCCGAACGCGGTCTGTGCGCTGGAGGCGATCGAGTTGGCCTGTACACCCGGCAGCAGCAGGCCGCAGGCGAATACGGTAACCACTGCGAACAGCCAGGCGTACCACTTCATGCCCAGGCCTTTCTCGATGTAGAACGCCGGGCCGCCGCGGTATTGGCCGTCGATCTTCTCTTTATAGACCTGGCCCAGGGTGGATTCGACGAATGCCGAGCTGGCGCCGAGGAAGGCCACCATCCACATCCAGAACACCGCGCCAGGGCCGCCGAAGGTGATGGCGGTGGCTACACCGGCGATGTTGCCGGTGCCCACACGACCGGCGAGGGTCATGGTCAGGGCCTGGAACGAGGTGATGCCGTGCTCATCGGTGCGGCCGCTGAACATCAGGCGAATCATTTCCTTGAAGTGGCGAACCTGCAAGAAGCGCCCACGCAAAGAAAAATACAGACCGACACCGAGACAGAGATAAATCAGTGCCGGGCTCCAGACCAGCCCGTTAAGGGTCGAAACCAGTTCGTTCATGCCATGCTCCTGGGCGTGCGGCCGCTTTGTGGGCGGGGCCGAAACCCGTTGAATTGTTATTGGAATAGGGCGGCGCGTCTGGGAGGCGCCGACCTGGGCCGGGCACGGGGCGCTGGTAAAGCAGGTCGCGCACGCGGCGCGCAGAGCATGCCAAAGACTGCGTCGCTTGCAATCTCTTGAGGTCACATTTTGTTACGTCAAGGCGACATTTCTACGCCTGGAGGTCGCCCCAGAGCTGTTGGGCCACGCTCAGGGCCACGACAGGAGCGGTTTCAGTGCGCAGCACGCGCGGCCCGAGGCGGGCGGCATGAAAGTCAGCGGCCTGGGCCTGGGCCACTTCTGCATCGTTCAAACCCCCTTCCGGGCCGATCAGAAAGGCCAGGGTGCCGGGTCGGGCATGGCTTTGCAGGGCTTCGGCTACCGGGTGCAGCACCAGCTTGAGGTCGGCCTCGACCTGGGTGAGCCAGGCGCTTAACTCAAGCGGTGGATGAATAACCGGTAGCACCGAGCGCCCGCACTGCTCGCAGGCGCTGATCGCCACCTGGCGCCAGTGCGCCATGCGTTTGTCGGCACGCTCATCTTTCAGGCGTACCTCACAACGCTCGGAGACGATCGGGGTGATCTGCGTGGCGCCCAGTTCTGTAGCTTTCTGGATCGCCCAGTCCATGCGCTCGCCGCGCGACAGACCCTGACCCAGGTGAATGGCCAGCGGCGATTCGGGCAGCCCTGGCAGGCATTCGCGCAGCTCGACTTGCACGCTCTTCTTGCCAACTTCGATCAGCTCGCCCCGGTACTCCAGGCCGCTGCCATCGAACAGCTGTACCGCATCGCCCGCGGCATGGCGGAGAACCCTACCGATATAGTGAGCTTGGGCTTCCGGCAGCGCATGCTGGCCGAGGGACAGAGGGGCATCGATAAAAAAGCGTGAGAGGCGCATAGGAGGCTGACCTGGAGCAAAGGCGCAAATTCTAGCCGTAGGGTGCGCCGTGCGCACCGATATCTACTGGGTGGATGGCGCCCTTTTCATCCACCGGATGACTGCACTGGTGGATTGCTAAGGCATTATCCACCCTACTTTTATACCTAGCCCGGGTCGCGAAAGCCCGGATATTGGGTATTACTCTGGGCCACGCTGACCGAGGTGCGGGTGGCGATGTCGATGCCTTCGCTGGCCACCTCGGCGAGGAAGTCGATCTGCTCCGGGGTGATCACATAAGGCGGCAGGAAGTACACCACGCTGCCCAGCGGGCGCAGCAATGCGCCGCGTTCCAGGGCGTGCTGGTAGACCTTGAGGCCACGACGCTCCTGCCAGGGGTAGGCGGTTTTGCTGGCTTTGTCCTGAACCATTTCGATGGCCAGGGCCATGCCGGTCTGGCGCACTTCGGCGACATGTGGGTGGTCGACCAGGTGCGCCGTGGCGCTGGCCATGCGTGCTGCCAGGGCCTTATTGGCCTCAATCACGTTGTCTTGCTCGAAGATATCCAGGGTCGCCAGAGCCGCCGCACAAGCCAGCGGGTTGCCGGTGTAACTGTGTGAGTGGAGAAAGGCGCGCAGGCTGTCGTACTCGTCATAGAACGCCTGGTAGACCTGCTCGGTGGTCAGGCAGGCGGCCAGCGGCAGGTAACCGCCGGTCAGGGCCTTGGACAGGCAGAGAAAGTCCGGGGTGATACCGGCTTGTTCACAGGCAAACATCGTCCCGGTGCGGCCAAAGCCCACGGCGATCTCATCGAGAATCAGGTGCACGCCGTAGCGGTCGCAGGCTTCACGCAGCAGCGTCAGGTAGATCGGATGGTACATGCGCATGCCGCCCGCGCCCTGGATCAGCGGCTCGACGATCACCGCGGCGACCTCATGGGCATGCTCGGCCAGGGTTTGCTCCATGTGGGCGAACATCAGGCGCGAATGCTCTTCCCAGCTCACCCCGTCGGGGCGGTAGTAGCAGTCCGGGCTTGGCACCTTGAGGGTGTCGAGCAGCAGCGCTTTGTAGGTGTCGGTGAACAGCGCGACATCGCCGACCGACATCGCCGCCACGGTTTCGCCGTGGTAGCTGTTGGAGAGCGTGACAAAGCGCTTCTTCGCCGGTTGGCCGACGTTGAGCCAGTAATGAAAGCTCATCTTCAGCGCGACTTCGATGCACGACGAGCCATTATCGGCGTAGAACACCCGGTCCAGGCCTGCTGGCGTCAGCTTGACCAGGCGCTCTGAAAGCTCGATCACCGGCTGATGGCTGAAGCCGGCGAGGATCACGTGCTCAAGCTGATCGACCTGGTCCTTGATGCGCTGGTTGATGCGTGGGTTGGCGTGGCCGAATACGTTGACCCACCAGGAGCTGACCGCATCGAGGTAACGCTTACCGTCGAAGTCTTCCAGCCAGACGCCTTCGCCGCGCTTGATCGGCACCAGCGGCAGGCGCTCGTGGTCTTTCATCTGGGTGCAGGGGTGCCAGAGCACTTTCAGGTCACGCTGCATCCACTGGTTATTCAGGCTCATCGTGGGGTGTTCCTGTGTCATCTGCGGCCATGCTGGCCCGGAAAGGCGCATGGCTGTAGGGTAGCGCCCGCGCATTGCATACGCCGGGGGGCAGGCGCGCGGCCTACGCCAGTACGTGCGCGCAAGCCTACCAGATGGGCGCGGGGGCGTAAGGATGGGGTGTCGTTACGTATCGCAAAGAATTCGCATTTGTTTGTTGCGCTCAGGCCGTGATTGCCCTGCTAGGCTGTGTGACCGGTGGGTCAAAACCAGCCGTATACAGCCGAGCGCTGCGCAATTGATCGTATTGAGCGATAGTTTAAAGCGGAAAATTTCACTTTTAATCGATAGGTTTGCGGCTAGTCTGGCGTTTTCGCGCAGGGCTTCTGGGGTTTTTGATGCAGTGGCGTAATTCTTCCTCACGCTATGGTCTGGTCAGCAGCGTGCTGCATTGGCTGGTTGCCGTGGCGGTGTTTGGGTTGTTCGGCCTGGGTTACTGGATGGTGGGGCTGGACTATTACAGCGGCTGGTACCGCACAGCGCCGGACCTGCACAAGAGCATCGGCTTGGTGCTATTCGCGGTGATGCTGGCGCGCGTTGCATGGCGCTGGTTCAGTCCGGTGCCGCCGGCGCTCGACAGTCATGGGCGACTGACCCGCCTGGCCAGCCACCTGGGACACCTGTTCCTGTATGTCGGGCTGTTTGTGCTGATGATCTCCGGCTATTTGATCTCTACCGCCGATGGCCGCGGCATCAGTGTGTTCGGTTTGTTCGAGGTGCCTGCGACCCTTACATCGATCCCCAACCAGGGCGATGTGGCGGGGCTGGTACACGAGTATTTGGCGTGGGCGCTGGTGATTTTTGCCGGTGTGCACGGCCTGGCTGCACTTAAACACCACTTCATCGACCGTGACCGTACGCTGCTGCGCATGTTCGGGCGCTGAAACCTTCGCCGGGGCGCGGATGGCCGCGTTCCCAGTTCCACCTCACAAGGAGTATTACCCATGTTGAAGAAGACACTTGCTGCACTGGCGCTGGGTTCGGCGCTGTTGACCGCGGGCCATGCCATGGCCGCCGACTACGCCATCGACAAGCAGGGCCAGCACGCATTCGTCAATTTCAAGATCAGCCACCTGGGTTACAGCTGGCTGTACGGCACCTTCAAGGACTTCGACGGCACCTTCAGCTTCGACGCTGCCGCACCTGAGGCCAGCAAGGTCAACGTCACCCTGAATACCACCAGCGTCGACACCAACCACGCAGAGCGTGACAAGCACATCCGCAGCGCCGACTTCCTCAACGTCAGCAAGCACCCGACCGCGACCTTCGCCTCCACGTCGGTCAAGTCCACCGGTGAAGGCACTGCCGACATCACTGGCGACCTGACCCTGAACGGTGTCACCAAGCCGGTGGTGATCGCGGCCAAGTTCATCGGTGAAGGCAGCGACCCGTGGGGCGGCTACCGCGCCGGCTTCGAGGGCACCACTACACTGAAGCTGAAAGACTTCGACATCAGCAAAGACCTGGGCCCGGCCTCGGAAAGCCTTGAGCTGATCATCTCGATTGAAGGCATCCGCCAGTAATGGGCTGAGCGGGTTAGGCCGCGCTGCGGCCTGACAGTTCGCCAACAAAAACGCCGCCCCAAGGGGCGGCGTTTTTGTGTGTGGCGTGCTTACGACTCGTCGCGGTTACGCGTTAGCAGCGCAGGCTTCTCGCCGCGCGGGCGGCTGCTGCTGGCCAGCTCGTCGAGCTGCTCGGGCGTGGGGAAGCGATCAAGTCGCGAACCCTTGTGCACGATGACTGGCTGCTTGTCGCTCGGCGCTTTCGCAGCCCCTTCACGGCGCGGCAGTTCATCACGGTTCAGCGAGGTGATGCGGGTGTCACGCGGTGGGCGAGCGCGACCACCACTGCCATTGTTGCTGCGTGGCTGACCGCCCGCGCCGCCTTGGCGACGCCCCTGGCCGCCGGCGCCAGCACCGCCGCCATTGGCGCGCGGTGGTTTGGCTGGGCGAGCACCCTGGCCGACACCATTGCTGGCGCTCGGGCCGGAAGCAGGCGCACCGGGCCGACGGCCACGGTTCTGCTGCTTGGGCTGGCTCGGGCTGACATAGTCGACCCGGTTGCCAAAATTATCGATCTCATCGTCGCGGAACTCGTCCGGCGCGCGGTCGGGAGGGAGTGCGGGCACGGCCGGTGCGGCTGCCCGGGCCGAACCGCGTGGCTGTTGGCTACGCGCGCCTTGAGGTTTGCGCGCGGCATCGCGGCCGCTGTCCTTGCCTTTGTCCTTGCGGCCCGAGCCTTGGCGCTCGCCAGCGGGCTTGGCACCGCCGCGCGGTGGGCGTGGCTTCTGCGGCTCGCGTACTTCGGGGCGCTCGGCCTCGACCGTGCTGGCATCAAAACCCATCAGGTCGCCGTCGGCGATTTTCTGCTTGGTCATGCGCTCGATGCCCTTGAGCAGCTTCTCTTCGTCCGGCGCCACCAGGGAGATTGCTTCGCCGCTGCGACCGGCACGGCCAGTGCGGCCAATGCGGTGCACGTAGTCTTCCTCGACGTTGGGCAGCTCGAAGTTGACGACGTGGGGCAGCTGGTCGATATCCAGGCCACGGGCGGCGATATCGGTCGCAACCAGGATGCGCACCTTGTTCGCCTTGAAGTCGGCCAGGGCTTTGGTGCGGGCGTTCTGGCTTTTGTTGCCGTGGATCGCCACGGCCGGCAGGCCATGTTTGTCCAGATACTCGGCCAGGCGGTTGGCGCCGTGCTTGGTGCGGGTGAACACCAGCACCTGCTCCCAGGCGCCAGCGGTCACCAGGTGGGCGAGCAGAGCGCGCTTGTGGCTGGCCTGCAGGCGGAAGACGCGCTGTTCGATACGCTCGACCGTGGTGTTCGGCGGCGTGACTTCGATGCGCTCGGGGTTGTGCAGCAGCTTGCCGGCCAGGTCGGTGATGTCTTTGGAGAAGGTGGCCGAGAACAGCAGGTTCTGGCGCTTGGTTGGCAGCTTGGCCAAAACTTTCTTCACGTCATGGATAAAGCCCATGTCGAGCATGCGGTCGGCTTCGTCGAGGACGAGGATTTCCACGTGCGACAGGTCAATGGCGCGCTGGTTGGCCAGGTCGAGCAAGCGACCGGGGCAAGCCACCAGTACGTCGACGCCTTTGGCCAGGGCCTGGACCTGCGGGTTCATGCCAACGCCGCCGAAGATGCAGGCGCTGACGAATTTCAAATCGCGGGCATACAGCTTGAAGCTGTCATGCACCTGAGCCGCCAGTTCGCGGGTGGGGGTGAGCACCAGCACGCGGGGCTGTTTTGGGCCGTGGCGCTGTTCGCGATCCGGGTGACCGTTAGGGAACAGTCGCTCAAGGATCGGCAGGGCAAAACCGCCCGTCTTACCTGTACCCGTCTGGGCCGCCACCATCAGGTCGCGACCTTGCAACGCGGCGGGGATGGCCCGCTGTTGCACCGGAGTGGGTTGGGTGT
>LNFM01000142.1_pt1 | contig 174980 bp, 170 predicted proteins | sample 596031 | NCBI WGS metagenome assembly LNFM01 (sample SAMN04254537, study PRJNA301005) | activated carbon metagenome | isolation source: dual media filters at the Ann Arbor, Michigan drinking water treatment plant | place: USA: Ann Arbor | reverse complement strand
TCGGGGAGATCGAGGACATGTCGACGACGATCTTGCCCTTGCCGAAGCCTTCCGCGACGCCCTTGTCGCCGAACAGGACGGATTCAACATGCGGCGTGTCCGGCACCATGATGAAGATGATATCCGCGGCCTTGGCAACGGCAGCCGCGCTGTCCTCGACCTTGCCGCCGGCGCTCTTCAGAGCCTCCGGCACGCCTTCGATCGTGTAAAGGTGGACGGTGTTTCCGGCAGCGATGAGGTGACCCGCCATCGGCGCGCCCATGATGCCGAGGCCGATGAAGCCGAGTGTCTTAGCCATTCGAGAAAACTCCGTGAGGTGTACCGTTCAAGAATATCACTACCAACCCATCGCTCGCCGATACACCGCCAGGTCAGCTCTTTGGCGACAGGTCGCTCCGCCAATATCTTGAAACCAATGGCAGGGACAACACGACGAAGAGAAACCGGGCGATGTGATGCAGTGAGATGTAGGCCGGATCTAGACCGAGCACGAACCCGAGCACGGTCAGGCCCTCCATCGCGCCGGGAAGGTATGCTAGCAACACCTGCACCAACGGCAGTCCAGTGACCTCGGACACCGCGATCGCCGCTGCGGCCGAAAACGCCACGCCAATCACCAACGCTGCCGCTACCGCTCTCATCGAACCCACGAAGTCCGCAACGCTAATCCGCGCGATCTGGCCTCCAATCAGTATACCGATAATCATCATCGCGGCATTCGAGAGCAGGACTGGCAGCGATCCGTCGACACCTCCCAGCGCGTAGAAAATACCAGTTGCAATCAATGCCCCGATGATCAGTGCTCCGGGCACACGAAGCACCCGCAATGCAATTCCTCCTAACGAAGCGATAGCCAGCACATAGAACAGCTCCGGTAGATACAGCGCGCCGACGATATTCGGTGGAGCCTGGGGATCGGCAGCGGGCGCTGAGAATATCAGCGGGACGAAAGCCATGAGTGAGAACAGACGGACCGTTTGCGAAAGGACCACCTTTCTCTGATCGACTTTGAACTCCGACGCCAAGGCAACGACCGCAGGTAGCGCACCCGGCGCCGTAGCAAAGAATGATGTTTTTAGATCCCAGTTCTCGAAACGTCGCATATACCATGTCGATACATACATTATCACGGCAAGCGACAGGCAGCAGACCAGCAGGGATCCAGCCCATAAGACGGCCTGATCGATGACATTCGGTCGGATTGTGCTGCCGAAAAGCGCACCAAGCACTATGTATGCACTGTTGACCGCAGGGTCCGGCAACACGAAGCGAATGCCGCACACTACGGCGACGCTGGCACCGAGCAGCCCCCCAGTCAGCCAGGCTGCCGGGAAGTTGACCCATTCGAGGCCGACGCTCGCGATTATCGCTAGCGCTCCGGCTGCCAACAACCGTAACACACCGCTGGGGTCAGGCTTTCTCATCACGCGCCGGATGGCGCGACGACCGCATCATGATGTCCGTGAGAAACGAGGCTCTTGGCGATCACCCCAGAGGATTTCATCTCCTCAACAAATGACCGCAAGAACTCTGCGGCGGTGTTCTTGCCTTGCAGCACGGCCACACCTTGTGGAATCTCCATGAAGCGTTCATCGACCATCCGGAAGAAGCCGTTCTCCTTCACGAACTTCGCGATCGGATGGCGGATTCCGGCAACGACATCTCCTGCTCCGCTGGCGATATCGTCGAAAGGATCTTTCGCAAGGACGAGCTCTGCATGTTGCAGGATGCGCTTCAGATATTGCGTGTACGCGGCTCCATCGGCAGAAATCACGCGAACTCCAGCGGTGTCGACGTCCGAAGGCCTGTTGAAGTTGGATTCGTTCCTCACCGCGTAAGCCGCCTCAATCAGCATATAGGCCGGGCTGAAAATGAAGTCCGCCGCCCTGCTTGAATCAATCGCCATGAACGCGACGGTGCAATCTGCCGTCTTCAACGCATCGACAACCTTGCCCGCCGCGTTGAACGACGCGAATTCGACATCCACGGACAGTGCTTTGGCGAGTTTGCGAGACAGATCGACGGTTACCCCTTTCGGATCATCGGCGGTCCCTTCGGCGAGCAGCGGATTTGCGAGATTCAGCGCAACTCGCATCCGGCCCCCTGGGGCGATCTCCCGGATCACGTCGGTTGAAGGCAAAAGCGTCATTTTGGGAACCTCACTAAAATCAGGACGATAGTCGGCCGTTGAAATCGGCGAAGGCGGATACGACGCCATCGACCGACCGATCATCGATGTGTCGATGGATGACAAGACGAAGCCGCGTTGCCCCGTATGAGCGCAAATCCACGCCTCGCTCGCCCATCGCTTTGATCCAAGCTGCCGGAGTTTCCCCGGTATGCCCTACGTCGATCATGACGATATTCGTTTCAGTTTTACCGGGATCGATGAATCGCGGGTCGATCCGGTGCACGCCTTCAGCGATCGCTTTGGCCCGTCGGTGGTCTTCCGCCAACTGCGGGACCATTTCGTTCAAGGCAACGATACCCGCGGCGGCGATCACGCCGGCCTGCCGCATGGCTCCTCCGAGCATGCGCCTAAAGAGCCGTGCACGTTGAATGAATTCCGTGCTGCCGCAGACAAGCGACCCGACAGGCGCACTCAGGCCCTTCGAAACGCAGAACGTTACGCTGTCGGCATGCTTGGCGATTTCCGATGCCGGCACTCCGAGCGCGATGGCGGCGTTGAAGAGCCGTGCACCATCGATATGCATCGGAATCCCACGTTCTGCGGTCAACTCGCGCAATTCTGCCAACACGGGGAGCGGTATGACCGATCCGCCGGCGTGATTGTGCGACGTCTCCACGCACACCAATCCTGTGGCGAGCGACCCAGGCGTGATTTTGCCTTTCAACATCGATGTCAGGGAGGCAATGTCTGGGCAGCCTCGATCGGCCTTGTAGTATCGATGAAAAAGTCCGGCGACCTGAGCAAACCCGCCAATTTCGCTTCTCGCAATGTGGGCGTCTGGATCACAGAGAAGCTCGCCTCCCCGCCCAGTATGCGCAAGCACTGACACGAGGTTTCCCATCGTACCGCTCGCGACATACAATCCGTCTTCCATACCAGTGAGCCGAGCGGCAAGTTGTTCGAGTTCGACGACGGTCGGATCACGTTCACGCATGTCGTCGCCTAGTTTCGCAGCAGCCATCGCCGCGTACATCTCGGGCGTCGGTAGCGTGACCGTGTCACTTCGAAGGTCAATCATTCAAAACTCCAGTGAGCAACGCACGCATGCATGGGCTCAATCATCAATTCGATCTCGAATGCGAGTACTTGAGGGAAGCTACGAGCCGTCTTCCAATCAGTTCCCACGGTGTCGGTCCTCGATCGCAAGGTCCGCGATTTTTTCGCCGATCATCATCACAGGGATATTTGTGTTCGCGCGCGGGACGAATGGCATGATCGACGTGTCCGCGATGCGAAGACCGGAAACCCCGTAAACACGACCTCGCGCATCCACGACAGACAACTCGTCGTCACGACGCCCCATCCGGCAGGTACACGAGGCATGCCAGGCGCCGATCGCGCTTTCCTTCACCCAGGATTCAAGCGCCTCATCGTCATTCAGGAGGTCTTCGAGACGCACTCCCTTGGTGACAAACGTGTCGATGAGTTGGCTACGAAGGAATGGAGCCGCAGAAAGCAGGCTCGATAGAGCGAGTGTTTGGGCATAGTTCCACTTCGTCACCCTTCCGACTTTGCGGACTGCCTCGCTGTAACTGGTCGGGAAGACGTATTCGACAGCCTTGGCAACATTCTGATCGCTGAACAGACCCGCAAGGAAATGCACGGTCTGCTTCATCCGGATGAGATCGCGTTCGTCGCTAAGAAGATTAAACTCGACACGCGGTGACGAGAATGCGCCAGACTTGCTGAGCCTCACAGTGCCCGTCGAATAAGTTCTGTTGAGCCAAACCATCAGCGAGCCGAGTTGCTTGCCCAGTGGATGCCAGGCGGCTCGGTTGATGCACACGAGGTACATATCCTGCGCATCGCAGTTCGCGACGCCGGACGAATAGCGCATTGCAACGAACATCTGTCGACGCACCGTCGATGGCAGTCTCGCAAAAGGCTTCAGATAGCCCGTCATCGAAATCGCCGGATGGTCCTGAAGGTTTGAGCCGACACCGGGCAAATCGACAATCGGCTGAACGCCGCTGGATTTTAAATGCAAAGCCGGGCCGATCCCGGAACGCATCAGCAGAGCTGGCGTATGGATCGCTCCAGCGCTCAGGATGACCTCGTGGGCCTGCACCGGCTCCACGCGCCCTGCCCGCTCGATCTCGAGGCCGCGCACTTCCGCACCTTCGAAAGACAGAGATCGGACGACACTTCCCGACCAGATCTTGAGATTGGACCGTGAGCGAACCTCCGCCGACAGATATCCCATGGCCGACGACGCACGACGGTTGTTCGCGTTTGAAATCGCGATCGGAAACTGCTCATCGCCGAAGGAAGCGTTCTGATCCTCGACGTACTCGAATCCGCGCTCGTGAAGCGCTGCTGAAACAGCCTTGGTGAACGGCGGCCAGACATCTTTCGGAAGACGACGGATCTTGATGGGTCCGTCCCTACCGTGCATCATTCCTGTGAAATCAAGGTCCGTTTCCAGGCGGCGGAAGTACGGCAGAACGCCTTCCCACGACCACCCTTCCGCGCCGAGAGCCTGCCATTGATCGTAATCATTCGGCACTCCGCGGTTCGCCATCATGCCATTGATGGATGAGCCGCCTCCGACAAGCCGAGCCTGCTCATACCGTCGCGGCGCAGGTCGGTCCGGATCATTCGATGGCACGGGTTGTAGATGAACGCGCAGATCCTGCCATGTGTACAGCGGGTTGTAGTAGGCGCGTCCGGCCATGCTATCGAGGATATCAGCGGGTTCCTGACCCGGCAGATAGTCCGGCCCGGCCTCCAACAACAAGACCTGCGCCTTGCCATCGGCCGACAGACGGTTGGCCAGAACGCAGCCAGCCGAGCCAGCCCCCACGATGACGTGGTCGTAGATCATGGCTGTCCGACCACTCCAAAGCCGCCGCCACCGGGTGTCTCAAGACGAAGCACCGTGCCTGGGGGCAGCACACTTACGAGGCGAGGATCGAGCGGCTTGCCATCGGCCAGCAGCCTTCCGGGTGCTCCGGCGCTGCCGCCATTCAAGCCGGGTGCGGCATGGTCCGTCCTGTTCGCCATGAACGAGACCGTGACAGGTGCATCCGCGACGATCCGGAATTCGAACACCTGGCCGTCGCCACCCTTCCAACGCCCTTCGCCGCCAGTGCCCCGACGGATCTCCTTTCGGACGATCTTGATGGGGCAACGCGCCTCTAGGACCTCGATGGGGGTATTGGCAAGGTTGCTCGGGAAGCTGAGCGTGGGAATGCCGTCTCGTCCCTCGGAGGCACCCTGGCCGCCGTTCAGGAAGAAGGTTGTGGCAAAACCCTTGCCTTCGTGGGAACCAGCAAGCTGCACAGCCCAGAGAGGCGACCCAGGCGCAGCCTGAACGTTGCCGGGCATGACTTCGGACAGCGCACCCATGATGAGGGGCGGGAGAAGGTGTCCCGTCATCGCACGTGCTCCGACGGACGCCGGAAAGCGCGGGTTCAGAATGGATCCGAGAGGCGCCGTTGTTGAGACGGACAGGAAGCTGCCATCGTTGTTCGGAATGTCCGGTGCGAGCAGACATTTCAGTGCATATGCCGAATACGCGAATGTGTAACACGGCACGACATTGATCGCTTGGGCGACCTGCGCTGACGAACCTTCATAATCCACCGCGATCTCGTCGCCTTGGACGACCACACGGCATTTCAGAACGATATCTCCATCGCTGCCTTCGATGGCCGCCTTATTGAAATACTCGCCATCCGGGACATTTGAGATCGCTTCGCGCATTGCCTGATCGGCGCGCGCGTACATGATCTCGCCGAGCTCCGTGAGATCAATTCCCACCTCGTCAAGGAACTCTCCCAAGCGCTGCGCAAGACTGCGATCGCAACTCACTTGTGCCCAGATGTCACCCATGACTTCCGCATTGACCCGAACATTGTCCTGGATGATGGTGAGAAGGGTCTCGTTTGGAGCATCATCCTCTACGAGCTTCATCGGCGTGATGCGCAGTCCTTCCTCATAAACCTCGCGATTGGACGGAGAGCGAAGCCGGCCGCCGATGTCCGGGACGTGAGCAACACTCGCGGCGAACGCCACAAGTCGTCCTTTATGAAAAATCGGCACGGCGATGTTCACGTCCGGAAGATGTCCGGTACCGAGCCAAGGATCGTTGGTGATCATGACGTCGCCGGGCTTGAAACCATCGTCGCCGTACTTGGCGATGAAGTGCCGCACGGTCAGCGGCAGCGTACAAATGAACGATGGAATGCTGTAGCTCGACTGAGCAAGCAGGCGCCCCTGCGCATCCGTAAGCACGACCGCGTAATCATTGCACTCGCGAACGATCGTCGAGAATGACGTGCGAACTAGGTTTGCTGCCGCCTCGTCGACCATGCTGATCAGACGGGTCCAACTAATTTCGAGTGTGATCGGATCGATCGTTGTCATCTCGCTCACCGGGAAAGCTCCACGAGGATTGTGCGGTCAGCAAGGACCGTGATTTTTGACGGGAACGGAATGTTCAACGTGCTCTCGCGCTCCTCGATGATTGCGGGACCATCGATCACCGCGCTAGGAGCAAGTGCGTAGCGGTCATAAACCGGAACGCTACCCATTTGTCTGGACGCTGGCAGAAACACGTCGCGATGCGCCTTTGGCGTGATCTCCGCCGCCGGCTCCGATGGCCAAATGAAGCTTCCGTGCGATTTACGTCCGGTCGCCGTCACGCGCCACGTCACGACCTCGGGCTTCGCCGATGGAAGGATTCCACCGAACAGCGCTCTGTATCGCTCGGAGAATAGGGCGATCAGTTCGTCGTGAAACTCCGGCCCCAGGTCGCGATAAGGGAACCGAACGGCCACAGCGGCGCCCTGCCCGCCGAAACGCATCTCAGCGACGATGAACCAATTGCAGTCGTCGGACGCGGTGCCCGTATCCGCGAGCTCTGTCTCAGCATCGGCGCGAAGTTGCGCCAGTCGATCCGACACCTCTTCCCAGGCGATCGCGTCGACACCGGAAATTCGCGACCAGGATCGATCCGCACGCGGGGGCGCCGCAAGGAAGCCGAGGCAAGACCCGGCACCTACGGCAACCGGGAAGGCAATGCGATGAAGGCCCAACCGAACCGCTACCAAAGTGGCGTGAAGAGGTCCTGCCCCGCCTGTCGCCACAAGAGTGAACTGGCGCGGATCGTGGCCTTTCTCGGCAATGTGGACGCGAGCCGCCGCCGCCATGCTTTCGTTGACGATGTCGACGATGCCGATGGCTGTTTGAAGCGCATCGAGACCGACCTTCCGACCAAGATGTGCGAGCGCGCTCTTCGCGCTCTCGACGTCAAGATGCATCTCGCCGCCGAGGAAGTTAGACGGATCCAGATACCCAAGGACGAGATCAGCGTCAGTGACAGTCGGCTCCGTGCCGCCAAGCGCATAACACGCAGGTCCCGGGACGGAGCCGGCGCTTTCCGGACCGACCTTGATGAGGCCAAGTGAATTCACGCCGGCGATGCTGCCTCCGCCCGCACCGATCTCGATGAGATCGATACTCGGAATAAGGATCGGCAGGCCGCTTCCACGCTTGAAACGGTGGACGCGTGCCGTTTCGAACGAATGCGCGATCGCGGGCTCGCCGTCGGTAATGACGCAAAGTTTGGCAGTGGTACCACCCATGTCGAACGCCAGGATGTTCGCTATCTTCGCGGCTTTGCCGGCATGTGCGGCGCTGATGACGCCTCCGGCAGGTCCCGACTCCAACAGGTTGATCGGAAAATCGGCCGCGGCGGTTGATGAAGTGAACCCGCCACTGGAAACCATGATGCGGACGGGTGCTTCGATGCCGAGCCGCTTCAAACGTGTTTCGAGCTCACGAAGGTAGCTTTCGACCAACGGCTGGACGTAGGCGTTGGCGGTTGCGGTAGTCGCCCGCTCGTATTCGCGAATTTCTCCGGCCACGCGTGCAGAGGACGACACAGCGATGCCCGGAGCACGTTCGCGGATCGCTTTCTCGAGCTGAGCTTCATGACGCGGCTCGACGTTCGAATGCAGGAATGCGATCGCGACCGACTTCGCTCCACTCGCCTTCAGATCGGCGATGGCCTGATCGATTACAGTGTCGGAGAGTGCGGTGTCGACATCGCCCGATGCGGTGACACGTTCTTCGACAGGAATTCGCAGCTCATCCGGAACGAGCGGCGGCGGCAATTCGATTCCGAGATCATATAGGTCATAGCGAACCTCACGACCCATTTCGATGACATCCCGCACGCCTGCCGTGGTCAGCAGCGCCGTTCGGACGCCCTTCCGCTCGATCAAGGTGTTGGTGACGATCGTATTGCCATGTACGACTTCGATCACCTGGTCCACGCTGCCGGTCGCGCCTGCTTTCACGAGCAGTTCATCGATGACTTTCGTCACGGCATCTCCCGGACTTGCAGGAGTGCTTAGGCTCTTGGCGATCCATACTGTTCCGGTATCGATCTCTTCGATAACTCCGTCAGTGAACGTCCCGCCGATATCAACCGCAATACGATACATGACAGATCCTTAAACTCCCGCGAGGCAGACGTACTTCGTCTCGAGGAACTCCTCGATTCCATATCGCGAACCTTCTCGTCCTACACCGGACTCCTTGCGCCCGCCCAACGGGGCAACCTCGGAGCCGACAACGCCTGCATTGATACCGACAACACCCGTCTCCAGCGCTTCCGCGACCCGCCAAACCTTCTGGATGTCTCGACCGAAAACATAAGCGGCCAAACCGTACTGACTGGCATTTGCGGTTCTGATCACGGACGCAACGTCGGTGTACCGATAGAGCGGCGCAACCGGACCAAACGTCTCCTCCTCATCGAAGAGAGCGCCGGGAGTCACACCTGACAGAACGGTCGGCTCGAAGAAATTGCCGCCGAGAGCGTGACGCTTGCCGCCACAAAGGAGCTCCGCACCGCGGTCGAGCGCTGCTGCGATATGCGCTTCAACCTTCGCGATCGCATTCGCGTTTATAAGCGGCCCTTGCTCGACACCCTCCTCCAGACCGCTGCCGATCTTGAGTGCCTTGGTTGCCTCCACGAGGCGCGTTGCAAATTCGTCGTAGATCGCGTCGTGCACGAAGATCCGGTTCGCGGCCACACAGGCTTGGCCCATGTTCCGGAACTTCGATTTGACGACCTCGCGGACCGCGTTGTCGATGTCGGCGTCTTCCAAGACTATGAACGGGGCATTGCCGCCCAGCTCTAGGCAGACCTTTTTGACGGTCGACGCTCCCTGCTCCATTAGCTTTTTCCCGACCGCCGTCGAGCCCGTGAAGCTCACGACCCGAACCGCAGGATTGGTCGCCAGTTCAAGCCCGACTTCGCTGACGTTCCTTCCGCTGCAGGTCACGATGCAGAACGCTTCACGGGGAATACCCGCCTCACAAGCCAGCCGGCACAGGGCGATCGCCGAGAGAGGTGTGAGGTCGGACGGTTTGACGACGACCGGGCAACCTGCGGCGAGGGCCGTGGCAGCCTTGCGCGTGACCATCGCAGAAGGAAAATTCCAAGGCGTGATCAACGCGGAGACGCCAGCAGGTTCCTTCAGGACGAAAGTGCGCCAGCCTGGTTGCGGTGACGGCACAATATCACCGTACACACGCTTTGCATCCTCCGCGCACCATTCGACAAAGCGTGCAGCGAACTGGACCTCACCTCTGGCTTCCGCCAGCGGCTTGCCCTGCTCCGCCGTCATCAGCTCCGCAAGAACGTCGGTGTGGGCAAGTATGAGGTCATGCCACTTGCGTAGCAGGGACGAACGCTCAGAAGCGAGGAGCGAACGCCAATGGGCCCACGAGCCTTCTGCGAGCGCTATCGCTTCCTTGGCATTCGCCCGCGTCATCTCGGCGACTTCGCAGATCACCTCGCCGGTAGCCGGATTGAGCACCGGGAAAGTTGCCCCCTTGCCCGACCAACGTCCGCCGAGCAACACCGACTGGTTAATCAATTCGCTTCTTGACAGAACCATTGCCACCTTCCAACTTAGTTTTATCTGATAATATTGTACAGTATCGGTCAAGATCAAATGCTGGCACTTCAAAAAATTCTTGAACCTGTTTCGCTGGCCCGTTTTAGATCGCTCCCGAAAACACAACGCCAAGGCTTCCCATGCAACTCAGTGCCAAGCAGGCAGAACTCGCAGCGCGGATTGCATCGTCGCTTGTAACGGCACAGCATCCGGCGGGGCATCGCATCACCGAAGAACAACTGACGGCCCAGTTTTTCGTGTCGCGATCGCCTATACGTGCGGTCATGCAGTTCCTCGCTGAAAAAGGCTTTCTCGTAAGGGGTGATCGTGGATACTTCATCCCGGAGCAATTGCCCGAGTTTGACCCCGGTAGCTCTCCGATCCCGAAATCCGCAGACCAGGAACTGTATGCGGCGATCGCCAGCGACCGCGCTCGCAACGAGGTTCCTGAGCAGTTTTCGGAAGCGGAACTGATGCGCCGTTACAGCGTTCCGCGCTCGCAGTTGATTCGTGTGCTCAACCGACTTTCTCTCGACGGGTTCGTCGAACCCGCCGCAGGCCACGGCTGGCGCTTTTCGCCCACACTGAACAGCAGCGAATCTTTCCGTGACAGCTATCGTTTCCGCATGATCATCGAGCCGCAAGGTCTGCTCGAACCGACCTTCCATGCAGACTTGGACACGTTGCGCCGCCTGCGGGATCAGCAAATCAGCATGACGCGCTCAAGCGACCCCCGCCAGTTGTTTGAAGCGAACGCGACGTTCCATGAGACGCTCGCTGGTTTTTCGCAGAATGCGTTCATCATTGAGGCCGTCAGACGCCACAGCAGACTGCGGCGCCTGAGCGAACAGCTCGCTGACAACGGGTCTCGAACTCAGAACCGAGTTGGTGAGCACGTCGCGATTATCGACGCCTTGCTCGAGAAGCAGAACGACTGGGCATCCTCCCTGCTGCGCAGGCATCTCGACATCGCTCGCCAGATCTCGCCCTCTTTCTCGGCAAATGGCGAGCCGCGACTGAAAAAGCCGAACCGCAAATAGCCGGGCCCCGAAGGACCCGGCTAACTGTACTTACTTCGGAAGCTCGAACTTAACCTTGTCCGGCGCGACGGACTCGAGCAGGCTCGCGTTGACGAAGGTCGGCCAGTCGACAGGCTTGCGCAGCTTCTTCGTTGCATCGAGCTGGCTGGCGCCGATTGCAAGATTGTCGATCGACTGCTGATCCAGACGAACGTCGAACCGGATCTTCTTCATCATTCCGTCGAGCATCTGCGGCTCAAGCTTCAAAAACTCCGCAACGACTCCAACGGCCTTCTGGGGCTCCTCGTTGATCACACGGGTCGCCTCAACAAGAGATTTCGTGAAGCGTTTAGCAGCCTCGGGATTGGCTTTGACCCACTCCTGATTGACGTAGAAGTAGACGCGCCCTTCGATGATGCCATCGTTGTCGCGAAGAATCTTGGTTCCCGGAACGGCAGCAAGACCCTTGGACACCCACGGTTCCCATGCACTGTACGCATCGATATCACCACGCTCCACGGCGGCAATCATCTCGGGAGCGTCGACCTGGATAACCTGATAGTCGCTCGCATTGAGGTTCAGAGTCTTCAGCATCGCGAGCCAGAAAATCTCACTGCCCGTGCCACGCGCGACGCCAACCTTCTTGCCCTTCAGATCGTCGAGGCTATTGAGATTTTTTCCGACGATTGCGAACCAGCTTTGCAGCGCCGCTCCTTCAGCGAGGACCGTAATGTTCGGATCGAGCGTTGAGTTGAGGATGCCGGCTTGCTCGGCGCCGAAAGCGGCTTGGATCTGGTTCTGATTGAGAAGCCCCACCATTGCCGAGCCGCTCGGTCCGGTCTTCAGATCGACTTCTAGATCATTGCTTTTGAAGATACCCAGCTTGTCGGCGACATAGAACGCTGAGAACGCTGGGTCCACGCCCGTTCCGATGGACAGCTCGTTTGTTTCGGCGTGTGCGGGCCCCAGCAGAGGGGTGAGCATGAACAGTACTGCAGCGCTGATCTTTGTAAACTTCATCATGGATCTGCCCTCCTACCTTAAATCGTGGGTGAGTAACGTCCGGCGAACCTAACGATGCCGATACGGAAAATTCTGTCGGTCATGAAGCCGAGGAAACACAGGGCCAGCAGCGAGACGAAGATGTCCTCGACCTGCATGAACAGACGGCCGTTCCACAACATGACACCGAGGCCTGCGCTCGCAGCCACCATTTCGGCGGCGACGATCGTCGTGAACGAGTTGGCCATAGCGATCCGCATGCCCGTCAGGATGTATGGAATGGTCGCCGGTAGGGCGACATACATGAACGATTGAGCCTGGGTCGCGCCCATCATCTGAGCCGCGCGGATCTTGTTCGGCGTAATGGCGGCGACGCCCGCGGCCGTGTTCAGAATCACGATGAAGATCGTCGTGTAGATGATGAGGAAGACCTTCGAGTTCTCGCCGATGCCGAACCAGATCACCGCGATGGTGATCATGGCGACCGTCGGGATGAAGCGAAGAAACTCTGTCCATGGCTCGACGAAACGGCGAACGGTATCAAAGGTGCCGATGGCCAGACCGATTGCAATTCCCGCCAACGATCCCAGAACGAATCCGATCAGGATTCGCTGCATAGAAATGTACATATTGTCCCAGAGCGTTCCGTCCAGGAGCAACTCGTACCCCCGCACGAAAACGGCAAGCGGGGGTGGAAACAGTGTAGACTTCAACAGATAGACGGACGCGAGGTGCCAGATTACGAATAGACTTACGAAGCCGATAATCGAAGGCACCAGGTCCCGGACGAACACGAGAGCCCCGGACTTCTCAGAAGGTAGACGTTGCGCTTCGGACGACATCTCTATCTCACTTTCCATCGCCGCGACGCGACCGTTCGACCTCTTCGCGAACGATCGAATGAATTTTTTCGTACAGGCTGGTGTATCCGGGATTGGTCCGCGAGCGGTCCTCGCCGAGTGTCACGTCGAAGATCTCTCGCAGTTTTGCTCGCGGCCCGGCCGTCATTACCCCGATACGGGTCCCGAGGATCAGCGACTCATCGATGTCGTGGGTGATGAACACGACGGAGGTACCCGTCTCTTTCCAGATTCTCCGGAGTTCGAACTGCATCACTTCGCGCGTCTGTGCGTCCAGTGCGCCGAGAGGCTCGTCCATCAGTAGAATCTGAGGCCGCGTGACCAGAGCGCGCGCAATCTGGATACGCTGCTTCATCCCGCCGGATAGCTCGCTGGGATAGCGGTCCTTTGCCCTTGCAAGTCCAACCATCTCCACGAACGTCATTGCCTGTTCGCGGCGCTCTCTTCTCGAAAGCCCCTGCAATTTCAGACCGAATTCGACGTTCTCTACTGCGGTCAACCATGGATAAAGGGAGTCATCTCCCTGAAAGACGACTGCGCGGTCTCGCCCGGGCGCGCTGATTGGTTTCCCACCCAAAGATAGAGTGCCGGCCGTTGGCTTCTCGAAGCCTGCCAGCATCGTCAGTACCGTACTCTTACCGCATCCCGATGGGCCGAGCAGACAAAAGAACTCGCCTGGCTCGATCGAAAGATCGAAGTTTTCAATAGCGTAGAGAAGGCCAGCGCCGCGCGACCTGAACGCTTTGGACAACTGCGTGATGTCGATGAGGCCCATACGTTTCCCGGCATAGATTTGGGGATCGAAGAGCTAGCCAAAGATCCGGCGACGCTCACTTAATGTTTGGACAATATCATCATGAAATACACTGTCAACGCTGGGCGCATGGCTGCTATGCCTAAATCTTCACCCCAATCTCGCACCAAGCTGCCAAGGCTAACTCATTGAAAAATTTAGGCAATTATACCGCACTCGGCGAACGACTCGCCATCACGAGGAAGGGCACTCTGGAAAATGCTCAGCACATGTCAGTGAACTGATTAGATTTTTAGCAGGGGCATTTTGTCCCGCGTTGCGGTCGAAACCGACCGCTTCTCATTTTGCGTTCAAGCGGCAGCGCCTTGTCCGTTGCAGCGATGCCTTCGAAGACTACGTCTGGGTCTGACGTGGCTGGCGTATCCGCACGAGTAGCTCTCCCTGTCGATCAGCGATGCTAGCGCTCCCTCTCGCGCCAGGTTTTCATTTCGCTTACGCCCGACTTCGATACGAGACGATGCAAAACGTCTGCTCCGCGCCAGAAGCGTTCATCGAATGATGCCGAGAAAGCAGCCGTTGACCTGCTCTGAACAACGCACGGAACTAGCTCGCCGATGCAATCCAGCCCGCCCTGACGGAGACATAGCAGCGCTAGAAACGCGGTCTGGGGGACATAGACGCCAATTGACGAGGGAACCCATTCAAGCGGCTGTTTGCTCGGCCACCGGACGGCCGAGGGTTTTGACTCGCCGCGGTCCTCTTAGCTCAATCCGACCTCGAAACTGAAGCTCGGTCATTGCGCGGCTGACTGTTTCGACGGACAGGCCGAGATAGTCCGCAATATCGTAGCGGGATATGGCCAACTGGATTTCGCCGTCATTCGTCCTCGCGGACAGAATTTTCAGGAACCCCCAGACCTTGTCCTTCGCCGTGGTCTTTTGAAGCAGCAGGACGTGCCGGATAAGACGCGCAGCCGTTTCGCGCATCCGCTCCCGAAGGTGGAGAGCGACCTTCGGGTCTTCGGCCGCGATGGCCTCGATCAGCGATTTCCGATAATGCGCGACGATTGTCGGTGTGCAGATGGCGTGTACGGAAAGCCCCGGCGCATCAGTCGCGAGAAGGCCGAAATCGTCTCCCGGCAGCAGGAGATCTACCACGTTCCGACGTCCATCCGTACGCACAACTGACTGGCAAGCAGCGCCCGCCACAACAACACTCCAGTTTTCGGCGGTGTCGCCCTGGACATGGATTTCCATGCTCCTTGTGTACTGCGCGAGGCGACCGATCGCTTCCAGTCTGTCCGGGACGAAGCCGCTGCCATGTGTGGTGGCATTTGGCATCGCCTCAGAGCTACGCAGCTTGCTGCTTGGCAACATTTTCATCACCGCCGGAGAAAGAGCCGCCCCTGACAAGCGAATGTATCCGGCGGGAGTGTCGAAAGAAGTCGTAGCTTCCCTAGGGGATTGCCCTAAGTTTCCAAAGGCCCCTAAGCTGGAAGTTGTTGGGTGCCCAGCAACAAGCTAGGCCTTTGGTTTCGCTATGATCGGCAATCGATTTGGCCGGGTTCGCCCGATACAGGGCGGTGATCGCGCGGTCGCTTGCATTCGGAATATGATTGCACTTTCAACGCTTCCAGCTTTTCGGAAAGGCTGCGACGCAGAGCAAATAGCAGCCGTGGTCGCCACCACGATCGCCGAGATGCTGCAGCTGGAATTCACCGTCATTCAGGTATCGCCCCCTTCATCGCAAAAATATGTGCAGAGGATAAGCGAAACTGAGGCTGGGCATGGTTCGGCCTGGGTTTCGGATCTCGGCGAGCATCAGGAACGCCGTCCGGCGCTTGAAGACGTTTCAACTTGGCAAAGGCCGCCGGGCGGGCCCGAATTGCGGATCTCATCCCATTCTGTGGGGCTGCCTCACGAGGGATGGCTCGTTGCCGCCTCGTCGCGACCCGATTTCCCTACCCGCGCGGATCTCGCTCTTTTGGCGGCTTGCGCAAACCAGACCGCGACGGCGCTTCAAAACTGTTATGTTCGGCAGGCGCTGAAATGCAGCGAGGCGCGGCTGAAGGCGGCGATCGAACTCGCCGGGCTCTCCCTCTATTCGTGGAACCCTACAACGGACGCGCTGCAATGGGATGACCGGCTCCGGGAGATATGGGGCCTTGCTCCTGGAGCCCACGTCGATCGCGAGGCCTTTCTGGCCGGGCTTCACCCGGAAGACCGGCCACGCGTCGAGGCCGCAATCCTCGCATGCGTCGACCCCGAAGGTGATGGAATTTACGCGCTTGATTATCGCGTCACGGGCAGCGGCGCGGTGCGATGGGTTTCTACCCATGGCCAGACGCGCTTCGAGGACGGGCGGCCGGTTGGCTTCGTGGGAGCGGCGCTCGACATCACCGAACGCAAGCAGGCCGAAGAGCGGCTGCGCCTGAGCGAGGAGCGATTCCGCCGATTCGCGGAGCACTCGGCCAATATGCTCTGGATCCTCAACGCAGAGATCATGAGCCTCGAATATCTCAGCCCCGCGTTCGAGACGATCTGGGGAAGATCGCCTGAGACCATGCTCCAGAAATTGGCTCACTGGACGGAGGCGATCCACCCGGACGACCGAACAGCCGTCAATACCGATTTGCACCGCGTTATGACGGGAGAGATCGTTGTTCAGGAATACCGTATCTGCCGCCCGGATGGGACTGTGCGCGCGCTCCGGAACACCTCCTTCCCAATCCGTGATGATCAGGGCCGCATTCGCCGGGTGGGCGGCATTGCCGAAGACATCACCAAGCATAATGGTTTTCAGGTCTATGTCGTGAACACCGATGAAGCCTCGCGAAACCTTCTTTCTTCGATCTTGGGGCACGCCGGCTACGACGTGAATGCGTTTGCGTCAGGGCCGATCTTTCTCGATGTTGCACCGATCCTTCGACCCGGCTGCGTGGTGCTGGACGTCCGCACCACGGAGGCTCAAGGCCTTGCCGTGCTGCGAGAACTGAAGGCACGCACTGGCCTGCCCGTCATCACGATCGGCATCAGCAATGGGGACGTTGGGATTGCGGTGCGCCTGATGAAAGCCGGCGCGGTGGACTGGCTGGAAATGCCCTATGAGAAGGATGCTCTGCTCGCGGCCGTTGCCTCCGCATTGGCCGGCATCCGCGACACTGCCGAGGCCGACCAACCGGCGGTGAACGCGCGCTCCCGCATCGCACGCTTCTCCTCCCGCGAGCGCGAGGTTCTTTGCGGCCTTCTTGCTGGCGAGACAAACAAGGAAATCGCCCGGAGGCTTGGCATCAGCCCCCGCACGGTTGAAGTGCACCGCGCACATGTCATGGAGCGCCTGGGCGCCCGCACGCTCTCGCAGGCGATTCAAATGGCGGTCTCGGCGGGTTTGCAGGTCCCGCCGGGGCCGTCGGGTCGTTCCGTTAGGCCATGATGACATGTACCTAACTATTTCTTGTACTCGAACTCCGGCAGCTTCTTGACGGCCTCTTGGGACGCGCCGGCGAGCGAGATGCTGCCATCATCGCTGATCTTCAGGGATTCATAGGGAACAGCGATCAGATGCGCGCCCAGACCGAGGAAGCCACCGACCTCAAGAATGCCGAACAGCTTCTTGTCCTTGGTGATGATCAGGTCGTCGAGCGTGCCGATCTCCTCGCCCTTGTCGTTCTGAACGGACGTCCCGACGAGTTGCGATGTCTGGAAGCCTTCACCGACCGTCTTTACATCGACGGTGACGAGTTGTACCGCTTGCCCTCCAGCGATCGTCGTCGAGCCGACGAAGGCCGCCGACATGGCGAAAAGTCCCACGGCGTGCCGGCGGTTCATGCCACCCTGCACGACGTCCGGAACGGCTTTTGGGGTTGATACGGCGCGTGGCATCGTAACCTCCTTCCACGGGTTGAATTGGTCTGTCGCTACAGAAAGATGGACCATCCGGGGCGCGCTGCCTTGATAGAGGTCACTTTCCGCCGGCTTTTTCGTTCCCACTAGGCGTCTGTGAGAATTGTCTGATCGATCGCGGCAGCAAGATCCATCACACCCAGCGGGCTGTCGTGTCGCACGCCGTTGATGAAGAATGTCGGCGTTCCGTTCACGCCGCTTCTGACGCCGCCGATGAAATCCGCCTGCACCTTACCGGCGTAGGTACCTAACGCGAGTGCGTCCCTTAGCGCGATGGGCGAAAGATGCAGGTTCGCGGCAAGCGTCACCAGCCGGGTTATGCTGAGCTGATGCTGATTTGCGTAGATCGCGTCGTGCATTGGCCAGAAGCGCCCTTGGCTGCCGGCAAACTCCGCCGTTTCGGCAGAAGGCTGTGCCAGTGGATGGACCTCGACCAGAGGAAAGTGCCGAAAGACGAGGCGCAGCTTGCCTGCGAAACGTGCCTGGATCTGCTTCACGATCGGTTGGGCAGCCCCGCAGTATGGACACTGATAATCGCCGTATTCGACCAGCGTGACGATCGCATTGTCGGATCCCTGGATATGGTCACGCGACGTCACGGGTGACTTGAGACGACCCATCTTTTTTCTCCAGATCCGGCAGCGCTTCGAGCGCATCCAATATGCCGTCCGCGCCGGGATTTACGGCAATGGGCGAAAGGTAACTCCAGACGATCGTACCGTTCTCGTCGATCACGAACAGCGCCCTCTCGGCAACTCCTTCCGTGTTCCGATAGGCGCCGTAGGATTTTGACACCGCGCCCTTCGGTTCGAAGTCCGCCAGCAGCGCAAAATGCAGGTTGCGGTCGCGCGCGAACGCCTGATGGCACCACGCACCATCAACGGAAACACCGACCAGTTCGGCTTGATGGCGTCGGAACTCCGGGAGGATGTGGTTGTAAAGGCTCATCTGATCTCCGCAGACAGGGCTCCAGTCGGCCGGATAGAAGGCAAGGATCAACCGCCGTCCGGCGAATTCGCTGAGCGAGAGCTTTTGATCCGGAGTCACGTTGAGCGTGAAATCCGGGGCTTTTGTGCCTACAGTGAGTATCGACATGCCGGCTCCACAGATTCAGGTTGACGCGGCCATGGCGCCTTCGACGTGGTGCTCGCCACGATGCTTGCGCAGCCGGAAGGCCAGCACGAGCAGCGTTACGCCAAGCACCAGCGCATGCGCTCCGACCCACCAGGTCAGCACCAAGGCTCCGACCAGGGGGGCGATGAAGAGCAGCACGCCGTAAGCCATGGAAAGCAAACCGCCGAACACGAGCAGCCAACGGCCATGACTGTTCTTGAGGCCGAACGCCGCGCCGAGCATCAGTCCGCCGGACACCAGTGCCCATGCCCCGATCATCAACACGAAGGCTATGAACGTGACGCCGGGCCACAGCGCCGCCAGCACGCCCACCAGGATGCCGAACAGGCCGTTGAGCAAGAGCAGGCCCCAGCGCTCGCGCTTGCGCGCGCCGCGGACCGCCATCACGACATTGAAAACGCCGTCGACGAGGCTGTACGCGGCAAAGAAGACGACAAGCGCCAGCATCGTCGCGCCGGGCAGCGCAAAGGCGATGATGCCGAACAAAATCGCAAGAACGCCGCGAAGTGCCACCGCCCACCAATTGTCGGCAAGAACGGCGTTCCGCGCGTCGTTGAGATCTGGATTTGAAGCCTGGGCCTCAGTCATGATGCACCTGCCGATTGACGCGTCCGATGTGCTTGTCGGCGAGGGTAGCGGTGGCGCGGCCAACCGCCTTGACGGTCGTCAAATTCAAGTCGTCGTCAGACGCCTGCGTTTTCACGAAGCTCTGGATTGAGTTCCGCGCGGAGCGTGGTGATGATCCGCGCGGCGGCGTCCTGCGACAGGCCGCACAGCAGGAGCGACTGATCGGCAAGACCAAGGCCTGCTGCGAGGTTTTCGGGGAAGACGATCGTCGCGCCGGCCTCGACGAGGGATGCGATATCCCGATCATCGGCCGCGCTGACGATGGATGCCGCCGCCGAATTCTGCTCGCGGGCGAAGGCCAGGATGCGTTCGATGGCAGGGCGCCGGTCGAAGGTGATGACGACGAGCCTGGCTTGCGCGATGCGCACCGCCGCCAGGATGCGGCGATGAGAGGCGTCGCCATGGACGACATTGTGGCCTTGTCGCTGCGCCTCCCGGAAGTGGGACAGGTCGTATTCGATGGCGACGTAGGGCAGCTTTGCGGCCTCCAGAGCCGTGGCAACGAGACGCCCGATGCGCCCGCAGCCGCAGAGCAATACATGGCCGTCGAGGGTGGAGGCTGTCTTGCTGATCGCCTCGGCCGCTGAGCCCCGGTTACGCCTTGAGCCGGCCAGGCGGTCGGCTATGGCATTGTGCTGAATGATCAGCGGCGCGAGCCCCATCGTCAGCGCAAGCGCGATGAGCACCGGCTGTCCGATCTCCGCCGGCATCAGAGCGGAGCTCATGGCCAGCGTCAGGAGCAAGAGACCAAACTCCCCGCCATGCGCGAGAATAAGCGCGATGCGCAGCGAAGTAGCGAGGGTCCGCCGAAGAAGCAGGCCGACAACAAGTGTGATAGCCGCCTTGCCGAACAGAAACACCAGGCTCCAGATCAAGACAGCCAGCGGCAATGCCACAACGACCGCAAGATCGATCTCCGTACCGACTGTCACGAAGAAGAGGCCGACCAGAACATCGCGAAACGGACGAATGTCGTCCTCGACACGATGGCGAAAGTCGCTCTCGCCGATGACCATCCCCGCGATGAAGGCGCCAATCGGCATCGCGAGGCCGGCGAGGTGACCGAGATAGGCCGCGCCCAGCGCCACAAGAAACACGCTCAACAGGAAGAGCTCATTCGAGCGCGATTTCGCGACGCGCGAGAAAAGCACCCGCACGATGGGACGTGAGATGAGCGCCACAGAGACCAAAGCAAATCCGGCGATGGCGAGCTGGCGCCCGAGATCGAGCAGATCGACTTGACCCCGCGCCGACCCCGCGCCGACCATGACCAGGAAGGGGATGGTCGCGAGATCCTGAAACAGGAGGATGCCAATGGCTAGGCGGCCATGCGGGCTGCTGATCTCGCCCTGCTCGCCGAGCTGTTTCACGGTGACGGCCGTTGACGACATCGCGACGGCGCCGCCGAGGAGAAAGCCGAGCCATGGGTCGTATCCGAGAAGCCAAAGGGCTCCCGCCACGACCGCAACGGTCGCGCTGACCTGGATGCCGCCGGCGACCAGCACGTCGGTACGCGCGGCGATCAGAGTGGGCAGCGAGAATTCCAGGCCGACCATGAACATGAGAAAGACAGGGCCGAGCTCCGCCAGGAACCGCGCGCCCTCGCCGGTCTCCATCAGACCGAGGGCGTGAGGGCCGATCGCAATGCCGGCGAGCAGATAGCCCGTTGCGGCCGGCATCCGCGAAGCCGAGAACAACCCGACCATGAGCGCGGAAGCGAGGATCAGAAGCAGGCTCTGACCGAGAAGTATCTCAATCATCGCGGTCGACGTCCGGCTCGCCCTGCGGTCCTCGGTCCTTCTCGGCGGTCAATGGTGCATTCTTGGTCGCCGCACTCGCGGTTTTTTCCGGCTTGCGGGTGTCCCTGGAAATCCATGCCGGAGGATCGCTCGCCGGGAAGGATTCCAAGCTGGCTACGTCAACGGGATCGTTCTCTTCATCCCGCGGGCGAGACGAGGAATCCATGTCCATGTCCTTTCGCCGCGGGGTGCGTTTGTCGACTTTGGTGACGCCAGCCCGATAGAAGCAGGCGCAACGCATCGGGCCTTCAATGCGACCTGATCGAGACGCGCTTCACGTCGGCTTTTGCTTGGCTGGTTTTGGGTATCGTCACCGTCAGGACGCCGTTCTTGAAGGTCGCCTGAGCCGCATCCGCATCGACGTCGTCCGGCAACGGCAGCGTCCGTTCCATGCGTCCGAAGCTGCGCTCACGCAGGAGATAGCCGTTTTCGTCCACTTCGCGGTCGATTTGCTTCTCGCCGCTGATCTTCAAGATGCCGTCGCCGATTTCGACGCTGGTGTCGTCCTCCTCCATTCCGGGCAGTTCGGCTGTTACCCTGACCTCCTTGTCCGTCTCGACGACGTCGACAGAGAAGTCGTTGGCATTATTCACGGGGGAAACCGCCCAACCTGCCAGCGGCATCGGGAACAGACGCATGAAGTTGTCGAAGGCACGATTGACATCATTCTGAAGCGCGCCCACGGGGTCCCGGTCGTCCTGACGAGCGGGCTGGTCCTGACGTATCCCTCTCCAGGGAACGAGATCGCTGACTCTCATCCTTGTGACTCCTTATGCCGCCTTGACCATGATCTTCCTGGCCTGACTTTCGGCTGCCTTGGGCACCGTCAGCCGCAGCACACCATCCTTCAGCGTTGCATCGATGCGTTCGCCATCCATCTTTTCGGAGAAGACGAAGCGGCGCTCGTAGGTGCCGTCGCCGAATTCGATATGGCTCGGCGTGAAGCCGTCGGGAGGCGCCAGGTCCACCCTCGCCGTGATGGTCAAGATGCGCTTGTCGAGCGTCACATCGAGGCTCTCTGGTTCGGCGCCGGGCAGATCGAGCAGCATGATGACGCTGTCATCATGCTCGATGATGTCGGCAAGCGGAGTAAATACAGTGACGGGATTCATCGCACCGGGCGATGCCGAAGAATCGCTTGTCGCGGAATGGGTCACGGTGAGTATCCTTTCCAGCATGGTGTCATCTCAGGAGCGGACGACTTGAATCCGGCGCGGCTTATCGCTTTCGGGTCGCGGCAAATTGAGCGTGATCACCCCCCGATCGAACTTGGCCGAGGCTCTGTCCGCATCCATGCGGAACGGCAGGACGACGGTACGCTCGAATGCGCCATGCATACGCTCTTGCCGCTGCACGACGGTACTCTCTTCCGAGACTTCGGGCGGCCGGCTCCCGCGCAGGGTCACGGCATCTCCACGTATCGTGATCTCCAGCTCTTCAGGACTGACCCCCGGGACCTGCGCGGCCAGCACTGCGCCGTTTGGGCCGGTCCAAAGGTTCATCATCGGGAATTCGGGGCGCGGGTAGAAGCGCAATCCAAACAGGCGGCTGAGGTCGGCTTGCGTTCGCGGCATCTCGCCAATCGGCTCGAAACCGCGTCGCGCCCGTACCATTTCTCTGACCATCGCTTCTCTCCTTCTTGCGGGAGCCGTCAGAAGGATTGGGCAAAGCGCAGGTATCTGTCGTTGACGACCGTCAATTCGCGCATCGCCAAGACCGATTAGCGTCGACCCGGTCGGCGCAAACGGAGAATAGACACGATGGCACGCGCCGATCCCTATGAGCAGCTCGGTGTAACGAAGGGCGCCTCGCAGCGGGATATCCAGAAGGCATATCGCAAGCTGGCCAAGAAGCTGCATCCGGACCTCAATCCGGGTGACAAGGATGCCCAAAGAAAGTTCCAGGATCTCACGAGCGCTTACGACATCCTGGGGAACGAGGAAAAGCGCGGGCGCTTCGACCGCGGCGAAATCGACGCGACTGGCGCTGAAAAGCAGAATCGTAGGTACTACCGGGACTTCGCCGATGCCGGTACAACGGCCAACGGCTACACCAGCGCCTCGGGATTCGATGATTTTGACGACGCCGACGACATCCTTTCCGCGTTCTTCTCACGGGCCGGGCGGCGCGGCTTTCAAATGCCGGGAGTTGACCGGCATTACCGCCTCGAGATCGATTTCCTTGATGCGGTGAATGGCGCCACCAAGCGGATTGTCATGCCCGACGGATCCCCGCTCGATGTCGTTATTCCACCGGGCAGCGATGAGGGGCAGATTCTGAGTCTTAAGGGAAAGGGCGAGGCGGGTGCGTACGGGGCGGCGGCGGGCGACGCTTTGATCGAGATAGCGGTTCGTCCGCATCCCTTCTTCCGGCGCGACGGCAACGACATCCGTCTCGAACTGCCGATTTCGCTTACCGAGGCGGTGCTTGGTGGAAAAATTGCCGCTCCAACGCCTACGGGTTCGGTGACCGTCACGATACCCAAGGGCTCAAATACCGGCAAGACGCTCCGGCTCAAGGGCAAGGGCGTGCCCGGGCCGGGCGGCAGGCGGGGCGATGAATATCTGACGCTGAAGATCGTGCTGCCGGCTGGCCAGGATCCTGAACTTGAAGCCTTCGCATCGAGCTGGGTTGCTGGAAAGTCTCACAATCCACGGCGGGAGATGGGCATATGATTGATGCTGGAGATATGTGTCGCGGCGCCGGGATCGACAGAACTGTCTTGGAGACATGGATCGAGGCCGGCTGGATCCACCCCCGCTCGGCGCGAGGCACCCCGAGCTTTTTGCCGATCGACGTGGCTCGCGCGCAATTGATCCGCGACCTCACCAGCGTGATGGCCGTCAACGACGAGGGCGTGGTGGTCGTTCTTGATTTACTCGACCAGATTCACAGCCTTCGCTATGCGCTGCGCGGCGTGATGTGGGCAGTTTCTGAACAGAAAGTGCCCATTCGCCGTCACATCCGTTCCGGTGCCCGAAAGTTCGCTAGGGAGACAGTAAAGGAAGCTGCCGATGCGTCCGGGCAGGGAACGGCCGCTTAGATCGTAGCGAGCGCAACCCAGGCGGAGCATGTTATGTCCATACGAAATAAATTTACCGCGCTGAAGCTCGAGTTCGAACCGCTTTCCTTGCACCAGCGGTTCGAGCGCGTCGTCGTACTTATCCTGACCCTCCTCCTTGTTATCGTCGTGGTGGCCGCGATGTGGAACCTCGTGCTGCGCGTGTTCGGTCTCGTCCTGTCCGGTGGGTTCGACCCCTCAGAGTACGAAGCGTTCCAAGCGGTGTTCGGCATGATTTTTGCGGTCATCATCGCGCTTGAGTTCAAGAAATCCATTCTTGTGGTGGCGGCACGCGGTGAGAGTATTGTCCAGATTCGGTCGGTGATCGTAATCGCGCTTCTCGCGATCTGCCGCAAAATCATTATCCTCGATCTGTCGAAAACAGACGCTTCGCACATCCTTGCACTCGCGGTCGCGATCCTTGCTCTTGGTACGGTCTATTGGCTGATCAGCGATCGCGACCGCCGCGCGGTACGCAATGGATGAAAACGTCATCCAGCGGCGGTCGGCCCAGCGTCACGAGTGCGATCGGGCGCGTCTTCGGGGGCCATGCTTACCCCAACCAAAGCGGGCCGCAGAAGCCGATCATGGTGCAGATAGCCGGGCTGGATCACGCTTGCCACCGTTCCGGGAACATGTGCCGTGTCGACCACCGTGAAGCCGGCCTGATGGCGTTCGGGATCGAAAGGCTCGCCGATTGGGTCAAGACGTGTGAGCCCATGCTTCGCGAAAGCGTCGAGCAGGGCACGGCGCGTGGCTTCGATCCCGGCCAGAAGCCCCGACACAGCCTCGTCCGTACGCTTTCCCTCCGGCACGCTCGCGATGGCAAGTTCCAGATTGTCGGCCGTCGCCAGCAAATCGCCGGCGAGGCCCGATGCAGCATAGCGGACTGCCTCGTCGGATTGCCGGCGTGTCTGCTGCCGGATGTTCTCCTGTTCGGCCAGGCAACGAAGCAGACGGTCCTTGGTCGCCGCGAGTTCAACGGCGAGGTCGGAGGGGAACTGCTCCGGGGCGTCGGGCGTCTCCGAGTGGGCTTCGTTCACGTTCGTGCGGCGGGACGAACCATTGGTCTCGCTCATGAGATGATCTCCGTTGATGCGCGCCCGCTCCCGCGAAAACCTCTGATCCAACCGGCTAACTGGCGCGCTTGTGGTCGTCGACGTCCTCGAACTCGGCATCGATAACATCTTCGTCGTCCGCCCCGGCTGTGCTGCCCGATGGACCGGCCTGAGCACCCTCGCCCTTCGAGGCGGCTTCTTGAAGCTTCACGGCTTCCTGCGCGAGAACCTGACTCTTGGCCTCGATCTGTGCCGTGTCTTCGCCGGCAGCTGCGGACTTTAGCTCTGCGAGGGCGTTTTCGATCGCGGTCTTATCCCCGGGATCGAGCTTGTCGCCATGTTCTGCCAGGGATCGCTCGGAGGAATGAACCAGACCTTCCGCCTGATTGCGCGCTTCGACGAGCGCGCGCCGCTTCTTGTCGTCGGTAGCATGTACTTCGGCATCCCGGACCATTTTCTGAATGTCGGCCTCGGAGAGCCCACCGGAAGCCTGAATGCGGATCTGCTGTTCCTTCCCCGTGCCCTTTTCCTTGGCATGCACGTTGACGATGCCATTGGCGTCGATGTCGAACGTCACCTCGATCTGTGGCACGCCGCGCGGCGCGGGAGGGATGCCGACAAGATCGAACTGGCCGAGCAGTTTGTTGTCCGCCGCCATTTCCCTTTCGCCTTGGAAAACCCGGATCGTCACCGCCTGCTGATTGTCCTCGGCTGTGGAGAACACCTGGCTTTTCTTGGCCGGAATCGTGGTGTTGCGCTCGATTAACCGCGTAAATACGCCGCCCACCGTCTCGATGCCGAGCGAGAGCGGCGTGACGTCGAGGAGGAGAACATCCTTGACGTCGCCCTGCAGAACGCCTGCCTGGATCGCGGCGCCGATGGCCACGACCTCATCCGGGTTGACGCCCTGATGCGGCTCTTTGCCGAAGAACCTCTTCACAACCTCCTGAACTTTCGGCATGCGCGTCTGGCCACCAACCAGCACGACTTCCTCGATATTGTTCGCCTCGAGCCCCGCGTCCTCGAGCGCTGACATGCACGGCCCGACGGTACGCTGGACGAGATCGTCGACCAGGGATTCGAACTTGGCGCGCGTCAGCTTGATGTCGAGGTGCTTCGGCCCGTTCTGGTCCGCGGTGATAAACGGCAGATTGACGTTCGTTTCGAGGGTCGAAGAGAGCTCGATCTTGGCCTTCTCGGCGGCCTCTCGCAATCGCTGGAGCGCGAGCCGGTCGTTACGTAGATCGATGCCTTGCTGCTTTTTGAACTCGTCGGCGAGGTAATCCATGATCCGCTTGTCGAAATCCTCGCCGCCGAGGAATGTATCGCCGTTGGTCGACTTCACCTCAAACACGCCGTCGCCGATATCCAGGATCGAGATGTCGAACGTGCCGCCGCCGAGGTCGTAGACCGCGATCGTGCCTTGTCCCTTCTTTTCCAGGCCATAGGCGAGGGCCGCCGCCGTCGGTTCATTGATGATGCGCAGCACTTCGAGGCCGGCGATCCTGCCGGCATCCTTCGTGGCCTGGCGCTGAGCGTCGTTGAAATAGGCCGGCACGGTGATGACCGCCTGCATGACCTTTTCGCCGAGATAGCGTTCGGCCGTGTCCCGCATCTTCTGGAGGATGAAAGCCGAGATCTGGGAGGGAGAATACTTCGTCCCGTTAGCCTCGACCCAGGCATCGCCGTTGTCGCCGGCAACGATCTTGTAGGACACGATCGCCTTGTCCTTCTCGACGATGGGGTCATCGAACCGCCGGCCGATCAGACGCTTGATGGCGAAGACGGTGTTCTCTGGGTTGGTGACGGCCTGCCGTTTTGCCGGCTGGCCGACAAGGACCTCGCCCTCCTTCGTAAATGCGACCATGGAAGGCGTCGTCCGTGCGCCTTCCGCATTTTCGATGACCTTCGCCTGCTTGCCCTCCATGACGGCAACACAGGAGTTTGTTGTCCCGAGATCGATGCCGATGATCTTAGCGGCCATTTCTGCCTCCACGCGCTGACGGCGTGCCGACACTTTCGGCGAGCCGCGATCTTCTGCAGACTTTGAATACCGCGCGTGCAGCGAATAGGCCTTGACGCCTGTCAATAACCTGGCCCCGACCAACGATCGCTCCCGAGGCGGGACGTGCTGCTGCGGCGCGCTTGCGCGATCAATCCGGGAGGAGCGGGCGCGGAGAGCAAGCCGCCTTGACGATCGTCAAGGCGCAGCACGATCGCCGGAGGCAAAAAGGAACGTCCTTTCGACGAGCCGGCAGTCATGGCACCCGAGATCGACCAGTCCACAATCAGATCTGGTTCGGTCTTGCCGCCATCGATGTTCTCGCAAAGAGTAAGCCCGGTCGTCGCCTTGTGGCAGAACGTTGTAAGGTGCGATCAAGGTAAATGCCGATGCACGGGACAAACAATATCGTCTGCCCGCAGTGCCTGAGCGTAAACCGCGTCGCCGCCGACCGAGACGCGAAGCAGGCGAAGTGCGGCAAGTGCAAGAAGCCGCTCTTCGATGGGCATCCCCACGCCGTCGATCAGGCCGCGTTTGACAGACATGTCATGCGTAACGACATTCCCGTCATTTCCGATTTCTGGGCGGAGTGGTGTGGGCCGTGCAAGATGATGGCTCCGGCTTTCGAGGCGGCCGCCGCGGAGATGGAACCTCGATTACGTTTTATCAAGGTCGACACCGAGGCCGAGCAGGCGCTGGCGGCGCGTTTTCAGATCCGCAGCATCCCGATGCTGATGGCATTTCACAAGGGCGCTATTGTCGCGAAACAGGCCGGTGCAATGGATCGATCGACCTTGCGAACATGGCTCGCCTCGATTCCGGCCACATAGAGAACTCACTGGGAACTCCTTTTCACGCGGGACGGCCGCACGCATAAAAGAGGACGACGGAGGGACGAGTGTGATCGCCGCGGGATCCGCACTGAGCGCGACCGCAACCTTCTCGGCGAAGCTCGCCGAGAAGGTTCCAATTGAACCGATTGAGAGCGCTGCTCTCGAATGATCGACCGGACCGTTACCGTTGCTCACGGACTGATGCTGATCAGATTCTCCACGCGCGAGACGCCGGGGATTTGCCAGGCGACCCGTTCGGCCTCCTGCCGTTCTGCCCATGAGCGTACCGACCCACGCAGCGTTACCGCGCCTGCGTCGGTCTCGACAGTTATCCGATTGGCATCGAGCTCCGCGCTGCGGCGAAAGGACTCCTCGATCTTACGTTTGACCTCCGTTGGCGCGACGCGGGGGCTGACCTGGATAAGGTTGGACACGCCTTTGACGCCGCGAACGCGCCCAACGGCTTTTTCCGCCCGCTCTTTCGCGTAATTCCAATCGACCGAGCCTTCGAGCGTCAGCCAGCCATCGCGCACAACGACGCGAATGTGCTCAGACGAGTATGGCAATGCGCTCTGAATGGTGGACACGGCGTCCCGAGCAATTTCCGGATCCGGCCGCTGATTGAAAACAGGCAGGCGTACCTCAATGTCGTTGGCAACGCCGAGGACGCCGGAAACGCGCTTGACGGTTCGTTCGGCTTCCCATCTCTGGCTGTAACTGCGGACGAAGCCGCTCAAGGTGACAACGCCGCTCTTGACGGCGACGGCGACGTCTGTGGCTTCGAGGTCGGGATTCAATCGAAGTTCTTCCTCAACGTCACGCTTGATATCGATGTCGGATTTCATGGCTGAACTCCTCGCATTTTTGCATGTACGCTGCCGGTCGCCGAGCAGGGGCATATTGGCAGATTATCTTTGTACTATGCCGGGTCACGCCCAGTTCCGCCCTGACCACCGTCAATTTTGGCAGCGGCGGAAACTCACGCGGGATCGCTTCCGCGGATACTGTTTTCCCACGTTCGACGCACGGCTCAATTGATCTGGCTGGTCATTCCGCCTGTGTGCCGTTCGCACGTTGATGGTCGTCAAGGCGACATCTGAGGAACGATGTTGAGTCTCTTTTCGAGCGTCGCGCTGTCCAGTCGGACTGCCCTTTTGGCGCGGCGCTGTTTCGATGGTGCCGGCAGTTTTTCAGCACCACACTTTCACAAAAGGAACGGTGGTCGATGAGCGTGCTGCCACGTGTAACCGAATTGACCAGGGAACGGATTTCGCGAGAGTTCGACGATTTCGGGCCAGATGCCTGCATGGCCGAGATCACTGCGGAATTGCGAGAACACAATCCCGAATTGCTCGACATGGCCACGCGATGGGCCGGGAATGGCAGTGAGGGGATGAGCCTCATGACAGCGTTCGGCATGTTCTACCGGCTGCTGGCGGCAGAAGCCCGTGGTTCGTTGGACGCCGGCAGACTGAACCCCCTTCCCCGCGTCTCCACCGACGTTCGCGATTTGCTCGTCGAGCGCATCGACCGTGCCGGCGGCGAGAGCTTCACGCGCGAGGCGATCGAAAATCTTGAAGATCTCAATCCAGAGCTTTTACATATGGCTCATGCGTTCGCATCGCGACGCACGGATTATGGTCGGACCATCGAAGGGTTCGCCCTTCTCCACGAGGCCTTGCTGATCCAGGCCCGCCGCGATCGAGCCCGCCGCCACTGACCGCCGTTGTTGTCACATCACAAATGTTACTGCCCGAACCGGATCGACGAGTTCGGAGCCATGCGCGGCAAAGGAAAGTGGAGCGTCGCCGGGTCAGCCTGTGGAACATTGGCAAAATGCGAGCCCTTCTCAGATGACATTCGCCCCGAAATGTCCGATGCGCGTGCCACATCAAAAAACCGAGCCAGATCCTACCGGCTGACTTCCCCCACACTCACAAACTTAAAAATGCCCCGTCCGAATGAGGGAACAACGACGAACTTATGTGGACCCCGACGCTTATTCCACAACAGCCACCCCGAAGTTCCGCTTTGGGTCAGGAGCGGATGTTGACATTTCGTCGCAAATCGGAGGCCTAGCTCACTGACATGTTACCGGGCATGTCAGCATACGTACGATGCGTCACAGAAGCTGGGAGCTGAGCTCAAGCGGGACATATCCGTGATCCGGCCCGGAAAACAAACCTGAGCGTGCCTTCGGGGGCATCAGGCCGCTCTCACTTGGCCTTAGGAAATTTATTTCCACATTCACGATGCTCCAATATGCCCCGCGTCCGATTGGCAGCCACACGCGGCGTCGTATTGCACTTACGCCGGCAAAGCTGTACAGATAATTGTATCGTACATTTGCGTCGGTTTTCCGATACCACGCAAGAAGTTAGCGATTGCGAGGCACGGAGGGATGAGTCTCACCCTCTCCGCCACCGTTCTTGCCGCCACAGGCCAAGGCCGGCTTAAGCCTCTGACAATAAATAACAGTCTGGAAAACAGGCGCGCCCTCGAAGGAGCCTCCCAGCTTGGCTGTATCGTCCATTGTATCGCGCGGCAAACGCACCAAACCCTACCTCCTGCGTTCAGGCGACACTTACCTCTTTCAGAAGGCTTTCCCTGCGCGAAGCACCGTTCCTAATGCTAAAGATCATGCCCGGCAAAGGCTGCCAGTTAGGCCGCGATCGCGGCTAAGGTCACCGTCGGTTTTCTGATCGTCCGAGGTGGACACCGATGCATTTCACATAAATGTACATATTTATTCTCAAGCGGTCGATGACGTCGCCGCGGCGGCCCGCGCCGCGGCCCGATCTCGTCGACTCCGTCTAAGGCTGAATAAAGCAGTTAGAAGGACAAACAGAGCCGTCAATCCAAGAAGTGAGGCGGCGAGCTTATCGTCCCAGAATATCGAATGGCTGCCATAGCTAAGGTCCACCGCCCTGCGGTAATTGCGTTCCACCAAGCTGCCAAGAACAAGCGCAAGGACGAGAGGCAAGATCGGAAATCTGAGCAGCCGCATGACGTAACCCAAAACGCCCATGCCGATCATGATAAGCAGATCGAAAACGTTCTGATTCACCGAATAGACGCCCGAAGAAACCAGCGCGATAATGAAGGCGCTCAAAAAGGCTTTTGGCCGGTTCACAAGCCAGATGCACGGCGGCAGCATCAGAAACCCTAGCAGGAGTTGCGACAGGTTAGCTATGAACAGCCCGCCGAACAGGCCGTAGATGAAAACAGGATTCTTCTCGAGCAGAGCCGGGCCAGGTTCAATGCCATGAAGTATCAACCCCCCAAGAAGAACGGCTGTGGAACCTGAACTCGGAATGCCAAAGGTAAGAGTCGGTATAAGCGCAGTCGCCGCCACCGTGTTGTTCGCCGCTTCAGGCGCAGCGACCCCTTCAGGTGATCCCTTTCCGAATTCTTCCGGATGCTTCGACCAACGCTTTGCTTCATTGTAGGAAAGGAAGGACGCAAGCGTTGATCCACCGCCGGGCGTAACACCATCGATAGTCCCGAGGGTCGTTCCGATCAGCGTCGCCGGTGTTATGCGCTTGAAGGTCTTCCAGTTTGGAAGCTTTATACGAAGGTGGCGTTCGGCTTTGTCCCACTCAGGCTCGCTTGTCTGGACAAACAGTTCCGTCATCGCGAACATGCCGATCAGAACAAAAATTGCCTCAATTCCCCCAAGAAGCTCGACGGATCCGAACGTAAAGCGCTGTATGCCAGAGATCGTGTCGATGCCGATCGTCGAAATTGCAAGGCCCAGAATGGCGGCGAGAAATCCTTTGATCAGCGACCCGTCGGAAAGGGTCGCAATCAAACTGAGGCCGAATACGCCCAAGGCAAAATAAGCAGGCGCGGTGAAGTAGAGTGCTATCAGCGAAAGCGGTTCGGTCAGCACAACTACAAAAATCATGCCTATCAGACCGCCGATCACGCCGGCCATTAGCGATATTCCGAGAGCCTCTCCTGTCTTGCCCTGCTTGTGCATTTCATAGCCGTCGATGGCGGTGGTGATCGCAGCACTGGTGCCTGGTGTCCGGATCAGGATCGCCGGAATTGAACCGCCATACTCCGCGCCGACATAGGTTGAGGCGAGAAGAATAATAGCCATCGTCGGATCCATACCGAAAGTGAGAGGCAGAAGTAGCGCCATGGTGATGGAAGCCGATAGGCCGGGGAGAGCGCCCCCTATGATGCCCCAGGCAACGCCGCCAAATGCATAGAATACCGCGGGGCTAGCAAAGATGGTACTCAGAGCGATTTGTAGGCCGTTCATGTACGTGCCTCCAGTTCTGGGGTGGCGATCAGTTGCCGATCAGTTGACTAGCGTCGGCCAAATGCCAAGAGGCATATGAATTCCGAGAAAAGCGACGAAGAACAGCCAGAAAGCAAAGGCCCCTATCACGGCGACGCCAATCGAGGTGGCTGAGATCGGATAACCCTGATAGCGGGACACCACGAGGATCAGCAATCCGATTGCGAGCGGGTAACCGATGGTCTCAAGGGCTAAAATGAACAGCAGCGAAATAGCGAGAAGTCCGAACGCCTTCACGTGGCGATGCCATTCAATCGGTTCGACAAATTCACCGCCATCCGACGACCTCACGCCTACAAATCGCCACGCAACAAAACTCTGGGCAATCAATGCGGCGGAGAACAGCATTCCAGCGCATGCCAGCAGCTTCGGGAAAGCAGAGGAAGGAACCATCGTATCCAGAATGCTTGTCGGCATGGCGTCGGCGGCAAGATAATAGCCGACTGAAAGTGCAAACAAGACCAAGCCGGAAATTACATTCGTGACCATGACGGCTCCTCCTCTTCCTGGGTTATTTCTTCTTCAGGCCAACCGCTGTGAAGAACGAGTCTAAGTCATCAGCGAATTTGTTCGTCAGTGCGTCGAACTCGTTCCCGGTCAGGTAGAGCGGAACATTCTGGTTCTCGGTGTAAAACGCCTTGTATTCCGGATCCTCCAGAACAAGCTTGATTGCTTCCTCCCAAGCCTTGGTGATCTCCGGAGGAGTGCCCTTTTTGGCGACAAAGCCACGCCAATTCATGCCGACGATATCAACACCTTGCTCACGTGCCGTTGGTACGTCGGGATAACTGGGAAGCCGCTCTTCACTGAGTGCCGCGATAAGTCTTACCTTACCCGCCTCGATCTGTGCCGTAACCTCCTGTGCATCGGTAGCACCTGCGTCGACGGCTCCGTTGAGAACGCTCAACATCAGCGGTCCACCGCCGTCGTGCGTGGCGACGACCATGTCCAGCTTCTGCGTCATCTTTAACGTCTCGACGACCATACGATCGATCGAGGCAGCCGTGCCGGCGCCGAACCTCAGCTTGCCCGGATTGTCTTTCGCGTAAGCAAGCAGGTCTTTCATGTCTTTGAAAGGGCTGTCTTGACGTACAAAATAGACAGGGGAGTCGTTGAACACATTCACGATGGGCTGCATCTGAGTGTAGCTGACCGGCGGATTGCTCATTACGGAGACGATAACGTGCTGGGTAGACACGCCATAAAGCAGCGAACCGTCATTGGGGCCCTCCACGATTCGGCGCATGGCATTAGCACCGCCGCTTCCTGGTACGTTCTCGACCACAAAATTGATGCCCCAACGCGGCCCGAGAACTTTGACGAGGTTGCGCAGAAAGATGTCACCGCCGCCGCCAGGGCTCGAACTGGTTATCAGGGTTACCGTCTTGTGCGGGTACTCTGGATAAGGTGGTGCGGCGGTAGCCGCACCTGTGGTTACGAGAAACGCTCCTAGAACCGCAGCTCCGATCAATTTCTTCATGTTCATGTGCTCCTCCTCTTTTGTTGCCTGTTTTTGACTAGGCTTTTGGGGCTACATCTAGCCTGACGGCTATTTCCTCCAGTTCTTTGCTTGGTGCCGGATATCGCTTCATGACGAGAGGATCATGGCCTGGCACGATATGTTCCGGAGTCGGTGCCGCTGCGACAAGCCGCTCGTGGCTCTCGAGCATGTCTGCGACACTGACACATGTCGTGTAGGGACGATGTGATTCCATGTGCTCGTAGTAATGGCTCACATCCGACGCCAGCACGACGAAACCTCGCTTCGTATTGACGCGAACGAATTGCAATCCAGGCGAATGGCCTGGTGCCGGGTGAAGGCTAATCCCTGGTGCGAAATCGACCGGACCGTTGTACAGCCTCACACGTTCGGCGTAGTTCAGTCGGACGATGCCGACGACGTTTTCGACCTCAAATGAATGCCGAAAATGCTTGTAACGCATGAAACGGCCACAGGCGAAGTGCAGATCCGGTTCCTGAAGGTGGAATTCCGCGGCAGGAAAGCGATCGAAATTGCCTACATGATCCCAGTGCAGATGAGTTAGGATGACATCGCTGACCGTGTTCGGATCAACGTCGAACATTCCGAGGGTCTCGACGGGACAGCGAAGAAATGTACGGTTGCGTTTCTTGGCGCTCTCCACTGTGAAACCTGAGTCGACAACAATGGCGCGTCCATCACCCGTGATAAGCCAGAGGTAGTAGTCCATCGGCATCGGTCCGTCGTGCGGATCACCACCGATAAAATGGTTTGAACGCTGGGCATCGCGCGTCGCATACCTGATAGCGAAGACTTCATACTCCGGATGCTGGCTTACCATCCCAAACCCTCGCTGGCCCGAAACGAGTGGCCGGATATTTCAGCTCCAGGAAAAATCGGCGCACATACTGATAAACGGCTCTTCATTTTGCATCTCCTCTCAGGTCGCTGTTCGTTAAAATGACCGCGCATGTGAGCCCTAATCACGCTTAATTACGTATACGGTCCGTACGCTTTCGTAAGACCTACCAACTAATAGAAATGTATTTCGTCTCAAGGTATTCGAGAATGCCATATGTCCCGCCCTCTCGGCCGATACCGCTGTGCTTCATGCCGCCGAATGGGGCAGCAACATCGGAAAGAGAGCCACGATTGATCGCGACCATTCCTGCATCGATCCGATCGGCAACTCGCAGGCCCTTCTGTACATCGCGCGTGAATATGTAGGCTGCTAAGCCGTATTCGGTATCGTTCGCCAGCCGGATAGCCTGATCTTCGCTGTCGAAACGGACGAGGGGGGCAACAGGCCCGAAAATTTCCCGGTTCAGAATCTCTGACCCAGGGTCAACATCGGCGATGACCGTGGGCGGATAGTAGTAACCATCGCTCTCAAGTGTACCGCCACCAGTCAGGATCCGGCCTCCATGCACTGCGGCTTGATCGACCAGTGTTGAGACCTTTTCGAGTGCATTTTTGGAGATTAGCGGCCCGCACTCGGTGGCGGTATATCGACCGCGCCCAACCACGATGCGGTTCATTCTCTCGGCGAGTTTGGCGGCAAAGGCCTCGTAAACGTCGCTTTGGACCAGAAAGCGATTGGCAGCGATACAAGTCTCGCCTGCGTTGCGCATTTTCGCGGTAAGGGCGCCGTTGAGCGCTGCGTCAATATCCGCGTCGTCGAACACGATGAAAGGAGCGTTCCCCCCAAGTTCCATCGAGCAATTCACTACATGCTCGGCCGCTTGCCGTAGAAGTAGTTTTCCTACGGATGTTGACCCCGTGAATGATAGTTTCCGTATCCTCCCGTCATCCAGCATGACCTTGACTGCTTCGGCAGGGCGCGATGTTGTCAGGACATTAAGCGTTCCCGGCGGAGCGCCGGCTTCGTGCACGATCTCAGCGAGAGCCAGAGCTGTGAGTGGCGTCTCAGCGGCCGGCTTTAGGATACAGGTGCAGCCGGCGGCGAGCGCCGGAGCAATCTTTCGTGCCGCCATTGCGGCAGGGAAGTTCCATGGCGTAATCAGCAGTGAAATACCCACAGGCTGGTGCTGAACCGCGATCCGGCCAGTGCCGAACGGCGCCAAGCCGAGATCGCCCGGAATGCGAACAGCCTCTTCCGCAAACCATCGGAAGAATTCGGCAGCGTAGGAGACCTCCGCGCGAGCGTCAGTAAGTGCTTTTCCACTCTCCACCGAAATCAGCACCGCGAGGTCCTCGGCGCGGCGGTGCATTGCGTGAAAGCATTCCATAAGGATGTCGGAACGGCTTCGCGGGCTGTGAGAGGACCATGTGCTAGCGGCGGCTTCGGCGGCGTCGATGCACTTGATAGCGTCGGCAGGGGAGCCGTCTGCAACCCCAGCGATGATCGTGCCATCTGCGGGGTCGTCGACATCGAAACGGTCCTCGGAGGCGGGCGTGACCCAGCAGCCACCGATGAAGAGTCGCTTCGGTGTGCCTTCAATCAAGGCTGCCGCTGAATCCGACAGTAAATCCGCGAGGTCACTGGCCATGGCCCAAAAATCCTCTCATAGACAGATCGTATGACAATCATTTTGAATGCGCAATAAAGATTTTGTCGTACAATCAGTTTACAAGGCGGGTCTCTTGGCACACTATGCGATACCCAAAGTCGGGGCGCAGCGCCTGGGGCGGCGGCAAGAGGATGAGGGAAATGCCGATCGAAGTTACGTACGAAGCGGAGAATATTGCGACTGTTACGCTCGCGGGAAGAGAAAAAGCCGGCTATCTCGATACGGATGCCTTGCTCATGCTCGCCTCTACCCTACGCGAGATTGGCAATACACCCAGGGTGCGCGCCGTTCTTATTCGCGGTAATGATGGAATGTTCTGTCGCGGCCGCATCGGAAAAAAGAATCTGTCACGCGCGTCCGATGTGGCGGAAGACCTGAACGCGATCCTCGCAGTCAATGCAGCCTTCGATGCGCTGCCCGTCCCAGTTGTCACCGCCGTTGAGGGCGAAGCGTTTGGCTTCGGATTTGGTCTCGTCGCGCAGTCCGATTATGCTGTCGCGGCTGAAAGTTCCCAGCTTTCTTTGCCCGAAATGTCTCACGGCATGCCGCCGCTGATCGTGCTCTCCTATCTCCTTCGTTTCGTCTCGTACAAACGCGCGTTCGAACTCGCGTTGACCAGTCGCAGCATCGGTGCCGGCGAAGCGAGGGAGGCAGGGATCGTCACGGAGGTTGTGGCCCGGGGCCAGGCCGTTTCTCGCGCAACGGAAGTCGCCCGCAGCATGACAGCCTTTGATGCAAAATCGCTGGAGCTATTGCGGAAATTCTCTCGGCACGCCGCTTCGGCGCATTCTGCGCATCTAAGCGAACATGCCGTTTCGCTCATGAGTGTACTGATTGCCGAGCGCACAGAGGCGTCAGCTCATGTCCGATGATCGAGGAACGCCGGCAACTTTGATGGATAGACAGTCATGACTGCTCAACAAAATCTTCGGGTGGTACGCCCGCTCGTCTCGCTTAAAAAGCTCGTGGTGGAATCGCTTCGAGCGGCAATCGGCGAGGGGCGCTTCGCGCCTGGAGATCGGCTGATCGAGCGCGAGCTGTGCGAGATGTTGGATGTCAGCCGCACGCTGCTGCGTGAGGCCCTTAGCCAGCTCGAGGTCGAAGGCATCGTCCAGATAATCCCGCATAAGGGGCCGATCGTCGCCGTCTACACCGCGGCCGAAGCGAACGCCATTTACGAACTTCGTGCGACGCTTGAGGAGATGGCCGGCCGCTGCTTCGTCGAGCGGGCGACGGCGGGGGAGCGAGCAGCGCTGGAAGCCGCCTATGCGGAACTCACACGGGCCTATCGCACCAAATCTTCCAAGAACCGCCTCGAGGTGAAGCAGAAGTTTTACAGCGCGCTTACGGCCGGGGCCCACAATCCCGTTCTCGAAGACATGCTGCGGCTGATCCATGGACGCGTTACAATTTTGCGTGCGACCACACTTGCAGAACCCGGTCGCCTCTCCGGGAGTGCGGCCGAACTTGGTGAGATCGTCAAGGCCATCCAGCGCAATGACGCTGCTGCGACCGCCGAGGCATGCAGGCGTCATGTCATGAGCGCCGCCGCGATTGCAGAACAGATCCTGTCTGAAGAGGCTACTAATCCGGGGCGGAAGAAACGCCCAGCCCGCCGTCTTATCTAAGGGAGCTTGATCCGCCGATGCCGAGATTGGTGACCAGTTCAGGATGCGAGGTGAATATCGTGCGCGCCGGTCCCGCCGGGCGGCCGCCTGTCGTGCTGATCCATGCTGTCGGAATCGATCTCACGTATTGGGGAGAACAGTTTGAGCACCTCACGCGCCGTCATGAGGTAATCACCTACGATCTACCGGGGCACGGTCACTCAAGCGCTTCGACGACAGATGTGACGTTCGATCTCTTGGCTTCGGTCCTTACGGATGTCATTGCATACACAACATCCGGTCCCGTTCATCTCGTCGGCCTTTCCGTCGGTGGCATGATCGCCCAGACCATGGCCGTTCAACGCCCGGATCTTGTCTGTTCGTTGTCGCTCATCGCAACCACCAGTACTTTTACGCCGGAGGTGCGGGATACCTTGCGCCAACGCGCCCGTATGGTTCGTGAGAAAGGTATGTCCGCTGTTGTACCGCAAACGTTGGAGCGCTGGTTCACGCCCGCCTTTGCAGCGGCTCGGCCGGACGTGCTTGACCGCGTTGCCAAGACTCTTCTCTCGAGCGATCCAGACGTTCACGGCGCTATGTGGGACATGATCGCATCCCTTGATGTGCGACCACAACTGGCCGGCATCCGGTGTCCGACACAAGTCATCGTCGGTGAGCAGGACCCGACGACACCACCGGCAGCCGCTCGGTCTATTGCGATGGAGATCGCCGGAGCCACGCTGCATGTCGTTCCAGACACCTCGCATATGATCGGGCTTGAGGCGCCGGGCGTTGTCGCGGAGCGACTGTGCAACTTCATTAGTTCGGTTTCCGGTAATGACGGGAGGATTGCGTCGTGATGTCAGCAGGACCGCGCACGCTGTGCGACAAGATTTGGGATCGCCACGTGGTGCGCATGCAAGAGGATGGGCGCGCAATATTGTACATCGATCGCCACTTCGTACATGAAGTTACAAGTCCGCAGGCGTTCGAGGGTCTTCGAGATGCCGGCCGCAAAGTGCGTCGACCGGAGGCAACGCTTGCCGTTGCCGATCATAACCTCTCCACCGCGCCGGGGCGCACGGCAGAGAGCGGCGAGGAAGACAGCCGCCGCCAGCTCAGTTTGCTGCAGGAAAATAGTTCGCATTTCGGCCTCACCTACTACGGTCCCCGCCACAGGCGGCAAGGCATCGTCCACGTGATCGGTCCGGAAATGGCACTGTCGCAGCCTGGAATGACCATTGCCTGCGGGGATAGTCATACCCCGACCCATGGTGCAGTAGGCTCTTACGCGATCGGTGTAGGCACATCTGAGGTGGAGCACATCCTTGCCACGCAAACAATCGTGCAACGAAAAGCGAAAAACATGCGTATCACGGTCGAAGGCGATCTCCCGCTCGACGTGACGGCCAAAGACATGGTGATGGGTATCATCGGCCAAATCGGCTTCGCCGGGGGCACCGGGCATGTCATCGAATTCTCCGGTAAGGCCATCCGCGATCTTTCCATGGAAGGCCGACTGACGGTTGCGAGCATGGCCATCGAGGCCGGCGCGCGCAGCGGGTTGATAGCGCCCGATGAAACGACATTCGCCTATCTTCGGGACCGGCCATTCGCTCCGCGTCCTGCGGAGTGGGATCGGGCTGTCGAACTGTGGTCCTCGTTTTACTCCGACGACGGCGCTTATTACGATAGCGAGATCCGATTTCCGGCAGACCGCATCGTACCCATGGTCACATGGGGCACCAATCCAGGGGAAGTCGTCCCTGTTACCGGAAAGGTTCCCGACCCCGCCGCGGCAAAGACCGAAGAGGAGCGGGCGGCCATCGCGGCATCATTGAAGTATATGGGCCTGGAGGCGAACACGCTGATTTCCGATATTCGCCTTGATAAGGTCTTCATCGGTTCCTGCACGAATGGGCGCATCGAGGACTTGCGGCAAGCAGCCGCTGTCGTGCGGGGCCGTGTCGTTGCACCGCACATCGCTGCTATGGTCGTACCCGGGTCAAGCCACGTTAAGCAGCAGGCCGAGCAGGAAGGCCTTGCCGACATCTTCCTCAAGGCCGGGTTCGAATGGCGTGAGTCGGGCTGCTCAATGTGCATCGGCCTGAACGCAGATCGACTAGGACCCGGGGAGCGCTGCGCTTCGACATCCAACCGTAACTTTGAAGGCCGCCAAGGCGATTTTGGCCGCACGCATCTCGTTAGTCCTGCGATGGCTGCGGCCGCTGCGATCGCGGGTCAGTTTGTCGATGTCCGGACATGGAGAACGCACTGATGGAGCCATTCTCATTCATAACGGGCGTCGCAGCTTCCATACCGCTTGCTAACATCAATACCGACATCATCGCCCCGAAGGTCCTAATGCGTGCAGTTTCGCGCGAAGGATTGGGATGGGGACTTTTCGGTCCCTACCGCTATGCCGATGATGGTGCCGAAAAGCCTGACTTCGTCCTCAACCGAGAGCCGTTCCGATCGGCAAAAATCGTACTCGCCTTAGAGAACTTCGGTTGCGGTTCATCGCGTGAGCATGCGGCTTGGGCCATGTTGGATTTCGGCATCCGCGTCGTTATAGCGACGTCTTTCGCCGAGATATTCTTCAACAACTGTTCGAAGAACGGAATTCTGCTCGTTACGCTGCCGGAAAGCGACGTCCGACGGATCATGGAAGTCGCCGATACTGGCGAACCGATCACTGTCGATCTTCAGGGGCAGACGATATGTACGTCGAGATCTACGCTTGCGAGTTTCAACATCGCGGAACCATTGAAGAGAGCGCTTCTGGAAGGCCGTGACGAAATCGATACCACGCTGACCTTCGACGGGGCCATCAACGATTACGAAAATCGGATGTTCGACCAGACGCCTTGGCTTCGCAGTGGCGTTCTAGAACCCCTCAATCCGGACCGAAACAATGTAGGTGCGTCGAGAGGCTATCGCCAGGGGAGCGCAGTATGAGCGAAGAAACTCTGTTTGAACGCGGATTGAAGGTCCGCAAGGCGGTACTCGGCGAAGAGTATGTCAATAAGTCCATCGCCGGCGCTGATGAGTTCACACGCACTATGGCCGAATGGTCGACAGAATACTGTTGGGGCGCGTTGTGGACAAGGCCCGGCCTTGATCGTCGCAGTCGGAGTATTGCAAATATCGCCATGATCAGCGCGCTCAACCGTCCCCATGAACTTGGGTTGCATATCAAGGCGGCAATTCAGAATGGCGTGACGAAAGACGAGATCAAGGAGGTTCTGCTTCAGGTTGCAGTTTACTGCGGTGTACCTGCCGGCATCGACAGCTTTCGGATCGCCCGCGATGCCTTCAAAGAATTGGAAGCAACCGGTGACCCACACGTAAACGGCGGGGAGTGACTTCGTCCCGATCCAGTCTGTTGCATTACAGCTCGTCCGTACTCGCAAGTGTTGGTGCGCGAATACGCACGTTCGTCTCGCACCACAAAGATCGGCGAGAGGAATAACGATGCATCTCAGGATTGAAGCTTTAGCGGCGCTGGCGGTTCTGTTTTCGGCTCTGCTTGCCCGCATCGCAATGCGGCCAACAACGCCCAGCCGATCCCGTTGGATGCGCGACGCCATCACGGCCGCTGGTCTCCCTCTCAAGTGTCAGCCTCACGGCCTCAGGAAGGCTGCAGGTCGGCGGTTGGCTGAAGGCGGGGCGACTACCAAGCAGATCATGGCCAACCTCGGGCATAAGGATATTGCTGAGGCGGAACGCTATACGCGTGAAGCGAGCCAGCCGCGACTTGCGGACGCGGGAATGGCTTTGGTGCCGTCTCGACTTCCGCTTTCCCAAAACAGCGCCCAAACATCGCTTGGAAATGACGAAAAATATAAGGATAGCAATATGTTGAGAGATGCTATGTGGCGCTCCCTAGGGGAAGGACCGACCTCGCCCATAATCCGCTGTTTTCAATAGCTTTTTCTAGAAGTTACGACTGCAAACGTAGCATGGAATTGTAGCCTCTGGGAAGTGACGAGGAATTCCACACACCATCGTCAGCCACAGCTTTTACGAGAACCCCTTCCGCCTGTAGTTTGGTTGGATCGGGGGGCGAGAATGAGCACAACCACACGTCATGCACTGCGCGTTTACACAGCCTTGGAGCAGCTTCGAGGCAACGATAGCGATGTGCTGGATGCACTCATCCCATTTTTCGAACCGATCCTTGCGGTGCTCAACGGCACGATATTTGACCCGCACGTATTCGCTAAGGGAGTAAGGCGTCTATACGGCTGGAATTTTACCGGAGATGTCGCTGGGCGTTTCGCGCCCCGGCTTGAGCGCAAAGGATACCTAGAGCGCATCGCATCTAAGGATGACAGTGTTATCCGGATAGTGCGTTTCCAAGCTCGATCGGAGGATGCTCTTCATGTCCCGATAGAGGGCGTCATTGAACAAATCATAGATGAATTCGAACAGTTCCCCCCTCGGGTCACGGACCTTCTGAATTATAGGAAGAGCCGAGACGAACTTAAGGACATGCTGGTCCGGTTTCTGGTCTCTATGGATTCACATGGTGAAGGAGCTTTCGCTCCAGAACTCGGGTTCATCGAGCCCTCCGGAGAAGCTCGGGAGCTTCTTGACAGCCTTGAAGAAGGGGGCCGTCCGCTCAACCAAGATGACCGCTATATGTGCGCGAAATTCGTTCGGCACATCCTCGACAACCATCCGAGATTTACCCCACACCTAACGCGGCTCGCCTCGATTGCTCTTCTGACAGAGGTTGTAGAAGATTTTCTGAAGCCTACTACGTCCGAAACTCATTCTGATCTTACCATCGCGTTAGACGCGCCGCTTGCTCTGGACTTCCTCGGCTGCTCGGGTCCGGACCTTCAGAACGACATCAAAACGCTCGTAGATGCCCTCCGGGGGATAGGTGTTTCGTTCATCGTTTTCCCCGACAGCTGCGAAGAGATGCAGCGTAACCTGCGAACGATGCTCAGCGCGTCCCCAGACCAGCGATATGGATATACTCATTCCGCGATGATCCGAGGCCACGTTAGCCGAGATTTTGTCGTAGCAGTGGCGAACAATCCCGAGCGCGCGCTGTCCCAAGTCGGCATCGGTGTCCGGCAGATCACCTTAGATACTTGGCCTTCGCTGCATCGATTTTTCACGGAAGGGCACCACGAGGATTTCGTGGCGTCCATTCTCTGGGGTGCTCAGCAGCAAGCCAGAGAACACGATGCGAGTTGCCTCACTTTTATCATGCGGCTACGAGAAGGCAGAAACAGCAGCGATATATTCAAATGCAAGTACGTTCTTGTAACCCGAAACCCAACATTTGTTCGTAAGTCCCGTGAGTACGCTTTACAAAATCGAATGATCAACGAGGTCCAAGAGGGCCCTGTAGTTCACCAGCGCGAGCTGGCGACAACCGCTTGGCTCAGAACGGGTCTAGGCGCTGGAGACGCAATCCCTCGCGGTCATCTCATCGCATCCTGCGACCGCGTCCTCCAAGTGCGTCCTGAACTCCGGCAGGCGCTTGCGGCGAAACTAGCGAGAATTACTCCAAGCAGTCTGGAGCAGCTCAGCTTGGTCATGCTGGATAGCCGCAGCGTTCAAAAACTTGCTGATGAAACACTAAACAACGAGTCCTTTATCACGGAAGCCAATGCTGAGAGGCTTCTCCAAGTGATGCGGGAAGCCACGGCTGACGAACTTCGAAAGCAGCACGATCAGGATATCGCGGACGAACGAAAAGCGCGTGAAGAAGAAGCCCAGCGAGCAAAAACCGAGGCCGATTCTTTTGAAATCGAGCGACAAGCTTGGATGAATGAAAGGCACGAGTCACGTTTGCGGGCAGAGGCAGCTACGGAACTCGCCGAGAAGCAAAGAGACAGCGTGGTAACCGGCATCAATGCCATGACAACTCGCATTCAACGTTCCGCGACCACCGTGTTGTCTCTTCTAGCTGTCCTAGCCATTTTCAATTACGCCACCGGATTGATGGGAGATTCCATCGTTTGGACAATCATCGCCGCTTTTGGTGCAGCCTTCGGTCTGTACCGATTGATATGGGCGATGTTGGAATGGCCTACAAAAGGATTGGCAACTGTGCTGAGTTGGGTTGCGCGAAGATCACTTGAGAGGAAGCTTAGGGCTGTTCACCTACTCGGAAGATTTCCGCTCAGCACCTTCGATATCAAAGGCGGCATCGTCGCGCCAAAAAAACAGGACGGCTCCCCGGTGAAGGAAACCGTCCCGTAGATCATTCTGCTGCTGGCACCTCCTGCACTGTCGCATTGGACAGCCAGAGCATTGGGAGGAAATTCTGGAAGGGCATGGTCCCGATAAGCGACCGGGCATCCTGCTGGGTGAACTCGTCACCCCAAGCCGCTCCAGTCACTCCTCGAACACCATTCAGAACCCCGTCAGCGAGCCCCGCAGTGGGGAACTGAACGAGCCCTTGTGAGGGCTGTCCGGTGACCCTTGTGTCGAACACAGGGTCCAGCCCCGCGACGTATGCACCCTGATCGAGAAGACCCGGGAAGATCGACGCGAAGCCCGCCCGCTGGAAGGCCGCAGCGGCCAGCTTACCGCCACCGAGGCGGTTCTGAAGGAACTCCTCGCGGTCGTCCCTGCCGATGGACTGGAGGTGGACCTGAGACGCATAGGCGAGGCCACCGAAGACCATGGAGCCGATGATGGACGCCAAGGTCTCCCAGTCCCGCATATAGGCGTTGTGGAGCGTGTTCTTCGTCCACGCTGCGAGCATGAACCCCCGGAACTGAAACAGGGTCTTGCCGAGGGCATGCCCCAACATCGTGTTGAGCTGCCCCGGGTCGTTCTCCTGAACCATCTTCCGAGTCCACCTGAAGATGGCGTGTTCGAACGCACCCCGCACCTCAGGGTCCCAATCCTCCAGATTGAGACGTTTCAGCTTGGACTTCGCCCGCTCGCCATCGACCTTGCTCATGTGCGTGCGGATTTCAGCGAAGATGCGGTCTTGCATATCGTCGCTGAGGCCGAGCACCCGGAGCCGCTTGCGGTTAACCTTCACGCCCTCACGGCTCATGTCCGTGAACTTGTGAAGGGCACCCTTCGCGGCCCACCGCTGAAGGTAGGCATTGACGGGAGCCATGCCGGAGATGAGCGAGGTCACGCGCGAGCCACGCTGAAGGAGCCCCTCAGCGGCGACCATACCGGCCCCTCTCCTGGCTGCCGTGACGGGCTGCCCGAAGTCGTCCACCGTGACGTGACCAAGGCCCCTGAGCGTGTCCGTACCGCCTGTCGTGATCCACTCCAGCATGTCCGCGTCATCGTCCAGAAGGCGACCCGTGCGGGCGTCCCGGATGAAGGAGCGAAGGGCTGGCATGGAGGACAACGCGGAGCGGAGACCGAGCTGGCCAATGACCACCCCAATGTCCGCGAGCTGGGCGAAACCGACTTGGTTCATCACGCGGATGAAGTTGTAGTCCCGGACCATCCGCAGCGCCGCCGCCGTCTTCGTGCGGTCGAACGCTGAGGGCGTTCCCGTAATGGCGTCGTAGAGGAATTGCAGACGGGTCACGTCCGTTTCCACGCCAAGGCGCGCCTTCTCCGTTGCGCCTTCATCAGCCGCCACCGCCCGAACCTTGGCCATCAAGGTTTCCCAGTCACCGCGCGAGTGGATGCCCTCGACCAAGTAGCGGGGATGGAGGTCTTCCTCGCCCGCTCGCCAGTTGGGGTTCTCGACGCGCAGCCGGGACATGGCCACCACCCCCGACATCTGCCGATTGTAGGAGGAGAACAGGTGCATGGCGTCATCGTGGAACAGGTCCACGATGGAGACGCTCCGCGTCCCGCCGCCTTTCACCTCCAGTGCCATGCTGAAGTTCTCGTCCAGCAACTGACGCGGCTTACCTCGCGACACACCGGCCTTGCTCTCGTCGCGGGCGGTAGCCCGGTAAAGAGCCCTCTCGACTTCATCATCCAGAAGGCCCGCGTCCCGCAGATGACTCCGCATCTCCTCGACGTCCAGCGAAGAGAACACGCGCTGCGCGGACAGCTCCTGACCGGCGCTGACGCTGTGCAGACGCTTCACATAGCCCCGGCCAATTTTCTCCGCGATGGCGTCGTCAAGGTCGGGGTTCAGCGCCCTTACAGCTCCTGTAACAAGCCGCTCAAGCCCCCGCGTGCCCACCTCAAGGTGGACGTTACGGAAACGCTCCCAGTGGACCAAGCGAGGCACATAGGGGTCGTTCGCGTCCACATCGGCAAAGCCCCGGAGCGGTGCACGCATCGACCCGTCCAAGGCCCGATGGTCACCCTTGGCGAGCTGGAGATAGGCCGTGTTCAGCTTCCGCCATGTGTCCCGCATCTGGATCACGGCGGGGTCGAACTCAGCCAGCGGGTCAGTGTTCCGCATCGCAGCGGTGATCTGGCGTCGAAACTCCAGCTCCTGCCCGTTCATGCCAGCCGTCCAGCCAAGGCCCTGACGCTGCCGGTAGTCGTTCCAAGCCGAGAGGTAGGAGCGGCTCCAGACCGTGTCCATACGGCGGTGGATCATGATCTGATCCTCCGTGATGGCGCGGAAGGTGGCCTTGCCCGCATCGGCCTGCCCGACCGTCTCTTCCCCGAGGAGGTTGCCGAGTGCGCGGACGAGCGGGTTCTCGCTGGCCTTCAAGCGACCAGTGGCGTCCCAGCGGAGGCCGGAGAAGGCACCTTCGCCATAGAGGTCCCCGAACTCCTTGCGGAGATACTCGCTGACATCGCCGCGAACGGGGTCCATGACGATGTTCTGTGCCGCACCTACAGACGACCCGGCAGGAGCATAGTCCCCCTCCAGCCGCTGCATCAGCGACCTTGCGGACGCCTGCGCCTGGAGGACTTCCTTATCAATCGCCGGGTTCGTCTTGGCGAACGCCCCGAACACGGATCCAAACACGAGACCGCCAGCGCCCGCATAGAGGAGCTGATCACGTTCCCATGTGGGCTTGAGGGCAGCCATCGGGACTTCCGCGAGCATGTTGCCCGCAGCGCCCTCGACCGCGCCCACGGCGATGTTGCCGAGGCGACCGAGCTTGAGCGCACCACCGACCGGCGCGAGGGCACCGGCGGCGAGCCAGCCAGCCGGATCGACGACCGCAGCACCCACCCGCAGCGCGGTGCCGGTGAGGCCCATGCTGTCGAGGCGCTGGTTGCGCTCGATGTCGTCCATCAGGCGCTGCTTGCGGTTGTGGAAGTTCTCCTCGGAGAAGCTGTCCGCGAGCCACGGCAGATACTGCTCGGGGACATCGGCAGCGTGGAGCTTGAGGAAGTCCTGCGTCAGCCGGAAGTTCGGGTCTGGGCGCTGGGCCCCGTGGTCGTCGAAGAGGTAGCCGAGAGTGTTCTCGGAGTTCATCGCGTCCCACGCCCCGGTGACGAGGTCAGTCTCTTCGTTCGAATTGTCGGTAGCGAAGCGTTCGGTGTTCGTCAGCGGGGTCGGAAGCTGCTGCCCCTCGCCCGCGAACGTTAAAGGGTTCTGTGCGAACTGCTCCCCCTGTCCGTACTTCTGGGTCCCCGCAGGGCCCACCTCGCTCTTCATCTTCCGAGCTGACCACCCGGCCAGATCACCGGCAGTGGCTACGTTCTTGAAGACGGGGCCGTTGGCGACGATTGAACGCGCGTCGACGACCTGAGTGATGGGCGTGCTGGGGTCCGCGTTGAGGACTCGTGCGGCATCCTTGGGCCCGAGGAACCAGCCGAGGTATTGCTCCCCGGCGTTCGGCTCGCGGCCCGTCTTGCTCTTGATATAGTCCTTCACCTCGCGGAGGTAGTAAGGCGCAGCCTTGGCCTGCTGCTCGGGGTCGCGGCGGTCGCTCAAACCGAGGTTCGGGTAACGCTGCGCGAGGCCTTCGAAGGTCCCCTTGGTGATCTGGAACGGGCCGGTGGCGCTCGACGAGGGCTTGCCGTTCGGGCCCTTTATCTGGGTGTCGACGTTTTGAAATCTGGACTCGACGCCTCCCATTCGGAAGAGGACATCCGAGTCCACCCCGTTGGTGGCCGCGTGCTGTTCCACGGTGTTCCACCAAGCGGGGCGCTGCTGAGTTTGTGTCATGAGGAAGCTTTCGGTAGGCGCAAGCATGCCCGCACGGCGCGCCATAAAGGGGCCGTGTCGGGACACGCTGGAGGGATGCTGAGGCTGGTTAGGCGCGAGCCGTTAGGCCGAACTTCTGGGCTGTCTGCTCGTTCGGATACCAGCGCCGCTTGTGACGAGTGCCACCGCTGCCCTTGTCGATCCAGAGATTGTTGCGGCGCAGGTTGAAGTGGTTCTGGTCGTGGTAGCGCATGCCGGTCGCGGGCTCGTTGCTCAACACCAGACGCGCGACCTGACGATTATTTCTGATCTTGCGGTCTTTCAGGCGCACGTACCAAGTGCCTGCACCATTGTGGTTTGCACACCAGACCGTCATTCCAAATTCGTTGATGATGCGCTCATAATCCTCGCGGTAAAGCCACGCGCGCTCTGGGTGGTTTGTTAGTGCAACCCCGACGACTTCGCGTCCGTCTGGGTCAGTGTTGTGAATGAGATTGTGTTGCATTCGACAGTGCTTTCGATGTGCCGCCCAAGAGCTTCTGAAGTGCGCGGAGCGCGCCAACATACGCCGCTCTGGAGGCAGGCTTGAGGTAGAAGGAGGAAGGGAAGTTCACGGGCTCGTGACCCAGAAAGATCAGCGCGAGGTCGTAGGTGGTCGCAGCATCAACCTCGCGGCTGTACGTGCCGAGATAGCGAAGGCCTCTGTCGCCTTCGGCAATGGCAGTCGACCACCGCACCTTCTGCCAAGGCTTCTTGGGTCGTCGGATGGTAACGCCACGGTACTTCGAGGTGCGGTGAGCGTCGGTCCTATCAAGCGCGCGAAGGCGGCTCCGATGGGAGAAGCTCACTTCCATACATTCGCAAAAAAGAGTGACGCAGGGTTTCGCACACGAACGCGGAGGAGAAACAGGCTCGTTCATTTGGTCCGTCCAGACATGAGAAAGCCCCCGGGAGCGGTGCTCGCGGAGGCCTCGGGTATTTCTAGAGTGGGCGGTTATTAAAAACGCCCAGAGAAGGCGCTGGACGGGCGCGAGGACGTTTAGGCGGGGACTGACGCGGAAGCGGCAGAACGGGCGCTGATGGACTCCGCAGAGTCGTTCTCGACGATCCTGTAGACCGAGCCACGGCCAATGCCCGTTGCCTTGGCAATCTCTGTGGGTGTCTTGCCCTCGCGGTGCAGCTTCAAGACATCGTCCGTCTTGGCGCGCGCGGTGGGCTTGCGGCCCTTGTACTTACCCTCGGCTTTGGCCTTTTCAATGCCCTCGCGCTGGCGCTCCAGCATCATCTCGCGTTCGAACTGAGCGAAGCCCGCGAAGATGGTCAGGACAAGCTTGCCTGTGGCGCTCTTGGTGTCCACCACATCACCCCCGAGGTTCAGCACGCGGAGGCCCACGCCCTTGGCTTCCAGCTCCCGCACGAGAGCCCATAAGGCGGTCGTATCGCGGGCCAGACGGTCGACCTTGGTGACCACCAGCGTGTCGCCTTCGCGCACGAAGGAGATGGCTTTGGCCAACTCATCGCGCTGCGCGACTGACGACACCCGCTCTGAAAAGACGCGCTCACACCCGGCAGCACCGAGGTCGCGCAACTGGGCGTCCAGACCCGCCTCCTGTTCGGTGGTCGAGGTACGGGCATATCCGATGAGCATGTGGCCAACTCCTGTCCAATAGGTTCTGGACCATTGAGTCAGGAGGCGTCCAAATCGTCAAGACCACCTGTGTGGACACTTTGACTCAGGGGACCGGACACGCCCGCTAGGGCAGGCTCTGCGGACAGATCAATACCGACTCGACAAACGAGCATGGGGTTGCATACAACCTGCATACGACGAGGGGTTAGAGCGTGTGGCAGGTGTTCCTAGATTGGCTACGCGTAAACCAGATAGGGGATCTACTTGGTTTGTTGGGGATTTTGATCTCAGCATTCGGCTTCGTCATTACAATCCGCGGTGTTCATAAGGCCGAGTCGGCGGCTCGAAACGCAACAGAGAGCATTCGCCTATTCGAAACCGCCGTTGATTTCACCGCCGCCATCTCCGTAATGGAAGAGATTAAGCGCGCACATCGAGAGAAGCACTGGGCAGTGCTACCCGACCGGTACGCTGCGATCCGCAAGGTCTTGATCTCAGTTCGACACTCAAGCCTGCAATTAACTAACGACCACCTCGTTGCTATTCAAAATGCTCTCGTGAACCTTCGTTCCATAGAGCAAAGCGTCGAGAAGCACCTCCAAAGCCCTTCAAGTCTGAACGCAGCAAAGTTCAACGCAGTGCTATCGGATGACATAGATGAGTTGCTCGTGGTTCTATCTCAAATCAAAGCCGTTAAGACCGGAGCGCCGTGATGTCCGTCGATAAGCACAAGAGCCTCGTGAAGGCGCTCATTCAGAAGACCGACGCTGGTAAGCTTGAATGGAAGCCGACGGCGTCCTCAAATGAGTTCCAAGTATCGTTCACGAATTCCAGTCTGATCATCACCGATCAGACGCGGGGCGAAACGAGGGACATCCTAATGCTCATACTCAATGAACTTGGAGAGGTTGTGGAGCGGTTTACGGATGTGGAACTCGACGCCACGGAACCAAGAACGCTTTCCATGGACCCGACATGGTTCAACCGCATGGATGCTCTGTTGAATTCTGCCCGCCGCTCCGCTCTGGGATCTGACCGGATCCTGAACAACATCCTGACGGAGCTAAAAGGAGGAGACTAAGGCCCCCCGGGGGGGTATCGCAGTATCTGCCCCTTCCGATGCCCGCTCAAATTTTTGCGGCGAACTAATCGACCTTTTTTAAGCTCAAGGACTTCATACGAAATTCGGATATATGACGTTCAGCGAACTTATGAAGGCCCAATGTGACGACCGAAGAAGTATGCACGCCACGTGCTATCTTTAAAAGGATGCCTAAGGTTCTCGGATGTCTTCTTGTAACAATTCACATTAGGGTTCACTAGGAGGCTTACCTATGGGAAAGACCACCCATATCCACCCCCTCCAATCCCCCTAATCAACTCTTTCCTAGAGTGGGGGGTAATCGGGTGGTCTACAGGTGGGGGGTAATCACCTCCCGCCTCCATGGTCTATCCACCAATCGCGACGCAACAGCGCGTTCTACTAACCGGCTCTTGATTTCCTTTGCTCGTTCCTCAACCACCCTCAGGCGGCGGCGGGGCTGGGACTGCTAGGGCTTGGCTCACTGAGCGAAGCAGGAGAACAACAACGAGCGCGCCGAGGCAGCACGTCAAGAGCCATCTGATTTCGGATGTCATTACTCCCCCTCGTGCGCGCTACGTGTGGCAATCTCCCGTGCTTGACCTATCCAATAGAAGGCGGTGCTTAAAGGCACTTCACGCCCGTCCTAGAGGCTATCCCGAGGACCACGACACCGATTGCCGTGGCCCCGCATTTCCTCGCGCTGAGCGCCTGCATCAGGCATGCTCATCCATCATCAACCACGCCACCATCTCCAACCGCGTTGCCTCCTTTTGAAGCACCTCCGCCTGCCGCTGCAGTGATGCCGCTGTCGACAGCATGATCGGTGCGAAGTCCTGATCAGGGGGCCAGAGCGCCGCGAGAATGGGCCTTACCTTGTCGATGGGCGTGTCCGTATCCCAAACGAAGGGCACCGGAGGAGCTCCCCACATGATGTTGGCCCTGCGGGCTTCGCTCATACGCAGGACGGCAGAGCAAATCATCTCTGTCGTGACGCTTTGCCTCGATAAACCCGTCTCGTCGGAAATGTCGGAGATGATCTCCGTCGCCATCTGGTGGGACCATCTCATGAACTCGTCGAATGTGTCGCGATGCTTTTTCGCCATTCTCTGGCGCGTCTTGAAGGTCAGCCCCGCCATCATCACTCAGCGCCTCCTTTGGCGTCGAAAGTGAAGTACAGGCGGCCCAGCCAAACCTCCGTTGTCCGGCCCTCCCGCCTGACCTCAAAGAAGGGGGTATCCGAGCCATTGGGACCCCGCCATTCGTAGAAGCAATCAAAGAGGCCAGGAACTTGAACAAAGGCCGTCATCAAGCCGCACTCGAAAACGGCTCTCTGGCGGGCCCAGATGGAGAGTTCGACTGAAAGCACTGTAGTTACCCCTCAGCAGTTGATTAACGTGGAGAGGAAAATCCGGGCGCTCGACAAAGCCAAGATGGCCAGATGCCACGATTGCAAACGTTCGGAAATATGCAGTATATATGCCCATCGTACTTACCCACATGTGGGATAATCCCAGCGGCGTTTCGCCCTTATCGACTCCTTTTCCGATGCTTATCGGCCATCTCCTCAGAGACATCGCTCTCGTAGCACAACGGCGCATAGCCGCCCCGTTTGGAGTGGGCACTCCTTTGTCCACACCTTCGTCCTGCGCGGTCGGTGTTATACGGACACGGGCAATTCCCCGGATAGCTCGCGATGGACTCCGAAATGAGGGCCCGCGCCACCGCCGAGAACGCCGCTTGAGGGATAGCCGGGAGCTGGGGTTTCTCCGACTTCGCCGCAGCCGTGGGCCGTTGGTCCGAGAGATAGCGGGAACTGGCCCAGCCGGTACGGCCTGAAACGCTTCGTACCTTGGTCCAGTCAGCGCCCCGTTCCAGTTCGACCACAGCGGAGCCATTGGGCAGCCCTTCCAGCACGTCGGCGGACCCCGAGGGACCCACGCGAAGGTTCAGGCTGGAAGCTGTGACGTAAAGGCTCCGCTCACCTGTGCGGGCTTGTGAGCGCGTCTGTTGCTGGGGCTCCGGCCATGCCCCACGCCGGACTTGCGATGACAGCAGAGATAGCGGTTGCGCGGCGGTCTGGGAGGATTGGGAGGCCGTGGGGTTCGACGTGCGAGCTGGCTTGTCGTCATCACCTCCCCCGAAGATGCCCCAGAGGACGAGCAACAGCAGACCGGCCCCGGTCCAGCTCCCCCCTTTGCCCCCTCGTCGCGCCATAACGTGCCCCCAGCAGAGACGTTAGCGCGGTGTGAGGTGCTCGTGAAGGTTGCTTATCGGATGCGCTTCCAGTCCACACCGGCGAAGTCGATGCGGGCTATTTCTTCCGCCAGCCGCTCCAATGGATAACCGCTGTCCCTGCCTCCGTCAGCGTTTCGCTGGCGACCATAGCGCGCGCCTACGGAATTGTTGGAGTGACCAACTAGGTGGTTCAGAACAGTCTCATCCACTCCCGCCTCACGTCCGAAGCGTTTGAACGTGCCTCGGAACGAGTGAAAGGCCTTACGCGGATCATCAACCACATTGGCGTCGAGGTAGGTACCAAACCACTCGCCCCATTTATTCACGCGGCTGGAAAGTTTGTCGCGTCCTTCGAAGCCCGGCCAAAGGCTTTCGTCCGGCCCGGCCTCATTGAGCCGACTTTTATGGAAGTCGAGAAACCCGAGCTGGATTAGAAGCGGGTGGACCGGCACCCGACGAACGGAAGTCAAGTTCTTGATGGACTTTCCGGCATCACGGTCGAAGCGGACCACCCAGATACCTGTGTCGGCATCTTCCACCACGTCTCGCGTATATAGTTGCAGGACTTCACTGCGCCGCGCTCCTTGCAACAGAGCGACCAGAGGGGCCCATTTTGCGGTCTCCCCACGGCCCCTGATCGGGCGCGCGCGCTGGGCGAAAACCGCAGACGCGAAGAGCATATTCAATTCGGTCTTGCTGAACGGGTCGAAACTCTCTTCCGCGAGCGGGTCAATTTTGTAGACGACATCAAACGGGTTTCGCCATTCCACCTTGTCGAAATGGCCATCTCTTTCGGCCCGCGCGAGAACTGCACCGAGAAGAACCATCGTCTTGTTGATCGTGGATGCTGACCTCAGAGGATAGTCACTTAGGTCTCGCTTCAGGAGCGCCGCGAGTGGCAGCGCCTTGAGGCTTCGCGGAAGCCCTTTAGGCACCTTCATGAACGCGTCCCGAAACTCCCGGGTATGCGCTTTGCTAATCCTCATGACGTCCATATCGCCGTGAAGCTCGATGAAGCGCTTCAAAGCCGCCTCCGTCTCCACAATCGTATTTGAGGCGGGCTTCTTTGCACCTTTGCCACCGCCGCCGTCTGCCCAAGCGCGGAACGCCTTAGTGAACGTCCAGGCATTCGAAGACTCGAGGTCCTCGGAAGGCTGCGGTGGTGTTGAAACATCATCACCATCAAGGCGCGCCCTGATGTCCTCCATCGCGCGGCGTTCGGCTGCCGCGAGGTCGGCCTCAAGAGCCTGCCTTTCCTCCTGAGAAAGCCGCGCAGGGTCCTCCCCGCTGTGAAGCAGCCACTTTTCAGCCATCGCGCTCAGGCGCTCGGAGACCCGGAAGCGAGCAATGCCTCGCTTGGCATCACGCTCGGTCTCCTCAACCCATCGCGCATAGACCTCAAGGTCGGCTTCAGACATGCCTAGGGACCGTTGATCCTTCGCAGGTCCAATCTTGAACGCTTGCCCTATCCCAAGCCCCTCGCGCCGCCGCAGCTCATCCAAAGTCAGGATAAGCCGCCTGTGCTCCTCGGCTATTGCGTGAGCCTTCTTGGCACTGAAAGCGCTCTGCTCGCCACCGCTGAGCCAATGCCGCGCCGCCTCAAACAGAGCCTCATGCACAGCAATTTCCAAACCGGCTTTGCGCTTGGCCTCACGCTCCTCGTGAGTCCTTAGCGACTTCCACACAGCCGTTTTAAAGTGACCCGGCTTCCGGTCGCTTTCGAGGGAGCGAAGTGCTTCTGGCGCGGCGCGGGGTAAGACTCTACCAGCCAAATCATCGGGCAGGTCAGCCTTGAAGTAATAGGTGCCGTTGCGTCGGATCAGATGCGACATGCGCGGCATATATCGGGCCCTTCCGTAGCACGCAAACGTAGCAGCCGGAAAAGCCAAAAACCTTGAGGATCAAGGAGTTCTTAGAAAATCAGCATGTTGGGGAAAGTTTGGCGCTCCCTAGGGGACTCGAACCCCTGTTTTCGCCGTGAGAGGGCGACGTCCTAGACCGCTAGACGAAGGGAGCGCGGCGCGGTTTGGACCGCGAGGCGCTTCCTATACGGGCAGCGCCTTTGGCCCGCAAGGGCATTGCGGCAAAACCCGCCTGCTTTCCGTGCGCTCAAGGCGCCGGGATGAGGCTTTCGATCTTGCCGCGGTAGACGAGCGTTGCGGCGTCGAAGACGAAGATGGCCTGACGTCCGTCCTCGGCATCGACGGTCACGAAAAGGCGCGTGCCGTCGGAGGTGGTGCCGCTGATGCGCTGGTTCTTGCCGATGGGCAGCACCGCCTGAATTTCGCCCGGCGGCGGCGACAGGACCGGATCCTGCTTGACGAGACGCCACACGATCACCGACATGACCGTCAGAACGCCGACCGCCATAATGGCAAACGACACGCCGACGAACAGCCGCATCTTCCGCACGATCGCGGCCGAGGCGGGATCTTCTTCGGTCTCGATATCCTGTTCCTGTTTGGCCATATGACCGATCCTGCCCCCGAAAACGCGCCTGAAATTCTGGAAATCGTGCTGCCCGCAGAAGCCGCCGGCGAACGCTTCGACCGGGCACTGGCTGCCGCCCTCCCCGATCTGTCGCGGACCCGGATACAGGCGCTTGTGCGCGCGGGCAAGGTCAGCGCGGACGGACGGCCGGTCGACGATGCCGGCAAGAAGATCGCCGGCGGGGAGACCGTGTCGGTCGAAATCCCGCCGCCGGAACCTGCGATCCCGCAGGCCGAGGACATTCCACTCGTCATCGTCCATGAGGACGACGACCTCGTCGTCATCGAAAAGCCGGCAGGTCTGGTCGTCCATCCTGGCGCGGGAAACTGGTCCGGCACGCTCGTCAACGCCCTGCTGCATCACTGCCGGGGATCGCTGTCGGGCATTGGCGGGGTGGAACGGCCGGGCATCGTGCATCGGCTCGACAAGGACACATCGGGCCTTCTCGTTGTCGCCAAGAACGACAAGGCGCACCGGCATCTGGCCGAGCAATTTGCCGATCACGGGCGCACCGGCCACCTCGAACGGGCCTATCTCGCACTCATCTGGGGTGAGCCCATCCGGCCGCGCGGCACGGTGGATGCGCCCATCGACCGCGACCCGCACAACCGCGAGAAGATGCGCGTGTCGCGGCCCGGCAGGGGCCGCGAGGCCATCACGCATTGGGAACTGATCGAAAGGTTCGGCCCCCGCGCAAAGCCCATTGCGAGCCTGATCCAGTGCGTTCTCGAAACCGGCCGCACCCACCAGATCCGCGCCCACATGGCCCATATCGGCCATCCCGTGCTGGGCGATCCGGTCTATGGCGCGGGGTTCAGGACGAAAGTGGCGCACCTCACCGACGAGGCGCGTGCCGATCTATCGGCGCTCAACCGGCAGGCGCTTCACGCGGCGCATCTGGCCTTCGAACACCCCTCGACCGGTGAAATCTTAAGTTTCGACAGCGATCTTCCTGAGGATCTGCAGCAACTTTTAGAGAGCCTGCAAGCTCAGTCTTAGGTCTGATCTGGGTTCACACGCCTGTGACTCTGGCGCCCCCTTATCGTCACAAACAAGTCTTCCTATATTGGGCAACGATGGTCGGCGTTGGTTTACGCGGCCAGACGCGGCCCTGCTTTGAGGGGGCTGACGGGGAAGGTAAAAGACGATGGCGCGTGCTGCGCTCCCAATTATTTCGGCCGACAGCGGTCTCAGCCGCTACCTCGATGAAATCCGGCGTTTTCCGATGCTGGAACCCAACGAGGAGTTCATGCTCGCCAAACGCTGGCGGGAACATCAGGACCCGGACGCCGCCCACAGGCTGGTGACAAGCCATCTGCGGCTCGTCGCGAAGATCGCGATGGGCTATCGCGGCTATGGCCTGCCGATCGGTGAAGTGATTTCGGAAGGCAATGTCGGCCTGATGCAGGCGGTGAAGCGGTTCGAGCCCGACAAGGGCTTTCGCCTTGCCACCTATGCAATGTGGTGGATTCGCGCCGCCATCCAGGAATACATCCTGCGTTCGTGGTCGCTCGTGAAGATGGGCACGACCGCGAACCAGAAGAAGCTCTTCTTCAACCTGCGCAAGGCCAAGAGCCAGATTTCCGCCCTTGAGGACGGAGATCTGAGGCCCGATCAGGTCAAGCAGATTGCCACCAAGCTCGGCGTCACCGAAGAAGACGTCATCTCGATGAACCGCCGCCTGTCGGGCGATTCCTCTCTCAACTCGCCGCTGCGGGGCGATGAGGCGGATTCGTCCGAATGGCAGGATTGGCTGGTCGACGATTCGGCCTCGCAGGAAACCATCCTTGCCGAGAGCGAAGAGCTCGACAACCGGCGCACCGCGCTGAAGCGGGCAATGGATGTGCTGAACGAGCGGGAGCGGCGCATTTTCGAAGCCCGCAAGCTGTCCGAGGATCCGGTCACGCTTGAGGAATTGTCGGAAGAGTTCGGCGTGTCCCGCGAGCGCGTTCGCCAGATCGAGGTCCGCGCCTTCGAAAAGGTGCAGGCCGCCGTGCGTGCCAACATCGCGACCGTCGAAGCGGGCGCCGCCTGATCTTTCGAAAATTGCCTTTCAAGGCATGAAAAATCCCGGGTCCTACTTTCGCAGCCCGGGATTTTTTAATGCGCTTGTCCGATCAGGCCGATCCGATCAGGGTTGGCCGGCGGGCGGCGTCGTGTCCCATGCCGCGAAGGCCGCTTCGAACGCCCGCTCGCCCGGAGTGCCCTTCTCGACGGTCAGAACGGCGCGGCGGCCATTGTCGTAAAGGATCGGAATATCGATCCAGCCGCGATTGCGGATCGACTGCATGTTCTGTTCGCGGTCAGCCGGCGAGGCTTCGAGACCGATCCAGAACAGATTCTTCGTCACCTTGACCGACATGCCCTTGAGGGCCGAGCCCCCGGCGTCCTCGGTGTCCTTGAACAGGATGCCGGGCACATTGCCGATGCCGACATTCGGGAAATCGGCCGGAACGGTAAAGCCGATCTCGATGACATGGCTGGCGGGAAGCGTCTGGTCCAGATTGCGGGTGATGGTCATCGTCACCGTCATGGCGCGATCGGGAATGGTGATTTCGCCGATGAGGCGCAGTTCGGCCGGATTGCCGGGCACAGGCTCCGTGCGCCAAGCGGTTGTGCCGTTTGCCACCACGCCGCCCTGCTGGTCCGGCGCTTCATCGTAGAGAATGGCGCGCTGCGCGACGATGCCCTGCGCACTCGGCGCGGGCTGGACGGGCGGCGCGTCTGCGGCAGGTGCCGCAGGGGCCACCGGCTCCGGCGTGACGACAGGCGCCTCGTTCTGCGGAACGGCCGTTTCCACGGAGCCTGAGCCCACGCGGTCATCATCCTTGGGCCCAGGTGCTTGGCTGACCGGATCGGTTCCGCCCATTCCGAGGAGGGGCAGTATCGTGTCGCGGGCGAAATAGCCGCCGGCTGCGAGAGCCGCGACCAGCGCGATCGCGAGCAGCGCTCCAGTCTTGCCGCGCGACGATTTCTCGTCCGGTTCTTCGGGTTCGCGAAGATTCGGATTGGCGTCGCCGAACGGATGCCCAACGGGCGCCCTCAACGATGGGTCGGGCCGTGTGCTGCCCGGAAGCGGTCCCGGAACGCGCGGACGATCGATCACAGGTTCGGTGCGCGGCGGCAGCGCCGCCCCGCGACCGGTGGGATCGAATGCGGCGCGTGTCGTCGAGGCGCTCGCCTGGGCGCTGGCGGTGGCGGCACCGAGAGAGGCGGCAGCCGCGGCAGCCGCATGAACCTTGCTTAAACCATCCGTTCCCGCGGCACGCGGCGACGGCGATCTCGGTGCAGGCGGCAGATCGGGAATGGAAGGAGACGGCGGCTCGGCGGGAGGCGGCGGTGCGATAGGGGCCGCGCGCGGCGCGGGCGGCGGCGAGATCGACACCGGCGGCGCCTCGGGCGCGGCCTTCGCGGACGCGCGGGCCTCGGCCTCGATCCGGCGCACGGCCTCTTCGAGACCGAGGCGCTCCTTGGTGATTTCCGATTCGGTCAGCGGCGGGTCGTAACTGCGGAGCTGCTTGACGATCGCCTGGCGGGCGCGTTCGTACACGGCCCGGCGTGCCTCGGCCGTGTTGGACTCAAGGCTGCTGATCGCACGCGTCAATACGGGATAATAATCGGCCATCTGTTCTTTTGTACCAGCGTGGCGCGGAAACGCCTACGTCTGCATTGCGATAGAGTTAGTCCTCGAAGGGGTCATGGACAAGAATTGTGTCATCCCGTTCGGGAGAAGTGGACAAAAGAGTCACGGGACAGCCAATCAGTTCCTCGATCCGGCGCACATATTTGATCGCCTGGGCGGGAAGAGCGGCCCAGGAGCGCGCTCCCTGGCTTGATTCCTTCCAGCCGGCGATCGTCTCGTACACGGCCTCGACGCGCGCCTGCTCGCCTTGGGTGGCCGGAAGACGGTCGATTCGCTGGCCGTCGAGGAGGTAGTGCGTGCACACCTTGATCTCGTCGAGCCCGTCCAGAATGTCGAGCTTTGTCAGCGCAATACCGTCAATGCCCGAGGTCTTGACCGTCTGGCGTACCGTCACCGCATCGAACCAGCCGCAGCGGCGCGGGCGCCCCGTGACGGTGCCGAATTCGCGGCCGCGTTCGCCGATGCCCCGGCCGATTTCGTCAAACAGTTCGGTCGGGAACGGCCCCTCGCCCACGCGGGTCGTGTAGGCCTTCGCAATGCCGAGCACGAAACCGATGCTTTTGGGACCAAGCCCCGAGCCCGTCGCCGCCGCGCCCGCGACGGTGTTCGAGGAGGTGACGTAAGGATAAGTCCCGTGATCCACGTCGAGCAGCGCGCCCTGCGCACCCTCGAACAGGATGCGGGCTCCCGCCTTGCGCTTGTCGTCGAGCAGTTCCCAGGTCGCGTCCATGAAGGGCAGAATCTTCGGCGCCGCCGACATCAGTTCTTCGATCACCGTCTCGACGGCGATTTCATCGAGGCCAAGGCCGCGGCGGATTGCGTTATGGTGAACCAGCAGCCGTTCCACCTTGCCCGGCAGGCTCTGCGGCTCCTCAAGGTCGCGCACGCGAATCGCGCGCCGTCCGGCCTTGTCTTCATAGGCGGGCCCGATGCCGCGTTTGGTGGTTCCGATCTTCGTGCCAGTCTGGGCGGCCGCATCCTCGCGCAGCGCATCCAGTTCGCGATGCAGCGAAAGAATCAGCGTCGCATTGTCGGCGATGCGGAGATTGTCGCGCGTGACCTTGATGCCTTGCGCCTCGAGCCGCTCAGCTTCGGCAATGAAGGCATGCGGATCGATGACGACGCCGTTGCCGATCACCGACAATTTTCCGCCGCGCACAATGCCCGACGGCAGAAGGCTGAGCTTGTAGGTCGTGCCGTCGATGACGAGCGTGTGACCCGCATTGTGGCCACCCTGAAACCGCACGACGACATCTGCCTTCTCCGACAGCCAGTCGACGATCTTGCCTTTGCCTTCATCGCCCCATTGGGCGCCCACTACGACCACGTTGGCCATGTCGAAAAGAACCTGCTCTCTACACGCGAAAAAAGCCCTGGCTTGGGGCCCGGGCTTTCAAGGGTCGTAAAGGATCGGCTCCGCAGAGGCAAGCCAAAGGGGGATCACGACAAAGGCATGGCTTGCGGCGGCCGCGATTCCGGCGCACATCCACCCGCCTTATGCGCGTCCCCTTCCGCCTCGCCGACCGGCCCTATCTGCTTCTCAGCCTGACCTCGCTGTTCTGGGCGGGCAATCTGGTTCTGGGCCGGTTTGCGGCGGGCGAAATTCCCCCGCTTCTGCTCGGGTTCCTGCGCTGGCTCGGCGCGAGCCTGTTCATCCTGCCGTTCGTCTGGAAGGACCTCAGGAAAGAGTGGCCCGCTATCCGCACCAATCTTCCGATTCTCGCTTTGTTCTCGGCGACCGGAATCGCCGGCTACAACGCCCTGGCCTATACGGCGCTCAATCACACCGAGGCGCTGAACTCGCTCCTGATCCAGTCCACCGGGCCGCTCTTCATCGCCGTCTGGTGCTATGCGCTCTGGGGCGACCGGCTGACCTTGCGCCAGCTCGGCGGCATTCTCACTTCGCTTACCGGCGTCGTCGTCATCATCTGCCGCGGCGATCTCGTGCATCTTACGAACCTGTCGCTGAACGGGGGCGATCTCCTCGTCGTCTTGTCGCTGCTTGTGTATGGATGCTATGCGGCCTTCCTTCGCAAACGGCCGCGCATGTCGCATCTGTCCTTTCTTGCGGCGACCATCCTCGGCGGTGCGGCGCTGCTCGCCCCCTTCGCGGCCTATGAATTCCTTCAGGGTGCCCGCATGCATGTAATGCCGGCGACATTGGGCGTGGTGCTCTATGTCGCTTTGCTTCCGTCGCTGATCGCCTATCTGATGTTCACGCGCGGCGTCGAACTGATCGGCGCCAACCGTGCCAGCCCGTTCTTTCACCTGATGCCGGTTTTCGGATCGGTCATCGCCATTCTGTTCCTGGGCGAGACCCCGCAGCTCTTTCATGCGATCGGGTTTGCCCTCGTTCTTTCAGGCGTCTTCGTCGCAACCACGGCGAAGGCCCCTGCCCCTGCGGAGCCTTTGCATTGACGTTTTGCGGTCTTGATTTCGGAACATCGAACACAACGCTCGGCACGCTTGCGGGCAACGCTGCCCACCTGGTGCCGCTCGAAGGCGATGACCCGACGATTCCCAGCGCGATTTTCTACAGCCCGGTCCACGCACCTTTGATCGGCCGCGCTGCCATTACATCCTATATCGACGGTGTCGAAGGACGGCTGATGCGCAGCATCAAATCCGTGCTCGGCTCGGCGCTCATCGACGAGCGCACCGCGATCGGCCGCGAACGCGCCCCGTTCCGGCAGGTGATTGCGGACTTCCTGCGGCACATCAAGACCCGCGCCGAGGCACGCATCGGGCAGGAACTGACGCAGGTGGTGCACGGACGCCCGGTCCATTTCGTCGACGGCAACGAGGCCGGTGACCGCAAGGCGGAAGAAACGCTTGCCAAGATCGCGCACGAGATCGGCTACCGCGATGTTCTCTTTCAATACGAGCCCATCGCCGCAGCGCTCGATTACGAGCAGCAGGTGACCGGCGAGGAAATCGCGCTGATCGCCGATATCGGCGGCGGCACGTCGGACTTCTCGATCGTGCGGATCGGCCCGCATCTGTGCGCCAAGGCCGACCGCTCCGGCGACATCCTCGCCAATGACGGCGTGAGGATCGGCGGCACCGATTTCGACCGCCGTCTCAGCCTGACCAATTTGATGCCCGTCTTCGGCTATGGATCGGCGATGAAGCGCGAGGGACTTGGCGTTCCGAACGGATATTTCCACGATCTCGCCACCTGGCACAGCATCAACCGTATTTACGACCCGAAAATCATCCGGGAGCTTGCCGAGGTCGAACGCGACGCGGCGGAGCCTCAGAAGATCGCGCGCCTGATCCGCGTTGCCGAGGAGCGCCGCGGCCATTCGCTCGCCGGTCAGGTCGAGGCGGCCAAGATCGCGCTCAGCGACAGCGAAGAAACCGACATTTCGCTCGACTGGGTCGAGGCCGGGCTTTCGGTCGGGCTGACGCGCGATGATCTGTTCAGCGGCACGGAGAATCTGTCGGAGGCGGTGTCGGCGCGCGTCGAGACCTGTCTGTCACAGGCAGGCATCCCGGCAAGCGCGATCCACGCACTGTTTCTGACGGGAGGTTCGACCCGCCTCGCCCATGTGCGCACAAGTATCGCCGCGAAGCTTCCGGATGCGAAGATCGTCGAGGGAGATACGTTCGGTTCGGTCGGGCTGGGGCTCACGCTCGACGCGGCGCGGCGGTTTGCCTGATCAGAAGGCAAGCACCTTAGCCAGCCGCACCTGCGGAAGCGCACGTACCTTTGCCATCACGGCCTCCGAAACATCGCCGTCGATCTGCACCAGCGCGATGGCGTCCCCGCCCTGCGAGTGGCGGCCGAGCGCGAAGGTCGCAATGTTGACGCCCGCATCGCCGAGAAGACTGGCAAAACCGCCGACAAAGCCCGGCCTGTCCTCGTTGGCGACATAGATCATCGACGGCGCGAATTCGGCATCCATCTTGATGCCCTTGATGTCGACGATGCGAGGCTTGCCGTCCGCGAACACGGTGCCCGAAACCGAACGCTCCATGCTCTCCGTTGTTACGGCGAGCGTGATCAGTGCATCGTAGTCGCCGTCCGCCTCGCTCGTCATCTCCTCGATGACGATGCCGCGTTCCTTCGCGATGCTCGGCGCGGAGACGACATTGATGTCGGCCAGCATGGGCCGCAGAAGGCCCGCCACGGCGGAACTCGTCAGCGCGCGCGTGTTCATGTGCGCGGCTTCGCCCTGATACGTGATCCGGATCGATGCAATGCCCGTTTCGGTGAGCTGGCCCGCGAACGAGCCGAGCCTCTCGGCCAGCATGATGAAGGGCCGCAGCTTGGGCGCTTCCTCCGCGGTAATCGAGGGAAAATTGACGGCGTTCGTAATGGCACCGCGCACCAGATAATCCGACATCTGCTCGGCGATCTGAAGCGCCACGTTTTCCTGCGCCTCCATGGTCGATGCGCCGAGATGCGGCGTACAGATCACATGCGGATGCCCGAACAGGATGTTTTCGGTCGCAGGTTCCGTCGAAAAGACATCGAACGCGGCGCCTGCCACATGGCCGGTGTCGAGCGCGGCGCGCAGCGCCATTTCGTCGACGAGCCCGCCGCGCGCGCAATTGACGATACGTACGCCCTTTTTCGTCTTGTTGAGCGAATCGGCCGACAGGATGTTCTTCGTCTTCTCCGTCAGCGGCGTGTGCAGCGTGATGAAATCCGCCCGCGCCAGGAGATCCTCCAGCTCAACCTTCTCGACCCCGAGGGTCAGCGCGCGCTCATGCGACAGGAACGGATCGAACGCGATGACCTTCATCCGAAGGCCGATCGCGCGGTCGGCCACGATCGATCCGATATTGCCGCAGCCGATCAGCCCGAGCGTCTTGCCGGTGATCTCGACGCCGAGAAAGCGCGTCTTTTCCCATTTGCCGGCCTGGGTCGACTGATCGGCGGCGGGGATTTCACGCGCCAGCGCAAGCAGAAGGGCGATGGCGTGTTCCGCCGTCGTGATCGAATTGCCGAACGGCGTGTTCATGACGATCACGCCCTTCTGGGTCGCGACCGGAATGTCCACATTGTCGACGCCGATGCCCGCGCGGCCGATGACCTTGAGGTTGCCCGCCGCAGCGAGAACCTTGGACGTCACCTTGGTCGCGGAACGGATGGCAAGGCCGTCGTACTGGCCAATGATCTCGGCCAGCGCGTCGCGGTCCTTGCCGAGATCGGGCTTGTAATCGACCTCGATGCCCCGATCCGTGAAAATCTGGATCGAGGCAGGAGAGATCTTGTCCGAGATCAGTACGCGGGGAGCCATCAGCTTATATGGCCCCTTTTAAGCGGCTTTGGCGATACCGGCCTTGGCGTGAACAAAGGCCCAGTCGAGCCATTCGGTCAGGGTCTTGAGGTCCGACGCCTCGACCGTCGAGCCGGTCCAGATGCGAATGCCGGCCGGGGCATCGCGATACGAACCGATGTCGTAGGCCGCCTTCTCGATCTCGAGCATGGCGACGAGATTCTTGGCGAACTCGGCCTGCACGTCGGCCGGCTGGCTCGTGACCTGCGGGTCGACGATCATCAGGCAGATCGAGGTGTTCGAGCGCGTCTCGGGCTCGACCGCGAGGAAATCGACCCACGGCGTTTCGGCCACCCAGTCGGTGATCACCTTGGCGTTCGCATCGGCCCGGGCGCGCAGCGCCTTGCCGCCGCCCAGCGATTTTGCCCAGTTGAGCGCGTCGAGATAATCCTCGGTCGCCAGCATCGACGGCGTGTTGATCGTCTCGCCCTCGAAGATCGCCTCGATAAGCTCGCCGTCCTTGGTCATGCGGAACAGCTTCGGCAGCGGCCAGGCGGGCTTGTAGCTTTCGAGACGGGCCACAGCGCGCGGCGACAGAATGAGCATTCCGTGCGCGGCCTCGCCGCCCATCACCTTCTGCCAGGAGAAGGTGGTCACATCGAGCTTGGACCAGTCCATGTCCTGCGCGAAGACGGCCGAGGTGCCGTCGCAGATCGTCAGGCCCTTGCGGTCGGCAGGGATGAAATCGCCGTTCGGCACGCGCACGCCCGAGGTCGTGCCGTTCCAGGGGAAGATCACGTCGCGGTCGAAGTCGATCTTCGAGAGATCGGGAAGCAGGCCGTAATCGGAGGTCATGACCCGCACATCGTCCAGCTGGAGCTGTTCGACGACATCGGTGACCCAATCGGCGGAGAAGGCCTCCCAGGCGACAACATCGACACCGCGCTGACCGAGCAGCGACCAGAGCGCCATCTCGACCGCGCCCGTATCGGAGGCCGGAACGATGCCGATGCGGTAATCGGTGGGAATATCGAGGATTTCGCGCGTCAGATCGATTGCGAGCTTAAGGCGCGATTTGCCAAGCTTCGAACGATGCGAGCGGCCGAAAGGCGTATCTTTGAGGTTGTCGAGGCTCCAACCGGGCCTCTTCGTGCAGGGTCCGCAGGAAAAACGCGGATTCGCCGGTCGAGCCGACGGCATATCATTCGCCATGTCCGTCTATCCTTCCAGATAGAAAGCCCTTCGTTGGGGAAGGGTGTCCCACGGACGAAAATACGCGAGCGGCCGCCGGAGTCAACAATCGTTCCAAACAGACCTTCGTCGAGTTGGCGAATGTTGCACGAAGGCCGCGCGAGACGGATCAAACGGAAACGCCCGGCGGAGGCCGCCGGGCGTTTTGCATTCGGAAAGTCTGCGACGTTCAGTTGAACGTGTAGCGCAGGCCGAACATGACGTCGTGGGACATGACATCGTGGAATTTTGCATCGATTGTCGGCACGAGGGTCGCCGGGTTGCTGAGCAGACCCGATGTGATGTCGCCGAGATAGAGGAAGCGGTAGTTCAGATCGAAGGTCCAGTTATCCGAGAGCTGGTAGCCAAAACCAGCGTATAGGGCACCGGCGAAGTTCCACGAGCTGCTGCTGGGTGCAAAGCCCCAGGCATCCGGATCCGGCGGCGCATAGGGGCCGGGACCGATATCGCCGAAGTCAGACAGTTTCAGGTGAACCGCACCGACGCCAGCGCCGATAAATGGTTTGAAATTTCCGGCCTCGTAGAACTCCCAGTATCCGTTTGCAAGAAACAGCCACTCGTCTTTCTTGCCGATGTAATTGTTCTCGCCAAGACCGCTGTTCCACGTGTCGCGCCCATCGAACGAGGACGAAAGACGCCGCTCGGCAGTCACATCGAACCGAAAGCCGTTGCCGAAATCGTAACCCGCACCGAGACCCACAAGTCCGGCAAAATCGAATTCCTTGTCGACCACAGTGATCGAAGTATCCGGCACACCGCTGACACGCGGTTCGAACTTGTCGACGACCTGCTTGCTGACGCCGCCATAGCCGCGCAGATACCAGCCGCCGAATTCAGCCTGTACGGGCTGCTCGTAATAGACCGGCATGTCCGCCGCACTCGCAACACCTGCGGTCAGCACGGACGCCATCGCGCCAGCAACCAGGTTCAGCCTTTTCATGAGCCCCATCTCCATCGATACGCGCCGCGGCTCACGGGCCCGGCTGTGGAATGGGGCGACTATTAACCTAAAGACTTAAAAGGGGATTAACCTTAACACGGAGGCGCGAATATTTATGGATAGCGAAAACTCTGCGACTTCAACGCTCCACATGCTTTCCACGCGGTTAACGAACATTACCGCGAGGTAAACACATCTTTCGAAAACATTAAAATCAGGCGGCCGATGCCGAGATCGCGCCGATGACATCATCGACCACGGTTTCGACGAGGACGCGGTCGTCCCCCTCGGCCATGACACGGATCACGGGCTCGGTGCCGGAGGGCCGAATGACGAGCCTGCCGCTCGCCCCAAGGCGCGCGGTTGCCGCTTCGATGGCGCTCAGCACCCTCGCCTCTTCGAGAGGCTTGAGCGCGCGCGTGCGGACATTCTTCAGGATCTGCGGCAGCGGCTCGAAACGGCGGCAGACTTCGGACGCCGGCTTTTCGAGCTTGCGGAGCACCGACAACATTTGCAGAGCCGCGAGAAGCCCGTCACCCGTCGTCGTGTGGTCCGACATGATGATGTGCCCGGACTGCTCGCCTCCGAGATTGTAGCCCTTTTCGCGCATGGCCTCGGAGACATAGCGGTCCCCGACGGGCGTACGCACGAGATCGAGGCCGATACCTTTCAGATAACGCTCGAGACCGAGATTGGACATCACGGTCGCAACGATTCCGGGCTTCGAGAGGCGGCCTTCGTCCTTCCAGCTTTCGGCGATGACCGCCATGAGCTGGTCGCCGTCGATGACATGCCCCTTCTCGTCGACAAGGATCACGCGGTCAGCGTCGCCGTCGAGCGCGATGCCGATATCGGCCCGCATCTCCTTCACTTTCGCCGACAAGGCTGCCGGAGCCGTCGAACCGACATCGCGATTGATGTTGAAGCCGTCCGGCTCGTTGCCGATGGCGATGACGTCCGCTCCGAGCTCCCACAGGGCCTCGGGCGCCACGCGATAGGCCGCGCCGTTGGCGCAGTCGATGACGACGCGCAGGCCATCGAGATCGAGATTGCGGGTGAGAGTGCGTTTGGCGAATTCGATGTAACGGTCGTGGACGCCGTCGATGCGCTTGGCGCGGCCGAGGTCGGCGGACCCGGCCAGCTTTTTCGACAGGTCGCTGTCGATCAGCGCCTCGATCTCCTCCTCGACCTCGTCGGAGAGCTTGTAGCCGTCCGGGCCGAACAGCTTGATGCCGTTGTCGTCATAGGGATTGTGCGAGGCGGAGATCATGACGCCGAGGTCGGCGCGCATGGAGCGCGTCAGCATGGCGACGGCCGGTGTTGGCATCGGGCCGAGCTGCAGCACATCCATGCCGACCGAAGTGAATCCCGAGACCAAAGCGGTCTCGATCATATAGCCGGACAGGCGCGTGTCCTTGCCGATGACGACACGGTGCCGGTGATCACCGCGATTGAAGACGAGCCCTGCCGCCATTCCCGTCCTGAGGGCCAGGTCCGGCGTGATCACGGCATTTGCACGCCCGCGAATGCCGTCCGTGCCGAAATATTTCCGCGCCATGATCGTCCCCGTAAAGCGGCTGAGTTCTAGCCGATTATGGATCATGCAGGGTTCAAAAATCGTGTGCGAAGGTTACAGAGGCGGCCGGAGACCACGCATGAAGACCGAAAAAGAAAAAATGCTGGCGGGCGAGCCCTATCGCACCGACGCGGCTCTGTTTGCCGAGCAGATGCGCTGCCGTGCGCTCATGACCGCCTATAACGCGTTGCCCGCCGAACCGCCCAAAGAGCGGGCCCGTGCGCTGCGGGAATTGTTCGGCGCCGTCGGCCACCATTCGGTCGTCCGCTCGCCGGTCTATGTGGATTACGGGTTCAACATTCGCCTCGGGGCGGGTGTGTTCCTGAATTTCAACTGTACCCTGCTCGACGTCGTTCTCATCGAGATCGGCGACAAGACCCAGATCGGCCCCGGCGTCCAGATCCTGACAGCGGACCATCCGCGCGACCCCGTCGAGCGCGAAAAGGGGCTGGAATGGGGGCGCCCGGTCCGGATCGGCCGCAATGTGTGGATCGGCGGCGGGGCGATCATCCTGCCGGGCGTGACGGTGGGCGACGACTGCATCATCGGCGCCGGAGCCGTGGTCACGCGCGATGTTCCACCGGGTGCGACCGTCGCCGGAAATCCGGCGCGCATTCTTCCCCCGAAAGCAAAAAACCCGGCCTGAGCCGGGTTTTTCGATCTTTGACGTTTCTCAGGCCTGCGGCTGGGGCTCAAGCTCACCGCCATCCGGCTTCGGACGCGGCTTGGTCTTGCCGGCCGTCGGAACGGCCGATCCGCGCGGCGTTGGCGGATCATCGGCGCTCTCGCGCACCGGCGGATTACCCGCGAGCAGGCCCACGATCTCATCGCCCGTCAGCGTTTCGTATTCCATCAGGCCCTTGGCCAAAGTTTCGAGCTGGTCGCGATGCTCGGTCAGGATGCGGCGCGCCTCGGCATAGCCGCCTTCGACAAGGCGGCGCACTTCGGCGTCGATCTTGCGGGCGGTTTCTTCCGAGATCGTCTGCTGCTTGCCCATCGAGTAACCGAGGAAGACCTCTTCCTGGTCGCTGCCATACATGACCGTGCCGAGCTGGTCCGAGAAGCCCCATTGCGTGACCATCGCGCGGGCGAGCTTGGTCGCCTGCTGGATGTCCGAGCTTGCGCCCGATGTCACCTTGTCGGCCCCGAACACTTCTTCCTCGGCGACACGGCCGCCCATCAGAATGGCCAGACGCGAGGTCATCTGCTCGTAGGACATCGACAGCTTGTCGCGTTCCGGCAGCTGCATGACCATGCCCAGCGCACGTCCGCGCGGAATGATGGTCGCCTTGTGGACGGGATCCGTCGCCGGGACATTGAGCGCGACAATGGCGTGGCCGCCTTCGTGATAGGCCGTCAGGAGCTTTTCCTGTTCGGTCATCACGAGCGTCCTGCGCTCCGCGCCCATCATGATCTTGTCCTTGGCGTCCTCGAACTCGGCATGGGTCACCATGCGCTTCGAGCGCCGCGCCGCCATCAGAGCGGCTTCGTTGACTAGGTTCATGAGGTCGGCGCCCGAGAAACCGGGAGTTCCGCGTGCGACAACCTTGAGATCGACATCCGGCGCCAGCGGAACCTTGCGGGCATGAACCTTCAAGATCTTTTCGCGGCCGACAACATCGGGGTTCGGAACCACGACCTGGCGGTCGAAACGGCCCGGACGCAGCAGTGCGGGGTCCAGAACGTCGGGACGGTTCGTCGCCGCGATGATGATGATGCCCTCGTTGGCCTCGAACCCGTCCATCTCGACGAGAAGCTGGTTCAGCGTCTGCTCACGCTCGTCGTTGCCGCCGCCGAGGCCGGCTCCGCGATGGCGGCCCACAGCATCAATTTCATCAATAAAGATGATGCAGGGCGCGTTCTTCTTGGCCTGCTCGAACATGTCGCGGACACGGCTCGCGCCGACGCCGACGAACATTTCGACGAAGTCCGAGCCAGAAATTGTGAAGAACGGCACATTCGCTTCGCCCGCGACGGCACGCGCGGTCAGCGTCTTGCCGGTGCCGGGAGGGCCGACCAGCAGCACACCGCGCGGAATGCGTCCGCCGAGGCGCTGGAATTTCTGCGGATCGCGCAGGAATTCGACGATCTCGGACAGGTCTTCCTTGGCCTCGTCGATGCCCGCGACGTCCTCGAACGTCACGCGGCCATGCGCCTCGGTGAGGAGCTTGGCCTTGGACTTGCCGAAGCCCATGGCCTTGCCCGCGCCACCCTGCATCTGGCGGCTGAGGAACACCCAGACGCCGATGAGCGCGATGAAGGGAAGCCAGGACAGGAGCAGGCTGACGAACCACGGCACATTGTCCGTCGGCGCGCGCGCCGTGATGCCGACACCCTTGTTGTAGAGGCGCTCGACAAGCGTGGGATCGTTCGGCGCATAGGTCTGGAAGTTGCGACCGTCGGTATAGGTGCCGGTGATGTTCGGACCTTCGATGACAATGTCGCGCACCCGCGAATTGTCGACCTCGGTCAGAAGCTGGCTGAACGAAATCTCGTTCGTGCCGGAGCGCTGGCTCGGGCTCTGGAACATCGTGAACAGCGCTAGCAGCAGCATCACGATGATGACCCACAGCGCAAAATTCCGATAATTGGGATTCATCACAGGCCTTTCAGGCGGTGCACTTTATCGTTGGGGTAGTTCCCTCGTGGGGCAAATGTAAGGTCCGGCCGGGCCCTTGCCAAGATTAACCCGTCTCAAGACTTCACTGCCGCACGCCCCCTTGGCTCGAAAGGGGAGTAGACCACAAGAGAATTGCTGAAGATTTACGCAAAACGCCGCGGCGGCGCGGGACTGATCGTCACCTCCCCGGCCCGAACGGCGATTTTGGCCCCAGCAAGGGTCCGCCCGAGGCTCTTTCTTTCGGCGAGCGCATCCCGGACCGCCTCGAACAGCGCCTCGGAGCGGGCAAGCCGGTCCGGCGCGTGCGCGGCGTGCTGCCCGATGGCGCGGACGAGCACCCGAAGAGCGATTTCCTCCGGCAGCGCCAGAAGAACGTCCCCGTCGAGCACCGTGCGCGCGCCGTCCTGGCGGACCGCATCGCTCCAGGCGACCGCCGCCAGTTTCTCGACCGCGCGGTTCATGCGCTCCATCCGGCGCGCAAAAAGGCCGAGCCTGCCGGCTGTCAGGCCCTCGCTCTCCAGAATCTCGCGCGCCGCGCGCAAGCGCGGACGGGCGAAGCGCGGATCGCGGTTCATCGCGTCCTCACACCAATCGATTCCCCTTGCCTGCAGCGTCGCGATCAGCTGCGTTTTCGGGATCGTCAGAAGCGGACGGAGATGGACCACGCCTTCGCGGAGGCTCTCCTCCCGCATTCCGGCGAGCCCGGAAGGGCCGGACCCGGCGGCAAGCCGCATCAGGACCGTCTCCGCCTGGTCGTCGAGCGTGTGCGCCGTCACCAGATGTGACGCGCCGGTTTTGCGGGCCTGGCCAACCAGAAGACGGTAGCGAGCCGCCCGGGCCGCCTCCTCGATCCCGCTTGCGGGTTTGTCGTCGGTCCAGACCAGCACTTTGTGCCGGACGCCGAGGCTTTTGGCGAAACGTGCGACCTTTCGCGCCTCGTCCTCCGAGGTCGAACGAAGGCAGTGATTGACCGTCGCGGCCGTGAGTCGTGCATCCCGCCCTTTTACCCATTCCGATAAAAGCAGCAGGAGCGCCATGGAATCGGCTCCGCCCGACACGGCGACCAGAACAGAGGACGCTTTTTCGAGCGGCCCGAACAAGTTCGCGGCCTCGTCCGCATTCAGCCCTCGTTCAGCCGTCATGCTCTCGTCTCGTCATCCCGCCTGACGCGCCACGTCCGTACCGCGCCGATCGCTTGTCAAAAAACCTTGCACCGGAAGGGAACCCGGAAGCCATGTTCTTCATTATAGATTTGCCCGCCGGAAGTCTCGGCACGAGGGCACACGGCCGCAATGCAGCGGGGCATTGCCGGCGGATCACATTATTCAGGGCGGTATAAAAGTGCATCGTCGCGACCTTCTGATCGGGGCTGCTGCCCTTCCCTTGGCCTCGGCCTTCGCTTCGCTGGCGTTGAAAGACGCTTACGCCCAGACGGGCAAACCGGTTCCGTTTTCGGCCTCGCAGGTGCGCCAGATGGCACGCGATCTGGCCTCGAAACCCTACAAGGAACCGGACACAAGCCTGCCGGATTCGCTGAGCAAGCTGTCCTACGACCATTACCGCGATCTGCGCTTCATCCCGGACAAATCGCTGTGGCGCGGCACGGATGTGCCGCTCGAAATCCAGCTGTTCCATCGCGGCTTCCTCTACCGCAACCGCGTCAACATCTCGCTCGTCGAAAACGGGCAGGCTTCGCAGGTCGTCTATTCGCCAGATCTGTTCACGTATGGACGCGTCGAGCCGCAGCCCGAAAACATCGATCTCGGCTTTTCCGGTTTCCGCATTCACGGGCCGATCAACCGGCCGGATTATTTCGACGAGATCGCCGTCTTCCAGGGCGGCAGCTATTTCCGGGCGATCGCGAAAGACCAGATCTACGGCCTTTCCGCACGCGGCCTCGCCATCAAGACGGCCGACGGCTCGGGCGAGGAATTTCCCGCCTGGCGCGGCTTCTGGATCGAGCGGCCCGGCCCGAACGTGAATTCGGTGGTCGTGCATGCTCTGCTCGACAGCGAAAGCGCCTCCGCCGCCTACCGGTTCACGATACGGCCGGGCGATTCCACCGTGATCGACACCGAGATGGCGCTCTATCCACGTACGGACATTGACAAGGGCGGCCTTGCGCCGCTGACCTCGATGTTCTTCTTCGACGCCAACGACCGCATGGACATCGACGATTTCCGCCCCGGCGTGCATGATTCGGACGGCCTGGCAATCTGGAACGGGCGCGGCGAGCGTCTTTGGCGACCGCTCATCAATCCCTCGACGCTTCAGATTTCGGATCTTTACGACACCAATCCGCGCGGTTTCGGCCTCATGCAGCGCCAGCGCGAATTCAGCGACTTCGAGGATCTGGAAGCGCTTTACGAAAAGCGCCCGTCGCTGTGGATCGAACCCATCGGCGATTGGGGCGAGGGCGCGGTGCAGCTCGTGGAAATTCCGACCAAGGAAGAAATCCACGACAACATTGTCGCCTATTGGCGGCCGAAGGAGGTTCTGCGGTCCGGCGGCGAATATCTGTACAGCTATCGCATGCACTGGTGCGCGCAGAACCCGTTCATGCCGCCGGAACTCGCGATCTTTCACAAGACCCGCAGTGGCCTTGTGCCGAACGACGAAAACCGGCGTCTGTTCGTGATGGATGCGGTCGGCGGGCGCCTGAAGGACATTCCGCTCGACGACCAGATCCGCGCGAGCGTCTCGACCAATTTCGGCACCATCGAGCACATCGTCGTGCAGCCGAACCCGGAAACCGGAGGATGGCGCGTGTCGTTCCGCCTCGTTCCGTCCGGCGAGCCCGTGGTGGAACTGCGCGCCCAGCTTCTGCGCGGCGAGGAACGCCTGTCGGAGGTCTGGGTCTATCGATGGACACAATAGGCACAGCTTCCATGCGTGAGGGAGTTCCGTTCCGCGCTTTGCCCGATGAAACCCGGCTCGACATGCCGGTCCAGTCCCTGCGCACACGGCCGCCCCGCAACGGGCGGCCTCTTTCGCAGCCCCGAACCGTCTTTTTGCGTCGTGCCTACATCCTATGCGGCACAGCGCTTCTGACGGCACTGGGCGCCCGCGAAATATATCTCGTGATGAACGTTGCGGGGCTGACGCTTCTGGAGCGCGTGGTGCTGGTCCTGTTCGTGCTTCTGTTCGCCTGGATTTCGTTTTCCTTCGTCAGTTCTCTGGCCGGCTTCGTCTCGCTCGTCGCCAAAGGCGGCTGGAAACTCGGAATACGGCCGGACACACCCCTGCCCGAACTGAAGGGCAAGACGGCCCTGCTTCTGCCGACCTACAACGAAGAGCCCACCCGCATCATGGCCGGGCTTCAGGCCATCTATGAGGACCTCGGAAAAGCCGGCGCCCAGGACAAATTCGACGTCTACATCCTCAGCGACACGACGAACCCCGATGTCTGGATTGCCGAGGAAGCCGCATTCCTTGCGCTGCGCGACCGCACCGGCGGCCATGAGCGCATCTTCTATCGCCGCCGCCCGAAAAACACCGAGCGCAAGGCGGGCAACATCTCCGACTGGGTGAAGCGTTTCGGCGGCGCGTATGAGGTCATGATCATCCTCGACGCCGACAGCGTCATGACGGCCGATTCCCTTGTGCGCCTTGCGAGTGCGATGGAGAACCATCCCGATGTCGGCCTCATCCAGACGCTGCCCGTCATCGTCAACGGAACCACGCTGTTCTCGCGCCTGCAGCAGTTCGCCGGGCGCATTTACGGTCCGATGATCGCGCACGGCATTGCGTGGTGGCACGGATCGGAAGGCAATTACTGGGGCCACAACGCCGCGATCCGCACGCGCGCCTTTGCCGAACAGGCGGGCCTGCCAGAGCTGCGCGGCCGCAAGCCTTTCGGCGGGCACATACTGAGCCACGATTTCGTCGAAGCCGCCCTGATGCGCCGCGCGGGCTGGGCGGTGCATATGGTGCCCGGCCTTCATGGCTCCTACGAAGAGAGCCCGCCATCGCTCACCGATGTCGCGATCCGCGACCGTCGCTGGTGCCAGGGCAATCTGCAGCACGCGGCCGTTCTTCCCGCGCGCGGGCTGCACTGGGTCTCGCGTCTGCACATGCTGCAGGGCATCGGCTCCTACATCACAGCGCCGCTCTGGCTCATTTTCCTCGCGACCGGCATGGCGATCGCGCTGCAGAACCGATTCACGACGCCGGATTATTTCGGCGACGGCGTGTCGCTTTTCCCGACATGGCCGGCCCAGGACCCCGTGCGCGCGGCCTGGGTATTCGTGGCGACGATGGGTGTCCTGCTTCTGCCGAAACTGTTCAGCTACATCGCGCTGCTCGCTGATCCTTGGACGCGGCGGCGCAGCGGCGGCGCCATCCGAGCGTTACTGTCGGTACTTCTCGAAACCCTGATCATGGGCCTGATCGCACCCGTGATGATGCTGATCCAGTCGCTTGCGGTGTTCGACATCCTGGCCGGGCGCGACAGCGGCTGGAACGCACAGCGCCGCGACGACGGCTCGATCCCGCTGCGGGACGTTGCGCGCCGCTACATTCCGCACACTCTGTTCGGCCTCGCGGCGGGCATTCTGGCTTACGCCGTCTCGATCAGCCTGTTTTTCTGGATGAGCCCGATCATTCTGGGAATGGTCCTCGCGATCCCGCTTGCGGCCTGGACCGCGAGCCGCAATGCGGGCCAGTTGTTCCGCAAACTCGGGCTTCTCCTGATCCCCGAGGAAAGCGAGCCGCCCGCGGTGCTGACCCGCGTCAACGAACTGGCGCGCCAGCTCGGCGGCGCACCGGACCTGCATCCGATCGACCGCCTCGTTTCGGACCCCGTCCTGATGTCCGCACACCGCGCAATGCTGCCGCCGCAGCGTCTGCGCAAGAGCGATGCCGATCTTGCGGTGGGCCTTGCCAAGCTCGAGGAAACGGAAGGCACGCTTGACGATGTGCGTGCCGAACTCTCGACGAAGGAATTGTCGGCCATCCTGCTCGACGCACGCGGCCTCGACCGCCTCATGACGCTGTCAGGCCGCTAGCTTCAGCAGCCGAGACGCGACATTTCCCGTGTCGACTGCGCCTTCGCATTGGAGCGCGGATATTTGTTGCCGAGCTCCTGAAGGGTGGCGCAGGCCTGCTCCTTCTGGTCGATCGCGCCGAGCGTCTGGCCGAGGCGCAGCATGCTGTCGGCGGCGCGGGGCGACTGGCCGTATTTCGTCACGACTTCGAGGAAGGGCTCGATCGCGTCCGAATAGGATTTGCGCTGATAATAGCTCTCGCCCAGTCCGTACAGCGCATCCGGCACCCGCGCATCGCCGGGGAACTGACGAATAAAGCCCTGGAACTGCGTTTCGGCGAATTCCCAGTCCTTGCGCTGCAGGAAGCCTGCGCCCAGTGCATATTCTTCCTCGGCGCTGCCGCTGGGCGTCGCCGTGACGGGCGCGCTCTGCTGCGGAGGCCGTTCCGCGCCGGGCGGTTGTCCCGGCCCAAGATCGACGCCCGGCAGCGCCGACCCGTCGGGCTGGTTCTGGAAATCGGGCGCGATCACCATGGGTGCGCCCGGCTCGGCCGGCTGCGGTGCCGGGCCGCCGGTCACCGGGCCGGTATCGAGCGGCGCACCGCCCGGACCGGCGGGCAACGTGCCGAGATCCTGCGGCCCGGGGGCGGCGATGTTCGGATCGGACGCGCCGACCTGCGCGCCCGGGTATTGCTGCGGAGGCCGCGCACCGGCAGCGGGCGCCCCGCTCGGCTGGCGGCTGTTCATCCCGCCTGCGGCCGCGCCCGGGGCAGCGCCCTGCGGAAGCTGCTGCTGCAACTGGCGGATCTGGTGCTGGTATTCCTCGTTCTGCCCGGTGAGCTGGCGAACCTGTTCTTCGAGGCGGTTGATGCGCAGTTGCATTTCGCTGTTGCTCTGCGCGAGCGCGGGGCCAACGGCAAAAGCAAAACCAGCGGCAAGAAGAAGAGGTCTGAAGATCATGGAATTTAAGCCCCGGAACATGGACTTGGGCTAGAGGTCGATACCGGCTGAAATAGGGCCAAACATGCCCCGGCGCAAACGACAACGGCGCGCCGTGGTGCGGCGCGCCGGTCAAATCACATCACGTTTTCGCCGATCAGCTCGACGGGCCGCCGAGCACGGTGACGGCACGGCGGTTCTGCGACCAGCACGAGATGTCGTCACACACCGCGACCGGACGTTCCTTGCCGTAGGAAATCGTGCGGATGCGGCCGGGGTTGACGCCGCGCGAGGCCAGATAATCGCGGGCGACCTGCCCGCGGCGGGCGCTGAGCGCGAGGTTGTATTCGCGGGTGCCGCGCTCGTCGGCGTGGCCTTCCATCGTAATCTGGTAGCGCGGATACTGGTTGAGCCACTGCGCCTGCTTGTCGAGCGTCGACTGGGCCGTCGCGGTCAGGCTGGTCTGGTCGGTCTCGAAGAAGATGCGGTCGCCGACATTGACGACGAAATCCTGCTGGCTGCCGGGAGGGCCGCCGGCGCCGTTGGCGCCCGCCAGATCCTGGTTCGTCTTGGAGGCGCAGGCCGAAACGAGCAGCGCCAGCGCAAAGGCGACGCCAAAAGCGCCGAAACGGTTGAAATTCTGGATACGCATAACGGAACTCCCCTCAGGCCCGCTGGAGGACCAAGTTGGCCCCAATTTGATCTTTTCGGGTGAAGGTTTCGTTAAGCGCATTCTTTCACCCCCGATTCAGCACGCGGGTGAGGCGTGCGTTAAGCATGGCCTGCCCGCTAAAAATGGCGGGAAAGCGACGGGTTTGGCGGTTTTCCCGCAAGATTCCGCACAAAAGCAAAAGGCCGCCCCTCAGGAGCGGCCTTTTTTCTCGACGGAGCAATCCGCTCAAAAATGATAGGCGATGCCGGCGCGCACCACGTGGAGCTTTTCTTCAAGCTCGAACGGGCCTTCGCCAGCTTCGAAGGTCTCCTCGCCGTAGTCGACGTAGAGATATTCGACACGCGCCGACCATTGCTCGGCGAGCTTTGCCTCAAGACCGCCTCCGACCGTGAAACCTTTCAACCAGTGAGCGTCATTGAAATTGCCGTTCACATCCACTTCGGCACGCGCCAGGGAAAAACCCGCGGCCGCATAAGCCATGACATTGTCGAAGGCATAACCGACGCGAAGGCGTGTGGCCGAAAAGCCCTCCACGGTGACGTTCCCCACCTCGCCCGGATTGTATTCGACGCCATCGGTTATGTCGCTGATGGACAGGCTGCCATCCAGTCCGAAGACCCAGCTGCCGGACTGCCAGTTACGGCCATAATACAATCCGCCAAGGCCACCCTCGATTTCCGGGTCGCCGAACACGCTGTTGGGGCTTTCTCCCTCGCCCCACGCATAGCCGCCCTGAAGACCGACATAATATCCGCTCCACACATCCGCCGGAGCCGCAGCGTAGTCTGCCGCAAAAGCGGACGTCGCGAATGTGCTCAAAAGCGCAACTGCGCCGATCAACGTTTTCATAGCAGCCCTTCCCGAAGAATCGATCTGGGCAGTTTAGGCGACTGACGCCGGGCAAGCACCCTTTTTGGGTTATTTTTGGATCTTTTTTGGATTTTTCCGACCGACTTGTGTCCTCGACGGCACAGTCAGGGCAGCGGCGGCGACCACGCAGGGTCCGAGGCATAGGCCTGCGTCGGCACCTGAAGTTCGTTGTGGCCGGTCAGATCGATCGAATACATTTTCGGCCCGCCGCCCTGATCGCGGAAGAACATCAGAACGCGCCCGTTCGGCGCCCAGGTCGGGCCTTCGTTGTGATAGCCCGCCGTCAGGATGCGCTCGCCCGAGCCGTCCGGGCGCATGACGCCGATGGAGAATTGCCCGCCCGATTGCTTGGTGAAAGCGATGTAATCGCCGCGCGGAGACCAGACCGGCGTGTTGTAGCTGCCCTCGCCGAATGAGATGCGCTGCGCGCCGCCCCCGTTCGCGCCCATCACATAGAGCTGCGGGCGGCCGCCACGATCGGACGAGAAGACGATCTGCGCGCCATTGGGAGAATAGCTCGGGCTCGTGTCGATGGCCGCGCCTTCCGTCAGGCGCGTCGTCTGCTTGGAGCGCACGTCCATACGGAACAGGCTGGCATTGCCTTCCGTCTGCATGGACAGGACGACGTTGTTTCCATCGGGCGAGAAACGCGGCGCAAACGTCATGCCCGGAAAATTGCCGACCAGTTCGCGCTTGCCCGTTTCGATGTTGAGCATGTAGACGCGCGGATTGCCGCCTTCGTAGGACATGTAGGTGATGAGCTGGGAGGACGGCGAGAAACGCGGCGTCAGCACAAGGTCGTTGCCGCGCGACAGATAGCGCAGCCCGAACCCGTCCTGATCCATGATCGCGAGTTTCTTGACGCGCTTGTCCTTCGGGCCGCTCTCCTCGATGAACACGATGCGGGTGTCGAAATAGCCCTTCTCGCCGGTGATGCGTTCATAGATCGCGTCGGCGATCTTGTGGGCGATGCGGCGCCAGTTTCCGGAATCGGCCGAATATTGCGCGCCGGTCATCTGCGTGCCGCCGAACACGTCCCAGAGGCGGAACTCGGCGCGGATGCCGTTGCCCGACCGCGTCACGCGTCCCGTCACCAGCGCCTGCGCGTTGATGATGCGCCAGTCGGCGAAGCGCGGCGGGGCGTCGATGTTGACGATGCGCTCGATGAAGGCCGCTTTGTCGATCGGCACGAACAGGCCGGACCGCTTGAGATCCGCCTCGACCACGTTCGAAATCTCGCGCGCGAATTCGCTGTCGCCGACAAAATCGGTGATCGCGATCGGCATCGCCTGGATCTGGCCCTGCGTGATGTCCACACGAAGCTGTGCGTGCGCCGCTCCGGCAAAAGCGGAGCAGGCAACCAGAAGGCATGTCAGAAATCGGGTGGCATTCGTCATGGCGGACCTGGGGAAGAGAGACACGAGCGGCAAAATCTGGCTCATGTCTCGGGCAAGATGAAATCGAGGGTGACGTTCTGCCAGAGATTGTAATCCTCCGGCGGCAGACGCAGCGGGCGCGAGGTCTGCGTACAGGAATGCACCGCGCGCATCGCGCTGTCGGCGAAAGCCTGGAAGGCGGGATTGGACGAAGAGCTCTGAAGGCGCGGCTGTCCGACCAGGACACCCTGTTGCGTCAGGTTGAACTCGATCGTCGCCATCAGATCGCGCATGCCCTCGGTGCCGACCGGCGGGTTCCAGCAATTGTAGAGCTGCTCGCGGATCATGTTGCCGAGCATGCTGGACCGCGTGAGCTGCAACTGCGAGGCCGTGCCGCGGGACACGCCGGCCGTCGTGACATCAGAGGCCTGCGCCGCCGCTTGCGGCGTGCGGCCGGGATCACGCTTGTCGATCAGCGAGGCGATCTTCGTGGGGTCGAATTTCGGCTGCGGCTTTTCCGGCTTCCGCTCGGGCTTTTTGGGCTCCGGCTTCCGGTCGAGCACCTTCTGGATCGGATCTTCCTTCTTCGGCTCGGGCTTTTTCTCAGGCGGCTTCGGCGCCTCGGCCTGTTTGGGCGCGGGCTTCGGCTCGGGAGGCGGCGGGGCCTCGGCCTGTTTCGGCGGCTCGGGTTTGGGCTCGGGCTTTGGTTCCGGCGGCGGCGGAGGCGCTTCGGCCTTTTTGGGCTCGGGCGGTGCCGGTTCCGGCGGCTTCGGCTCCGGCGGAGGCTGGGTCGCCTCGACGTTCTCTTTCTTCTCGGGAAGCGCAGGCTTGGGCTCGGCCTCGACCGGCTCGACCTTTTTCGCGGCGACCTTCGGCGTGTCCGCGACCTTCTTGGAATTGCGGTCGCCCTTGGTCAGCGCATCGAACTCCGACGGCGTCAGCACTTCGACCGCGACCGATTCCATGGTCGGCTCGTAGGGCTTGGCGGAGCTGAACCCGACAACGGCATAGGCCAGCACCGCCACATGTGCGACGGAGGACACGACCGTACCGGTGTTCGGCATCTTCACTTTCAGCCCCCTTGCTCGGCCTCGGTGACCAGCGCGACGCGCTTGAAGCCGGCAGCCGAGATCGTGCCCATGACCTTCATCACCTGCCCGTAATCGACACTGCGATCACCCCGGACGTAGATGCGCTCCTCATAGCCCTGCTTCGTGATCGCATTGAGGCGCGGAATGATCTCCTGCAGCTCAACCTTCGTCTCCTGCAGGAAAATCTCGCCCTTTTCGTTGACCGTGATCGTCAGCGGCTCCTTCTCCTGATTGAGCGAGGGCGCACCCGTCTCCGGCAAATCGATCGGCACGCCGACGGTCATCATCGGCGCCGCCACCATGAAGATGATCAGCAGAACCAGCATGACGTCGACCATCGGCGTCACGTTGATCTCGGCCATCAGAGCCGCACGGCGGCCTCCGCGCCGCCCGCGACGGCGCCCGCCGCCTCCGCCCTTGATTGCTCCCGCACCCATCAGCCTGTCCGCTCATCGATCTGGCGCGACAGGATCGCTGAGAATTCGTCCGCGAAGCCTTCGAGCCGCGAGGCCTGCTTGGCGACCTCGGCTGAGAACTTGTTGTAGAAAATCGTCGCGGGGATGGCCGCGAACAGGCCGATCGCCGTGGCGAAGAGGGCCTCCGCAATGCCCGGCGCGACGACCGCGAGCGAGGTGTTCTTCGAGGCCGCAATCGACTGGAAGCTCGTCATGATGCCCCAGACCGTGCCGAACAGACCGATGAAAGGCCCCGCCGAGCCGACCGTCGCAAGCACCAGCAGCCGGCCTTCGAGCCGCTCGATCTCGCGCTGGATGGTAACATCGAGCACTTTTTCGATGCGCATCTGAAGGCTTGCCACCGCTTTCGAGCCGCCCTCGAAGCTGCGCTTCCATTCGCGCATCGCGGCGATGAACAGAGCGGGCATGGAGGTGGTCTGGCGCGGGGCGAGATTGCGGTAGAGCTCTTCGAGGCTCTGGCCGGACCAGAAAACCTTCTCGAAGCGGTCCATGTTCCGGCGCGTGCGCGCATAGAGCATGTACTTGTCGATGATGATCGCCCAGCACCAGACGGACGACAGAATGAGCCCCACCATCACGAATTTGACGACGAAATGGGCCTGCATGAACAGGCCCCACAGGGACATGTCGATGACCGGGGCAGCGGCTTCCATAAATTGCACCTCTTGGCCCGGCGCACGCTTGAAGCCGGGTCGTCCAAACACTCGTAAAACAGGCGGCGCGGGCTAGATCGCGTCTCAATGCGGCGCAATCACGGCGCAACGCCCTTTCACGCTCCTCCTTCATGATTTGTTAAGGTTAAGGCTTGGTTACCGCGGCCCCTGGAAACCCGCTCAGAAGCGGTTTCAGTGCCTGCCAGAGCGCATTCTTGGCGATGACCACCGCCGACGGGCTCAGTTCGTCCGGCGGACCGGTTCGCGGGCGCCCTCCCGAAACCAGAACAAGAAAGTGAATCTCGCCGTCCGTGTAGTAGCGGCTGCCCTCGCCGTTGCGGCCGTTCAGGGTCGGACCGACGCCCGTGATTTGATAGGTCGTATCGACCATTTCGGCGCCTTGCAGGCGCGCGGCCAGAAAATCGCGTTCGGCATCCACGTCCGGCGCGATGCTGTGCGTGACCTGCCCGGTGTAATGGCTGACCCCGACACCCTCATCGAAACTTGCCGCGCCGAGCCAGACCGGCCGCTTCTCGACGCCACTCGGGAGCACCTCCCAGAGCCGCACATGATGGCGCTGCCGCGCGCTCGCGCCCGCCTCCATCTCGAAGGCAAGATCCTCACGCCGCCCCTCATAGAACAGCGGGCTGACGGGCGCCGCCCGGTAAGGCCGGTCGAGCAGCACACTGCCGACGATCTCGGCGCTGGTTTTCAGCGTAATCGGATCGGCCGGAGTAAAGCCCGCCGCATGCAGAGCGAGGACCACATCCTCCTTGTCGCCGACAAGACCGATGTTAAGGGGGTCTCCCGGGATGCCGCTTCCGGTGCGCGTCACCATCGGCACCGTCGCGAGCGCGGGCTGGTTCTCGTAATGCCGCCAGAACAGCGGCAGCGCGAGATAACCGACCCCGGCATAGACCAGCAGCACGACAAGACCGATCTTCGCGATGCGCCTGCGGCGGGTCGTCATTGTGCGGCGCCTCCCGCGCCGAGCTTTCCAGCCTGGCGCACAAAAGAAAAGGCCGCCCGGAAGGCGGCCTTTCGTTTTTTTGTCGGCCCGCTCAGAGAGCCAGCGCAAGGCCGTCGCTTCGCGGATCGTGCGCACCCTCGATCCGCCCATCCGCGTGAATGACGATGGCACCGGCCTGCCCGCCAAGGGGGCTGTTCGAGGGGATCGGGCTCATTTCGTGGCCGCGCTTTGCGAGTTCGGCGAAAACATCCTGCCCCGCATCCTGCTCCAGTTTCAGGCTGTCGCGGCTGTCGGAAAAGGTCTTGCCGAGGAGGAAGCGTGGCCGCGACAGCGCCTGCAACGGATCCAACTTGTAGTCGATGAGACGCGTCAGCAGGACCGACAATGTCTGCGGCTGCCCGTCCGCGCCCTGCGTTCCGTACAGGATGTATGGCTTGCCGTCTTTTAGGGCCATGCCGGGATTGAGCGTGTAGAAGGGCCGCTTGCCGGGTTTCAGGACATTGGGGCTTTTCGGATCGAGGCTGAAGCCCGCACCGCGGTTCTGCCAGAGCACGCCCGTATCGCCGACCACGACACCGCTGCCCCAATCGAAGTAAATACTCTGAAGCACGCTGACGCTGTTGCCCTGCGCGTCGACGGCGCCGAAATAGACCGTGTCGCCGGTCTTGAAGACATGCGGCCAGGGCATGGCCTTGGCCGAGTCGATGGCCGCCGCCTTTCGCGCAAGATTGTCCTTCGCCAGCCATTGATCGACCGGCTGCGGAACGAAATCGGGATCAGCGATGCCGGTACGGTCAAGGAAGGCCTGCTTCACAGCCTCGACGCAGTAATGATAATAATCGGCACTGCCTTCTGGCACTTTGGTCAGGTCGATTTCGTTGAGAACGCCCATGATGCCGAGCGTCGAAATGCCCTGGGTCGGCGGCGGCGGTGCAAGCAGCGTGACGCCACGATAATCGACGCTCGCCGGTGCCTGCTCCTTCACACGCGTGTTCTTGAGATCGGCGGCGGTCAGCGGCGAGCCCGCAGCTTCCAGCCCCTTTGCCAGCTTCGCCGCCAGCTCGCCCTCGTAGAAATCGCGCGCGCCGTTTTTCGCAAGCAGCTTAAGGCTGTTCGCCAGTTCCCGTTGGACGAAGGTGGCGCCTTCCTGCGGGCGCTTTCCGCCCGGCATGAACACCTGCGCGAATCCCGGCCAGTTCGCAACATCGTCCTTACGGAAATCGTGCCAGAAAAGCTGCGATCCCGTGATCGGGAAACCGTTTTCCGCATAGCCGATGGCGTCGTCGAGCAAGGAGGCGAAGCTGTGCTTTCCACCCCAATTGGCCTGCGAATACTCATGTGCGTGGCGCCACGTATCAACCGTACAGGCCGAGGTCACGGTCGACAGTGGGCCGCGCAGCGGAATCTTGTCGCCCGCATATTCCGGCGGCTTCTCTGCCGCCTGTCCAATGCCCATGAACGTGGTCTTGCGTCCCGTGCGATCGGCAACGATCCAGATCGCATCGCCGCCGACGCCGCAAAAATGCGGGTAGGTGACGGCGATCACCGCGCCGATCGCAACTGCGGCTTCCATCGCATTGCCGCCCTGCTGAAGAACTTTCAGGCCGGCTTCGCTGGCGAGAGTGTGCGGACTTGTCACCATGCCCTTGGTGGACATCGCCAGAGGCGAGCGCGCCTGCGCATGGGAATCCGGGCGTAGACCCAGTGCAACCGATGCCGCAGCCGTTCCCGCAAGAAAGCCGCGCCTCGAGATCTCGTGCTTGAACATGAAATTTCCTCCCCGGATTTTTGTCTGATGGTTCCGGACGAAGCATCATAAGTAAAAAATTTCTACATAATCAAGCCTCCGGATCGGGGAAGGTTTGAGCGACCCGAGCGCGCACAAAAAAAGCCGCCCGAAGGCGGCTTTTAGTTTTCATGTTCGGGCTGTCAGTACGGCGATTGCTCGCCGGTTTCCGCAGGGGGCTGGGCCGGGCGGCTTTTGCGGTCGGCCATGAACTGGTCGAACTCCGTCTTGTCCTTGGCCGCGCGCAGGCGCTCTAGGAAATCGCGGAACTCCTGTTCCTCGTCTTCGAGGCGCTTGAGCGTTTCGTTGCGGTATTCGTCGAACGCGGCGTTGCCGCTCGATGTGAAACCGTAGCGCTGCCAGCTACGTCCGAAATCACTCTTCCAGCGGGAGAAACCCGCGCGCTGTCCGCATTTCATCCGTCCGCTCCACATCATGTAAAAGAGGGTGATCAGGCCGATCGGCCAGAACACCATGAACCCAAGGACAACCGCGGCGATCCAGGCCGGTTTGCCCCATTCATCAAGTTTTGCCGCGAATGGCATTGGTCGATCCTTGTGAATGTTAATCACATTTACATTAATAAGAACGGCGATCCCGCCCGTCAAGGTGATCTGGTGTCAGGGACGGCGGATTCCCAGACCGTCGAGATAAATAAGAACGCCCGCCTCGAGCAGGTCTTCGGCGCTCATCGGCAGTTTGCGGCGGCTCTCGTCGGGCCGGGCGAACAGGGACGCAATGCCGTGCGACAGCGACCAGATGTGCAGCGCCACCATCATTGCGGGAGGGCGCCCGGCCGGCATGGTCTCGACCAGTTTCTCCGATGCCTCGCGCAGAACGCCGAACGCGCGATCGGCCGCAAGACGCAATTCGGGGGTCGTGTCGGAGGAAATTCCGCCCTCGAACATGGCCGCATAGAAGGCCGGTTCCTTGCGAGCAAAGGCCAGATAGGTTTTTCCGAGCCGCTCGATCGCCTCGAAGGGATTGGGTTTCCCCTCGTCCCAGGAGCGCGTCAGCGCGTCGCCGAAACTCTCGAAACCGCGCCGCGCGACATCGGCGAGAAGTTCGTCGCGGTCGCGGAAATGCCGGTAGGGCGCAGCAGGGCTCACGCCCGCCATGCGCGCCGCATCCGCGAAGGTGAAGCCGCCAACGCCCTTCTGGCCGATCAGCCCGAGAGCCGCCTCGATCAGCGCTTCCTTCAGATTGCCGTGATGATAGCCGCGCCCCATGGACCCCTGCGGCTCCGCGCCGCCGCTGACATGTGAAGGCCTGTTACATCAATTTGACGGGCGGCAACAGATGCCTTGCCCCGCGCCCGTGCGCCCCTTAACACACCGCCCATGCGCGCCCTTCTCGCTCTTGCCCTCCTGACGACGCCCGTTTCCGCTCTCGAAGGCGGCACGCCGCTGACGCCCGGCGCCCTGTCGCGCGGCACCGTCGCGATCCAGGCCGTCGCGCCGCAGCCGGACGGCAAGGTGCGGATGTCCGAATGCACCGGCGCTCTGATCGCCCGCGATCTCGTTCTCACCGCCGCCCATTGTCTGGACGAAGCGGCCTCGCCCCAGCATGTCGCGGTGTTCTTTTTCGACGGCTCGAAAGCCGTTCCGCCGTTTGCGCCGGTCGCCGCCATCATCCGCCATCCGGCGCATGTCAAAGGCTGGTCGCGCAAACCGGGCGACATCGAAACGCGGCAGGCGGAAATTTCCGCGGACATAGCGGTGCTGAAACTCGCCACTCCCGCCCCTGCGGACAAGACGCCGCTGCCGCTGGGCGCCGCCGGAAAACCTGATGTACTGACAGTGCTCGGCGCAGGCATTGCGGGGCCTCAGGGGCGCTCCGGCACGCTGAAATCGGCGCCTCTGGCAAACATCCGTCACACGCAGTCCGGCCCGCAACTCGCCTTCGCGACACCCGGCAAGGCGCGCGTCTGCCGCGGCGATTCCGGCGGCCCGGTTCTCGATGGAAGCGGCAGAATCTGGGGCGTGTCAGGCGCAATCCTGCGCGCCGAAGGCGGCTGCTCGGCCCGCGCGGTCGTCGTGCCGGTCGATCCGCGGAACCCGGCGCTCAAGGCCCTCATCGGAAACGCCGCGCAATAAACGGGTGACGCTCGCACCCCTATCGCCTAACAAAACAACTCTCAGGAAACGCCAGACAATGAACCAGACACTCCCGAACGATCCGCCCATGTCTGCTCCGGTCGAGGAGCTGCCCGACACCTTTTTTCTTCCTCCCTCGCGCGCGCGCTGGGTGTTCTCCGTAGTGCTGAGCACATTCATCGTGGGGGTCAATCTGTATGTCGTGTCAACACAGGGTGGGTCCGCTCTGGCTATTCTCGCCACGATCTTCACCATTACGGGTCTCGCTTCGGGGGCGCAGCTTGTTCCCGGCAGCGCGGGCCTGTGGCTCGACCGCAAGGGCTTCACGTTCCGCATGTTCTGGGTTGATCGCCGCCGCGAATGGGACGAGGTCAGCCCTGTGCTGTCGTCACAGGTCGGGCTTCTGCAGTTGGTCGGCTACAGCCGCAAGAACGATGCGCCCAACAAGCCGCGCGAAGTGCTGCCGGATACATACGGAATTTCGGCCCATGAACTCGCCGACCTCATGAACCACTGGCGCAACCGCGCGCTGACCGCCTGATCAGACGAAGACGGGCGCGATCACCTCGTCGCCGATTCGGATCTCGCCATCGTCCAGCACGTGCATGAAAACGCCGAGATCGGTGTGGCCGAAATTCTGCATCAGGGCTTTTGGCAGATTGGCGTCGCGGGCCGCGGTGTCGGGATCGACATTCACCGCGCCGCAGCGCGGCGTGCGCGCAAGACCCTTCAGCCGCACGCCGCCGATGCCGATCTCGCGGTCGACCCAGTCGAACTCCTCCCAGGCATCAAGCCCCTCGATATAGATGTTGCCGCGAAAGCGCAGGGGATGCAGATCCCGCCCGGTCGCCGCCTCCAGCGCCCGTACGGACGCAATGTTGATGATCGAAACCGAGCGCATGAAGACCGGCGAGACGACGCTCGCATCGGTGAATTTGTGACCGGCGCTCCGCACGAGTTTCGGACGGCCCTGCGCCTTCTGTCCGATATAATCTTCGAAAAACTCCTCCACGGCTCTGCGGTCGATCTCAAGCGTGAGATCGGCGGTCAGAAGAATGTCATCGCCCTTGCGGATCGACAGCGAAGCGGTCTCGGGATCGTAGGAGGTGCGAAGCGCGGCCAGCTCCTCGTTGTTCCGCAGCATCAGGAAAAAGCCCTTGTCGAGCGGCTCCGGGTGCTGCGGGTCGAACGCCGTCGTGCCGAGCGTCAGCGCATATTCGCGATCGAACGGAATCCCGTTCGCCTCGGTGAGCGTCAGCGCGTCCATTTTTTCGGGCGTCAGGCCCTTGATCGGATAACGGTAGAGATCGGCGACCTTGGCCATGTCGGCCCTCCAGAACGATGGAGGGGATAATCCCCGCCGGTCGCGCTGCCGCCATCGGGCATTTGACGTATTGAGGTCAGCCGCCCAGCTTCGCGCGGATCTCTGCCGGAATGCGGGAGGGACGCCCCTCGCGCGCGATGAGCGCGCAAATCACTTCGGCCGAAACCAGAATCTCGTCGCCCCGCACGACCTTCTGATCGAGAACGAGCGATGCCCCTCCGAGATCCTTGAGGATCGTCACGACATCCAGTTCATCGTCGAGCCTTGCGGGCGCGCGGAACCGGATGTTCATGCTTGCGACGACAAAGCTGAGACCGCGTTCGGCCAGCAGCACTCTCTGGTCCACGCCCTTTTCGCGCAGAAGCTCGGTGCGCCCGCGCTCCATGAAGCGCAGATAGCTCGCATGGTAGACGACACCGCCCGCATCGGTGTCTTCCCAGTAAACGCGCACATACAGCTTTCCGTCAGACATCGTCGCCCTGATCGAACAGCGGCATATGATTGGTCTGCGTGGGCGCGGCAAGGCCGAGATGGGCGAAAGCGTGCACCGTCAGCATGCGGCCGCGCGGGGTTCTCTGCATGAAGCCCTTCTGGAGAAGGTATGGCTCGACGATGTCCTCGAGCGCATCGCGCGGCTCGGACAAGGCCGCCGCGATGGTGTCGATCCCGACGGGCCCGCCACCATAGTTCAGCGCGATGCAATTGAGGTAGCGCCGGTCGAGCGCATCGAGCCCGACATCGTCCACTTCCAGCATGGACAAGGCCTTGTCGGCAACCGCGCGCGTCACCGTGTCCGCGCCCGCGACATGGGCGAAATCGCGCACGCGGCGCAGCAGGCGCCCGGCGATGCGCGGCGTGCCGCGCGCGCGGCGCGCAATCTCACGGGCGCCGTCTTCCGCGATCTTCATGCCGAACACGCGCGCACCGCGCGTCACGATGAAATCCAGTTCCTCGACCGTGTAGAAATTGAGCCGGATCGGAATGCCGAAACGGTCGCGCAGCGGCGTTGTCAGAAGACCGGCACGGGTCGTCGCGCCGATCAGCGTGAATTTGGCCAGATCGATGCGTACAGACCGCGCCGCAGGCCCCTCTCCGATGATGAGATCGAGCTGGAAATCCTCCATCGCGGGATAAAGCACTTCCTCGACCGCCGGGTTGAGGCGATGGATCTCGTCTATGAACAGGACATCGCGTTCTTCGAGATTTGTCAGCAGCGCCGCAAGGTCTCCCGCCTTCGCGATCACCGGCCCGGACGTGGCGCGGAAATTGACGCCGAGTTCGCGCGCCATGATCTGCGCGAGCGTCGTCTTGCCAAGGCCGGGCGGCCCGGCGAACAGCACATGGTCCAGCGCCTCCCCGCGTCCCTTGGCGGCTTCGATGAAGACGGAGAGATTGGCACGCGCCTGCTGCTGGCCGATGAATTCGGACAGTTTCTGCGGCCGCAGCGACGTGTCGGCCTCGTCCTCGGTGTTCTTTTCGGGCGAAACGAGCGGGCGGTTCACGATGCAAGCTCCCGCAGCCCGAGGCGGATCAGGGCTTCGGTCGTCGCGCCCTCACCCGCCTTCGCCATCGCGCTCGACACCGCGGCGCTCGCCTGCATCTGCTGGTAGCCGAGATTGACGAGTGCGGACACCGCATCGGCGGCAGGTTGCGGCGCGCGCCTCTCCAGCACATCGTCCTGAAGGCGGATGACGTTCGAATCCACGCTCGCAAACGCCGGCGCCTTGTCCTTCAGTTCGGCGACGATGCGCGCGGCAACCTTCGGCCCGACACCCGGCGCGCGCGCCACCGCCGCCTTGTCCTGGAGCGCAATCGCATTGGCGAGATCGGAGGCCTTCAGCACGCCGAGTATGGACAAGGCCACCTTGGCGCCGACGCCCTGCACGGTCTGCAGAAGGCGAAACCAGTCGCGCTCGCTGTCGGCGGCAAAGCCGAACAGGCGGATCTGGTCCTCGCGCACATAGGTCTCGATAGACAAAGCAACCGCCTCACCAGCGGAGGGCAGGCTCGCCAAAGTCCGCGCCGAACAATGGACGACATACCCCACGCCGCCGACATCGAGGATGACCCAGTCGTCCCCGGTCGAATCAACAAGGCCCTTCAGCTTTCCGATCATGGCGCCCTGTTAGCATAAATCGGAACAGAACGGGATCGTTTCGCGCATCCGCGCGTTGCTGTTCGCCACAGGAACCCGCCTCTTGGAAACCGAAAACAGAGATCTTCGCTCCGGCCGCACCGTCTGGGAGGCCCAGCCGCTCGACGCGCCGAAGACCGCGCGGCTGACGCGGGACATCCGCACGGACGTGCTCATCGTCGGCGCCGGAACCTCCGGGGCGTTCATGGCCGAGACCCTGACCGATGCCGGCTTCGATGTCGTCGTGGTCGATCGCCGGGGGCCGGCCGAAGGCGCGACCACCGCCTCCACGGCATTGATCGAATACGAAATCGACACGCCGCTGACCGAACTCCGCAAGCAGATCGGCAAGGACCGCGCCGAGCGCGCCTGGCGGCGGAGCTATCTGGCGCTCTCAAGCCTTGCGGCGCGCACGCGCGCGCTGGGCATCGATTGCGGCGCGGTGCGCCGGGACAATCTCTATCTGTGCGGCAATGTGCTGGATGCCAACGCGCTGGAGGAGGAAAGCCATGCACGGCGTTCCATCGGCATCGAGACCGCAATGCTTGGCCGTACGGACCTGAAGAAAACCTACGGCATCGCGCGGGCGGCGGGGTTGATGGCGTTCGACGATCTGGCCGCCGATCCACGCCAGCTTGCCGCCGGATATCTGTCGGTCGCCATCGGCCGGGGCGCGAGGGTGTATTGCCCGACGACAATCTCCGATGTGCGCCGCAGCGGCCGCGACGTGGTTGCGGAAACGGCCGAAGGCCCGCGCATCACCAGCCGCCATCTGGTGTTCTGCACCGGCTACGAACTCGCCGACCACGTGCCGAAAAAGGGCCATACGATCATCTCGACCTATGCCATCGCGACCAAACCGCAGCGGCGCAATCTGTGGCCCGGCGAATGCTTCATCTGGGAGGCCTCCGATCCGTATCTGTACATTCGCACGACGACGGACGGCGGCGTCATCTGCGGCGGCGAGGACGAGGAATTCGAGAACGAGGAAAAGCGTGACGCCCTCCTCGCGCGCAAGACGCGCACGCTGGAACGCAAGCTGAAAAAACTTCTTCCGGACCTCGACACCGCTGCCGCGTTCGCATGGGCGGGTTCGTTCGGCTCGACGGCGACGGGGCTTCCCTCGATCGGCCAGATCCCGCGCCATGCCGGCCGCTACGCCGTTCTCGGCTTTGGCGGCAACGGCATCACCTACAGCCGGATCGGCGCCGACATCATTCGCGGCGAGCTGACGGGACACCCCGATCCCGACCGCGATCTTTACGCGTTCAGCAGTGCGCGGCTCATGCGGTGATGGGCGTGCGTAATGGCAACCGCCAGCGCATCCGCCGCGTCCGCACCGATCTTTCCGGCCTTCGGCAGCAGCACGCCGATCATGAGCCCGATCTGCGCCTTTTCGGCATGGCCGACGCCGACCACCGTCTTCTTCACGAGGTTGGGTTTGTATTCGGCGACCGGAATGCGTGCCTGAGCCGGGACCAGCATGGCAATGCCGCGCGCCTGCCCAAGCTTCAGCGTCGACATCGGGTTGTTGTTGACGAAGGTTTCTTCGACCGCCGCCTCGTCGGGCGCGTATTCGGCGAGAATGACCGCCAGCCCCGCGTGAAGCTGGGCGAGACGTTCGGCCAGAGACAGGGTCTCGTCGGGCACCACCTGCCCGCACGCCACATAGGTCAGCTTGTTGCCGAAGCTTTCGATCACGCCCCAGCCGGTGCGGCGGAGGCCGGGATCAATGCCGAGAATGCGAATCGGGGACGGGACCATAACGTGAACTAATGCCCGATGAGGTGTTCACGTCCAGTAAAACCCCGAGGCCGAAACGGCGCGCGCGTGAACCTGTCACGTACAAAAAGGCCGGGCCCAAAGGGGGTCCGGCCCCTTTTGCGCTCTCCACCATTGGGGGGCTGGATAATCGGTGGAGCCCACAAAACGAATCATTCAACCAACGCAACCTATGATAGTTGCGTCAGCGATTTACGCAATATATTTGTTAGACCAAAGACGTAGAGGTTTCCGCATCCTCAACCGGATCGAGGAATCCCTCTGTCCGGAGCCATTCAGGCCGCGGTCAGCTTCGCCAGAACCTCGTCGGAGACTTCGAAATTCGAATAGACGTTCTGCACGTCGTCATCGTCTTCCAGCGTGTCGATGAGCTTCAGCATGGTCTGGGCTTTTTCTTCGTCCAGCGACGTGCTGATCGTCGCGCGCCACACGGCCTTGGCGCTTTGCGCCTCGCCCAGCACAGCTTCCAGCGCCTTGGACACTTCGCTCAGGCTCTCGAAGGAGCAGGTGACGACATGGCGCTCGGCATCGGATGCGACATCGTCCGCGCCCGCTTCGATCGCGGCCTCCAGCACCTTGTCTTCCGACCCGGCCTTGGCGGGATACACGATCTCGCCGACATGGTTGAACATGAAACCGACCGAGCCCGTCTCGCCGAGCGCGCCGCCCGATTTGGAGAAATAGGAACGCACCGCGCCGCCGGTGCGGTTGCGGTTGTCGGTCAGGGTTTCGACGATGACGGCGACGCCGCCCGGCCCGTAGCCCTCGTAGCGCACCTCTTCGTAATTCTCGCCCTCGCCGCCCATCGCCTTCTTGATGGCGCGCTCGATGTTGTCCTTGGGCATGGACTGGCCCTTGGCCTCGTTGATGGCCAGGCGCAGGCGCGGGTTCATATTGGGGTCGGGCAGGCCCATCTTGGCCGCGACGGTGATTTCGCGGGCGAGCTTGGAGAACAGCTTGGAGCGCTGGGCGTCCTGGCGTCCCTTGCGGTGCATGATGTTCTTGAATTGCGAATGGCCGGCCATGCGAAGGCAATCCCTGAAAGCGGATGAATGGAGTGTTCGGGCGCCCTTATAGCGAGCGGACGGGCGGGCCGCCAAGCCTCGCGGCGATCAATCGACGAAGCTGCCTGCCGCCGCGAGGGCCATTTTCACCACGGCCAGGAGAACGCCCCCGGCGAGGAACGTGCCCGCCGCGCCGACCAGGATGCCGACAACGAGTGCAACCGCGTCCCGCTCGATCATGGCAAGCGCGATGATGAGGCTGGCAATGGCTGGGACGAGATTTGTCAGCGGAAACGGCAGCATGACCACGACCGACAGGAACATGATCAGAAAACCGATGATCCGCTCGGTCACCGGCTTGAAGAAATCGGCGCCGCGCGGACGGATCAGTTTTTCGATGAAAACGAGGCGCGGCTCGGCGAGATCCATCACCTTGCGGTAGGTCGCGGTGTCGATCCGGCGGTCCAGCACCCTTTTGGGCAGCCACGGAACCTCGTAGCCGAGCACCATCTGCAGAGCGATGAGGAACACCGGCAGGCCAAGGATCGAGCCGAGCCCCGGCGGGGCCGGCACGCAGTTCGGCAGGCTGAAAAGAACGATGAGGATGCCGAAGGAACGGTCGCCGAGCCCGGCGACAATCTCGCGGCAACTGATCTTTTCGCCCGTCGCCTCGTCCGCGATGGCGCGCAGAACCTGCGCCGCAGAGCGGCGGCGCTCAGCCTTGAGAACGGAAAGATCATGCATCAGGGCTCAACAAGCGCAGGCTGATGACGTTTTCAAGACCCGACGCGGCGCAAGGCGACGTAGAATGCCTTGCGGAAGGACGCCCGGCCTCAGAACCGCGCGGCGATTCCGCCCTTGGCGAGGGCGCGGGCCGAGCCGCCATCCTCGATGAGGCCCTCGGCCTCGGCGAAGAGGGTGAAATTTCCGGCGGTCTCGTGCTCGGCACGGAAGCCGACAAACGCGCCGATGCTCTCGCCCTCGCTTGTATCGAAGGCGATTCCGCCGCCCCCGAGCGTCCCAGAGACCGTGCCGTCCCCGATCTGCGTGCGGCCTTCGAGGCCGATCCCGGGGATGAGCCGGGTCTGGCTGCCGTCGGCATGGGCATATTCCACGGGCACCGACAGCGATGTGCGCCCGACGAGCAGATGCAGATCGCGCTCATCGAGCCTCAGATTGGCCGAGGAGGGGCCGCTTTCCTCATAGCCGTCGATGAAGAGGCCGGCATAGCGCACCGAGCCGCGCGCCTCGATCCTCTGCCCGCCGACATGGACGGGCTGCATGATCCCGATCTGCTGCGAGACGAAAATGCCGCTGTAATCCGCCTCGGCCTCCGCAAGACCGCCGGGCGCGCCCATATCCGCGACGCGGCGCGTGCTGTCGTAATCCGACCAGCCCAGGACAAGACCCAGATCGAGCGTGGCGCTGCCAAACGCGAATGTGCCGTAGGCACCGCCGAAAGCGCTCTGCGTCTCGACGTCCTGACTGAGCGGCACCTGTGTCTTTGCCCAGCCGGCGCCGAGGAACAGGCCCGCCGTGCCCGCCTCGGAGGCCACGAGATCCATGCCCGAGACGAAGCCGGCGAGACGGCTGTCATAGCCAACCGATATGTTCGAAGCGTTCTGGTCACGCCCGCCACCGAAGCCACGCAGCCAGACTGTACGTGCGTATGGTTCACGGGCATCGAAGATGCGTGTGTGCGGAGCAGCATCCGGCGCATAGGCCAGCGGCGCACTCATCGTCCCTGCCGCCCCGCGCGTGGCGATTGCGCCGAACACGCCGCCGGTCAGATCGCCGAGCGCCTGCGCCTCGGCGCGCACGGCGGTCACATCCGCCGTCATGACGGTCATCGCCCCCGCATCGACGACGAGCGGCATGCCCGACGCCAAAACCGTCCCAGGAAGAGCGCCGGCATCCCCGAAACCGTCATCGGCCAAAAAGTGCAGTGCGGCGCTGAGCCCCGGCGCAATGTCGAGCACGCCGCTCGCCGCCTCCGCCGCGCGCCAGAACATATCGCCCTCGATGACCGAGCCGGGCATAACATTGAGATGCGTTCCAGCACCCCCGATCGCGATGGAGAAGGCGCCCGCCCCCGTCGCCCTGATCGTCCCGCTGTTGGTGATCCATCCGCCCGGACCTACGGACATGACGCCGGCCGTTACATCGGCCGCGACCGAGATCGTTCCAGCGTTGTATATCTCTGTGCCGGCTCCGCTCGAATATATGCCCTCTGCGGATTCTCCCTGGGTTTCGATACGCCCGGAATTGGCAATACGTGAATTCGCTCCCGTCGCATAAATGCCGTCGGACAGATCCCCGGATGTCGCGATCGTGCCGGTGTTGTTGACCACCGAGGCGGAGCCGACGGCAAAGACGCCGAGAGCGGAAATACCGGATGTCGACACCGTACCGACGTTTTCGATGAGGACATCCGCACCGATGGATTCTATGCCGTGACCGCCCCCCCCATCCACGGCAATCGCACCGCTGTTGAAGATCCGCACCTGCGCTCCCGCGGACAAGATGCCGCCGGCGCCAACCCCTGTCGAAATCGAACCGCTATTCGAGATGAAGGCCGCATCTCCGGTCGAAGAGATTCCGAAGCTGTTCGTGCCGTTCACCAGGATTTCGCCCTCGTTCACGATGAAGGCGTCTGCGCCGGACGATTCGATCCCGTTCAGCGCGCCAGCCGGGTCCAAAATTCCACGATTTCGGATCGTGGCGCTCGTGCCCGTGCTGCCAATCGTGGCATCGATCTCGCCGCTGTTTTCAATCCACACATCCGCGCCAGTTGAATATACCGCATAGCTGCCGCCAAAGCCGCCGCTGCTGAATCCGATCGATCCGCGATTGTCAAGCAATTGGCCGTCGCCGGTCATCGAAACGGCATATCCTATGAATGCACTGATTTCACCGCCCGCCTCGACGAGGCCTCTGTCGTAATCGTTCCGCATCACCTGTTCGTCGGAGACCGTACCGTCCGGCACGACGAAAGTCTGCGCGCTTGCCGGCGAGACGGTCCAGACAGCGCTCAGCGCCAGTCCACACGCACGCACCGAATGACCTCTACGAGGCATCGACATCCTCCAATGACATCTAAAAATTGTGCTTTGTAGGTATCCGTATGCCGGGCCTTCTCCGGTCCCGCCGCGCTCACATCCGCGTGAGCGCCCCCCGGCCCCACGTGGCGAAAATCTCTATAGAACAAGAATGTTGTAGAATTATTTGAAAATCGCCGCGGCAAATAATTTTGTCGGAAGATTGTCCTTCGCGAACGAGGTCTCTAGTTTCGGCGCGGGGGAAAAATGAACCGGGTGCACTACAACGACCTTGTCTTCGACGCGAACCTCCTGTTTGCACAGCGGGACGGCGAAGTACTTCGCTTCACGCGCCAGGAGCGCGCGATGCTCGAAATGTTCACGCAGAATCCGCGCCGTCTTCTGTCGCGCACGCACATTCTCGATGCGATCGCGACACCGGACGCCCCGACATCCGACCGCAACGTGGATTTTCTAGTCAACCGCCTGCGCGCCAAACTCGGCGACAAGGCGCGCGAACCACGCTTCATCGCAACGCAGTACGGCGAGGGCTATATCTGGATCGCCGAACGCATCGTCGACGAGCCGCTCGCGGCGTTTCTCCTCATCGGACCCTTGTACGGACTTTTCCACGAACCGACTCGGCAGATCGCCGAACCTCTCCTGCGGGATGTCTCGGCCGCTTTCGATGCGCTGACGGGTCCCGGCCAGACATCCGTCGTGGCCGAGAGCTGGCGCCGTGCCGCTCCGCACCGGATATCCTTCTCGCTCGACGCGAGCCTGCATTGCGAGGGCGATGTCCTGCACGCGGCCGTGCTTCTGCGCGACGGGGCGAGCGGGCGGATGCTGCACGCCTGGCGCGAGGTCCTGCGCCCGGGAGCGGACGATGCCGAGAACGCGGCGGCGCGCATCAAGGACGCCATCTGGCGCCATCTCGTCGGTCCGGACGACGGCCAGACATCGCCCGCCGCCCTTCCACTCGAACTGCGTCTGCACGAGGCGGCACTGATCCTTGCGGGAACACCCGAAAGCCATCGCGAGATCGAAGGCCAGATGGCCCGCGAGCGTTTTTCCTCAGACGATCCGGCGCTCGGCATCCTTCAGGCGCTCGGTCAGTACGCACGCCTCGTCCAGGCCGGACCAGCGCTTTCGCCCGAACAATGGGACGACATCGAGGACGAAATCGAGCGGCTGGTGCAGGCCGGGCTTCCCGCCGCGCAGGACGATCCGCTGCTGATGCTGGCGGCGGCAAAACTGCTGTTTTTCATCGATCGCGGACATTTCGAATTTGCCGAGCAGCTCGCCGAGGAGGCCTTCGCCAACAGCCCGGCATTCGCCGCCTCTTTCGCGATGCGCGCGCAGATCTTGATGTGCCGCGGCAAAATCGAAGAAGCCGTGGTCCTGTACGACAAGGCGATCGAGCTCGCCGGCGATAGCCAGGAATTCACGGCCTATCTGCTCGTCCTGAAATGCACCGCGCTGCTCGCCGCCGCCGACCGGCGCGCGCTCGACGCCACCTGCGCGGAGCTTTTCACGCTCAAGCCGGAATCGCGTTTCACTGTCGGGATTTTCCTCGCCGACCACGAAGGCCCGCCGCCTCCGGAATGCCAGGCCATTCTGGCGGGCATCGACGAGCCCGCGGCGGCGCGCCTCGCGCATCATCTGTACCGTGTCGGGGCGCGTCATTTTCGAGCGAGCGAGCACCGGGACAATGTCATGCGCGGCCTTCTCGCGCGGCTGGCACATTTCGACCCGGATGCCGTGCAGGCGCCCGTGCGCGAATTCCTTACCAGAAGCCCGGCTCGGCGGCCGCCAGACGCGGCCCGATCCTGACGGGCGCGACCTTTACCGCAAGTCCGGTTGCGTCGTCGGTCTCGACGGCAAGGCCGCAAAGGGTTCCCTCGCCCGTCGCGGGTTCGAAGCGGCCGGAGGGGATTTTGCGTGTGAAACGCCGCAGCGGTTCTTCCTTGTCCATACCGAGGACGGAATCGTAATCGCCGCACATCCCGGCGTCGGAAATATAGGCCGTGCCGCCGGGCAGGATCTGGTGGTCGGCGGTCGGCACATGCGTGTGCGTGCCGACAACGGCGCTCGCGCGGCCGTCGACGAACCAGCCGAACGCCTGTTTCTCGCTCGTCGCCTCGGCGTGGAAGTCGATGAACACCGCGTCGCAGGCCTGTCCCAGCGGACAGGCGGACAGCTCGCGTTCGGCGATCGCGAAGGGATCGTCCAGCGCATCCATGTAGATGCGGCCCATGAGGTTCATCACCAGAACGCGCCGTCCGTCGTGAATGTCGATCAGGGCGGCGCCGCGCCCGGGTGTTCCGGGTGGGAAGTTTGCCGGGCGGATCAGACGGTCGGCGCGCTCGATGAACACAAGCGTCTCGCGCTGGTCGAAGGCGTGGTTGCCGAGCGTCACCGCATCGGCGCCGACCTCGATCAGGCTTTCATAAATGTCCTCGTTGATGCCGAAGCCGCCCGCCGCGTTCTCGCCGTTAACGACGAGAAGATCGATCTTCCAACGCTGCCGGAGCCGGGGGATCTGGTCGAGGGCCACCTGACGGCCCGACCGGCCGACGAGATCGCCGAGAAAGAGAATGCGCATAGGCGGGGTTCAAAGACCTTCCCGGCCCAAATTGCAACGGATGATCTCGTTTTCGGTGACGACGGCGTCCAGAGGCACGTCGTGAAGTTCGCGCGGAACTTCGTCCACCTCCTGCAGCGCAAAGGCATAGCCGATCATCAAGGGTCTCTCTTCGCGGGCCAGCGGGCCGAGCGTGCGGTCGTAATGGCCCTTGCCGTATCCGATCCGAAAACCGCGCCGGTCGAACGCCGAAAGCGGCACGATTACCACATCCGGTGAGACTTCCGGCGCGGACGGCTCGGGCTCCGGAATGCCGCCATAGCCTTTTGCCAGCGGATCCTCCGCGCGCCAGAGCCTGAAGCTCATCGGCTCCGCGTCGGAAACGACATGCGGCAGAGCCAGGGTCGCACCGGCAGCACGCAGCTTTTCCGCAAGCGGATGCGGCGACAGTTCGCCCTTGATCGGCATGTAGAAAGCGACGATCCGGCGGGACCACGTGCCCAGCATATCCATCGCATGGCGCGCCGCGCCGCGGGCGGCGGCCTCCGCGTCCTCGGGTGCGATTGCGCGGCGAAGCTCGATCTTGGCGGACCGGAGGGCGGATTTTTCTGAGGGCAGATTCATCCTTTTCCCTTAGCATGTTCGGCATGGCCAAGAAGACACCCGACACCTCTGAACCGAAACCCAAGGCAGGCACGCCGCGCAAGCCGGCCCCGAAAACGGCAGCCGGCGGCACGCCGGTTCTGTTGTCCGGCGGCAATCCGCAGATCGCGAAAGCCGACGGCGATGCGCCGGTGCAGGCTTATATCGCCGCGATGCCGGGCTGGAAGAGCGCGGCCGGCGCACAGCTCGATGCGCTGATCGTGCGTGCCGCCCCGGATGTGCGCAAAGCGGTGAAATGGAACTCACCCTTCTACGGCATGGAGGGCAAAGGCTGGTTCCTCAGTTCCCACTGCTTCACCAAATACATCAAAATCGCCTTTCTCAACGGCGCAGCCCTCGATCCGCTTCCGCCCGGCGCGTCGAAGGACAAGAACACCCGCTATCTCGACCTTCACGAAGAAGATGTGCTCGACGAGGCGCAATTCATGGACTGGGTGAAGCAGGCCGCTGCGCGCCCGGGCTGGGTGCCTTAGCCTCTCGGCCAATGGACAAGCCGCCGGATGAGGCGCATCGGAGGCGGCCCATGGCTACCCTTCGATGATCACAGATTATCACTTCTACCTCGCCGCCATTCCGGCCGTCGTTCTTCTCGGTCTCGCCAAAGGCGGCTTTGCCGGTGTCGGCACACTCGCCGTGCCGCTGCTGGCGCTTGTCGTCGCGCCGGTGCAAGCGGCAGCCATCACGCTTCCCATTCTGATGGTGCAGGATGTGATCAGCACCATCGCCTATTGGCGCAAATGGGATAACCGCAATCTTCTGATCCTCGTGCCGAGCGCGATCATCGGGATCGTGCTTGCCTTCCTGCTCGCCAAACATGTCTCGGACGCCGCCTTCTACATCGCCCTCGGCCTCATTTCGGCGGTGTTCGGCGCACGCAGCCTCTTCGCGAAAGACATCACGCCGAAAAAAGCAGGCGTGCCCGCCGGAATTTTCTGGGGCTCGGTCGCGGGCTTCACCAGCATGATCGCCAATGCCGGTGCTCCGCCTTTCCAGTTGTACATGCTGCCACAGCGCCTACCCCGCGAAGCCTTTGTCGGAACAAGCATGGCCTTTTTCGCCATCGTAAACTGGCTGAAGCTGCCGGGCTTCATCGCGCTCGGCCAGTTCACCCCGCAGAACATGCTGACGACAGCGGTGTTGATGCCGCTCGCCATTGCCGCCACGGGAGCCGGAATATGGCTCGTTCGCCGCACCTCGAACGAGCGCTTCTACAAGATCATCTACGCGCTGATGATCCTCGTCGGCCTGAAGCTGCTGCATTCGGGCGCGGAACTGCTCCTCGCCTGAACTCGTCTCACTTCTGCGGGCCGAGCGTGCCTAGAACGTCGAGAACCGCTGCCGCCGCCTCGATGCGGTCGGGAATGGGGATGTTGCGGTTGGCCAGCATGACGATGCCGATCCTGCGTTCGGGAACGAAGGCGGCGTAGGCGCCGAAACCGTTGGTCGATCCGGTCTTGTTGAAGAGCGTCGGGCCGGAGGGCGCCTGCGGAGGGTCGAGCGCGACGGCGCTCTGCGGCTCGAGCGCCATTTCACTCGAGTTTCCGGCCAGAAGATCGGCCCGCGTCACGGGATAGGGATATTGCTCCCAGCCAAGACCCTGGACCATGCCGCCCACCCTGAAATAGCCGACATGCGTTCCCTCCACCGCGCGTCTCAGCGGCGGAGCGAGCGCATCCGGGTTCATGTTCGCATCGACGAAGCGGATCAGGTCGGCCGCCGTCGTCTTGACACCGTAGGCCTCGGGCCCGAACACGCCGGGCGTGACGCGCACGGGCTTGTTGGCCTTGTTGTACCCCAAAGCGTAATCGTCCATACGCGATTTGGGCACGCGCACGAAACTGTTCGTCATGCCAAGCGGCGCGAAGATCTCTTTCTCGACGAGCGTCGCGAAATCGCCGCCCATCGCAAGGCTCGCGATATGCCCCAGCAGGCCGATGCTGGGATTGGAGTAGCGACGCTGCGCTCCGGGCGGGCTTGCGGGCTCCCACGTCCGGAAATAGTCCGGCATGTCGGCATCCCGGTTCACGCTTGCGGGAAACTGCAGCGGCAATCCTCCGGCGGTGTATGTGCCGAGATTGAGCAGGCTTGCCTTGTCGATCGCGCTGCCGCGCAGCGCGGAAAGATGGGCGCCGGGCCGGTCGTCGAGCGAAAGCTTGCCGCGCTCCTGCGCCTCAAGCGCGAGCGTTGCCGTGAAGGTCTTGCTGACCGAACCGATCTCGAACAGCGTGTCCCGCGTCACGGGCTTCTTGCTGTCGCGCGAGGCGACGCCGTAGGTGAAAACGTAATGACGACCGCCGGCCGTCACCGCAACCGCCATCCCCGGAACGTCGTGCTTTTCGAGAAGCGGGCGGAACGCGGCATCGACGGCCGGTTCAATCCGGGGCTGCGCGTCGTCTGCTTTTGCGGGAGCGGCAACCAGCACCGCAAGGCTCATCGCAAGGGCCGCCGGCCCGGACCGTTTCGTGGCGAAGCTCAAAATATCGTCCCCGTGAAGTTCAAGCCGACGCGATTGGCCATGCGGAAACGGCAGGATCATGACGGCGCGCCCCGGACGGGGCAAAAGGAAGGGAAGTGCGGGCCGCAAAAGCCGTCGGATTTTTCGATCCCGGGAACCTACCTGAGTAGGTGGGCGCCGTGTGCCCAAGCCCAGGGGCGAGGACAGGGACAGCTCCCTTTGAGATCGATAAGGCCCCGGGAATACAGTTTCCTGACCAACCCAGCAGCACCGCCCTCTCTATGTAGTGTTTCGCGGGCTCAGGCGCCAGCGCTGTCGCGCAACCGCGTGCGCAGGTCCGCGGCCAGCACCTCCAGCCGCTCGGCCAGGCCATTGACGACAACGGCCGCTTCCTCCGCTTCCTCGTCGGCCAGCGACACCGCCGCCTCGTCGCCCTCCTGAAGGCGGCGGATCCTGGCTTCGAGATCGCCCACGCGCCGCTGGGCTTCGCTGAGTTCGTCCGCGATCACGATGCACGCCATCACCGTCAGGCGCATGTCGCCGATTTCGCCGAAGCTCGTGCGCATGGCCGTCATCTTCTCGTCGACCAGTTTTCCGAGATTTTGCAGATGCTCTTCCTGGCCGTCGTCGCAGGCCATGCGGTAGGTGCGCCCGGCAATCGTGAGAGTGACTTCAGCCATCGGCGTTCCTTCAGTCCTTGCTGGGCTGGTCGCGGCCGAGGACGTCCTGAATCGTCTCGATGGCCTTGTCGAGACGCCGGGCAACATCGCGGTTGGTACTTTCGAGCCGCGTCGTCCGCGCATTGCTGAGATCGAGCTCTTCGGCAAGCCGCGCGCGATCGTCCCCGAGAAGCGCAATTTCGGTATCGCGTTCGGCGCCGGTGCGCCGGGCGTCGAGAATCCGGGTCGATGCCGCTTCCAGCACGCCCACGGCTCCCTCAAGCCGCCGGAGCGCCGCTCCCAGTGCGGTCTCTCTCATGAAACGAACTACTCCCCGGCCGCCGCCGCGCTTAGAGGTCTGGAACGTCACGTCTTTTCTGCGCAGGACCTCAAGCCCGCCTGTGTTCGGAATTATGAGGCGGGGGCCAGTTCCGCGTCAATCGCATGAGTGCCGTCAACCACATGCATAACTTGCCCGAAACCCCACCTTAGCCGCGTTGACTAAGAGCGTCAGGATGCTAAGTGTCCACCCCCGTGCTCTGGCTGATCCCGGCCTATCCCGCGCGGGGCCGCGCCACATGCCCAAACAGATCTCCCGCGAACAACACGACCGCATGGCGAACGCCCTGCGGTTCCTTTCGATCGATGCCGTCGAGAAGGCCAAATCCGGCCATCCGGGCCTGCCCATGGGCGCCGCCGACGTCGCAACGGTTCTGTTCTCCCGTTATCTGAAGTTCGACCCCACCGATCCGCACTGGCCGGACCGCGACCGCTTCGTGCTGTCGGCCGGCCACGGCTCGATGCTGATCTATTCGCTGCTGCATCTGACCGGCTATGAGAGCGTGTCCATCGAGGACATCAAGCTCTTCCGCCAGCTCGATTCCAAAACGCCGGGCCATCCCGAGAACTTCATGACGCTCGGCGTCGAGACGACGACGGGGCCCTTGGGCGCGGGCCTTTCCACCGCCGTCGGCATGGCGCTTGCCGAGCGCATTCTCGCCGCCGAATTCGGCGACGATGCGGTCGATCATTTCACCTATGTGATCTGCTCGGACGGCGATCTCATGGAAGGCGTCAGCCAGGAGGCCATCGCGATCGCGGGCCATATGAAGCTGTCGAAAATGATCGTCTTCTATGACGACAACGGAATTTCGATCGACGGCGCGACCTCGCTCTCCGACAGCGTGGACCAGCTCGCGCGCTTCAAATCCGCCAACTGGAACGCGGTGCGCGTCGACGGCCACGATCCGGAGGCCATCGCCGCCGCCATCGAGGCCGCGCAGAAAAGCGACAAGCCCTCGCTGATCGCCTGCAAGACGACGATCGGCTTCGGCGCTCCGAAAAAGGCCGGCACCGCTGGTGCCCACGGCTCGCCGCTCGGGGCGGAAGAAATCGCCGCGACCCGCAAGGCGCTCGGCTGGGAATACCCCGCCTTCGAGATACCGGACGATGTCGCAACCGCCTGGCGCGAGGCCGGTGCCCGCTCGAAGGAGGCGAACGCCGCCTGGAAGAAACGCGTCGACAGCATCGCCAAGCGCGATGAATTCGAGCGCCGCGTCATCAAGGGCGAGCTTCCGGCTTCGTTCGAGGCGGCGATCAAGAACCTGAAAGAACGCCTCGTCTCGGCGCCGCAGGAAGTCGCGACCCGCAAGAGCTCGGAAATCGTGCTCGAAGCCATCGCCGATGCCCTGCCGGAGCTTCTGTCCGGCTCCGCGGACCTGACGCCCTCCAACAACACCAAGGTGAAGGCGTTCAACGAGATCTCGCCCGGCAATTATGCGGGCCGGTATGTGCACTGGGGCATTCGCGAGCACGGAATGGCCTCGGCGGTGAACGGCATCGCGCTGCATGGCGGCCTCATCCCGCTCGGCGCGACCTTCCTCGTCTTCTCCGATTATTGCCGCCCGGCGCTGCGCCTTGCCGCGCTGATGAGGCTGCGCTCGATCTTCGTCTTTACGCATGACTCGATCGGCGTCGGCGAAGACGGCCCGACGCATCAGCCGGTCGAGCATCTTGCCGCGCTGCGCGCGATCCCGAATCTTTACGTCTACCGCCCGGCCGACACGGTCGAGACGGCGGAAGCCTGGGAACTCGCGATCACGGAAACCCGTCCGAGCATTCTTGCGTTGACCCGCCAGAACCTGCCGCAGGTGCGCCTGTCGAACAGCGCGGACAATCTGACGGCCCTCGGTGCCTACGAACTCGCGCCCGCCTCCGGCAAGGCCGAGGTCTCGATCTTCGCGTCGGGTTCGGAAGTCTCGCTGGCCCTCGAGGCGAAAAAGGCTCTCGACGACGCCGGCATCGCAACGCGCGTCGTCTCCGTGCCTTGCATGGACCTCTTCAACGAGCAATCCGAAGATTATCAGCGCGATGTCATCGGCACGGCACCCGTCAAGATCGGCGTCGAAGCGGCGATCCGCATGGGCTGGGACCACATCATCGGCGCGGACGGCGCATTCGTCGGAATGACAGGCTTCGGCGCGTCGGGACCGGCCAAGGACGTCTACAATCATTTTGGCATCACCAGCGAGGCGGTTGTTGCCGCCGCGAAAAAGAAGCTGGGACGCTGACCATACAAAACGGGAGACAGGGAAAATGACGGTGCGGGTAGCGATCAACGGTTTCGGACGTATTGGCCGCCTTGTGCTGCGCGGCATCGTCGAAAGCGGACGCAAGGACATTCAGGTCGTTGCGATCAACGATCTCGGCCCGGTCGAGACCAACGCGCATCTGCTGCGTCATGACTCGGTGCACGGGAAGTTCCCGGCCAAGGTCACGGTCGAGGGCGATTTCATAGACGTCGAAGGCCACGGCAAGATCAAGGTCACCGCCATCCGCAACCCGGCGGAACTTCCGCACAAGGATCTGGGCGTCGACATCGCGCTCGAATGCACGGGCATTTTTACCGCCAAGGACAAGGCGCTGGCGCACATCGAGGCCGGCGCCAAGCGTGTTCTCGTCTCCGCGCCCGCCGACGGCGCCGACCTCACCGTCGTCTACGGCGTCAACCACGACCAGCTCACCAAGGATCACATCGTCGTCTCGAACGCGTCCTGCACGACGAATTGCCTCGGCCCGGTCGCCAAGGTCCTGAACGATGCCATCGGCATCGAAAAGGGCTTCATGACGACGATCCACTCTTACACCGGCGACCAGCCGACGCTCGACACCATGCACAAGGATCTGTACCGCGCCCGCGCGGCAGCCCTCAGCATGATCCCGACCTCGACCGGCGCGGCGAAAGCCATCGGCCTCGTCATTCCGGAACTGAAGGGCAAGCTCGACGGCACCTCGATCCGCGTGCCGACGCCGAACGTCTCGGTCGTGGACTTCAAGTTCATCCCGAAGAAGCCGACAACCGTCGAGGACGTGAACGCGGCCGTGGTCGCGGCGTCGAAACAGCAGCTCAAGGGCATTCTCGCCGTGATCGACGAGCCGCTTGTCTCGACCGATTTCAACCACGACCCGCATTCCTCGAGCTTCGCGCTCGACCAGACGAAAGTGATCGACGGCAATCTCGTCCGCGTCCTCTCTTGGTACGACAACGAATGGGGCTTCTCCAACCGCATGGCCGACACGGCCGTTGCGATGGGCAAGTTGCTGTAAGGTGCCTGGTGAGCTGGAGCCAGATCTTCGGTCTCGGTGTTCTGGCTCTTCTCGGCGCACTCGGCTTCTGGCTGATGGGTGGCGGCCGAAAAGTGAAGCCTACGGGCAAAGGCCCCGGCGAAGGTACGCACGGTTCAAGTAGCGAGGCTTTTCGCCATTCCGGCACAAGCCCTCCAAGCGGCGACTGAATGATGGGGATGATGTAGTGACGTTCAAAACGCTCGACGAAGCAGATCTTTCGGGCAAACGCGTTCTCGTCCGCGTCGATTTCAACCTGCCGATGGAAGACGGCGCGGTCACGGATGACACCCGCATCCGCGCCGCGCAGCCGACCGTCGACGACATCACGTCGAGAGGCGGAAAGGCGATCCTGATCGCCCATATGGGCCGCCCCAAGGGAAAGCGCGACGAAGCGCAGTCCCTGAAGCAGATCCTTTCCGCCGTCGAGGCCGTGTTCGGCCGTCCGGTGGCCTTCGCCGACGATTGTATTGGCACCTCGGCCGAGAAGGCCGTCGCCGCGCTGAAGGACGGCGAGGTCCTTCTCCTCGAAAATCTCCGCTTCCACGCGGGTGAGGAAAAGGACGATCCGGACTTCACCGCCCAGCTCGCAAAACTCGGCGACATCTTCGTCAACGACGCCTTCTCGGTCGCGCACCGCGCGGCCTCGTCCGTCGTCGGCCTTGCCAAGGCACTGCCCGCTTATGCCGGCCGCTCCATGCAGAAAGAGCTGGAAGCCCTGTCGGCCGCCCTCACCGCGCCGCAGCGTCCCGTCGCGGCGGTTGTCGGCGGCGCCAAGGTCTCGACCAAGATCGAGCTTCTCGGCAATCTCGTCGGCAAGGTGGACACGCTCATCATCGGCGGCGGCATGGCCAACACCTTCCTCGCCGCGCGCGGGGCCGATGTCGGCAAATCCCTGTGCGAAAGAGACCACCTCGACACCGCCCGCGAGATCGAGACCAAGGCCAAGGCCGCCGGATGCGCGATCGTGCTTCCCGTCGATGCGGTCGTTGCGAAAGAGTTCAAGGCGAATGCCGCGCACCGCACGGTGACGCCGGATGCCGTCGGCATGGACGAGATGATCCTCGATGCCGGTCCGGACAGCGTGGCGGAGATCTCGAAGGTTCTCGAAAGCACCAAGACGCTCGTCTGGAACGGCCCGTTCGGCGCGTTCGAGCTCGAGCCCTTCGACGCGGCGACGAACGCCGTCGCGCGAAAGGCCGCCGAGCTGACGACATCCGGCGCGCTGCTGTCGGTCGCGGGCGGCGGAGATACGGTTGCCGCGCTCAACCATGCCGGCGCCGCGGACGGCTTTACCTACATTTCGACGGCAGGCGGCGCCTTCCTCGAATGGCTCGAAGGCAAGCCGCTTCCCGGCGTCGAAGCGCTGAAGCAGCCCTAAAAAAGACAAGACCGCAAAGCCCACTAAAGGGGCTTTGCAAAAACAGAATTCGCCCTAGATCGAAATAAGGACGGAGACGAGAATGGCCCGCATAACTCTACGCCAACTCCTTGATCATGCTGCGGAATTTGGCTATGGCGTGCCGGCGTTCAACATCAACAACATGGAGCAGGCGCTGGCCATCGGCGCGGCTGCCGACAAGGTCGATGCTCCGGTCATCATTCAGGCGTCGCGCGGTGCGCGCTCCTATGCCAACGACATCATGCTGGCGAAGATGATCGACGCGCTCGTCGAGATCTATCCGCACATTCCGATCTGCATGCATCTCGACCACGGCAACAACGAAGCCACCTGCGCCACCGCGATCCAGCACGGCTTTACCTCCGTGATGATGGACGGCTCGCTCAAGGCCGACGGCTCGACGCCCGCCGACTGGGATTACAATGTCGGCGTCACCAAGCGCGTCGCCGATATGGCGCATTGGGCCGGCGCGTCCGTCGAGGGCGAGCTCGGCGTGCTCGGTTCGCTCGAAAGCGGCGAGGGCGAGAAGGAAGACGGCCACGGCTTCGAGGGCAAGCTCAGCCACGACCAGCTTCTCACAGATCCCGACGAAGCGGTGGAGTTCGTCCGGCTCACCAAAGTGGACGCGCTCGCGGTCGCGATGGGCACCTCGCACGGTGCGTACAAATTCACCCGCAAGCCGGACGGCGACGTGCTCGCCATGAACGTCATCGAGGAAATCCACCGCCGCCTGCCGAACGTGCATCTGGTGATGCATGGTTCGAGTTCGGTGCCGGAGGATCTTCAGGAGATCATCAACAAGTTCGGCGGCGAGATGAAGCCGACCTGGGGCGTGCCGGTGGAGGAAATCCAGCGCGGCATCAAGCACGGCGTGCGCAAGGTCAACATCGACACCGACAACCGCATGGCGATCACCGGCGCGATCCGCAAAGTGCTGACGGAGACCCCGTCCGAATTCGACCCGCGCAAATATCTGAAGCCCGCGACGGAAGCGATGCAGAAGCTCTGCATGGCCCGCCTCGAACAGTTCGGCACCGCCGGCAACGCCTCGAAGATCAAGGTCCTGCCGATGAGCGTGATGGCGGCCCGCTACGCCAAGGGCGAACTCGATCCGAAGATCGAGGGCACGAAGGCGGCGGCGCAGTAAATCCGCGTCAGAGACGCGTGCGTTTCATGGCCGGACGGTCTCGCCGTCCGGTCATTTCTTTTTCTGCGGCGTCTGGGCGCCGGAGCGGGCAACCGTATCTCCGACCACGGAATTCTTGGTCGAGGGCGCGGCGGCAATGCTTTTCGGCTGCACCTTTTTCGGTTTCTTGGCTTCGCGATTCCCGTGTTGTTCCTTGGCCATGGCAGTCTCCTCCGTGTTTTTTGAAGCAGACGCCCGAATGGGCGGCCGCGCAAGAGCGGCTCAGTCCGCCGCCTCTTCCGTCACGACCACGAACTTCGTCAGCGTGTTCGGCCCGAAGGTGAGCGTCAGCGGCACGTCGGCGGCGTCGCGTCCATACGCGATAAGAATGCGCCCGATGCGCGGATCGTTGTTGCGCGGGTCGAACATGTGCCAGCTTCCGCCGAGAAAGACCTCGATCCACGCCGCGAAATCGCCGGGCGCGTGCGGCAGCGGCAGGCCGATGTCCGAGACATAACCGGTGCAATAGCGCGCCGGAATGTTGAGGGAGCGGCAGAAGGTCAGCGCCAGATGCGCGAAATCGCGGCAGACGCCGATCTTCTCCTCATAGGCTTCGAGGGCGGTGCGCGTCGGGCGCGAATCCGCATAGCCGAACGTGATGTGCTGGTGGACGAAATCGCAGATCGCCTGCACGCGCGACCAGCCGGGCGGCAGATGGCCGAACAAGCGCCAGGCCACGTCGCTCATCCGGTCGGTCTCGCAATAGCGGCTGCCGAGGAGATACATAAGCGTGTCGGCCGGAAGCTGCGCCACCGGGATTTCCGGCGCATCGCCCCCCTGCCCGTCGGGATTGCCGCTGTCGCGCACCACGGTGTCGGTGTGCAGGGTGAAGCTGCCCGCCGGAGCGACGAAGCGCATGCACCAATTGCCGAAACTGTCGCGATAGCCCTCCAGCGGCACGGAAGGCGAGGTCGTCAGGTAATCGGGCCGTTCGAGATCGGAAAACCGCGACGCATGGACATTGAGCATCGCGATCATGGGCGTGTCCTGCGGAAGCTCAAAAGTCATCTCACAGCCAACGGATATCCGCATCATACCTCCCAAAAGGCGGGTGTAGCACGGATTGGGCGGGGGATGCGCGATCCATATCCCGCTGGAACGGCTCGCGTCGACGGCCTAGGTTGCGTGCACGATCATCGACGATGCCCATGTTCCACCGCCTGATCCATTCCGACTGGAGCGTTGCTCCGCGCAAACGCTGGTGCGCTGAAGCGGTGCGGATGACAGACGGGTGGCATGTCACCACACCGCGTCGCGTTGGCGCGACGGACACATTCGTGGATCACGCGTTCACGGGCACGGTGCCCGTCCTTCTCGGCTTCGACTTCCCCATCGGCATGCCGGAAGCCTATGGCCGCCAGACGAAGCTTTCCGGCTTTCGCGCCGCGCTGCCTCTGTTCGGCGAGAGTGAATGGGCGCGCTTTTTCGACGTGGCCGCGCAGCCCGAAGAGATTTCGCTGCACCGCCCTTTCTATCCGCGCGATGCGAGGAAGGGCGTGACAAGAGCCGAACTCGTCGCGGCGCTCGGCGTCGAGCATTTCAACGAACTGCACCGCGCCTGCGAGCGCAATACGGGCGGAGCCGATGCCTGCGCGCTGTTCTGGACGCTCGGCGGCAATCAGGTCGGGCGCGGAGCGCTCACCGGCTGGCGCGACGTCATCCGCCCCGCGCTCGCACAAGGTGCGAAGCTCTGGCCCTATGATGGCGAACTGACGACGCTTGCACGTACGGGCGTGACTTTGGCCGAGACTTACCCGGCCTTGGCCCCTCGTGCGCTCGGCGTGCCTTTCGCGCGGGGAGAAAGCAAGCGCAACTCCGCAGACCGGCGCAGCAAGGCCGCCAACCTGTTGAAATGGGCGGAACGCCACCACGTCACCCTCGACGCGGACGCCGAGACCGCACTGCAGTCCGGCTTTGGCCCCTCGTCGGCGGGAGAAGACGCGTTCGACGCCCTGCTCGGGCTGCTGCTGATGATCGAGATCGTGGATGGCCGCCGACCGCCTCATGGCGCCGATTATACGGCTTGTGACTGGGAGGGGTGGATTCTCGGCCGATAGAAACAGCGGACATAAGACGCCCGAACATCAGCGCTGTTTCTCCTCCCTCGCCGCCTCCTCCGCATACTGATCCATCAGCGCCTCAAGCTTCGCTGCGGTCTCAAGGCGCCACTGGTCGAGGTCGACCTCCTCTTCCGGCTGCGTCGCGGGCGATGCGGCGTCCATGACGTTCAGCGTCACAACGATTTTCGACAGCATTGCGAGCGTGCGGGCGGCCTCGGCCGGGGCGTGATTGTAGGTCTCGGCGCGCAGCATTTCGCGGGCGACCATGCGCGACAGGCGGGCGCGCAGGGCTTTGGGCGTTGTGTCTTCGGCGGACGGTTCGCGCAGCGGCGGCGGCGCGTCGGGCCAGATGTCGGCAACAGGGCGCGCCGGACGGGCCCGCGACCAGCCAAGCTCGATGGCGCGGTTGCGGACGGTGATGTCGCTGACGCCCATGAGACGACCGAGTTCCTGAAGGCTGGTGCCGCTTTCGTAGAGCGGGCGGGCACGTTCGAGGATTTCGGGAGGGATGTTGATTTTCGGAGGAGCCATATAGGAATATTAGCAGGAACCTCCCTCGATGTCAAGGAATATTTACCTTTCTCGACCTCCACGACACCGCCCTGCCGCCCCGGCACAGCGCGTTGCCCTTTCACAACATTCTGTTTTCAACTCACCGCCACCGGGCGCGCTGCCTTGAAAATGCCTGTTCCGCCGTGCCCTGATCCGGATATGGGCAGGACGCGCACCAGCATCTTCTCGGCAAAGTTCGGACGGGCACTCGTTGCGCTCGTCTGCGCCTGCGCGCTCACGATCGGCGTTGCCGGCCTCAGCCAGGCGCGCGGCGCGAAGGGCACGCAGCACACCGGCTCCTCCCCCATTCTCATCATGGTGCAGCCCGCGACGGCGCACGCGCCCGCCGCCATCTGCCCCTATGCCCTGCTGATCACCGTCCAGGTGACGAAGCAGGAAAGCTTTTCCTGCCCGGGCGCCGAGATCGACGCGGTGAGCTACACGCTCTCCGACGAGATCGCGCCCTCCCCGCTCACTTACGGCACGCCTTTCCGGCCTCCGAGAACGGCCTGACGTCTTTTCGTCAGTTTCCGTTTTCATTTCAGGAGTGCCAAGAATGACCCGCACCTATGTGCCGGTGGCGAACACGATGTCGCGCCGCCTTTTCCTTGCCGGGCTTGCGACCTCGCTCGCCGCCTGCCAGCAGACCGTTTCGAACACGCCGCAGCCGGAGACCGCGCTGCCGCGCTTTGCGGAGCTTTACCCGCCGCTGCCGAACGAGCCCTACCCCATTCCCGGCGTGCCGCGGGGCGCCATTCCGGCGCAATATGTACGCCAGCAGGTGGATTATGCGACGGCCGAGCCGCCCGGCACCATCGTCGTCGATCCGGGCGCGAAATATCTCTATCTCGTGCAGACCGGCGGCACGGCCATGCGCTATGGCGTCGGTGTCGGCCGCGAAGGCTTCGGCTGGAATGGCGCGGCGAGCATTCTGATGAAGCGCGAATGGCCGCGCTGGACGCCGCCCGCCGAAATGATCGTGCGCCAGCCCGAGCTCGAACAATACCGCAACGGCATGGAGCCGGGCCTGCAGAACCCGCTCGGGGCCCGCGCGCTCTATCTGTTCCAGGGCGGCAAGGACACGCTCTACCGGCTGCACGGCACGAACGAGCCGCGCTCCATCGGCAGCAATGTCTCCTCCGGCTGCGTGCGCCTCGTGAACCAGGACATCATCGATCTGTATGAACGCACGCCGCGCGGAACGCGCGTCGTCGTGCTGCCCACGGTCATGGCCTGACGGGTGCTGTGCTGACAAAAAAGCCGGGCGGTTCTGCCGCCCGGCAGGCGCGCATCACAGCTCCGGCGGGACCGGGCCGTCCTTGACGTGAAGCAGGAGATCGATGCGCCTGTTCGACGGCAGATAGGGGTTGTCCGGATAAAGCGGCTCGCGCATGCCGCGGCCGATGACGCCCCGGAAGGCCTGAGGCGCAATGCCGGATTCGGCAAGGATCGCGCGCACGGATTCGGCGCGCTGGCCGGTCAGAAGCCAGGACTGGGTGTCGTTCTGCGATTCCGCGACGGCCGAGGCATGGCCCACCACCGTCATCTCACCGGGGAAATTCGCGATCAGCGGGCCGAGCTTTCGCAGAGCCTCCGCGACGCGCGTGTAGGGCTCCGCCGAGTTGACGGGGAACATCGAGCGCCCGTCCTGATCGGCGAGCTGGATCGCGATGCCGTCCTCGGTGTCGCGGACGACGAGATGGCCGCGCAGTTCGGCCAGCGCGTTCTCCTGCCACACCGCCTGCGAAATGGCGGCGACGATGACGGCAAGGCGCTTGTCGCGCTCGGCAATCGGTGTCGCGGGCGGGCGCGGCGCGGGATCGTCCGTATCGGGAATTTCGGTTTGAGGCGACACGCTCTTCGTGGCCTCGCGCACGAGCGAGCCGTCAAGCTCGATGACACCGGCCTGCTGGCGCGTCGTGCTGACGCCGAACGCTTCCTTCATGGACCCCGACACGGCCTGAAGCTTCTGCTTGTCCTGGATCGAAAAGCTGATCAGCAGCACGAAAAAGCACACGAGCAGCGACATGAGATCGGCAAAGGTGACGACCCACTCAGGTGCTCCGGCGAGAATGCCCTGTTTGCGGCGTGCCATCGCGTCCTCAGGCCGCCAGCTGTTCGCGGTGCTTTTCGGGCAGATAGGTCATCAGCAGTTCGCGGATCATCGCCGGGCTTCGCGCGTCGCGCAGCTGAAGCACGCCGTCGATGATGAGCGACTGGAGAACCTCTTCGGCTTCGGCCTTGGCGCCGAGCTTTTCGGCGATCGGCAGCGCAACGATGTTCGCAACGACCGCGCCATACAAGGTTGTAAGGATCGCCACCGCCATTGCCGGGCCGATCTTCGAGGGATCGTCCATCGAGCCCAGCATCTGCACGAGGCCGACCAGCGTGCCGATCATGCCGAACGCCGGAGCCGCATCGCCGATGGCCTTGAACACGCGCTGCCCCTCCGACAGGCGCCCGATATACTGGTCGCGGTCGAGCTTCATCGCCTCGCGGATGAAATCGGCCTCATAGCCGTCGGCAACGTATTGCACGCCCTTGGCGAGGAATTTGTGGGAGATTTTGGCTTCTTCGAGCGCCAGCGGGCCGTTGCGGCGCATCAGATCGGCAAGCTCGCTGATCTCGCTGACGATCTCGACGGGCGTGAACTTCTTGTGCCGGAGCGCCGAGCGCCCGCCGATATAGAGCGACTGGAGCACGCCTTTCAGCGGGAACCGTATAAGTACGGCAGCAGCGCCACCGCCAAACACGATGAGAAAGGACGGAATATCGATGAAGCCGGCTGCGTTTCCACCGAGGAAGATCGCAACCCCAACGACACCGAGGCCGACGGCGATGCCGCCGATCGTCGCTAAATCCACTACAGCCCCCACACCAACGCAACTGTTACATGTCCTGCGCAGACGCAGGCCCGTTTTCACGGGTCGTGGGGTGTAACTATCAGTGCTGGCTTAAGATTGCGTTATGGAGGAAGGAACGCTGCGATTGTAGGGCGCGGCGTTGGGCGCTTTCGGCGGAACCGCGCGGGCCCCGCCGCCGTTGACGCGCATGGCCTCGCCCGTCGGCACATTCCTGACGAAGATCGGCACGCTGACCGCGCGGCCCGAAGCCTTTCTCGTCGTGCTCGGCTATGTCGGCCTGTGGGCCGTCATCGAGCCCGACACGCTCGACTGGCACGGCGCGGCGACAATCGCGACATGGCTGATGACCCTCGTCATCCAGCGCTCCGAACACCGCGACACCCAGGCGCTTCACGCCAAGATCGACGAGCTTCTGCGCAACAACGCAAAGGCGGATTCAAACCTCACCCATGTCGATGAGGACGAGCCGGAAGAGGTGGAAAAGGAGCGCGAGGCCCGCGACGTGCCCTGAGGCTGTTCCAAAGCGAGGGAGGCCCGGCGGCAAGCGCCGGGCCTCGTGGTTTCAGGCCGCGCGGCGGTTGACGCCGGTCTCGGCCAGTTTAGACAGCTTCCGGTCGGTCGCGTCCTCTTCCTTGAGCGTCATTTCGAGCGGCGCCACGAGCGCGTCGTAGCCGAGCGCCTTGGCCCATGCGATCAGCGTACCGTAGCGCGTGATCTCGTAATGCTCGACCGCCTGCGCCAGCGCGATCAGCGCCGCGTCCAGGACCTCCTTGTCCTCGACATTGCCGATGACATGCTTGGCTTCCTTCAGGATGCCGTCGATGGCCTCGCAATCGACGCCCTCGGCAGGCTTGCCGTAATCGGCGAAAACCTGCTCAAGGCGCTTGATATGACCTTCGGTCTCGCGCAGATGCTGCGTGAAGCCGGCCTTGAGGTCGCTGTTCGTCGCCTTCTCCGCCATCGTCGGCAGATTCTTGGCGATCTGCTGTTCGGCGTAATAGATGTCCTGCAGCGTGTGCAGGAACAGATCGTCCATCGTCTTGATGTCTTTCGAAAACAGGCCCATGGCCCTTCCTCCTGCGTGTTTGTCGCCCCCCCGGAATTTCTTGTGCCTACGCTTTCATCACCACCTTGATGCAGCCATCCTCCTTGTTCATGAAGGGGTCGAACATGGCCGGGCCGTCTTCGAGCGAAACGGTGTGCGTAATGACGAAGCTGGGATCGATCTCGCCTTCGGCGATGCGGTTGAGAAGCTCTTCCGCATAGCGATTGACATGCGTCTGGCCGGTGCGGATCGTCAGGCCCTTGTTCATGATCGCGCCGAACGGAATCTTGTCGACGAGGCCGCCATACACGCCGGGGATCGAGACGGTCCCGCCGGGGCGGCAGACATAGAACATCTCGCGCAGCACATGCGGGCGGTCGCTTTCGAGCATCACCGCCTGCTTGACGCGGTCGTAGATGGAATCGAGCGAGCGCGTCGTGTCCGCTTCGAGGCCGACGGCGTCGATGCATTTGTCCGGGCCCTTGAACCCCGTCAGTTCGTTGATGCGCTCGAGCACGTCCTCCTCATCGTAATTGATCGGGATGGCACCCGATTGCGCGGCGAGCGCGAGCCGCTCGGGCACCTTGTCGATGACGAAGACTTTTTCGGCCCCCAAAAGGAAGGCGCTCTTGACGCAGAACTGGCCGACCGGCCCGGCGCCCCAGACGCCGACCCAATCCGTCGGCTGGATGTCGCAATTGACGGCAGCCTGCCAGCCGGTCGTGAAGATGTCGCCGAGAAACAGGACCTGCTCGTCCGCGAAACCGTTGGGGATCTTGATCGGCGAGACGTCCGCATAGGGCACGCGTACATATTCCGCCCAGCCGCCCGAATAGCCGCCGGTGATGTGCGAATAGCCGAACATGCCCGCGCCCGCATGTCCGAAGAACTTGTCGCCGAGATCCTTGCGGCGGTTCGACACTTCACAGGCCGCCCAGTTCTGGCGACGGCATTGCTCGCATTCGCCGCAGGAGATCGTGAAGGGCACGACGACGCGGTCGCCGACCTTGAGCTTCTTGTTGTCCGCCCCGACCTCGACCACCTCGCCCATGAATTCATGGCCCATGATGTCGCCCTTTTCCATGGTCGGGACGAAACCGTTGTAAAGATGAAGATCGGAGCCGCAGATCGCACAACTGGTCATCTTGATGATGCAGTCGCGGCCGTGCTCGATCCGAGGGTCGGGAACCTGCTCGCAGCGGATATCCTTCTTGCCGTGATAGACGAGCGCACGCATGGGCCGTTCCAGTCGGAGTGGGTGTGGTGTGCGTGTCCAACAGGCCGCGCCGGACTTTCGTTCCACCTTCCCACGCCGGAGAACCGCGCATGCGATATGTACGTCGCGCGGGCGCGCATCGGAAAAAAAGCGATCTCAGCGGGATTGCCAACGGCGCATCACCGCGCGTTCAGCGGCTTGTCGCTTCCACGCGCCGGACGATGTAGGGGCAACGGAAATGGATACGCGCGCATTGCGGCACGGCGAACGCGCAATCCGCGTTCAACCGGCGAAGGTCAGGCCGCGCGGGAGCCCTTGGCTTTCGGCTTGAGGCCCTTTGCCGCTTTGAGCAGCGCACGGGCGGCAGAAATCGCCTTTTCCTTCGTGCTCTGTTTCGGCTGTTCGGCGGGAGCCGGTGCCTTGGCCGGAATCTTGGCGGCGGGAACCTCGGCGGCCACCGGAGCTACAGGCGGGGCTACCGGCGCCGGATCGGCCGGCGTCTTGGCAGCCGGCTTCGCGGCGACCTTCGGTTTGACGGCAGAGACCTTGGCCTTGGATTTTGTCTCCGCCTTTGGCGTCACGGCGGCCTTGGACGCTTTGACAGGCCCTTTAGCGACCGGAGCTTCGGCCTTGGCGACGGGCTTTTCAGACTTCGCCTTGGTTACGCCCGGCTTGGCAGCGGGTTTGTCCGCCGCGAGCGTCGCCGCAGGGGCCTTGAGTTTGGCTGCCGCTTTCTGCGGAGCGGGTTCGGCAGGAAGGCCGGCTTTCACCTTGGCCGCCTTGACGGCAACGGGCGCGGCCGGTTTCACGGGCTCGGCCTTTGCCTTGCCCTTCGGTGCAATCTTGTCCGGTTCGGCCGGAACGGCCGCGACGGTCTTCGCCTTGGCGCTCTTCGTGCTTTTCGGCGGAATTTCCCCAATCGCAGCACTGGCCACGACCTCGGCGACCTCGACCGGCTTCGACTTCCGTGCCTTGGCGGCGGGCTTTTCGGCGACGGCGGCCTCGCCATCAGACGCGGACGCGGCCTGGGCGAGCTTTCGCTTTTCGGCCATTTTCAGGGCTGCGGCCCGCACATCGGCTTTCGTGCCTTTGGCGCGGGACTTGGCAGCCGCCTTTGCGGCCTCAAGAATACGCTCGGCGGCAGCGGCTTCCGCTTTCAGGCGAAGCTCCCGCAATTCGGCGGTGCGGCGCGCAATCGTTTCGCGCTCATCGATGTATTCGCGCCAGGCCGAGCGGGCCTCGGCGTCGCGTTCCTCCTGCTCGCGCAGACGGCGTGCACGCGTTTCCTCGGCGGTTTCGGCCGCCGGCTGGCCTGCGTTTTCGGCGTGCAAAGCAAGGATTTCGCCTTCGGTCACAACCCTTTCATGCCCGTCGGCCTCGGCGGCGACGGTGTATTGAGGCTCGCCGGCCGGACTTTCAGGCAGATGCGCCGTGATGCGGTAAGGCCCGCGCGCCGTCTTGTGCGGAGCCCGCGCGAGATCGATCCGCGCGCCGAGGGGATAGGTGTGATGCGACTGCATAGTCCTGCGAATATAGGCCGCATCGGCCTGAAATCCAGTTAATATTGCGAACAAATTCCTTAATCACGCCGGTAAACCGTCATTATCACTAACGGTAAAGTGCGAGAGCTGAACGTTTATTCAGGAAAAAATACCCCCGGAGGCGTGAACCCGCCCCGCCGTACATCCGACCAACGGGCACAGGGACAGGCAACCGGCACACCGCCGGCCCGCGCTCCCCCTCCCCCGGGAGGCACCGAAGGACGGACCCCATGCTTAAGATGCTCACCCTCACCGCTGTTGCGGCCTCGCTCGCCCTCTCGGCTCCCGCCATGGCGTTTCCGAACGGGCCGAAGAATGTTCAGAACGTGCCGCAGCCGAAACTGCCCGGCCCGATGAAGCCCGGCGTTTTCAAGCTGCCGCCGAAGCCCGGCCCGAAAGCCCCCAAGGGCGGCTTCAACAACGGCGCCGCCTTTGGCGCGCTGCTGGGCGTCGGCATCCTGACCGCCGCCGCCATTGCCGCCTCGGCCGACGACGAGGAATGCTGGCAGGAAGAGCGCGACGGCGACCTCGTCACGGTCTGCGTCGACCGGTAATCTTTGGTCCGCGTCTCTTCCGAAGCCGAAAGAGACGCACGGCCGGTCGAGGCCCGTCATCAATCCGTAATCGAACTGTCATACCTCGCACATAAACGGGGTGGCGGGCGGAGTGCGATGGCGACGGTTCTCAATTATCTCATGATCCTGTCGTGGGTCGCGGCGGGGCTGTCGATCATCAGCGCCTTCGTGCGTACGATGATCCCACTGCGGATCATGTCGGTGTGGAGCAATGCCGCGAAATTCGGCTATGCGGCGGGCATCGGCTCCCTGCTCGGGCTCGTCGAATATGCCGTGCTGCTGCCGCTCAATCTTTACCGCCTGCACCAGATGCGCCAGCTCATCCGCTCGATCCGCAACGCGCAGGCGGGCGATTTCAACCACGAATGGCTGGCGCCCTTCGCCACGACACGCCGCCTCGGCAGCGGCGAGATCGTCTTCCGCAAGGGCGATCCGGGCGATCGGCTTTATCTGCTGTCGAGCGGACGTATCCTGTTTCAGGAGATCGGCATCGAGATCGGGTCCGGCACATTGTTCGGCGAGCTTGCCTTCTTCACCCGCGACGGCACGCGCACGCAGACCGCCGTCTGCCTCAGCGATTGCGAACTGTTGTCGATTACCGAAGACCGGCTCGAACAGCTCTATTTCCAGAACCCGCAATTCGGCTGGTATCTCATCAAGCTGATCGCCCAGCGGCTGGTCGACAACGCCCAGCGCATGCAGGACGCACAAAAATCAAAAGTCTGATCGCACGGAGTTTGACATCGGCAACGCCGCAGGCAACATCAGGCGCCTTTTCGCCGACCCTGAGCCTGCGGAGCCGCCCATGGCCGACCAACAGTACAAGAAAGCGCCGCCGCGCAAGAAAGCCCAAGTCAAACGGGTTGCGCTCTCCGACGACGCCAAGCGCGCGTATGAAGAGATGATGCAGAAACGCGATGCGGATGAGAAAACCTACAAAACGCATCTCGATGGCGGAAACCGGCGGGCCTGAGGCCCGCTTTTTTCTTGCCTGTGCGCCCGGCCTGCCTGCGTCCGGTCACTGAGACGCCGGCGCGGTGCGGATCGTCCGGCGGTCCTCGATCCGCAGCCACAGGCGTTTGAGGCGCGGGCGCAGGAGCCTTTTGAGATCCTCCAGCGTGCGCGGGCGCATCAGTGTGCGCACACCGGCCTCCACCTCGTCGGCGATTTCCGGAACGCTGCGGGCTGCCGGAATGGCACGGCCGTTCTCGATGGGCATGTCGGCGGGCGCCGCCTCGGCTCTGGCGCGGGGCTTCTGGCCCGGCTTCGCACGGGGCTGGGGCTTGTCCGGCACGATGACGAACACCTGCTCGAAACAGGCGTGATATTGCCGGGCGTTCCAGGCGCTGCCGCACAGAAAGACATGACCCGGGCGCGCGAACAGTTTCGCGACGGCCGCATTGTCCCAGGCGAAGCGATGGGTCTGGAAATCGACCGGCGCGGGCGGCGGCCCGTCGAGCGCCTCGCCGGTCCTGATGTTGCGCCAGCCGGTCAGCCCTTCGACGTCCTCGGCATCCAGCGCATCGAGCCCGCGTTTGCGCAACTCGTAGACGAGGGCCGATTTTCCGGCCCCGCCCAGCCCGGTGATGAGGAAAAACGCCACGTCCCGCCCTCCGACGGCTTGGCTTACGGGAACCGGCGGGCAATTCCTAGCGCACGAAGGTGGCGCTTTCATCTACATTTCGCCATCGGGCTTTGCTAGAACCTTCCCATGTCCGACACAGCGTCCCGCCTCATGCTCGTCAGCCCCGTCCTGGGCGCCGATGCCGATTTTCTCCCCGCTCTGGAAGCGGCCCTCAGTGGCGCCCCGTTCGCTGCCGTCGTGCTGCGTGTCGAGCGGGAGGCCGACGAGCGCGCTTTGCTGAAGGTGCTGAAGCCTCTCGTCGATGCCGTGCAGACCGCCGGGGCCGCGGCCCTGATCGAAGGCGCGCCCGATCTCGTCGGCAAATCGGGCGCGGACGGCATCCACGCCCTCGGCGTCACGCAGACGAAAGACGCCGTCGAGCGCTTCAAGCCGGAGAAGATCGTCGGCGCGGGCGGCCTTCGCACCCGCGACGAGGCGATGTCCGCCGGCGAGACCCATTGCGACTACGTCCTGTTCGGCGATCCCGGCAAAGGCGGCACGCCGCCGGCCGACAGCGTGGCGGATCGCTGCGCGTGGTGGGCGGAAATCTTCAACACGCCCTGCGTCGGACAGGCCGAGACGCTGGACGCCGTCGCGCCGATTGCCGAGACCGAGGCCGAATTCGTCGCCTTCGGCAGCTTCGTATGGACACATGCGGAAGGGCCGGACGCCGCCGTGCGCGCGGCCCTTGCCGCGCTGCCCGCAGACCAGTCCGCATGACGATCCGTACACCGCTCGCCGTCTTTGTGCTTGGCGCCTCGCTGTTCGCGGCGCCGGCTTTTTCCGCGCCGCCCGATCTTCCCGCCATCGAGGCCGCGCCCCAACTGTCCTCGCTCGCGCCGCCCGCGGAACCGCAGGGCGATGTTGCCTTCGGCGCTTACCAGCGCGGCGAATATCTGCTTGCGATGACCGAGGCGCTGAAGCGTGTCGAGAACAAGGAGGACACCGGGCCCGCGATGACGCTGATCGGCTTTCTCTACGAGAACGGCCTCGGCTTTCCACGCGACACGAAAAAGGCCGCCGAATGGTACGAGCTCGGCGCGAAAGAGGGCGACGCAAATTCCATGGTCGCTCTGGCGCTGCTGAAGCTTGAGGGCGACGGCACCGGAAAAGACCGTCCGGGTGCGGCCGATCTGTTCGAGAAGGCCGCCGCGCAGGGCGATCCCATCGCCCTTTACAACACCGGCCTTTTGCGGATGCAGGGCGATGTGCGCCCGCACGACATCGCCGCCGCCGCGCGCGATTTCAAGGCATCGGCGGAAGCGGGCAATGTCGATGGTCAATACGCGTGGGCGGTGTGCCTGCGCGAAGGGCGCGGCGTCGAGGCTGACCGCACGCTCGGTGCCGATTTCCTTGCAAAGGCCGCAGCCCAGGGCCACACCGACGCCATGGCCGAATATGCCATCGCAATGTTCAACGGCGACGGCACGCCGAAGAACGAGGACGGCGCGGCGCGCCTCTTCCGCCAGGCCGCCGCCAAGGGCCATGTCATCGCGATGAACCGCCTCGCGCGCCTGTACGCGGCGGGACGCGGCGTCGAGGGCAACAACGTCACGGCCGCCGCCTGGTATCTCCTCGCCCGCAAGCTCGGCTCGGCCGATCCTTTCCTCGACGATCTTCTGGCCGGGCTCGCGCCGGAACGGCTCGCGGAGGCCGAGAAGCAGTCCGCCACGCTGCTCCAGCCGGGGGCGCGCGCGGCGGCTCTCGACACGGCGGGCGGTGCGGGCGCAAACGCCGCCCCCTGACCCGCCTCTTGACGCTTCCCCGGGCAAGGTCCAGTAAACCGCCCTCCCTTCCGACCCCTTTTCTTTCAGGCTCTCAATGGCCCGCTCTCCGCTTATGAACGTCATGGTCCAGGCCGCCACCAAAGCGGGGCGCGGCATGCGGCGCGATTTCGGCGAAGTCGAGCAATTGCAGGTCTCGATCAAGGGCCCGTCGGATTTCGTCTCGGCGGCCGACAGGAAGGCCGAGGACATTCTCGTCAAGGAACTCCAGAAGGGCCGCCCGGATGTGGGCTTTCTGCTGGAGGAAGGCGGCGAGATCGAGGGCCGTGACCCGACCCAGCGCTTCATCATCGACCCGCTCGACGGCACGACGAACTTCCTGCACGGAATCCCGCAATTCGCCGTTTCGGTGGCGCTTGAAAAGAACGGCAACATCGTCGCGGGCGTCGTCTACAACCCCATCACCGACGAGCTGTTCACCGCCGAGCGCGGCAACGGCGCCTTCCTCAACGACCGCCGCATCCGCGTCGCGGTGCGCCGCGATCTCACCGATTGCGTGATTGGCACCGGCGTGACGCATCGCGGCAAGGGCGACCACGCGCTGTTCGGTCGCGAACTGCGCGCCATACAGGTCGACGTGGCCGGCATCCGCCGTATGGGCGCGGCATCCCTCGATCTTGCGTATGTCGCGGCGGGACGTCTTGACGGGTTCTGGGAGCGCGATCTGAAGCCGTGGGACATCGCCGCCGGCATTCTGCTGATCCGCGAAGCGGGCGGCTATGTCTCCGACCTCAACGGCCGCGAAGACATGTTCGACGAAGGCCATCTCGTCGCCGGCAACGAGATCGTGCAGAAGGCGCTGCTGGCGCGCCTGAAGGGCGCGTAACCGTTCCCCGGACCGCGTGCGCGAAGGGCATCGCGTGATCCGGGGTCCAGACACAAGGGCGGCGAAGCCGCTCAATGTGCTCCGCTCCTTCCTCCTGGTTCCCGGATCGGCGCTGCGCTTCGCGCAGCTTGTCCGGGACACCTACGCGCTGATGTCCGGCGTCAGCGTGTCTTCGAGATGGGCGATGCGGTCCTTGAGCCAGAGCTTTCGCTTCTTGAGACGCTGAACCTGCAGCCGGTCTCCCGTGCCGATCCGTTCCAGCGCCAGGATCGCGGCATCGAGATCGCTGTGCTCTTCCTCGAGGCGAGACAATTCGGCGCGCATCACGCCCTCTTCGTCCTCATACTCGCTCATGCCTGCACGCCCACCGCAGCATTCTCGAATGCCATGCCCACCACCGCTTTGTCCGCCGCTCCGGCGCGTCCTCACGCGTAAATTACCATGAACCTTTTGGATTTCATCCACGCCCTGCCGCGACTGTGACAAACTTCATGTGTCGAATTGGACAGGCTGTGGGGTCCATGCAAAGCTGGCTTGTCTTAGTCAAGCTACAGGAGGAGATCCGAATGTCGATGACGTCTCATCTTTCAGCGCTTGAGCAGAAACATAAGTCCCTCGAACAGCAGATCGCCGAAGAGATGTCCCGCCCGCTCGCCGATGTCGTGCGGGTGCGAGAGCTGAAGCGCCAGAAGCTCAAGCTGAAGGACGAGATCACCCGCCTCAAGACGAACACTTCGGGCGCAACCCTCCACTGACGAGCAATATGGACGCGAGGGCGATCAGCCCTCGTCGTCCCCTCAGCCTTCGTCTTCTTCGTCGTCGCGGCGCAGATTTTTCAGCTTCGAGAACACCGAATCGGCGTCGATCTTTTCCTCGTCGTCGCGGCGGCGCTCGGATGGCGCAAAATCGGCGAACGGCGAATGCGGCTCGGCCGTCGTGACTTCGGCCGGGAGCAGGGTCTGCGCGTCCTCGCCTTCGGGGCGCGGCGGCAGGCCCTTCGAGGCCTTGTTCACTTCGAAATCGAGATCGAGCTGCGAGCACAGGCTCAGCGCGACCGGATCGATCGGCTGAAGCGAGGCGATGTTCCAGTGGGTGCGCTCGCGGATCGACTGGATCGTCGTCTTGGTCGTGCCGACGAGGCGCATGATCTGCGCGTCCTTGAGCTCGGGATGGCTGCGCAGCAGCCACAGAATGGCGCTCGGACGGTCGTGGCGGCGCGACACCGGCGTGTAGCGCGGGCCTTTGCGGCGCTTGGGTTCCGGCAGGCGCACTTTGCTTTCCTGCAGCTTCAGGCGCAACGACGGGTCCTTCTCGGCCTTCTCGACGTCCTCGCGCACCAATTGCCCGCCGGAGATGGGATCGATGCCGCGAATGCCCTGCGCGGCATCGCCGTCGGCGATGGCTTTCACCTCGAGCTCATGCAGATGGCAGAAGTCGGCGATCTGGGCGAACGACAACGACGTGTTGTCGACGAGCCAGACGGCGGTAGCCTTCGGCATCAGCGGCGCGTTCGACATGACAAATCTCCTCGTGCGCTCCGCCCGCGGGGGCGAAACATGGTCTGTTCACAATGACCGGAATGATCGGAATATAAGAGATGCGCCGCGCCGAGGCAACGCGCCTTCGGGCATGCAAGGGGGGATTTTCCAGCCCGATCGCGCTAAACTCCTCCATTCGTGACCTTCGAAGAGGAGAACTCCCCATGCCGGGTTTCATCGAGGAAGAGAACAGGCCGCTGCTCAAGGTGGCTCATGAGATCGGCCAGGATCTTTACACGCTCTCGCTTGAAGACTTCGACGAGCGGATTGCCATGCTGAAGGCCGAAATCGCTCGGCTCGAAGAGGCGCGCAAGCAAAAGGCCACCCAACGTGCTGCAGCGGATAGCATTTTCGTCTCGAGATAGCGGCAAGATTACAGTATTCGTCCAAGTAAATGCCGGTGGATATTGTGACGTTAACGTGGCGTTAAGGTTTCCAGGGTATTTACTTATTATGTCCAGATTTCTGGATTCGGGCGGCTCCCGCCGCCCAGTTTGACGCCTCCCTGTCATCAGACTTGAGCCGCCCCTCAGGCGGCTCTTTTTTGCGGGACCGCAGTCCACGCTATCCACCGATCCACCCTCGGCGGTAACCAATCATTAAAGTTTAACTTTTGTTTCCTCCTCATTCGCGCCAGTCTGTGGGTCCGCGGAGGGGGGCTTCCGCGTTGTGTGCCGTACAGGCCCCTTGTTGGACATGCGTAACATGAACGAGACGTCCGAGACGGCTGTCATCGACAGCGGAAACTACGTATCTTTCGGCCAGAAGCTGATTTCGTCGGAGGCGTTCCGTACCCTTTTTCGCGAGGGCATGAGCCTCGTCGAGGAAACAGCGGCCTATCTCGACGGCGATGGCCGCGAAGACAGCCGCAAGCTCGCCCGCACCGCCGCCCTCGCCTACGCGACCGAAAGCATGCGCCTGACGACCCGCCTCATGCAGATCGCATCCTGGCTCCTGATCCAGCGCGCCGCCAATGAAGGCGAGATGAACCAGGATCAGGCGCGGCAGGAAAAACAGAAGATCAAGCTGACGACCGGCCGCTCCACTATTTCGGTGGACACGTTCACCAGCCTTCCCGAGCGGCTGCGCGACCTTGTGGACCGCACGGAGCGCCTGCAGGGCCGGGTCCTGATGCTCGAAGCCCAGATCACCGGCACAGGCGGCGACCAGTCCCGCGACAACCCGATCGAAAGCCAGCTCGCGCTGCTCCGCACCGCCTTCGGCAGCGACGCCTGACGTTCTCCCGGAAAACGCGCAGCGTTTATCCGGGACCGCTCTCCATTTTTTGCAAAACGATCCCGGATCGGCTGCGCCGTCCGGGATGACGTGGCACATCCTTCGAGACGAGCCCTCGGGCTATCCTCGGGTGAGGCTTCGAGACGCCTGCTTCGCAGGCTCATCAGGATGAAAAAAAAGCCCCGCTTTCGCGGGGCCTTTTTGTTCCGTTGTCGGAAGATCAGCTCTTGATGGCGCCGATCGAGCCGAACCTGGCCGAGAACTTCGACACGCGGCCCGCGCGGTCAAGAAGCCTCTGCTCGCCGCCCGTCCAGGCCGGATGAGTCTTGGAATCGATGTCGAGCGTGAGGGTGTCGCCCTCTTTGCCGTAGGTCGACCGCGTCAGATACTCGGTGCCGTCGGTCATGACGACTTTGATGTGGTGGTAATCGGGGTGGATGTCGTTCTTCATGGCTCGCCTCTCGGGCGCGGCCAAGCGCACCCCGGATCGTCAATTAATTCGAGAAGGCGCCGCTATAGCCGAATGAGCGCCCGTGGGCAAGATGCAGTCTGCGCAGAACGTACTCTCGGAAGGCTCCGGGTTTGCCCCACTTGCATCCTCGGCGCGCCGATGCTCATGGTCCCCGGCAAAATGACCGACACATCTTCCCCCGCCCGCTCCCGGCAGCTCCGCCCGCTGCTCGCGCTCTCTCCCTTCGCCCTTCGCTACAAGGGCCGCATCGCGCTCGCCGTCGTCGCGCTGACGGCGGCCTCCATCGCGACCCTGATCGTGCCGGTCGCGCTCCGGCGCATCATCGACTTCGGGTTCACCTCCGACGATGGCGGCCTCGTCCACTTCTATTTCGCCGCCATGCTCGCGGTCGCGGCCCTGCTCGCGGCGGCGAGCTCCGCCCGCTTCTACCTGGTGATGACGCTCGGCGAGCGCGTGGTGGCCGATCTGCGGTCCGCGGTCCTCGCCCATCTGACGAAGCTCTCGCCGCGCTTTTACGACGATGCCCGCGCGGGCGAACTCGTCTCGCGCCTCACCGCCGACACGACGCTCATCAAGGCGACGTTCGGCGCCTCGGCCTCGGTCGCGCTGCGCAACCTGTTCCTCTTCGTCGGCGCGGCCGCAATGATGGTGGTGACGAGCCCGCGCCTGTCCGCTCTCGTGCTGCTGGCCATTCCCGTCATCGTCCTGCCGCTCGTTGCCTTCGGGCGTGCGGTCCGCAAGAAATCGCGCACCGCGCAGGACACCCTGGCCGATGCCTCAGCGCTCGCGGGCGAGGCCGTCGGCGCCATGCGGACCATACAGGCCTTCACCGCCGAAAAACTGCTCTCGAAGCGCTTCGACACCTCGGTCGAGCGCGCCTATGAAGGCGCCCGCTCCGCGACGCAGACGCGCGCGCTTCTCACGCTCGTCGTCATCTTCTTCGTCTTTGCCAGCGTCGTCGCCATTTTGTGGTGGGGCGCGAACGATGTGCTCGCGGGCCGCATGAGCGCGGGCCTTCTCGGCCAGTTCGTGCTGTACACGGTGTTTGCGGCCGGCGCGCTCGCGCAGGTGTCGGAAGTGTGGGGCGATATCAGCCAGGCCGCCGGCGCCGCCGAACGCCTGAACGAAATTCTCAACATCGAACCCGAAGTACAGACGATCCCCAATCCCACGCCGCTGCCTTTGCCGCCGCGCGGCGAGATCGCCTTCGAAGACATCTCTTTCGCCTATCCCGCGCGCCCGCATTCGCAGGTGCTGAAAAATATCGGCTTCACGGTCAAGCCGGGCCAGACGATCGCGCTGGTCGGACCCTCGGGCGCGGGAAAATCCACCCTGTTCCATCTGCTTCTGCGTTTTTACGATCCGCAGACGGGCCGCGTCTTGCTCGACGGCGTCAACATCCGCACCGCCGATGTGACGGAGCTGCGCAGCCGCATCGCGCTCGTGCCGCAGGACCCCGTCGTCTTTGCCGCCAGCGCCCGCGAAAACATCCGCTTCGGCCGCCCGGACGCGACGGATGCCGAAGTCGAGGCCGCCGCGAAACAGGCCGCCGCCGATGCGTTTCTCCGCGCGCTGCCGGAAGGCTATGAAACCGAAGTCGGCGAGCGCGGCATCACGCTCTCGGGCGGCCAGCGCCAGCGTCTGGCGATTGCCCGCGCGATTTTGCGCAACGCACCTGTGCTGCTGCTCGACGAGGCGACCTCCGCGCTCGACGCCGAAAGCGAGGCCCTCGTTCAGGAAGCCCTTGCGCGCCTGATGAAAGAGCGCACCACGCTCGTCGTCGCGCACCGTCTTGCCACGGTGCTGAAGGCCGACCGCATTCTCGTCATCGACGAGGGCGAGATCGTCGAGCAAGGCACCCACGCCGAACTCGTCGCGCAGGACGGCCTGTACGCACGGCTCGCGAAGCTGCAGCTGGTGTGATCCACCTCTCCCCTTGTGGGAGAGGTCGGCACATCGCAAAGCGATGGCCGGGTGAGGGGTCGCTGCACGCCATTACCCCTCACCCCGCTCGAACCTGAGGTTCGAGTCGCCCTCTCCCACAAGGGGAGAGGGAAAACTCACCTCTCCGTCAGCTTCAGCTCCAGCCTGCGGTTCTTCGCGAAGGCTTCCTCGGTGTCGGCGGTGTCGATCGGCTGAAATTCGCCGAAGCCCGCCGCCACGAGATGCTGCGGGGAGATGCCGCGCGAGACGAGATATTTCACGACCGCGATGGCGCGCGCCGCCGACAATTCCCAGTTCGACGGAAACTGCGACGAGAACACCGGGCGCTTGTCCGTATGGCCATCGACGCGCAGCACCCAGGCGATCTCGTCCGGAATCTCGCCTTCGAGCTGCTTCAGCGCGTCCGCGAGCTTGTCGAGCTGCTGAAGCCCGGACGCCGAGACCCCCGACGAGCCGACATCGAAAAACACCTCTGACGGGAAGACGAAACGGTCGCCCTCGATGCGGATGTCCGGACGGTTGGCGAGAATCTCGCGCAGCCGCCCGAAGAAGTCGGAGCGGTAGCGCGCCAGTTCCTGCACACGCTGGGCCAGAGCCACGTTCAGCCGCGAGCCGAGATCGGCGATCCGCGCCTGGCTGTCGCGCCCGCGCGCTTCGGAGGCTTCGAGCGCATCTTCCAGCGCGCCCATTTGGCGGCGCAGGGCCGCGATCTGCTGGTTGAGAAGTTCGACCTGCGCCAGAGCGCGACTCGATATGTCCTTCTGCTGATCGAGTTCGGTCGCAAGCCCCTGTGCCCGGCCGACGCCCGCGCCGAGCCCGTCGCGCTCGCCGCGCAGCCTGTCGCGCTCGGCCTCGACCCCCGCGAGCGAGGCCTGAAGCGCCGCAAGCTCCTCCTGTATGGACCTTTTTCCGGAGCGTTCCATCGCGAGCGAATCCGTCAGCTCCGCGATCTGCGCGTTGAGACGGTCGAGCGCCGTGTCGCGGGTCGACACCTCGCGCGACAGAACGAACTGCGCGACGACGAACACCGACAGAAGAAAGATGATGGCCATGAGAAGGGACGCCAGCGCATCCACAAAGCCCGGCCAATAGTCGACGTGGCGCTCACGCCGCCTGCCGCGCGCCATCGGCTCAATCCTCCTTGCGTTTGGCGGAGGACGATGAAGACGGCTGGCGGCCCAGCATGCGGCGGATTTCCTCGGTTTCCTGCGCCTGTTTCTGCATCCAGTCGCGGATCAAACCCTGCTCGGCGCGCAGATGCGCGATCAGCGAGCCCATGCCTTCGGCAAGACGGTTGAGGGTGCGGTCGCTCGCGCCGTTGCCGAAGCCGCCGACCGTCTCCTCGCCTTCGATGCGCGCATCCGCGACCGTGCCCGACAGCCAGTCCTCGAGTTCGTTGTAGAAGCGGTTCTGCGCGCCGCCCGCCTGAAGATCGAGAAAGCCGAGGACCAGCGATCCGGCAAGGCCGAACAGCGAGGACGAGAACGCGATGCCCATACCCGCCAGGGGCTCGCCGAGCCCGCGCTTCAGATCGTCGAACACCACCGACGCTTCGCCCTGTACCGACAGGCCGGAGATCACCCCGCCGACGGACGAAACGGTTTCCAGAAGTCCCCAGAACGTGCCGAGCAGGCCGAGAAAGACGAGAAGCCCGGTGAGATAGCGCCCGATGTCGCGCGCCTCATCCAGACGGTTGCCGACCGAATCGAGAATGGACCGGAGCGTCATCGTCGAAATCGACGCGCGTCCCAGCCGGTCGCCGAGCAGGCTGGCCATCGGCGCCAGCAGCACCGGCGCGTCGCGCAGCGCAAGGCCGGGATCGGAAACGCGGAAATCGTTGACCCAGCGCACTTCGCGGAACAGGCGGATAACCTGCCGGAACGACAGCACGATGCCGATGAACAGAACGCCGAAGATCAGCCCGTTCAAGCCTGGATTGGCCATGAAGGCGCGCTGGATCTGCTCGTGCAGGATGACGCCGAGAAAGCCGACGAGAAGAACGAACACCACCATGCGCACCAGAAAGGTGCGCGGCGACGACAATTTGTAAGGATCGAATTCGGCAACAGCCATGAGCGATGTCCCTCCCCGGGGCGCGGAGCTTAACCAAGCATGCTTGTCATGCAAACGACACCGAGGCAGAAAAGGTGCCTAGCCATTTATTTCATCAAGCCACTCCCGCGCGCGACGCGGCTCTCCGGGGGTATTGGCATCGACAGAAGACCTCATGGCCATGAGGCGTTCGTGAGGTGAGAACGGCTCTCCAAAACCGAGCTTTTGCCGAAGGTGCTCGATTTCCGCACCAAGCCCTAGCAATTCGTCTGCATCAGACGGCAACAGCCTAGAGCGGCCTTGTTTCCCCAAGCTTTCTAATGCCGGTTGGTTGTGACCAAAAAGGCCCCAGCGCCCTTTCGCACAATCCCGCAACGCTGCCTGCAAAAGCTCCATGTACTGAGCTTCCAAAGCCTGAAGTTTTCGCTCCTGCGTGCTGGTCATGTTCATCTCTTCCATGCGGCCAGCCCTTTATAGGCGACACGGATTTCCACGCCTTGCCTGAATTGGAGGCTCTGACTATATTCCGCCGCTCTTTTCCGGGGGCCAATCTCCTTTTTCGGGGGAAGGAGCGCATCATGGCCGACACGGCCAAGCCTGTCGCCATCATCATGGGCAGCCAGTCAGATTGGGAAACGATGAAGCACGCCGCCGAGATTCTCGACGAACTCGGCGTCGGCTACGACACGCGAATCGTGTCCGCGCATCGCACGCCCGATCGCCTCGTCGCGTTTGCCAAGGGCGCGAAGGCGGAAGGCTTCAAGGTCATCATCGCGGGCGCGGGCGGCGCCGCTCACCTTCCCGGCATGACGGCCTCGATGACGCCGCTGCCGGTGCTCGGGGTTCCCGTCGAATCGAAGGCGCTGTCGGGCATGGACAGCCTGCTCTCCATCGTCCAGATGCCGGGCGGCATTCCGGTCGGAACGCTGGCCATCGGCAAAGCGGGCGCGACGAATGCCGGCCTTCTGGCCGCGAGCGTGCTTGCCCTGACGGACAATGCGCTCGCCACCCGTCTTGACACCTGGCGCGGCCAGCAGACCGACAAGATCGCCCACGCCCCGTCCGATCAGGGCTGACGATGAGCAAGGCTTCCGGACTCCCGGCACACGCGGTTCTGTCACCGGGCGCGACCATCGGCATTCTCGGCGGCGGCCAGCTCGGCCGCATGCTGGCGCTCGATGCCGCGCGGCTCGGCTTCAAGGTTCACGTCTTCTGTCCGGACACGGGCCCCGCGTTCGATGTGTCGGCCGCCCACACGCTCGCGGCCTATGAGGACGAGGAGTCGCTCGCCGCCTTCGCGAGCCAGGTCGATCTCGTCACCTATGAATTCGAGAACGTACCCGCGCGCACCGCCGAAATCATCGCGCGGCACTGCCCGCTGTTTCCCGATGCGCGCGCGCTGGCAACGACGCAGGACCGGCTCTCCGAAAAGACGTTCCTCGCCTCGCTGAACATTCCCATCGCGGGGTTTGCGGAGGTCAATTCCGTCGCCGATCTCGAAGCGGCTGTGGAAAAGCTCGGCCGCCCGTCGGTGCTGAAGACACGCCGCTTCGGCTATGACGGCAAGGGCCAGACAAAGATCGTCGACACGACCGATCTTGCCGCCGCTTTCGGCGTCGTCGGCGCCCAGCCCGCCGTTCTCGAAGCCTTCGTGCCGTTCGAGCGCGAAGTGTCGGTCGTTGCCGCGCGCGGGCGCAGCGGCGAATTCGCGGCCTTCGACGTCACCGAAAACCGCCATGAGAATCACATCCTGCGGACCTCGACCGTGCCCTCGGCGCTGCCCGCCTCGGTTCAGGTCGATGCGCTCGACATGGCCAAGCGGATCGCCGATGCGCTCGAATATGTCGGCGTCATCGGAGTCGAAATGTTCGTGCTGCGCGAGGACGGGCGCGAGCGCCTTCTCGTCAACGAGCTGGCCCCGCGCGTGCACAATTCCGGCCACTGGACGCAGGACGGCGCCGAGACCAGCCAGTTCGAGCAGCACATCCGCGCCATTGCCGGCTGGCCGCTCGGCGCAACCGGCTGCTTCGGCGAAGCGCAGATGACCAATCTTCTCGGGGATGAAGTGAACGACTGGCAGGCCCTCGCGGCCGAGCCGGGCGTGCGAATCCATCTCTACGGCAAGGGCACGCCCCGTCCCGGCCGGAAAATGGGCCATGTGAACCGGGTGACGGTTAAAAGCTGACCGACCCCCGTGGACAAGCCGCGACTCGTCTGGTAGATGCTCACCCCAATTGGCAGTGTCCGCGCTGCGCTTTCCGCGCGCTCCTTCCCTGTCGTGATCCGAAATCTTTCAAAGGATGTGCTGCCCGTGCAGGTTCTCGTTCGTGACAACAACGTCGATCAGGCGCTCAAGGCGCTCAAAAAGAAGATGCAGCGTGAAGGCATCTTCCGTGAGATGAAGCTGCGCGGACATTACGAGAAGCCTTCCGAGAAGAAGGCGCGCGAAAAGGCCGAAGCCGTCCGCCGCGCCCGCAAGCTGGCCCGCAAGCGCGCCCAGCGCGAAGGCCTCATCCCGATGAAGAAGCCCGCCGCTCGCTAAGCGCGGCTTTCCGGGTTAAAGAATTGTCAGGCGCCCTTGGGTAAAACCGGGGGCGCTTTTCTTTTGGGTCCCACTGTCGCCGCATTCGCGCCTCAGGAACCTGAAGGGAACCATAAGGTCGGGGGACCAAGGATTATGAACGCGGCGTCAGCGGGCCTTCTGAACACACGCATGCTTCTCGCGGGAGCCTGTGCGCTTGCCCTCGCCGGATGCCAGACGGCCTCGACCGATGGGCCGAAACTCTCTCCCGAAGCCGCCGCCAGCTCGCAGGTCAACATCGCCTCGCTGTCGGATGTCGTCTCGCGCGATCCCAACAATCCGGAAGCCTACAACACGCGCGGTTCGGCGCTGGCGCGCTCGGGCAAGTACCGCGAGGCCATCGCCGATTTCGACACCGCGCTGCGCCTCAACCCGAACTTCGCCAAGGGCTATGCCAACCGCGCGCTGGCGAATGCGAGCCTCGGACAGCAGCAGCTTGCGCTTGCCGATTACGAACGCGCCATCAACAGCGATCCGAACTATGTCCCGGCCTATGTCGGGCGCGGCAACATCTACCGCCAGGCCAGCCAGTTCCAGATGGCGCTGAACGATTACAACCGCGCCATCGAGATCGACCGCCACAACGCGGAGGCCTATCACAATCGCGGCCTCGTCCAGCAGGCACAGAACCAGCACATGTTCGCCATCGAGGATTTCAACCGCGCCATCACGGCCGATGCGAACGCCGTCCCGCCGCGTGTCGCACGCGGCATGAGCTATCTGGCGATCAACGATCCGAAGACCGCGCTCGACGATTTCAACACCGCGCTCGCGACCAATGCCAGCAGCACCGAAGGCTGGGTCGGACGCGGACAGGCCTATGAGCAGATGGGCGACACCGAGCGCGCCAAGGCCAGCTACGCCCGCGCCGTGCAGATCTCGCCCAACAACAGCCGCGCCCGCGAGGCCTTCGCCCGCACCGGCGGCAAGCCCGGCACCTCCTACAGCCTCACGAACTGACGGCACGGCCGTCATCCCGGACGCGCAACGCGCGACCGGGCTCGCACGGGCATGTTGCGAAGTCTCATCCTGAGCCGGACTCGCCGAAGGCGGGCCGTGTCGAAGGATGAACCCGCACTCCCGCACTTTTGGCTCTCCTTCGACGCGGCCCGCTGCGCGGTCCGGCTCAGGATGAGGTCCGAACTCAAGACGAAACCCGCAAACAAAAAGGGCGCCCGAAGGCGCCCTTTTGCATTCCAAGCGGTGGTCGCTCAGTGGCTGAACGCCTTGACGATGTCGTCGGTGACCTTCTTGGCGTCGCCGAACAGCATCATCGTGTTGTCGCGGAAGAACAGCTCGTTCTCGACGCCGGCATAGCCGGAGCCCATGCCGCGCTTGATGAACAGAACGGTCTTGGCCTTTTCGACGTCGAGGATCGGCATGCCGTAGATCGAGGAGGTCGGGTCGGTCTTGGCGAGCGGGTTCGTGACGTCGTTGGCGCCGATGACGAAGGCCACGTCGGCCTGCGCGAACTCGGCGTTGATGTCTTCGAGCTCGAACACCTCGTCGTAGGGCACGTTCGCTTCGGCGAGCAGCACGTTCATGTGGCCGGGCATGCGTCCCGCCACCGGATGAATGGCGTACTTCACCTCGACGCCGTTCTTCTTCAGGAAGTCGGCCATCTCGCGCACGGTGTGCTGCGCCTGGGCAACCGCCATGCCGTAGCCCGGCACGATGATGACCTTTTCGGCGTTCTTCATGATGAAGGCCGCGTCGTCGGCCGAGCCCTTCTTGACCGGGCGCGTCTCGACCTTGCCCGAGGCCGCGGCGACATCGCCGCCGAAACCGCCGAGGATGACCGAGAAGAAGCTGCGGTTCATGGCCTTGCACATGATGTAGGACAGAATCGCACCCGAGGAGCCGACCAGCGCACCCGTAATGATGAGCGCCAGATTGCCGAGGGTGAAGCCGATGCCGGCCGCCGCCCAACCCGAATAGGAGTTCAGCATCGACACGACGACGGGCATGTCCGCGCCGCCGATCGGGATGATGAGCGTGATGCCGATGATGAGCGCCAGGACCGTGATGATCCAGAACACCGCATGGCTTTCGGTCGCGACGAACACGCCGATCAGGATGACGAGCGCGGCCGCGAGGGCAATGTTGATGAGATGGCGCGCCGGCAGGATGATCGGCTTGCCCGACATCATGGCCGCGAGCTTGAGGAAGGCGATGATGGAGCCCGTGAAGGTCATCGCGCCGATGGCGGTGCCGAGCGACATTTCGACGAGGCTGGCGCCGCTGATCTGGCCGACTTCACCGATGCCGAATGCCTTCGGCGCGTAAAGCGCACCGGCCGCGACCAGCACGGCGGCAAGACCGACCAGCGAGTGGAAGCCCGCGACGAGCTGCGGCATGTCGGTCATGGCGATGCGCTTGGCGATCACCGCGCCCGCGCCGCCACCGATGGCGAGGCCGCCGATGACCAGCGCCCAGCCGAAGAAGTCGGACGGCGGGGAGATGACGAGCGTCGTCACGATGGCGATGCCCATGCCGAGCATGCCGAAGTAATTGCCCCGGCGGGACGTCGTCGGATGCGACAGGCCGCGCAGCGCGAGGATGAAGAGAATGCCAGCCGCCAGATAGAGGAACTGGGCGATGTTGATGTTGATCACGGCGCGTCAGCCCTTCTTCTTGTACATTGCGAGCATGCGCTGGGTGACCAGGAAGCCGCCGAAAATGTTGACGGATGCAAGGACCAGGGCGCCGAAGCCGAGCGCGCGGGCCCAGATGGGACCGTCACCGCCGACCTGAAGATCGACACCGACCGAGAGCAGCGCGCCGACCACGATCACCGAGGAGATCGCGTTGGTGACGGCCATCAGGGGCGTGTGCAGAGCGGGAGTGACGCTCCACACGACGTAGTAACCGACGAAGATCGCGAGAACGAAAATCGCGAAGCGGAAGACGAACGGGTCGATGCCGGTCGCGGCGTGCGCAGCGGCGGCGGCACCGTCGGCGACCGCCTCAACGGGCAGGGTCGCCTGAGCGAGCTGTGTCATGGATCAGGCCCCCTTGGACTTGGACTTGGCGGCCGGCTTGGCGGCCGTCTTGGAAGCGGTTTTCGGCTTGGCGGCCTTGGCCTTTGCAGCCTTCGGAGCGGCGGCTTTCGGAGCCGCTTCCTTGTCGGCCTTCGCCGGTTTCTCGGCGGGCGCCGGGGCGTCGCCGCCACCGAAATTCGGATGCACGATCGCGCCGCCTCGGGTCAGCGCCGTCGCCTTGACGAGTTCATCGTCCCAGTTGATCGCGAGCGCCTTCTTTTCCTTGTCGACGAGCGTTTCGACGAAGGCGAAGAGGTTCTTGGCGTAGAGGCCCGACGCGGAAGCCGCGAGGCGGCCCGCCACGTTGAGATGGCCGACCAGCTTCACGCCGTTCGCCGTCTCGACGACCTTGCCGGGCTTCACGCCCTCGACATTGCCACCGCGTTCGACGGCCAGATCGACGAGCACCGAACCCGGCTTCATGGCCTCGATCATCTTGGCGGTGACGAGGCGCGGGGCCGGACGGCCGGGGATGAGCGCCGTCGTGATGACGATGTCCTGTTTGGCGATGTGCGAGGCGATGAGCTCGGCCTGCTTGGCCTGATACTCTTTCGACATCTCCTTGGCGTAGCCGCCGGAGGTCTCGGCCTGCTTGAACTCCTCGTCCTCGACCGCCACGAACTTCGCGCCGAGCGATTCGACCTGTTCCTTCGTGGCCGGGCGAACGTCGGTCGCGGTCACGATGGCGCCGAGGCGGCGGGCGGTCGCGATGGCCTGAAGACCGGCGACGCCGACACCCATGATGAAGACGCGCGCGGCCGGAACCGTGCCCGCCGCCGTCATCATCATCGGAAAGGCGCGGCCATATTCCGCCGACGCATCGATAACGGAGCGGTAGCCGGCGAGGTTCGCCTGCGAAGACAGCACGTCCATGACCTGCGCACGGGTGATGCGCGGCATCAGTTCCATGGCGAACACGGAGGTCTTGGTGCCCGCGAGGGACTTGATCTCGGCCTCGTTGCCGTACGGATCGGCGATCGAAATGACCGCGGCGCCCTCATTGACGCCCTTGATCTGGGCGACCGACGGTCGGCGTACGGACAGGACGATGTCGGCACCGGCCACCGCTTTGGCGGCGCTTGCAACGACGCTCGCGCCCGCGGCGGTGAAGTCGGCGTCCGGAATGCCGGATTTCGTGCCCGCGCCGGCTTCCACCACGATGTCCGCGCCGAGGCTTTTCAGCTTCTTGACGGTTTCCGGTGTTGCGGCAACGCGCGATTCATTGGCTTCAGTTTCGCTGAGAACGGCAATGCGCATGAGGATCAGACCAGAAAAGCCCAGACGAGGAGCAGGAACACAAGGACACCGGCCGCCGAAACGACCGTGTCGGCGATGAGGCCGTGAACAAGCGTGATGAGCGCGAGGGTAACGCCGAGGAAGGTCCAGAACTTGGAGCCCGTCGTGCCGTAGATGCCCAGCGCCGTCACGACCGCCAGGATGACGACCGTGCTGACCTTCGTGAGCTTGATGACGTTGAGGTAGGTCCCCTCGTGCTCGGCATAATCGTTGCCGGCCGCGACCGCGTATTCGACCTTGGCGTGATCGGCCATGCCTCTCCCCCGTGCGATGAGTGAAAAATCAGTCGCCGCTTTAGCCGAAAGAAGGGGGATCGGCAATCATCGCGCCACAAAAACGCCATCGCGGCCCGCGCCGCGTCGCCGCACCTTTTGTCAGCCTCCGAGCCCGGCCTGCTGCAAAGCGGCGGCCTGCCGGGCGGCGACGGCGCCTTCATCGAAATTCTCTATCTCGTCATTGAATAATCGATAGAAGTTCAGCTCCGCCTTCAGATGCAGGAAGACGCCGCCGAGCCCGATGGCCGCGCGGTCCATGAAGACGAATTCGCGCGGCACCGTCACCGGCCCTTTCTTCTTCAGCGCCTGATGGACCTCGAAGGCCTGCCGCCGCCCGTATTCGGTGGGCGATGTGCCCTTCCCGGCGATGGCCTGCACCTTGTCGGTCAAGAGCGGCCCGTAGATGAACCGCGCCCAGATGTTGAGGATGCCGATGAGTTCGCGGTCGAGCCCCTTGAACCCCCACGCCTCGTAGGCCGCCACCACTCGCGCCTCATCCTCCTCGCGCAGCCCGTGATAGAGATCGACCACGCCCTTCACGAAGCGCGGCGGGAAGATGCGGATGCAGCCGTAATCGAGAAGGTTGATGCCCCCGGGCTCGCCATCTTCCCGCGTAAAGACGGTGTAATTGCCAAGATGCGGATCGCCGTGGATGACGCCGTAATGGGCGAACGGGTGCCACCAGGCGCGGAACATCGCCACCGCGATGCGGTTGCGGATCTCCTGGGATGCGTCCTTCCAGGAGAGAAGCCGCGTGCCCTCGAGCCAGGTCTGGGTGAGAAGGCGCCCGGTGGAAAGTTCGGGCCACACCTGCGGCACGCGCACCTCCGGCACGTCGGCCAGCATCTGCGCGTACAGCGCCGCGTGCTTGGCCTCACGCCGGTAATCCAGCTCCTCGCGGACGCGCTCGCCGATTTCCTTGGCGATCTCGGACGTGTCGATGACGCCGTCCATACGGCGATGGACGCCGAGCAGAATCTTCAGCTGCGCGAGATCGGCCTCGACCGCCGAGGCCATGTCCGGATATTGCAGCTTGCAGGCGAGCTGCGTGCCGTCGGGCGCCTTGGCCTTGTGCACCTGCCCCAAAGATGCCGCCGCGCTCGGATTGAGGTCGAATTCGGCGAATTTTTCACGCCAGTCCGCCCCGAGTTCGCTCGCCATGCGGCGGCGCACGAACGCCCCGCCCATCGGCGGCGCCTCGTTCTGCAGCTTCATCAGTTCGGCGGCATATTCCGGCGGCACGGCATCGGGAATGGTGGCGATGAGCTGCGCGACCTTCATCAGCGGGCCCTTCAGCCCGCCGAGCGCGTTGGCAAGATCGGCAGGCCCGCTGCCCGGCCGCGCCCCAAGGGCACGCACGCCCATGCGCGCGGCAACGCCGCCCATGCCGACGCCGACCCGCGCATACCGTGACAGGCGTCCCGACAGGCGATTGCGTTCGTCGTCACGTTCGCTCACGGCGCAATGCCTCCGGAAATATCTTCGAGAAGCTGCGCGACACGCACGCGGCTGTCCAGCAGCGCCTTGTAGCGAAGCTCGTCCTCATTGAGCGCGAGAATGTCCCGACGCAACCCAGCAGCCAGTTTTGCGCCGTCCGCATGATCGCGGAGCGCCTCCAGCGGATCGACATAGATCTTGATCGTGAACAGGATGTCCCCCGACACCGGAAGCCGCCGCAGGGTCTGCCGCTCGACGCGCACAAACGCGGACAAGGGGCCCTCCCCGTCGAACCAATGGCGCGGGCGCTGTTTGGAGGCGGGATGATGCAGATCATCGTCCGCATACAGCGACCAGTTGAGCCGCTGCGCCGGAAGCTCGGTGCGAAGGTTCGCGAAGATGCGGTTCATGCGCGGCCCGAAACCGTTTTCATAGCCCGGCACATTCGCGTGCAGACCGTCGAGCGTCCGGCCGAATTTTTCCGTCAGCGACCACGAGGACGGGAAACACAAGCTTGCCGCCGCCAGCCGGTACCCGCCCGGCCCGTCGCGCATGAGGCAAAGATCTTCCTGAACGAGCTTCGAGGCGATGAGAAGCGGCGCTTCGTCGGCGGCGAGATCGATCAAGCGTCCAGACGCGCCGACATGCATCGCATTGCCGTCCCGCCGCCAGATGTCGGGAAAGCGTTCGGGCAGATGCACGGACAGAAGATCGAGAACTTCGCGCTGCGCCGCGCGCGTGTCCATCTCCTCGCGAAAGACGACATCCCGCCGCTCCGCGAAATGCCGGTCTTTCTCTGTGAGATGGCTCTCGATATGCCCGTCCGGCTCGATCCAGTCCTTCAGATCGAGAAGCTTCATCCCGATGGAAAAGGGCGTCGCCGAGCCGTCATAGGGCGTGTGGCGCAGCCTTTCGCTCACGCTTCTTCCAGAGCCTCGAGCTCCGTGATCATGCTGTCGATGAGGCCAAGGCCGGTCTGCCAGAAGGCCGGGTCCTTCGCGTCGAGGCCGAACGGCTTCAGCAGTTCCGAATGGTGCTTGGTGCCACCCGCCGACAAAAGCTCGAAATAGCGTTCCGCAAAGCCCTCGGGGGACTTCTCGTAGACCGCATAGAGCGAGTTCACGAGGCAGTCTCCGAACGCGTATGCGTACACATAGAAGGGCGAATGGATGAAGTGACCGATATAGGTCCAGAACACTTCATAGCCCGGATTGAAGCGGATCGCCGGGCCAAGGCTTTCGCCCTGCACCGACATCCAGATCTCGTTGAGCTGTTCGGAGGTCAGCTCCCCGCTCTCGCGGCGGGCCGTATGGACCTTCCTCTCGAAGGTGTAGAACGCGATCTGGCGCACCACCGTGTTGATCATGTCCTCGACCTTGGAGGCCAGCAGCGCCTTTTTCTGCACCGGGTCCGTCGTGCCCTCGAGGATCCGCCGGAAGGTCAGCATCTCGCCGAACACGCTCGCGGTTTCGGCAAGCGTCAGCGGCGTCGGCGCCATCAGGGGGCCGTTCGGCGCGGCCAGCACCTGATGCACGCCATGCCCCAGCTCATGCGCGAGCGTCATCACATCGCGCGGCTTGCCGAGATAATTCACCAGCACATAAGGATGCGCGGAGGGCGTCGTCGGATGGGCGAAGGCGCCCGGCGCCTTGCCGGGGCGCGCGGGCGCGTCGATCCAGCTCTTGTCGAAGAAATCGCGCGCGATGTCGGCCATTTTCGGCGAGAACTCGCCATAGGCCGACAGAACCGTGTTCTTGGCATCGAGCCACGGGATCGTCCGCTGCTCGACCTTCGGCAGCGGCGCGTTGCGGTCCCAATGTTCCAGCACGTCCTTGCCGAACCATTTGGCCTTCAGCGTGTAATAACGGTGCGACAGGCGCGGATAGGCCTCGCGCACGGACGACACCAGCGCATCGACGACCTCGCGCTCGACGCGGTTGGCGAGATGGCGCGAATCCGCGATGTCCTCGAAATTGCGCCAGCGGTCGGAGATTTCCTTGTCCTTCGCCAGCGTGTTCGTGATGAGCGTAAAGACGCGCAGATTTTCCGTGAACGTCTTCGCCAGCGCCTCGGAGGCCGCCTTGCGGGTCGCCTCTTCCGGCTCCTGCATCAGGTTGAGCGTGCGCTCCATCGGCAGCTTTTCGCCGTTCACCTCAAAGGTGAGCGAGGCGATGGTCTCGTCGAACAGGCGGTTCCAGGCGCCGCGCCCCGTCGTGTGCTTTTCATGGAAAAGCTGCTCGACGCGCGCCTCGAGCTGGTGCGGGCGTTCTTTCCGCACATCGTCGAAGAACGGGCGGTAGCGGTCGAGGCCCGGCGTGTTCAGCGCGCGGTCCAGCACCTCGTCCTCGATGGCGTTGAGTTCGAGGGTGAAGAACAGCAGATGTGCGGACGAATTCGTCAGCTTTTCCGACACGTCGCCATAGAATTTGGCGCGCTGCGGGTCGGTCGTGTTGCCCGCATAGACAAGACCGGCATAGGAGCCGAGGCGGCCCATCAGATCGTCGAGCGCCTCGTAATCCTTCACCGCGTCCAGAAGCCCGGCCCCGCCCGCCGCGAGTTCCGCAAGCTTGCCCTGATAGTTCGCGGCGAACGCGATTGAATCCGCGTCAGCCTTGGCGAGATCGGCCAGCACTTCGGGCGAATCGATCCCCGGATAAAGGTCGTTCAGGTTCCATTCCGGCAGATCGCCGAGCTTGGGGTCGGAAGCCACTTCGGCGGCATCGAAAACGGGAACCGGGAATCGCACGTCGCATCACCTCATCTGGGACAGGTCAGCCAGCATATCGCGCCCCCGCCCCCCGGGATCAACCCGCCGGGCGGCCGAAAGGCATCGGGACGCTCGACCTCGCCGAGATGTGTCCCATACCGAAATGGGACGGGGCGCGGCCAAAAAGTAATCTCTCGTTTACGCTCCCCGGCCACGATGCCCGCGATTCTCTCATTTCGTTGCGGACATGACCGGCACACTTCTCATCGTCGACGACGATCCCGCCCAAAGACAGGTGCTGGAGGCCATGGCGCGGCGCTTCGGCTATGAGCCGCGCGTGCTCGACAACGGCGAGGAGGCGGTCGCGCTCCTCAGTCAGCCCGCCTGCGGCGGCGTGGATGCGCTCATTCTCGATCTCGTCATGCCGGACCTCGACGGCTTCGCCGTCATGGAGCGCCTGCGCAAAACCGGGACCGACCTGCCGATCATCGTGTTGACGGGCAGCGCAAGCATCGACACCGCCATCTCGGCCATGAAGAACGGCGCGGCCGATTTCATGGAAAAGCCCGTCGCGCCCGAACGCTTTCAGGTTTGCGTCCGCAACGCCCTCAAGAGCGCGGCTCTGGCCGGTGAAGTGCGCCGCGTGCACCGCCGCAAGACCGGCACGCTCACCTTCGACGATCTCACCGCCCAGAGCGAGGCGATGAAGGCCGCCGTCGCGCTCGGCCGCCGCGCCGCAGCCGCGCACATTCCGGTGCTGCTGGAGGGGGAAACGGGCGTTGGGAAAGAGGTGTTCGCGCGCGCGCTCCACGCCTCGGGCGAACGTGCCGGCAAGCCCTTCGTGGCGGTCAGTTGCGGGGCGGTCCCCGGACATCTCATCGAGGGTCTTCTGTTCGGCCATGAGCGCGGCGCCATCGTCCCGTTCGACGGCGGCGGCGCGGCCGAGCACCAGACCGGCAAAGTGCTCGAAGCGCAGGGCGGCACCCTGTTCCTCGACGAGGTCGGCAGCCTGTCGCCGCAGGCGCAGGCCCGGCTGCTGCGCCTGCTGCAGGACCACGAAGTGGATGCCGCCGGCGGCCGGAAGCCGGTGCCGGTCGATGTGCGCGTGGTCTCCGCGACGAACGCCAATCTCATCGACCTCGTGAAGCAGGGCCGCTTCCGCGAGGATCTGTATTACCGCCTCGCCGTCTTCCCCGTCGGCCTGCCGCCGCTCCGCAGCCGCCGCGCCGACATCCGGCCGCTGGTGCGCGCTTTCCTTGCGCGGTTTTCGGCAGAAGAGGGCCGCGTCATGCGCGGCATCGCACCGGCTGCTCTGTCCCTCCTCGAAGATTATGCGTGGCCGGGAAATGTGCGGCAGCTCGAAAACGCGGTCTTCCGCGCGGTCGTTCTCGCCACGGGCGACGAGCTGGGACTGTCCGAATTCCCGCAGATCGCCGCCGCCAGAGGGCTGCCGGATGCCGCGCAGGCCGAACCGCCGGTGCGCGCCTCCGTTCTTCTGCCGCCGCCCGCAATGCTCCCGCAGCGCGCGGCGCCGTTCCATGCCTTATCGCTGACAAACGGTGCTGGCCATGTGCGGATGCTCGCGGACATCGAACGCGAAACCATCCGGCACGCACTCACCCATTATGAGGGGCAGATGACGGAAGTCGCGCGCCGCCTCGGGATCGGGCGCTCGACGCTCTATCGAAAATTGAAGGAACTCGACCTCACCGTCGAGCTTTGTGACCTGGCGGACACGAGACCGCCGGAAGAAGCCGCCTGACCGCGCGTTTGTGATTCACAGATCGCGGGAAGACGGGCATAGACATTTTTGGGGGCTGCGGAGGAAGAGTATGCGCAGGACGCACTACATCCGGTTCTTGTTGACCACAGCGGCCCTTGCCGCGAGCCTGCCTGCCTTCGCCCAGACGCTTCCCGCTCTCCCCGACACCGGGGCGCCCGCGGTCGAAGGGCCGGTGCTGGCCGCGCCGGAATCGGAGATCATCGCCCCGCTCGCACCCGCGCCGCGCTCCGACGCCGACCGCTATTCGGAAGTCATCGCCCCGCCCCCGGCCGAAACCGTCGAGGGCCTGATCGCCCGGCGTCTGGCGGAATCGAAGGACACGGCGGACCTGCGCTCCTTTTACGAGGCACGCCAGAACGCGCCCCTTTGGATCGCCGACAACAAGCTGACGCCCAAAGCGCTCGCGGTTCTCGATGTCATCCGGCGCGCCGACGAGGAGGGCCTCGACCCGACCGCCTTCTTCCTTCCCGATCCCGCGGCCTCGGAAGGCTCGCCCGAACAGCTCGCCGCCGCCGAGATCGCGCTGTCGCGCGCGGCCTCGGCCTATGCGCGCCAGGCGCAGGGCGGACGGCTGGTTCCCTCCAGCCTCGGCCCGCTCATCACCCCGGACGTCACGCGCCCGTCGCGCGACAAGGTTCTGAACGTCATGGCCAGCCATGACGATGCCGCCGACTGGCTTCAGGCCTACAATCCGCCGCACGAGCCCTACAAGGCGCTGAAGAAGAAGCTCGCCGAACTGCGCGCCGCCGAAAAGGGCCCGGTGGCCCCGCCTCCGCCGCAGGTCCCGGCGGCGAAGAAGAGCCTCAAGCCCGGAATGCAGGACGCGCGCGTGCCGGTGCTGCGCGAGCGTCTCGGCGTCGAGAGGGTGATGGTCGAGGCGGCGCTGCCCGAAGGCGGCGTGGAGAGCGTCGAAAGCCTCGTCTACGACGAACCGCTGATCGAGGCCGTCAAGACATTCCAGCAGCGCCACGGCCTCAATGTCGACGGCATTGTCGGCAGCCAGACCGTCGCGCTGATGAACGATGCCGCCAAGGTGGAAGATCCGATTCCGCTCATTCTGGCCAATATGGAACGCTGGCGCTGGCTCCCGCGCGAGCTTGGCCAGACGCACATCTTCGTCAACGTGCCGGAGTACATGGGCCGCATCGTCCGGGGCGGCGAAGTGATCCACGAAACGCGCGTCATTACAGGCTCGAAGCAGCACCAGTCGCCGATCTTCTCCGACGAGATGGACCACATCATCGTCAATCCGGCCTGGAACGTGCCCTATTCGATCGCCCTCAAGGAAATGCTGCCGCAGCTCCAGCGCGACCCGGCCTATCTGGCGCGGCAGGGCTATGAAGTGATCTATACCGGCCAGAAGAAGCCCGTTCTGCTCGACAGCGCCCGCATCGACTGGACGACGGTCGATGCGAAGACGATGAGCCAGGTCCGCATCCGCCAGCCGCCCGGCGAGGCGAACGCGCTGGGGCACATCAAGTTCATGTTCCCGAACAAGCACGCGGTCTATCTGCACGACACGCCGACGCGCCATCTGTTTGCCCGCGACATGCGCGCCCTCAGCCATGGCTGCATCCGCGTCCAGGATCCGTTCCAGCTTGCGGACGTGCTGCTCGAGGACACCGGGCTCGACGGCGCGAAGCTCAAGAGCATGGTCGGCGGTTCGAAGGAGAACCGAATCAATCTCGCGCACAAGATCCCGATTCACATCACCTATTTCACCGCCGAAGTGCTGCCCGACGGCAGCCTGCTGTCGCGGCCGGACGTCTATGGCACCGACCGGAAAATGAAAGCGGCACTGGGGCTTGGCGGCCAGCTGCAGGCGTCGGCGAAGAACTGACGCGACCGATCCGCCGTGCGGGGAGCCGGTTTGCCACCGGTTGTTCACACGGCGGGTTTATTTGACTCGCATCGAAAACTCTTTTCCGCCATTTTTCCCGGCTAGATAACTTGACTGTGACCTTGAGACACTGTTTGGCGGTAAGGGGCCGTTAACCGTCCAGGGGAACAGTGAGGGTTCGCTTCCGCCACCCCCGGCGGGGCATTTGGGGACAGTTATCAGGTGGCAGGTTTCTTCACCGCGGCTGGACATTCGCCTCGCTCTCTGACGCGACTTGCCGCGTCGGTCGCGATGGGCGTGGCGTTCCTCGCCGTTGGCGCCGAAGGCACCCAGACCGCGATCGCCAATGGCGACACACGCACCCTGAGCTTCTACCACACCCATTCCAAGGAACGGATCACCGTTACCTACAAGAAGAACGGGCGCTACGACGCGTCCGCTCTCAAGCAGCTCAACCATTTCCTGCGCGACTGGCGCAACCAGAAGGCCACGACGATGGAGCCCCGGCTCTTCGACGTCGTCTGGGAAGTCCAGAACGATGCGGGCGGCCGCGCGCCGATCCACATCGTCTCCGCGTTCCGCTCGCCCGAGACCAACGAAAAGCTCCGTTCGCGCTCCAAGGGCGTCGCCAAGCACAGCCAGCATACGCTCGGCCGCGCGATGGACCTGCACTTCACGGACGTGTCGGTCGCCAAGGTGCGCGAAGCGGGCCTTCGCCTGCAGCGCGGCGGTGTCGGCTTCTACCCGACTTCCGGCCTTCCCTTCGTGCATCTCGATGTCGGCAGCGTGCGCCATTGGCCGCGCATGTCGCGCGACCAGCTCGTCCGGCTGTTCCCCGACGGGCGCACCGTCCATCTGCCGACCGACGGCAAGCCGCTCAAGAATTACGCCCTCGCAATGGCCGACCTGAAGCGTGACGGCGCGGTCGTGCGCAAGACGCCGAACGGTGCGACCGCCATCGCCATGGCCGACACCGGATCGCGCGGCGGCTCCAGCTCCGGCAAGGGCTTCATCTCCCGCTTCCTCGGCGGCGAGGACGACGATGCTTCGGAGAATGCGGCGCCCGCATCCGCTCCGGCCGCCACTGCTCCGGCCACCGCCGCTCCGGCGCGCCCGGAAACGCCGCCCGCACCTGAACCCGCAGCGCCGGTCGCCGTTGCCGCCGCCGAAGTGCCCCTGCCGGTCGCACGTCCCGGCCAGAGCGCAGGCCCGCAGCTTGCCGCCGCCTACGCCCCGCAGGACATTCCCAATACCGCGCCCGGCATGATCTGGCGCACGGGCCCCTCCGGTGTCGCTCCGGCGGCCAGTGCCGATTATCAGCTTCCGCCGACGACGCCGTCCGAGGCCTCCGCCAATGTCGCGCTGCCGATGCCGCGCCCGGCGGAAACGACCCCGGCCCTCACGGCCAGCGCTCCGCTTCCCGTCATCCGCCCCGAAGCGGGCCAGATCGTCACCGCCTCGCTCGGATCGGGCGCCAATCTCGCCGACGAGCGCAATATGGCGCTGCGCCTTCTCAATTCCTTCGGCATGAAGGAGCCGTCGGCCGAACTGCTTCCGGATCCGGAACAGTCCTCGCGTGCGCGCAGCCACATCGCCGCCGCGCATGAGGCCTTCGCCGCCGAACCCGCCGCCAACAAGCCTGCCCCGGCCCAGATCGCGGCGGTCGTCCAGCAGGGCGCTTCCGCCCGTGCCGAGAAAGCCCCGCAGATCGCCTACAAGCAGGAGCGTTCGAGCCGCACCCAGACGGCGCTGCTGCATCCGAACTTCCAGCGCACGAAAGCCCTCATCGCCCGTCCGGCGAACGTCCTGCCGAACGCCTTCGGCGGCAACCCGACCTACGGCATGAGCAGCTCCAACTTCTCGGGCTATTCCGTGATCGGCCTGCGCACCGTGTCCTTCGGCCCGCAGCGCACCGCCGAGCTGAACGTCAAGCCGCGCAGCTGAGGGTTCGCCCTGCGAGGGCGATGCGGCACCCCCTTCCCGATACCAAAGGACGAAGGTCGCGCCCCTCCCACCTCATGGTGAGGAGCGCCACCGGCGCGTCTCGAACCATGGGGCTGCAGGCTCCGTGCCTGACACCATCCTTCGAGACGACGCTTCGTGCCTCCTCAGGATGAGGCCGAACCACCTATCTCAAACAGAAAAGCCCTCTCCCGCCTGAAGCGGAAGAGGGCTCGAAGAAGCCGTCATGTGTGTGCGTGACGGCGGAGAAACCTAGCGCACCATTCCCAGCGCCGAGAGATAGAGCTCCAGGATCGCGTCCTGCTCCTCGCGCTCGGCGGCGTCCTGTTTGCGCAGCGAGACGATCTTGCGCAGGATCTTGGTGTCGTAGCCATTGCCCTTGGCCTCGGCATAGACCTCCTTGATGTCGTCGGAGATGCCCTTCTTCTCCTCCTCTAGGCGTTCGATGCGCTCGATGATGGAGAGAAGCTGCTCTTTGGCGATAACGGACGCGTCCATGGCAAAACACCTTTTTACTCAAATTCGGGTTGACCACTTCGTGGCCCGCCAAAGGCGTGAAATCAAGGAAACAGCGGCTGGCAAAAAGGCCACTGTGGAAAGCGGGAAAAGCGTAGATCTATTCCGCACCCGCCCCTGATGTTCCCTATATGTTCTCGCCGGCGCGCATCTGTCAAGCCGCTTTCAGCGGTTTGGACGATCCGGCCCGAGAAACCTCAGTGCGCGCCGCGCTCCGCGAAGGCCTTCGCCTGAACCGGCGTCGCTTCCTTCTGATGCTTTTCCTTCCACTCGTCATAGCTCATGCCATAGACGAGCTCGCGGCTCTCATCCTTGGTCAGCGGCACGCCGCGTTCGTCGGCGGCGTCCTTCATCCAGTTGGACAGGCAATTGCGGCAGAAGCCCGCGAGATTCATCATGTCGATGTTCTGCACATCGGTGCGTTCGCGCAGATGCTGGATCAGCCTGCGGAAGGCGGCGGCTTCGAGTTCGGTTTTCGTCGGCTCGTCGATCATGGGTTCTGCTCCGCAACTTCGTCGGCTTCGGTTCGGCGTCCGCCCCCGGCGCGCGATCCGTAATGGCGAATGACCGCCATGTCCGGCTCCCGCAGGATGGAGACAAGCACGCGTTCGAGACGCGCCGCCCATTCCTCCTGTCCCGCGTCACTGGAAATGAGGTCCTGACGGATCTCGATCAAGGCGTGCGGCAGGCCGCGCAGGGTCGCGTGGCGGTACATGGTGTCGTTTTCGAGCGCGCCGTCATAGGGCTCGTTGTCGCCGACGGTCAGGCCCTCGGCCTCGAGCGCGGAGATGAGCGGCGCGGCAAGGCGCGGGTCCTTGTCCCACAGCAGAGCCGCCTGCCAGCGCCGTGCGACGCCCTTCCACGCATGGGTGTAGGAATGCACCGACAGGATGACCGGCACCTCGCCGAGAGCGAGCGTCTCGTCGAGCCAGGCCGCGATCGCCTGATGGTAGGGATCGTGGAACAGACGCAGCCGCGTCGCGACCTCGTCCGCGCCGATCGTGGCATTGTCCGGAATGATCGCGCCGTCCGACAGCCGCATCACGAGCGTCGGATCGTCCGGCCCGCGATTGGGATCGATCAGCAGGCGCGAAAAGCCCGACAGAATGGCCGTCGCCCCGAGCCGCTCCGAAAGCCGCCGCGTCACGCCCGCCGCCCCGATGTCGTAGGCGATGTGCCGCGCGAATTCGCTCTCCGGCAGGCCAAGGCGTCCATACGCCTCCGGCAGCGCGTTCGAGGCGTGATCGCACAGAAGCAGCAGCCTGCGCCCGGTGGTTCCGGGCAGGATGTCGAAAGGGGTCGTGTAGGTGTCGCGGATCGGGGAAGACATGGCGCTGCTGGACAAAGGTTTACCTGAGCCCACGCGATTGCGAGAGCAATAAATGAAAGATGCGGGACACGCTCAGTTGTCTTTGGCTTCCGGCTTCGGCGGCGGCGTCAGGTTCCAGGCGCCGGTGTGGCTGTAAATGGCGTCGCGCAAGTGTTTGACCTCCCGGTTCAGGTCGCCAAGGCGCCCCGGCGATTGTCCGGACGCGCCCAGCAGCGCCTCGCCGAGGCACCCGGCCCTCTGCCGCAAAGCGCGTCCCTGATCCGTCAGGGCGACGACGACCTGCCGCTCGTTGTGGGGATTGCGGGAGCGGCTCACGAGGCCCGCCGTCTCCAGACGCTTGAGCAACGGGGTCAGCGTGCTCGATTCCAGCGCCAGCCGGTCGGCGATGCCCCCGACCGTCTGTCCATCCGTGCGCCACAGCACGTTGAGCACAAGATATTGCGGATAGGTCAGTCCCAGCTCGTCCAGAAGAGGCTTGTAGACACGCTGGATGGCGATGCCGGCGGAATAGACCGAATAGCAAAGCTGGTCTTCGAGCGGCACGGGGCCTTTTTCGTCTGTCATTGAGGCTCTCCTGCGCTGCCGGTCACAAAAATACATATCGCGATAATATTCTCGTTGACAAGGGAACGGAGGATCCCCTAGATAATCATTATCGCGATAATAATTATCGTAACATAAAGGAAGAACGCCATGACCAACAGGACCCGCACTCTGCTGGCCGCCGCTGCTGCCACCGCCCTCACCGTTTCCCACCAGCCGCAGGCCGCCGAACCCGATGTCGCGCCGAAGGCCGTCCGGAATGTCGTTCTGGTGCACGGCGCCTTTGCCGACGGCTCCGGCTGGCGCGGTGTCTATGACGAGCTCACCGGGCGCGGCTACCGGGTCACCGTCGTCCAGAATCCCCTCACCTCTTTCGCCGACGATGTCGCCGCGACGCGGCGGGCGCTGGAGCGTCAGGACGGCCCGGCGATCCTGGTCGGCCATTCCTATGGCGGCACGGTGATCACCGAAGCGGGCACCGCTCCCAACGTCGCGGGCCTTGTCTATGTGGCCGCGCTTGCACCGGATGTCGGGGAATCGACGGGAGAGCAGTTCGCGGAGATCCCGCCGCCGGCGGACTTCGTCATCGAGGAGCAGAAGGACGGCTTCGGCTTCGTCAATCTGGAGAAGTTCAAGCTGGGCTTCGCGGGCGACACCAGCGATGCGGACGCCGCCTTCCTGCGCGACTCCCAGGTGCCGATCAACATGTCGATCTTCGGCACCAAGGTCACGCAGGCCGCCTGGAGGAGCAAACCGAGCTGGTTCGTGGTCGCCACGCAGGACAACGCGATCGATCCGAAGCTGCTGCGCCATACGGCAAAGCGCATCGGCGCGACCACCGAGGAAGTCGAAGGAAGCCATGTCGTTTTCCTGACCAGGCCCAAGGCGGTCGCGGACGTGATCGACCGCGCCGCGCAGGGTGCCGCCCGCGCGGAACAGAAGGCGCGCTGATCCCGCGGCGATCAAGGCAGCGATGAAAAAGGCGGCGGGCGGGCACAGACCCCGCCCGCCGCTTTGTCACCGGTTGACGTGCACACCTTTCAAACCGCATGGCGGCCCTTGGACCGCCCTGCCATAGTGCGCGCCCACCGGAAGATTTTCGTCGCGTTCATGCACCGCACCGCCCTTGCCGCTCTCATTCTCGGCGCGATCTTCATGGGCGCCTCGCCCGTCTTCGTGCGTGTTGCCGATGTCGGGCCGTTCGCCTCCGCCTTCTGGCGTGTCGCGCTGGCTTTGCCCTTCCTGTTCCTGTGGGACCGCGCGGAGGCGCGCAAAGGCATGGCCGGCCCGTTTTTCAACCGCCCGGCGCTCGTGGCCGGGCTGATGTTCGCGGGCGATCTCATCTTCTGGCATCTTGCGATCTTCCACACGACAATCGCCAACGCGACCTTCTTCGCCACCACGGCTCCGCTCTGGGTTCTCCTTGGCGCGTTCGCGCTGAAAAGCGATGCCGTGACGCGGCTGATGGCGCTCGGCGTCGCGCTCGCCTTTCTCGGCGGCGGGCTTCTCGTCGGCGAAAGCCTGTCGGTCGATCCGGCGCGGGTGACGGGCGATGTGTACGGGCTCATTACGGCGGTGTTTTTCGGCGGCTATTTCCTGGCGGTCCGCGCCGGGCGGCGCCATCAGGGCGCGGCGCGCCTCACCTTCGTGTCCTCGCTCGTGACATGCCTTGTACTGCTGGTCGTCGCGCTCGCCCTCGAACCGCATCTGCTGCCCAAAAGCCCGGAGGGAATGGCCGCCCTTCTGGCGCTCGCGCTCATCAGCCATGCCGGCGGGCAGGGCCTGCTGGCCTTCTCGCTCGGCCATCTGCCCGCGCCGTTTTCCTCGCTCGTCATTTTCCTCGAAGCCATTGCCGCCGCGGCCTTCGGGTGGGCCGCGCTCGGCGAGGCCCTGTCTCCGCTCCAGTTCCTCGGCGGAACGGTCATTCTGCTCGGAATCTGGGTGGCGCGGCCCCGAACCGGGCCATCCTTGCCCGTCCCGCCAACATAACGCCTTTTTCGTTGGGTTTCTGGTGATTTCCGGCTGGGTTCACGGACGTTCACGTTGACACTCGGCCGCGAAAGACGGGATACAGACACCTCCTTTCAGTGGGCTGAGATGAGCCGATCACGGATGATTCCGATTCCCTCGGAGGGTGGCAGGGTTTCGGGGTTGCGTTCCCTCTTCATCGCGCTGGGCGCCCTGGCGGCCGGGTCGTTGTTTTCGACGTCGGCGTTCGCGGTCGATTTCCGCCTGTGCAACGCCACCAAGAGCCGCGTCGGCGTCGCCGTCGGCTACAAGGACGGCGACAACTGGATCACCGAGGGCTGGTGGAATGTCGGCGCCGCGAGCTGCGAAACGCTGCTGAAAGGCGCGCTGGTCTCGCGCTTCTATTACGTCTACGCGATCGACTACGACCATGGCGGGGAATGGGGCGGCACCGCCTTCATGTGCACCCGCGAGAAGGAATTCACGATCCGCGGGATCGACAACTGCCTCGCCCGCAATTTCTCCCGCACCGGCTTCTTCGAGATCGACACGGGCGAAGAACGCAGCTGGACCGTCCAGTTGACCGACAAGGACATCGCCGCCCCTCCGGCCGACGCCGCCACGCGCCAGGCCCCGCAGGCCGCCGACGGGCGCAGCTCGACGCCGGGCGCTCCGACACCCCCTGAATAACCGACAAGGCTGGCCTGTGGGCCAACCGGCAAAGATAAGCTTTTCGTAACGGGCGCCCGGCAAACTCCGCGCAACCTGAAGAGGAGCTTGCCTTTGCTCTACGGTACATCGCCCGCTTTGTCGGCGTTCAGCATTGGCCTTGCTGCGGCGCCGCGTATCGGGAAGCTGGCCGGCTCCGAGGAACCATCCGCGCCCTCGGCAAAGATCGACCTGTCCCCGGCGGCCCAAAGGCTTCAGCAGGCCCGGGAGGCGTTGGAGCTTCTCAGCTGGGTCTCCCAAACGCTTCGCCAGGGCGGAGACGATCGGTGGGCGCGCGTCGATGAACGCCTTTCGAAGTCCTTCGACCGGATCATCGAGGCAGAAGCTGATCGTGTGACGCTCGGCACCAAGGGCAATGACGCCATTTCAGGCTGGTCGGACGCCGACATCGAGGCCGGCGAAGGCGACGACGCCATTTCCGCATGGTCCGGCAGCCGCGTCGATGCCGGCGCCGGAAACGACGTCGTCGTCGCGTGGTCCAACAGCACCCTGAAGGGTGGAGACGGAAACGACCTCATCACGTCATGGTCCGACAGCGCGGTGAGCGGCGGCAGCGGTGACGATGTGATCGACGCCTGGTCAGGGAACCGTGTCGATGGCGGTGACGGGAACGATACGATCAAGGCCTGGTCGGACAGCGTGGTGAGTGGCGGCGCCGGCGACGACGTCATCGATGCGTGGTCGCAAACTCGCGTTGACGGCGGAGACGGCAACGACATCATCAAGGGCTGGTCGAACAGCCACATCACCGGGGGTGCGGGAAACGACATCATCGACGGATGGTCGAACGCGAACATTGACGGCGGTGCCGGAGACGACGTCATCAGCGCCTGGACCGACAGTCAGGTCGACGGCGGCGAAGGCAACGACATCATCACCGCGCAAGGTGGATCCGTCGTCACGGGCGGGCGCGGCGATGACACGATTGCGCTGCGTCCCGACAGCGTCGCGGTCTACGACGCGGGCGACGGCCACGATCAAGTGTCCACGCTTGGCGCGAGCACGATCCGGTTCGGCGCAGCCATCACCTCCGACAGCGTCAGCTTTGCCTTCGAGGGCGATCAGGTTCGCATCGCCTTCGCCGGCAGCGAAACCGATTCCATCACCCTGACAAAGACATTGAAGGGCACGACAACGACCTTGTCGTTTGCGGATGGCAGCACGCTTGCCGTGCCGTCGCCGCCTGCCAGCGGCATGGTCCGGCTTTCGGTCAGCGGCGGTGTCCTGGACAGGACGGCCTGAAGCAGGCCCGCCTTCCTCGTCATGTGGCGGACGGAACAAGCCTAAGTCTGAAAGTCAGAGCGTGTCGCCGCGCAGCTTCCCGGCGAGCGTGCCGACCTCGTCCTTCAGACCGTCGAGATTGGGGTGGAGCGCCAGCGCACGGCGATAGGCATCGAGCGCGGAGCGGTCATTGCCGGTCTGCTGAAGAATGCGCCCGAGGCCGGCCCAGGCGCCGTAATGCCGGGGCTCGTGGCGCAACGTCTCGCGAATGGCCACCATCGCGCTCGCATAATCGCCGCGCAGGAAATGGAGCGTGGCGCGCTTGTTCCAGCCTTCGGCAAAATCGGGCTTCACCTCGAGCGCGGCGCTGAGCAGTTTCAGTGCGCCCTGCTGGTCTTCGCTGGCGACGAGATCGACCGCGCGCACGGTGAGAAGATCGGCCGTGTCGCTGCCCGAATGACTCCAGATTTCGTCGATGGAGGCTTCGAAGCGCTTGGCATCCTCGGCGCTTTTGGCGGCGGCAAGGCGGTCGAACAGGCGGTCGAGGCGGATGCGGCGGTCGAGCGCGGAGGCATCGGACGCGAGCGGCAGCTCATCCAGAGATTCGCCGCCGGCTGCCGTGCCGGGCTCGGTCAGCCCGGAACCGGGCAGATCGGATTTGAGATCGGGTTCGGAAAGATCGACCTGCGCAAGCGCGGCCGGCCCAAGCAGCGGAACCGCGAGAACTGCGCTGAGAAAGAGGCCGGAAAGATACGCGCGCGCTTTCATGCACTCCAAGCTGGAGCGCATCGGCTGTCCCGTCAATGGGGCAAAGTGCGGAAGTCTCAGCCCTGGCGGGCTTTGAAGCGCTTCTGCGTCTTGTTGATGATGTAGACGCGGCCCTTGCGGCGGACGATACGGTTGTCCCGATGGCGGCCGCGCAGCGACTTGAGGGAATTGCGGATTTTCATCGGTCGTCTGCCTGCAAAACTGGTTTCGCCGCCGCCTGATGACGGTTCTTCTCCAACAGGGAAGAGCGGCTGTTCGGGCGGTGTGTTAGAGGACGCAGGGCGAAAAATCAACCCGCAAATCCACAGGCGCGGTCGCGCTTTTGAACGTCGCACCGCTCTGCTACGACTTTACGTTCAACCCGCCACCCTTTTTGGGGGATTCATGTTCGGATTCGACATTTTCGTCATCGCCGTCGTCGGCATCGTCATTCTTGTGATCTTCGCGGGCGTGAAGACGGTGCCGCAGGGCCACAATTACACGGTGGAGCGTTTCCAGCGTTATTCGCGCACCCTGACGCCCGGCCTTGGCCTCATCGTCCCGTTCATCGACCGCATCGGGCGCCGGGTGAACATGATGGAGCAGGTGCTCGACATTCCGAGCCAGGAAGTCATCACCCGCGACAACGCGACCGTGCAGGTCGACGGCGTGAATTTCTATCAGGTCGTAGACGCCCCGCAGGCGAGCTACCAGGTCGACGATCTGCGCTCGGCCATCCTCAATCTGACCATGACGAACATCCGCTCGGTCATCGGCTCGCTGGATCTCGACCACGTGCTCTCCCAGCGCGACGAGATCAACGACCGGCTGCTGCGCGTCGTCGATGCCGCCGCCTCGCCCTGGGGCGTCAAGGTGACCCGCATCGAGATCAAGGACATCCGCCCGCCGCAGGATCTGGTCGCCGCGATGGGCCGCCAGATGAAGGCCGAGCGTGAAAAGCGCGCGGCCATTCTCGAATCGGAGGGCGAGCGCCAGTCCGAGATCCTGCGCGCCGAGGGCAAGAAGCAGGCGCAGATTCTGGAAGCCGAAGGCCGCCGCGAGGCCGCCTTCCGCGACGCCGAAGGCCGCGAGCGTCTCGCCGAGGCCGAAGCCAAGGCCACCGATGTGGTGTCGGAAGCCATCACGCGCGGCGATCTGTCGGCGCTCAATTATTTCATCGCCGACAAATATGTCGGCGCTCTGGAAAAGCTCGCCAGCTCCCCGAACCAGAAAACGCTGATACTGCCGATCGAGGTCACCTCGGTCATCGGCTCGCTCGCGGGAATTGCCGAAATCGCCAAATCGGCGCTCGGCCCCGACAGCAAGCCGACACCGCCCACCGCCAGCCCGCCCGCGCGCACCCGCACGGTCCCGCCGGTATGATCGCCTCGCTCATTGAGAGCCTCGGTCCCTGGAACTGGATCGTTCTGGGCCTCGTATTGCTCGGCATCGAGGTTCTCGTGCCGGGCACGTTCATGCTGTGGCTCGGGCTCGCGGCCATCGCAACGGGCCTTCTCGCCTTCACGGTCGCGATGGGCTGGCAGATGCAGGCGCTCTCTTTTGCCGTCCTGTCGGTCCTTGCGGTTCTGGTCTGGTGGTTCGCGTTCCGCCAGTCGCGCCGCACGGGCGACGAGCAGGCCATGCCGCTCACCCGTACCGACATCTATATCGGGCGCACTTACGTTCTCGATCAGCCGATCGAGAACGGACTAGGGCGTCTGCACATCGACGACACGAGCTGGCGCATCGCCGGCCCCGATCTGGCCGCAGGCACGAAAGTGCGCGTGGAGAGCGCCGAGGGCACGCTGCTGCGGGTGGCTCCGCTCGCTTAGGGCTCGACGCCGACCGGCACCGGCGGCGCTTCGTGAAGAAGCGTGATCTTGATGCGGCGGTTCGACGGCAGATAGGGATTGTCGGGATAGAGCGGCTGGGTTTCCGCGCGTCCCGTCACCGCCGCGATGCGGTCGAGCGGCAAGCCGCCTTCGACAAGAACGCGGCGCACCGCATTGGCGCGATCGGCCGACAATTCCCACGGGCCGTAATCGCGGCGCGACTGCGCGCGGCTTGCGGCGGTGTGCCCGGCGATCGACACGCGCTGCGGCAGGCGCTGGAGAAGCGTCGCGAGGCCGCTGAGCGCCGAGCGCACGCGCTGGTACAGCTCGCTTGAGCCTTCCGGGAACATCGAGCGCCCGTCCTGATCGGTGATCTGGATCGCAAGACCCTCCTCGGTCTCCTCGACCACGATGCGCTGCGAAATTTCAGCAAGCTCGGGCATGTCCTGCAGCGCCTGGCGGATGCTCGTCGCCGCCTGGGCGAATTCGTTGTCGCGTCCGTTGCGCAGCGGCCCGTTTTCGAGCTGCATGATGAGGCCGGGGTTCTGCGACGATTCCATCGGATTGGTCATCGAGACACTCTTGGGATAAGAGCGCACCGGCACCCCGTTGATCTCGATCACGCCGCCGTTCACTTCGTTCTTTGTCTGGACGCCGAAGGCCTCGCGCATCGAGCCCAGCGCCTGCTGCATCTTCTCCTGGTTCATCGTGGAGAAGGCGGCGATCATGACGAAGAACGCCATCAGGAGCGCCATCAGGTCGGCGAAGGTCACATACCAGCCGTGACCGCCGCCATGCGCTTCGCTTTTTCTCTTGCGGGCCATGGATCAGGCCGCCTCGGCCAGATCGCCTTCGCGGTCGCGGTGCTTTTCGGGCAGATAGGCCTGAAGCATTTCGCGCACCAGCGCGGGGCTCTTGGCGTCGCGGATCTGCAGAATGCCGTCGATGATGAGCGTCTGGTTGAGGTCTTCCTCGGCGAATTTCAGATGCAGCTTGTCTGCAATGGGCATGCCGATGAAGTTCTGGACGATGGCGCCGTACAAGGTCGCGCAGAGTGCGATCGCCATGTACGGACCGAGCGTCGAAGGGTCGGCCATGTTCGCGAACATCTGCACCATGCCGATCAGCGTGCCGACCATGCCGAAGGCGGGCGCGCAATCGGCGATGGAGCGGAAGATCTTCTCCCCTTCGCTGAGGCGCATCAGCAGAAGGTCGCGCTCGCGCTCGAGGCTGTCGCGGATGAATTCGGCATCATAGCCGTCGGCGACATAGCGCACGCCCTTGGCGAGAAACCCGTCGGAAACCTTGGCGTTCTCGAGCGACAGCGGGCCGCTCTTGCGCACGAGTTCGGCGAGCCCGCCGATCTCGTCGATCAGCTGGCGGGTCGAAACCTTGCGCATGGAGAAGGTGTATTTGATGCCGACCGGAAAGCCGTGGAGCACCGCATGCAGCGGAAAACGGATCATGGTCGCGGCCAGCGCGCCGCCGAACACGCAGACGGCGGCGTGGAAATCCAGTAGAACGCTCGCGTCGCCGCCCGATGTGGCGAGCCAGCCGACAATGCCGGCGGCCAGCAGGAACCCGAAGATCGACGCAAAATCCATGGCACCCAACTCGCGGGAAAAACGCCCCGAACGACGGATGCTAGGAACTTTTCTCTAATTCCGCGTTAAGCGGCGGTTTTTGCGCCGATTCCTCAGGCAACGCCCGCGCGCAGCACGTCGTGCAGGTGCAGGATGCCGACCGGGCGGCCGTCCTCGACGACGAACAGCGCCATGATCTTCCCGGAATTCATGATTTCGAGCGCGCTGGACGCGATCACGTCCGGCCGGATGCTGCGAGGGCTGGCGGTCATCACGTCCTCGATGCGGGCGGTCAGGAGGCCGGGGTTCATGTGGCGGCGCAGATCGCCGTCGGTGACGATGCCGATCAGGCGGCGCGTCTCGTCCACGACACCGACGCAGCCGAAGCTTTTCGCGCTCATCGCAACAATGGCCTCACCCATATCGGTGCCGACGGAAACAAGCGGGATTTCCTCGCCCTTGTGCATCAGATCGCGCACATGCATCAGCCCCGCCCCGAGCTTGCCGCCCGGATGGAAGACGCGAAAATCCGACGCCGAAAAGCCGCGCGCTTCCAGCAGCGCGATCGCCAGCGCATCGCCGAGCACGAGCTGCATGGTCGTCGAGGTCGTCGGCGCGAGGCCGTGCGGGCAGGCTTCCGAGGTTTTCGGCAGCACCAGCGCGAGGGAGGAATTGCGCCCGAGCGCGCTTTTCTCGTCGGATGTCAGCGCGATAAGCGGCACTTTGTGGCGCTGGCAATGATGGATGACATCGCGCAGTTCGAGCGTTTCGCCCGACCAGGACAGCGCGATGACGACATCGCGGCCCGTCACCATGCCGAGATCCCCGTGGCTGGCCTCGGCGGCGTGGACGAAATTCGCGGGCGTTCCGGTCGACGCCAGGGTCGCGGCGAGCTTGCGCCCGACATGGCCGCTTTTGCCCATTCCGGTCACGATGACCCGCCCGTCGGCCGCCGAGATCAGCTCCACCGCCTCGCAGAAGCGGCGCCCGAGTTCGCCCTCGAGCGCGGCCGCGAGAACGGCCAGCCCTTCGGTTTCGGTGGCAAAGGTGCGGCGGGCGGAGGAAAGCGCGGAGGCCGGCTCCTGCCCCTCGTCCCCGGCGATGCGGATCGGCGTGCCCAAACTCTGTTCCCCGATGGCGTCAGAGCACAGGATGTAGCCGCCTCCCTGCAGCGCAGCAAGCGATCCGAATTTCCTGCGCGATCAGAACGGCTTGTTAACCACACCCGTTCGATCTTCCTTAACCATGAAGAGGTCGCCTGCGAGTCCGGTTCTCGCCCGCGGCGGAAGGGACATGCCTTCCGCGCGGCGGCTGGCGCACGCCCTCGTTCTGGCGGCCCCCCTTGCCTGTGTCTCGGCGCCCGCTCTGTCGCAGGGCCTGCGCGGCTCGCTCGACACGCTTCCCGGCGCAAGCCCCGATATGTCGCCCTATGCGCTCGGCTCGGCGCCCGAAACGCGGTTCGATCCGTGGGCCGAGGCCGGGCTGCCCTCCCCCGATGCGTCGATCACCTCGGGGGAAGACACGGCTGAAGGCGGCACGGGCGAAGGCGGCACGGGCGACGCCCAGCCCGCCGGCCCCGCGCCTCTCGCCACGCCTGCGCCCGGCCGCCGTCCCTCGCGGCCCTCGCGCCGCACGCCCGAGGAAGATCCGTTCGCCGCGCCCGGCATTCGCGCGGGCTCGTTCATCCTCAAGCCCGCGCTCGAACTGCGCGGCGGTTATGAGAGCAATCCGAATTCGTATGCCAATCCCGAGGGCTCCGCGGTCGGCAGCGCCAAGGGCGAACTGACGGTCGAATCCGACTGGACGCGCCATTTCTTCCGCGGCCGCATCGAAAGCACCTACGAAGCCTACGACGCATTTCCCGAACTCGACGGGCCGAGCTATGCGGCCGAGGCCGCGCTGCGCCTCGATGTGCGGCGCGATCTGCGCGTGGATATGGCGTTCCGCTCCTCGCTCGACCGCGATTTCAGCGGCGATCCGGAATTTGTCGGCCGCACCACGAACAGCGAAAACCTGCGCACGGGCGGCACCGGCGGCTTCGTCTGGAAGCCGAACCGTCTCTCCGTCGGCTTCACCGGAGAAGTCGACCGCCGCACCTTCGGCGACGAGGATTTGGCGGACAGCGATTATGTCGGCACCGATCTGCGTCTTCGCACCGGCTACGAGCTTCAGCCGGGCCTTGAGCCCTTCGTCGAGATCGCGGGCCTTCGGCGTCAATACGACGAGCCGGTCAACGATCTCGGCTTCCGGCACGATTCGCAGGGCGCGCGCGTCTATGCCGGTCTGCGCCTCGAACCCGATCCGATCTGGACCGTGGAAGCGAAAGTCGGCTACGGCCATCAAGAAGTGGAAGACCCGTTCTTCGACGATCTCGACGGCGTGGTCGGCAAGGCGCAGGTGATCTGGAACCCGAGCGCGCTGACCGAGCTTCGCCTCAGCGCCGAGCGCGAATTCGAGGCCTCGACCGCCGAGAACGATCCGATGGCCGCCCGCTGGCGCGCGGGCGTCGGTTTCACCCACGAATTCCGCCGCTGGCTGATCCTGACGGGTGATTTCTCCTACGAGGAAAGCAAATACGAAAACACGGGGGAAAAGACCGGTCAGTACAACGCCGCGCTCGGGCTCGAATACAAGATCAACCGCACCTTCTCGGCGCTCGGCAATCTGACGTGGGAAAAGGTCGATTACTCGCCGAGCGGGCAAGGCTTCGACAACACGAAGATCGAAATCGGCCTGCGCGCCCAGCGTTAGCCCTCGGCGCGCAAAGCCTCAGCCGCGCCGTGCGGCCTCGATTTTCGCCACGTCGATTTTCGTCATCGTCATCATGGCTTCAAACGCGCGCTTGGCTTCTTCGCCCCCGGCAGCCATCGCCTTCGTCAGAACGCGCGGCGTGATCTGCCACGACACGCCCCATTTGTCCTTGCACCAGCCGCACGCGCTCTCCCGGCCGCCATTGCCGACAATGGCGTTCCAGTAGCGGTCCGTCTCGTCCTGATCCTCGGTCGCGATCTGGAACGAGAAGGCCTCATTGTGCGTGAAGGCGGGACCGCCATTGAGGCCAAGACAGGGAATTCCGGCGACTGTGAAATCCACCGTCAGCACATCGCCCGCTTTGCCGGACGGATAGTCTGCGGGGGCGCGGTGAACCGCGCTCACCGCACTGTCGGGAAACGTCTCGGCGTAGAAACGGGCGGCAGCCTCGGCATCCTTGTCGTACCAGAGGCAGATCGTGTTTTTGGCGCTTGCCATTGCATGATCCTTTCGGGGTCGAGCACTGCCTCCGGCGTTTCAGCCGTTGGCGCGCGCAATCTCCGCCAGAAGCTCCGGCGCAAGGTCCGGACGTTCGAGGCCGTACACGATGTTGGCGGTCAAAAAGCCGATCTTGGAACCGCAATCGAAAATGCGGCCCTGGAATTCGTAGCCGAAAAATTCCTGGCTCTTGGCGAGCGTCAACATGGAATCGGTGAGCTGGATCTCGCCGCCCGCACCGGCCTGCTGTTCGGACAGCAGATCGAAGATTTCCGGCTGAAGGATGTAGCGGCCCGAGATCGAATAATTGGACGGCGCCTCCTCGGCCTTCGGCTTCTCGACCATGCTGGTCACCTTGAAGCCGTTGCCCTTGCGCTTGCCGACGCCGACAATGCCGTACTGATGGACCTGCTCCTTCGGCACTTCGTTGACCGCGACCACATTTCCGCCGGTCTCGTTGTAGACGTCCATCATGCCCGCAAGGCAGCTCGGTCCGTGATGCAGCATGTCCGGAAGCAGCAGCGCGAACGGCTCATTGCCGACGATGTCGCGTGCGCACCAGACGGCATGGCCGAGGCCGAGCGGTTCCTGCTGGCGCGTAAAGCTCGAATGGCCGGCACTGGGCAGATCCTTCTGAAGCTCCTTGAGCTCCTTTGTCTTGCCGCGGCGCTCGAGCGTTGCCTCAAGCTCGAACTGCTTGTCGAAATGGTCCTCGATCACGCCCTTGTTGCGGCCGGTGACGAAAATAAAATGCTCGATGCCCGCGGCCCGCGCTTCGTCGACGACATGCTGGATGACGGGGCGGTCCACCACCGTCAGCATTTCTTTCGGCATGGCCTTGGTCGCGGGAAGAAACCGCGTGCCGAGGCCGGCCACGGGAAAGATCGCCTTACGGATGCGCTTCATGTGTGATTGAACTCTTCAGTTGTGGATCGGAGGGCATGCACATGGGGGCGGCCATTGACCGCGCGTTCACTATGACAATGCATTATGGCGGCATCTAGTGCCAAAAAAACGTCGCGGTAATTGTCCTCGTGTCTTGGTAAAGACGGGCTGCGGGCTGTCCTGCGGCGGGAGACGGATATGAGCGTTCTGGTTACGGGCGGCGCCGGTTACATCGGCAGCCACATGGTCCTCGAACTGCTGGATCAGGGCGAAAAGCCCGTCGTGCTGGACGATCTGTCGACCGGTTTCCGCTGGGCCGTTCCCGCCGAAGTCCCCTTCGTCGAGGGCGATGCCTCCGACGGTCCTCTCGTCGAGCGTGTCCTGCGCGAGCACAAGGTCGAGGCCATCATCCACTTCGCCGCGCGCATCGTGGTGCCGGATTCGGTGGCCGATCCGCTCGGCTATTACCTCGCCAACACGATGAAGACGCGCAATCTGATGGAAGCCGCCGTCCGCGCGGGCGTGCCCCATTTCGTCTTCTCGTCCACCGCCGCCGTCTACGGCAATCCGGCCGTCAACCCGGTGCCCGAGGATGCCCAGCCCAATCCGATGTCGCCCTACGGCATGTCCAAGCTGATGAGCGAGATCATGCTGCGCGACACCGCGTTCGCGCACAATCTGCGCTATGTCGTGCTGCGCTATTTCAACGTCGCGGGCGCCGATCCCAAGGGCCGCACCGGCCAGTCGACGCCGAACGCCACCCATCTCATCAAGGTCGCCTGTCAGGCGGCTCTCGGCCAGCGGCCCGGAATGGACGTCTTCGGCACCGATTACGAGACGCGCGACGGCACCTGCGTGCGCGATTACATCCACGTCTCCGATCTCGTCGCCGCGCACATGCTGGCTTTGCGCCATCTGCGGTCGAGCCCGACGGGCGGAAACCTGACGCTCAATTGCGGCTATGGCGACGGCAAGTCCGTCCTCGAAGTGATCGAATCGGTGAAGCGCATGTCCGGTGTCGATTTCGACGTCCGCATGGTGCCGCGCCGTCCGGGCGATCCCGCCAAGATCGTCGCCGCCGCCGAGCGCATCCGCCAGGAACTCGGCTGGGTGCCCAACCACGACAATCTCGACGACATCGTCGGCCAGGCCCTCACCTGGGAGCAGCACCTGATCGGACGCAGCCGCGGCTCGAACGCGGCCTGAACGGTCCGATCTCACGAAAAGTTTTCTCGGCGTTTACCTCTTCGAAACCATGACGGGGCCGTTCTGGGCCGGTAGTCTTAGTCCGGGGGCGCTCCCGGACGCTTGAGGAGCCGAGACATGAACGGACGCACGCTCATCACGCGCGCCGCGCTCGCCGCGGCGCTCCTCTGGCCTTTGCCCGCGTTCGCGGATTTTCAGGGGTTCATCAACGGATTGTGGCCCGAGGCGCAAAAGCGCGGCGTGCCCCAATCCGTCTTCCGGCAGACCTTTGCGGGCATGACACCCGAGCCCAAGGTCGTCGAGCTGACCCGCAAGCAGCCCGAGTTCAAATCCACCAGCGCGCAATACCTCGTCAAACGCGTGTCGCAACTGCGCGTCGACAAGGGCCGGGCCATGGCCCAGCAATGGTCGGCGGTGCTCGATCACATCGAGGCGACCTACGGCGTCGACCGCCACATCGTCCTGTCCGTCTGGGGCAATGAGACCAATTACGGCGGCTATCTCGGCGGCCACAACGCGATCCGCGCGATGGCGACGCTCGCCTATAACGGCTACCGGCGCGACTATTTCCGCAAGGAGTTGCTGCACGCGCTCGACATTCTCGCCCAGGGCCACACCTCGCCGGAAAACATGGTCGGTTCGTGGGCCGGCGCGATGGGCCACACCCAGTTCATGCCCTCGAGCTTCAAGGCCTACGCCGTCGACATCACCGGCGACGGACGGCGCGACATCTGGACAACCATCCCCGACGCCCTCGCCTCGACGGCGAACTACCTGAAGGTGCATGGCTGGCGGCCGGGCGAAGCCTGGGGCTACGAGGTCATCCTGCCGGCCGGGCTGCACGCCGCCAAGGGCCAGACGCACACACTGGCCGACTGGCAGCGCCGGGGCGTGCGCCGCGCCAACGGCGAGAAGTTCCCGCGCCCGGCGGATCAGGGGCGGCTTCTGCTGCCCTCCGGCCCGAACGGCCCCGCGCTGCTCGTTTTGCCGAATTTCCGCGTCATCAAGCGCTACAACAATTCGGACAATTACGCCCTCGCCATCGGCTATCTGGCCGACCGCATCCGCGGCGGCGGCCCCTTCGTGACGCCGTGGCCTCTGGATCAGCTTCTCAGCCAGAACGAGCGTGTGGAAATCCAGACACGCCTCAACGCGCTGGGCTTTGCGGCGGGCGAGACGGACGGCGCGCTCGGCCCGGCCTCGCGGGCGGCCATTTCGGCCTTCCAGAAGGCAACCGACACGGCCGTCGACGGCCAGCCCTCGCCCGACGTTCTGGAGCGCCTGCGCGCCGCCGCCAAAAAGCGCTGATTCAAAGCCCGCTTACGCCATATTTGCGCGCCAGCATGATCGCGGCTATCCCTGAGCGCGCCCTAGACGCCTCAGGCGGCCTTGCTGGATGGCGGGCGGGCAATGCGGGCAGACAACGGAATCGGCGCATGAAGGCTCTCGGCATTGTTGCGGCGGCGGCTCTCATCCTCGGTCTGGGAGGCACCTCCCTGCCGGCGCCCGCGCACGCCCAATTGTTCCAGCGCGATCCCCCGCCGACCTACCGCGCCCCGCCCCAGCAACAGCGCCGCCTGCCGGGCACCTCGCGCCAATACGTGCCGGAACAGGAAGCCCAGCCGCGCCGCCGCGGCTTTTTTGAGCGCCTGTTCGGCGGGCGTGACGACGATTCCTCGCCGCGCTCCTTCGACCGCGGACGCGCGGGCCCTCAGCAAAGGCAGCCGTCCCCACAGCAGCAGCAACCCGAAACCGCGGCGCCCGTGGCGCCCCGCGTTCCCAAGACCGTGTTCGTCGCGCTGATCGGCGATTCGGTCGCCGACAACATCGCGCCGGGACTGACCGACTCGCTCGCCGAGCGTCCCGAGGTCGGCATCGTGCGCGAGGTTCGTCCCGGGCAGGGCCTGCTGGACGAAACGCCGAAAACATGGCGCCAGTCGGCCGACGAAATACTTGCACGTACACCGCCCGTCGCCGCAGCCGTCATATTCCTGACGCCCGACGGCGATGTGCCGAAGCCTCCGGCCAGGGGCGAGGGCACGCCGCCGCCGCTCTTGCGCACGCTGCCGTGGATGGACGAATACGCGACCAGGGTCGACGACATCGCGCTGGCCTTCCGCCAGCGCGGCATTCCCCTGCTCTGGGTCGGCCTTCCGCCCGTCGCCAGTCCCAAGACAATGGCCGAATATGCGGTGCTGAACGATCTCGTGCGCCAGCGCGTCGCCGCGCTCGGCGGCGTGTTCATCGATGTGTGGGAAGGCTTCGTCAACGAGGACGAGGAATACACCGTGCAGGGCCCGAACATCGAAGGCCGCGTGGTGCGGCTGCGCATGGCGGACGGCCTGCACTTCTCCCGCGCCGGAGCGCGCAAGGTCGGTCATTACATCGAGCTGGAGCTGCGCAACTATCTGTCAACCGGGGATCAGGGCGATGCGATCGCCGATCTCGGCGTCGATCCCGCCCTCCCCACCATTCCGGGCCACAGCCGTGTGCTGATGCTCGGCGAAGCCCCGCGCACGCCGGGCGGCGTTCTGCTGCCGCCAACACCCGCGGCCATCAATCTTCCCAAGCCCATTGAGGAAAACCCCGAAGCTACGGCATCAAGCGAGGCGGCGCTGGACACACCCGTGCCGGACGCGATCAAGCCGGACGAGACGAGGCCCGAAGAGAACGCGCTCGCAACCGGCGCCGCAATCCCGTCCAGACCCGGACGTGCGGACGATTTCGCCTGGCCCGCAACCGCCGCAAATTGATCCATCACCGTTGCCGTGTGAACGTCGGCGGCGCTGTCAGCCCATGCGCTGCGGCGGCTCGTTGTTTTCGTCGGGATTTGGATTTGGCACTTCGTCCGGCAATTGGTCGGGCGGCGGCTCCTTTATCGGAGGCGGCTCGACAAACGGTCCCGGAGGCGGCTCGCGCGGTGGAACGGGCGGCACGTCCGGCGGCACCGGTGAATCTGGCGGTGTGATCGACATGGAAATCTCTCCCTGACGATCTCAACAAAAAAGAAAGGGCGGAGGTTCCCCTCCGCCCCGTAAAACCCGTTCGGTGAAACAGCGCCTCAAACCCGCGGCAGAACCGTCGATCCCATCAGGAAGCTGTCCACCGCCGCCGCGCACTGGCGCCCTTCGCGGATTGCCCAGACAACGAGCGACTGGCCGCGGCGCATATCGCCCGCCACGAAAATGTTCGGCACCGACGTCTCGTAGGAGACCGGCGTCGCAACGACATTGCCGCGCGGATCGAGCGCAACGCCGAGTTCGTGGATCATGCCTTCATGCACCGGATGCACGAAGCCCATCGCCAGAAACACGATGTCGGCCTTCAGCTCGAATTCCGAACCCGGGATCGGCTTGAACTTTTCGTCGACCTTGATGCAGTTCAGCGCGCTCACCGCCCCGTTCTGGCCGGTGAAGTTCTGCGTCAGTACGGCGAAATCGCGCGCGGCACCTTCTTCATGCGACGACGAGGTGCGCAGACGCAGCGGCCAGTCCGGCCATGTCATCTGCTTGTTCGGCATCGCCGGCGGCATCGGCAGGATTTCGAGCTGCGTCACCGAGGCCGCGCCCTGGCGCACCGAAGTTCCGATGCAGTCAGACCCCGTATCGCCGCCGCCGATGACGACGACATGCTTGCCGGTGGCGAGGATCGGATCGGTAACGTCCGTATTCTCGCCGGAAACGCGGCGGTTGTTCTGGGCCAGAAAGTCCATCGCGTAATGCACGCCGTCGAGCTCGCGGCCCGGCACCGGCAGATCGCGCGGCTTCTCCGAACCGCCCGCCAGGATCACCGCATCATGCTGCGCCGCGAGTTCCTTGGCCGAAATGTCCGCACCGACAGTGACGCCGAAATGGAAGGTCACGCCCTCCTGTTCGAGCTGGCGCACACGGCGCTCCACCACGTCCTTGTCGAGCTTGAAATCGGGGATGCCGTACCGGAGAAGACCGCCCGCACGCGCGTTCTTCTCGAAAAGATGCACATCGTGGCCCGCTCGCGCGAGCTGCTGCGCGGCGGCAAGACCGGCCGGGCCGGAGCCGACGACCGCGATCTTCTTGCCGGTCTTCTCGCGCAGCGAGACATTTTCGACCCAGCCGTTTTCCCACGCCTTGTCGGCGATCGCCTGCTCGATCGTCTTGATCGTGACCGGCTGGTCCTGAAGGTTCAGCGTGCAGCTTTCCTGACACGGCGCCGGGCAGATGCGGCCGGTGAATTCCGGGAAATTGTTGGTCGAATGCAGGTTGCGCGCGGCCTCCTGCCAGTCGTCGTGATAGACGAGATCGTTCCAGTCCGGGATCTGGTTATGGACCGGGCAGCCATTGTGGCAATACGGAATGCCGCAATCCATGCAGCGCGCCGCCTGCTTCTTCGTGCCCTCGTCACCGAGCGGAACGACGAATTCCTTGTAGTTGCGCACGCGCTCGGCGACCGGACCGTATTTACGGTCCTGACGCTCGATCTCGAGGAAGCCTGTAATCTTGCCCATAACTTACTCCGCGGCCTCGAGTTCGCGTGCCTTTTCCATGTCCGCCAGCGCACGGCGATATTCGACCGGCATGACCTTGATGAACTTGCCGCGGTACTCGGCCCAATTGTCGAGAATGTGCTTTGCCCGCGCCGAGCCGGTGTAACTTTCGTGGTTCGCAATGAGCTGCATCAGGCGCTCCGCATCGCGGCGCGTCATCTCGTCGAACAGCTCCACACGCCCCTTGAAGAGAAGATCGCCACCCTGCCCGTGGACACGCTGCAGCAGCTCGTCCTCTTCGACCACGGGATCGAACTCGACCATGGACATGTTGCAGCGGTCCTTGAACGTGCCGTCCTCGTCGAGGACATAGGCCACGCCGCCCGACATGCCTGCCGCGAAATTGCGGCCGGTCTGGCCGAGCACGACGACGATGCCGCCGGTCATGTATTCACAGCCATGATCGCCCGTGCCTTCGACGACCGCGACCGCGCCGGAATTGCGCACCGCGAAACGCTCGCCCGCAACGCCACGGAAATAGACCTCTCCGGCAATCGCCCCGTAAAGAACCGTGTTGCCGACGATGATCGAGTCTTCCGGCACGATGCCCGAATGCGCCGGAGGCTTGACGATGATGCGCCCGCCCGAAAGGCCCTTGCCGACATAATCGTTCGCTTCGCCTTCGAGATCGAAGGTGACGCCGTTCGCAAGCCAGGCGCCATAGGCCTGACCGGCGGTTCCGGTCATGTTGACATGGATCGTGTCGTCGGGAAGTCCGGCATGTCCGTACCTCTTGGCGACCTCGCCCGACAGCATCGCACCGGCCGAGCGGTTGATGTTCTTGATCGGAATGTCGATCACGACCTTCTCGCCCGAATTCAGGGCGGGCATGGCCCGCTCGATCAGCGTGCGGTCGAGCACCTTTTCGAGGTGATGGTTCTGCAGTTCGGTGTGGTGGATCGCGGTGTCGCGCGGCCGCTCGGGCACGGCGAACATGCGCGAGAAATCCAGCCCCTTGGCCTTCCAGTGCTCGACGACGCGCGTCTTGTCGAGCATCTGCATCTGTCCGACCATCTCGTTGAAGGTGCGGTAGCCGAGTTGCGCCATCAGCTCACGGACTTCCTCGGCGACGAAGAAGAAGTAATTGATGACGTGCTCGGGCATGCCGGTGAAGCGCTTGCGCAGAACCGGGTTCTGCGTCGCGATGCCCACCGGGCAGGTGTTCAGATGGCACTTGCGCATCATGATGCAGCCCGCCGCGATCAGCGGCGCGGTCGCAAAGCCGAATTCGTCCGCGCCGAGCAGCGCGCCGATCACGACGTCACGTCCGGTGCGCAGGCCGCCGTCGACCTGCACCGCGATGCGCCCGCGCAGCTCGTTCTTCACGAGCGTCTGGTGCGTCTCGGCAAGGCCGATCTCCCACGGCGATCCGGCATGCTTGATCGAGGTCAGCGGGCTCGCGCCCGTTCCGCCCTCGAAGCCCGAAATCGTCACATGGTCGGCACGCGCCTTGGCGACGCCCGCCGCGACCGTACCGACACCGACCTCGGACACGAGCTTCACCGAAATGTCCGCGCGCGGATTGACGTTCTTCAGGTCGTAGATCAGCTGCGCCAGATCTTCGATCGAATAGATGTCGTGGTGCGGCGGCGGCGAAATCAGGCCGACGCCCTGCGTGGAATGGCGCACCTTGGCGATGACCGCATCGACCTTGTGACCGGGCAGCTGGCCGCCCTCGCCGGGCTTTGCGCCCTGCGCCATCTTGATCTGGATCATGTCGGAATTGGCCAGATATTCCGTCGTCACGCCGAAGCGGCCCGAGGCCACCTGCTTGATGGCGGACCGCATCGTGTCGCCGTTCGGCAGCGGCTGGAAGCGGCTGGCATCCTCGCCGCCCTCGCCGGTGTTCGACTTGCCGCCGATCCGGTTCATGGCGAGCGCAAGCGTCGTGTGCGCTTCCCACGAGATCGAGCCATAGGACATCGCGCCCGTCGCAAACCGCCGGACGATGTCTTCCGCGCTCTCGACCTCTTCCAGCGGCACCGCCGTGCGGCCTTCGCTTTCCGGCAGCTTGAACTCGAACAGCGAGCGGATCGTCAGCGGACGGTCCTTGCACTCGTTGATGGCCTTCGCGAACTCGCGATATTTTTCCGGCAGATTGCCGCGCACCGCGTGCTGGAGATCGCGGACGGTGTTCGCCGTCCACGCATGGTCCTCGCCGCGCATGCGCAGTGCGTACTCACCGCCGACATCGAGCGCCTGGCGGTAGATCTGGATCGGGCCGAACGCCATTTCGTGGCGGCGCACGGTCTCTTCCGCAACCTCCGCAAGGCCGATGCCGCCGATGGGCGCGCTCGTGCCGCGGAAATAGGTGTCGACGAAATCGCTGTTGAGGCCGACCGCGTCGAAAATCTGCGCGCCGCAATAGGACTGGTAGGTCGAGATGCCGAGCTTGGAGGCAACTTTCAGCAGCCCCTTGCCGACCGACTTGATGAAGCGCGACACCGCCTCGTATTCGGACACTTCCGGCGGGAACTCGCCCTTGGCATGCATATCGAGCATGGTCTCGAAGGCGAGATAGGGGTTGATCGCTTCCGCGCCATAACCGGCAAGGCAGGCGAAGTGATGCACTTCGCGCGCTTCGCCTGTCTCGACGACGAGGCCGACCGAGGTCCGCAGGCCCTTGCGGATGAGATCGTGGTGCACCGCCGCCGTCGCCAGCAGCGCGGGGATGGCGATGCAATCCTTCGCGATCCTGCGGTCCGACAGGATGATGATGTTGCGGCCTTCGTCCACGGCCTTTTCGGCGTGGCGGCACAGCTCGTCGAGCGCGGCCTGCATGCCGTCCGCGCCCTGTTCGGCGGGCCAGCAGATGTCGAGCGTCACCGCCGAGAAGTCCGGCTCCACATCCTCGATGTGGCGGATCTTTTCGAGATCCGCATTGCTGAGGATCGGCTGCGAGACTTCGAGGCGCTTCTTCTCGGCCGTGCCCTCATGGTCGAGGATGTTCGGGCGCGGGCCGATGAACGAGACGAGGCTCATCACGATCTCTTCGCGGATCGGATCGATCGGCGGGTTCGTCACCTGCGCGAAGAGCTGCTTGAAGTACGTATAGAGCGGCTTCGGCTTCAGAGAGAGCGGGGAGATCGGCGTGTCCGTACCCATCGAGCCGACGGCTTCCTGCCCCGTCTCCGCCATCGGAGACATCAGCACGGCCAGGTCTTCCTGCGTGTAGCCGAAGGCCTGCTGGCGATCGAGCAGCGGCACGTCGCTCGACCAGTCCGGCGAGGACTTTACATTGTCGAGCTTCTCCAGATGGATCTGCGTCTTGGCGAGCCAGTCCTTGTAGGGATGCTCGGCGGCAAGCTGCGCCTTCACTTCCTCGTCGGAAATGATGCGGCCTTCTTCGAGATCGAGCAGCAGCATCTTGCCCGGCTGCAGGCGCCATTTGCGCACGATCTTTTCTTCCGGGAAGCTGATCGTGCCCATCTCGGACGCCATCACCACAATGTCGTCGCTCGTCACGAAATAGCGCGCCGGGCGCAGCCCGTTGCGGTCGAGCGTCGCGCCGATCTGGCGCCCGTCGGTGAAGGCCATAGCGGCGGGGCCGTCCCACGGCTCCATCAGAGCAGCGTGATATTCGTAGAAGGCGCGGCGGTTCTCTTCCATGCCCGGATGCCCCGCCCACGCTTCGGGGATGAGCATCATCGCGGCATGGGCCAGCGAATAGCCGCCCTGCACGAGAAATTCGAGCGCGTTGTCGAAGCACGCGGTGTCCGATTGCCCCTCATAGGAGATCGGCCACAGCTTTGTAATGTCGTCGCCGAACAGCGGAGACGACACGCTCGCCTGCCGCGCCGCCATCCAGTTGACGTTGCCGCGCAGCGTGTTGATCTCGCCGTTGTGCGCCACCATGCGATAGGGGTGCGAGAGCGGCCAGCTCGGGAAGGTGTTGGTCGAGAACCGCTGATGGACGAGCGCCAGCGCGCTCTCGAAATCCGGGTCCGTCAGATCGGGGTAATAGACCGCCACCTGGTCCGACAGGAACATGCCCTTGTAAACCAGCGTGCGCGCGGACAGCGAGACGACGTAATAACCGCGCGTCGAGGCATCGGCGCGGTCGTAGATCGCGTTCGAGACGCTTTTGCGAAGGATAAAGAGACGCCGCTCGAAGTCGTCGTCGCCCGTGATGCCCGGCCCCTTGCCGATGAACACCTGCGCGTGGTGCGGCTCGGTCGGCAGGACGCTGTAGCCAAGAGTGGAATTGTCGGTCGGCACGTCGCGCCAGCCGAGCAGGACCTGCCCCTCGCGTTCCACAATTGACGCAAATGTTTCACGGATGATTCGCTGGCCGGCCTCGTCCTTCGGCATGAAGATGTGGCCGACGGCGTATTCGCCGCGCGGCGGAAGGTTAAAGCCGAGGTCCTGCTTGCGGAAGAACTTGTCCGGCACCTGCACCAGAATGCCGACGCCGTCGCCCGCGCGCTCGTCGGCGCCCACGGCGCCGCGATGCTCGAGATTGGCGAGAATGGCGAGGCCGTTCTTGACGATGTCGTGCGAGGGCACGTTCTTCAGCTGCGCGATGAAGCCGACGCCGCACGAATCGTGCTCGTTTTTGGGGTCGTAGAGGCCTTCCGCCTCGGGCAGATGCGGGTCGCGCGCCTGGGCAGCGCGGGGCCCCCACGGCAAAGTGCGTTCGTCGAGAGGTCTCGTCATGGCCTCGAAATCCCTGCTTGCCGGGCAATCCCCGGCTCAAATCCCCAAAGAAACCGGCCCGCTCCGCGAACGGAGGAAACCGGACCCACCCCGTTTCGGCTCCGCAAAAGGCGAGCCGCTGTCTGTGACTTTTCTAATAAACCACATGCGGCAAGACCAGGCGACACTTCTCCCGCCCGGCTCCCGAAAGGGCCGAAAGGTTAAAGCGAAAGCGCCTGGAAACAAATGGACAGCAAGCCTGTCCTATTTGCGTGGAGAGGGTGTACGCGAAACAGTTTTGGAACACAAGAGGAGATTGGAGGGGTTCTAGGCGGTCGCAGCTAAGGAGTGGGGATACTCATCCCATGTCCTTCCATTCAGTTCGCGTCCGGTCGCCTTCTTGTTCGGCCCACCCCATTGCTTGAAAAAGAAAGCGGTGCCTTGACGCGCGCAACTCCGCTGGAGCTTTTCGACCCATTTCTGTTCGACGGGTCGAGCTTTGGGCCCGGACTCTCCCCCGACGATTGCCCAGTGGATGCCGGCCAAATCGACCGTGCCTATGTCAGAGATCAATGGCTCAAAAGAAATGAAACGAACAGCGGCGGCGACCTTCTGCAATTCCTTGACGCGCCACTTGAGCTCCGCAGACTCGACGGAGGTACCAAGCCAAACATGAGGCAGAACCGGCAGCTTCAGCTGCTCCAGTATTGCACGCATGTTCTCAGGCCGCTTCGTTAGAATCTGATAAACATGCCAGTCCGCTCGCTGCATTACGGACCAAACTTCACGTATGTACTCTTCAGGGACCCCATCCTGAAAGAGATCCGACATTGAGTTCACGAAGACTTTCCTCGGGCGCTTCCAAGCCAGAGGCACCTCTAGCGACTTCCGAATTAAGTTGATCTTTCCTGTCCAGACAGGTCGCCCACCGCTTTTCCGAACGACTCCACGATAAGATGGATGGTCCATGGCCTGTAAACGCGCAGCCATTCGCATGGCATAGCAATTAGTACATCCCGGCGACACCATCAGACACCCAGAGATCGGGTTCCAAGTGGCATCAGTCCATTCAATGTCACTTAGGCCAGCCATTGTTTCGTCCATTCGATTTGAGAACAGCGCGCGCTAGTTTTGAGGCGAGCACTGCCTTGGGGTCGCGATTTGCCCAAGCGAAGAGCAGCGAATACATATGGACACCACGACTGCCAAGCGGCAACCACTCGTTGAGGACCTGACCATCAAAACAGGTTTTCATTTTCTCAATCATATATTCAGTGGCGGCATCAGCAGTGCAGGATTTGGTCCGCTCTTCGCTCATGCCAAAAAGGTCATCCCTCGGAACGACCGATATCAGGTGATCTTCCCATTCGCGACCGCCCAGCAAGCGATCAAGCGACGCGGCATGTTCCGGCCTGACAGTGCCGTTACGAGAAATCTGACGATGCACGCCGAGACCGGACGGAAACAGGTACCAGAGGTCGGCTTTGGTTTTCCTTCCGATACGCTCAACCGTATGAAACGGTATTTGACTGCCGAAAGGGTCCAAGAAAATCACTGCTCGTGTCCGACGCCAGTCCGTACTCTCGATGAACTCTTCGAGAGCGACGCTCGCATCCATCTCTCTTACCAACACCTTTGAGAGAAGCGCAGGATACCGCGTCTGAACAAATTTCTGGAGCGCTGCAGCTTTCTTTGAGGATTTCTCTACAAAAATGTATTTATCAAATGTGGGACGGACCTCAAGGGCGCGTTTTACCGACCCGACCACAATATGCCGCCGATCTTCCCCGCCAATCAGCTGCGGTAAATCGGATGCTTTGACCGGAATCTCTCCAGTTCCGGCGAAGGCGTCGAAATATATCGTCTCAAACTTTTGCTTCTTAAGAACGGTCACGAAGCTGGAGAGGTAGCCCGCAACCACTTCTAATTTTTTTGCGGTATGTGGTCCGGCGAAAGCATTCTGAGGCATTCGCTGATACTACGAATTTATACCCACAATGCAACCGAAAGATGCTACCCGCGCTTTTGACTACCCGCCCAAAGCCCCTCTCCCTCATTCCCAACCTTGTTCACCGCCGTCGAAACCGGCCAGATCTCCATCGCCTCCGCAGCCAAAGGCTTCAGCAGCCCTTCAGCCTCGCCGCCCGAAAGCCAGAGTTCCCGGTCCGCGTCCGGCACGATGACCGGCATCCGTTCGTGCAGCGGCTTCAGAAGATCGTTCGCCTCCGTCGTCAAGACAGTGAAGCTGCGCACCCACTCCCCGCTTGCGGGGTCTTTCCAGTTTTCCCACAGGCCCGCCAGCGCCATCGCGGAGCGGTCTTTCAGCGCGATCGCGTAGGGCTGTTTCACCGCGCCCTCGCGCCGCCATTCATAAAACCCGTCGACCGGCAGAAGGCAGCGCCGCTTCTTCGCCCAGGCGTCGCGGAAGGCGGGCTTTTGCGCCAAAGTTTCCAAGCGCGCATTGATGAGGCTGGCCGAGGCCCTCAGGTCTTTGGCAAACCGCGGCACCAGCCCCCAGCGCAGAAGATCGAGCGCCTTCTTCCCCGTCTCGGGGTTGCGGCGCACCACCATCAGCCGGTCGGTCGGCGCGCCGTTCCAGCGCGGCGGCGCGTTGAACAGCGCACCCGCCTCCACATCGAAAAGCCGCCGGATCTCATCGGCCGGAAGAGCCTGAACAACACGTCCGCACATGCCACCAACCTCGCCTCCGGCGCGCACGGGCGCAAGAGGCAATTCAGCCTCACACGACCTCGGGATGAGGTGGGGCGAAGCGATCACGGGGCGCCTCCCTCCCCTTGATGGGGAGGGCCGACTCGGCGAAGCCGAGCGGGGTGGGGTGAGAGCCTCGAAACGATCTCCACCCTCATTCTGAGGAGCCCGCGCAGCGGGTGTCTCGAAGGATAAGCCACACACTCCGAGCCCGCCGCCCATCCTTCGAGACGGCGCGATGCGCCTCCTCAGGATGAGGCATCAAGAAAATAATCCTTGACCTCATACAAGGATTATGATCCTATATCCCCGCTGTCGATCACGGAGGGCGCTTCATGAGGCGTCGTGATGTGGATCGGAAGTGCGGTGGCCGGGAATGCGGGAAGACGTAGCTCGCAGGAACGGAGGCCAAGGAGTGTGGAAGCCGGCGGAAAACCACCCGCCACGGAGCGTCTGGACGAATGAGGCCAGACCCAAGGAAGGCCCCG